>MDTB01148907.1_pt1 | contig 63024 bp, 60 predicted proteins | sample 811161 | NCBI WGS metagenome assembly MDTB01 (sample SAMN05326650, study PRJNA326480) | marine metagenome | isolation source: seawater | place: Mediterranean Sea | collected 2009
GATTCTGCTGTGACTGCACCCGACCCTGAGATGCAGGTTCAACGCAGAAGCCAGTTCGCTACTCCTAAAGTGCACGCCGATTTTCCAACCGCTATGGCGAGATTCCGTCCTGTTCCTGAACAGGAGAGCACTGAACCTTTTGTCATGCATCACATTGCAAGAATGTCCTTAACTGAAGTTGAGGGTGGTGTGACATGGAAGTTTGACCCAGTTGTCTTTCAGGAGCAACGCCGTTCTGCTGCCGATGAACTTCTTCGTCAAGTCACCTGCCGTATTGCTTTATTCAGAGCTGAAAATGGGCTTGTGACACCAGGTATTGGGGCTTACATGTACGAACAATTGGGTCGCGTGGCACCTATCGTGGAGATTCCTTTGGCGGGCCATCATATGATGCTCGATCAGCCTCTGCTAGTAGTAGCTGCGATACGGACACTGTTAGCTGACTGGGAACATTCAGTTCCTTTCGAAAGAGACTGAGCGGACTCTGAAAAATGATGATCAGGGAACTACGGTCACTCCTATGAGTATGCGCCTCTACGATACGAGCCGACGTGAAGTTGTTCCTTTCGAACCCGGTCCCACTGTTTCAATGTATGTATGCGGGATAACCCCCTACGATGCGACTCATCTGGGTCACGCATTCACCTACCTTTGTTTCGATGTGCTGATACGCCGTCTTGAAGATCTCGGTCATGAAGTGAAAATGGTTCGTAATGTCACTGACGTTGATGATTCAATACTCGCAAAAGCTAAAGAAATCGATGTTGACTACTTGGAGTTGGGTTTGTCTGAAACTGCACAGTTCAGAGATGACATTAAAGCACTAGATTTGCGTCCTGCGATTGCTGAACCCACTGTCACAGGTTCAATCAACGAAATTGTGTCTCTTATAAACCAGCTTTCTGAGAAGGGGCACACATACACGGTTGACGGAACAACTTTTTTCGATGTAGCAACTTTCTCTGATTTTGGGAAAATTTCTGGTTACGACGAACCAATAATGATCTCCTTCGCTAACGAACGCGGCGCTAACACCGAAGATCAACGACTTCGCAATCCTCTTGATTTCATTTTGTGGCAAAAATCAGAAGATAATGAACCTTCTTGGGATTCACCGTTCGGCCCCGGACGACCTGGATGGCACATTGAATGCTCAGCAATGGCCATGTCTGAACTCGGCTCGACAATCGACCTTCACGGAGGTGGCGACGATCTGATCTTTCCGCATCACGAATGCGAAACAGCTCAAAGTGTCGCCGCAAACGACAGTCCTTTTGCACACCATTGGATGCACGTGGGAATGGTTGCCTATGAGGGAGAGAAAATGTCAAAATCTTTAGGAAACCTTGTTTTCGTTCGTGACCTCAGAGCCGAGCATGACCCCAGAGCTATTAGATTGTCACTGCTGTCCCATCATTATCGTGCAGGTTTTGAATGGTTTGATGGTGATATTGAAAAAGGTGAAGCGATGTTGAAAAGAATGCTTGAAGCAGCATCCTGCTCTCACGGACCTGACTCTGAAAATCTTTTAAGTGAAGTCAGGGAAGCAATTGATGACGATATGGATCTTCCCAGAGCGTCTCAACTTATCGATGACTTCGCTAAGAGAACTATTGAAGGTGAGGGAGATGACCCTTATGCCAAAACTGCTTTAACTCAAGCGGCGGCAATCCTTGGTGTCGACCTGAGCTCTGTCTAAATTTTTGGGTCTGAATTCGTTTCTGGCGATCACTGACTTCTCTTTTCGCGTATCATTTTATTGTGCTGAAATTTACTGACAGTCTCACAGGCGAAAAAGCCGACTTCTCACCTCGCGACCCTGGGAAAGTCTCGGTCTACTGGTGTGGTCCCACCGTCTACGACGCCCCCCATCTGGGTCATGCCCGTTCAACCATGGCTTTCGATATTCTCGTCAGGTATTTGAGATGGTCAGGGTATGAGGTCACATCTGTTTCCAATATCACCGATATTGATGACAAGATCATCGCTCGAGCAGCCGAAGAGGGAACTTCTGAACCTGATCTGGCTACACGGTTTGAAGAAATCTTTATTGCTGAGATGGACCGTTTGAACATAGCTCATCCCGATCTTCGACCCCGTGCCACCGAGTTCGTGGACCTGATGGTATCAGTGATAGCCGATTTGATTGACCGTGAGATGGCTTACACCACAGATGACGGTGTCTATTTTGATGTCGACAAACTAGCCGAATACGGTGCTTTGGTTAACCGGAGTGTTGATGACCTTAGAGAAGGTGCTGGTGCACGAGTCGACGTTGATGAAGGTAAAAACGACCCTCTCGATTTTGCACTCTGGAAAGCCGCAAAACCCGGCGAGCCAACTTGGGATTCTCCCTGGGGTCCAGGACGTCCAGGGTGGCATATCGAATGTGTCGCTATGTCCTTAGATCTTTTAGGTGACGGTTTTGACATACACGGTGGTGGTGATGACCTGATTTTCCCCCATCATGAAAACGAAAGAGCCGAAGCTCTAGGTTGCGGGCGAGAATTTGCTAAATATTGGATTCATAACGGAATGGTTCAGGTTGACGGCGAGAAAATGTCCAAGTCTTTGGGAAATTTCACAACTCTTGAAGCGATGCTTGATCATTGGGATCCGCGTGCACTAAGGCTTCTGATTCTTCAAACCCATTACCGTCACACCATGGAAATAGGAGCAGATGCTCTTGATGGCGCTGTTTCAGCCCTTGATCGTCTCGATGCTTTCGCCGACCGTTTCAGATCGGCAAATCTAGGACATTCTGAACCTGATGGGAGTGTTGTAGCAAAGTTCAATGCAACCATGGATGACGATCTTGGCACTCCTGCAGCTGTTGCGGTGATTTTCGACGCTGTTCGTGAAGCTAACCGTCATCTGGACGAAAATAACTCTGATGAAGCTGCAAGTATAGGATGCGCTATTGAAGTTCTCATAGACGTTCTCGGGTTGAAAATCGGTCGAGATCAGAGACCATCAGGTTCAAATGAATCAGAGTTAGATGAGAACGAGATTGAAGAGATGATAGTTGAACGAAATCAAGCTCGTGAAAGTGGAGACTATGCAAGGGCTGACGAGATACGCGATTCGTTATTTGGAAGTGGCATAGTTCTCGAAGATTCAGCTCAAGGAACTACTTGGCACCGTTCCTGACTTTCTAGTTTCTCGGCACGTCCGCCCAGGAGACATCCTTATCAACTCTCACATCTCCTGGAAGTCCCAAAACTCTTTCTCCAAGAATGTTTCTCATGATCTCAGATGTACCACCCTCTATTGTGTTGGCACGAGATCTTAAAAATGAGTATCTCGTGAGATCACCTTCAGTTCGTAAGCCTTCAGGTCGTTTGCGGTCATATCCTGCTTCGTAGAGAAGGCCTTCAGCTCCTGCTATTTCAACACATGTCTCATATATGCGCTGATTCATTTCTGCTGACATAAGTTTTCCAACTGAACCTTCAGGACCCGGATTTCCTGATTTACTTGCTTCCCTTGCCCTCCAGTTGGTAAGTCGCAAAGCTTCAGCTTCCATCCAAAATCTGCTTACTTTGTCACGAAAAACTGATCTGGTTACCGGATCAAGTGTTTCCTTCTTATCTTCCCAAACTTGCATAAGGTCACGAATAGGACCTACTCCTTTTTTGGGCACACCACCACCGAGTGCAACACGTTCATTCATCAGCGTAGTAACAGCCGCACTCCAGCCTGCACCAACATCTCCAAAAACTCTGTCGTTAGGTATGCGAACATCATTGAAGAAAACTTCGTTGAACTCAGCTTCCCCTGTGATCTGATGCAAAGGTCTTACCTCTACCCCTTGTGATTCCATATCGAGAAGAAAATATGTCATACCTTTATGTTTAGGTTGGTCTGGATCTGTTCGCGCTACAAGCATTCCCCATTTAGAAACATGCGCAAGTGTTGTCCAAACTTTTTGCCCATTTACTATCCATTCATCACCATCTTGAACAGCACGAGATGATAATCCGGCTACATCTGATCCGGCTCCTGGCTCGCTGAAAAGCTGACACCAGATTTCCTCACCGGTGAACATAGGACGCAATAACCTTTCTTTCTGCTCATCAGACGCGTAAGTAAGAACAACTGGTGCACCCATACCAATACCAATAGGGTTGATAGCTAGATCATGATATGGGACTCCAGCGCTACGTAGCTCAGAATCAACCACTGTTTGAAGTTTTCGACTTTCGAGACCTAGACCTCCGAGACCTTCCGGAAACTGCACAAAAGCCAATCCTCGATCAAACTGGGCGCCACGGAACTCGAACTGGTCAACCTCTCCTGGTGGAACTTCTTCAACAAGTTTTTTTGCTAAATCTCTGATTTCAGTTTCAGTAATTTCGGCCACTGTTCCTCCATAAGTCTCGCAGAAAATAAATAATCGGCTTCAACCTACCAATGGGTTAAGGGTTTATGGCGCTAAAAACTAAGCAATCGGTTCCAAATCAATGGAATCAAAATCCATTTGATCACCATCTCGACGTTCTTCGTCAACCTCTGAAACATCTCTTTGATCCCAGTCTTCTTCGTCAAAAATGTCTTGTTGATCCGATTCATCAACAGACTCGCTTTGAGGTAACGAAGGATGCTTACTCAAACCCGTGAAAGCACGAGCTAATAACGGCGTTTTTTCAGGTGAAGGAGCTTGAGATGAGTCTTCAGTTTCCAAAGGATGAAGCGCCTCACCAATAGGTCTCACAACCTCATCAGAACTTTCCCTCTTAAACCCTGAAAGCATTCCCTTTTTACGACGTTTTGGCCTATTTTCTCTATCTTCAGGGAACTGAACCAAATTCCCTCTGTTGCGCTCGTCGATCAGATCCCACCCTTTGGGAGCTTTCAAACGCCCGACATGAACTTCGCAAAGCACAACCTGTCCAGGCCCTTCCACTTCGTCAAGGTCACGAATAATAAAAGAAGTTCCCTTGACATCCATTTCAACCAAATAGACAGCTTTTCCTGAACAGGCCGAACGCATACATAGGTACCGCATAGACTCAAAGTTAGTACCGCGGGAGACTCCTGTCGGGGACACTCTAAATACTTCCTAAAGTTCTGACTAAATTTATGTTAAATCAAGAAAACCACAACAAATTTTATAACTCCTTTGTTTTGGGTATCGACGCGGACGACACCCTATGGGAAAACGAAGCCTGGTTCTACAAGATTCAAGATCGCTTCTTTGAACTGATGTCTCCTTGGAGTGAGGCACATGAGACAAACAACATTCTGTTACAAAATGAAAGAGTCTCTATCCCTAAATATGGTTACGGAGTTACAAGTTTTGTTAAATCAATGATTACTACAGCCATTCAAATTTCGGACGGTGAAATAGAAACAAAAGAGATCGTACAGATTATTTCATGGGGAGACGAACTTATAGACGCTCCAATTGAATTGCTTCCAGATGTTGAAGAAACCCTAAGTGACCTATCTGATAGCTACTATCTACTACTAATCACTAAAGGCGATGTGCTACATCAAAGAGCAAAAATCAAAAAAAGTGGACTTACTGATTTCTTTTGGAACATCGAAGTTGTAGGTGAAAAAGATCCAGAAATATACGAAATGCTCTTAAATCGTTATGGAATTAAACCTGAGATGTTCGTGATGATAGGAAACTCAGTCAGTTCTGACGTTCTTCCAGTTTTAAACATCGGAGCGAAAGCTATTCATGTCCCCCATCACACGACATGGGAACTTGAGATTCCTGATTCGAAAGAATTAGAGAACGTTTCTTTTCCTGTTGCACAAAGCATAAGTGAAGTACCAAAAATTCTGTCAGGCTGGAATGACTAGGACCTATGAACGAAGAAAAAAACTGCCAGTTGCCATCTGGACTTTGGGCATCTAATCGAAAAAAACTCTCTAAACGTCCTGACTATCCAAAAGTCGTTCTATTTTCAGCACTTTTCGGGACAGCAACTAGTAGCTATCCCGTAACTGTTCTTTCAGCATCTTTACCTCGCGTCGCACAGGATCTAGGCACATCCGATGACTCGGTGACTTGGGTTCTAGCAGCACCCTTGTTGGCTTTTGCTGTTATAACTCCAATTGCGGGAAAGTTGGGAGATTTACACGGACACAGACGAACATACCTAGGAAGTTTTTTACTAGGCGGAGTTTTAGCTCTTCTAACCGCCTTGTCGTGGAATGTTGGTTCTTTGATTTTCATGCGAACTTTAGCCCAAGCGGCGACCGCTGCAGCAGGACCTTCTGCTATGGCAATCATCCTGTCGGTTTACGGACGAAAAGAACGCTCGAAAGCACTAGGACTGTGGATGGCTGTAGTTGCAGTATCTCCAGCTATTGGAGTTGTAACAGGGGGGCCTTTAATCGAATGGTTGGGCTGGAGAACACTTTTCGTTGTTCAGGGTTTACTTGTTATTGCCGCTCTTTTAATTGGAGCTAGAACTCTTCCCGAAACTGAAAAACAATCTGATGTCAGTTTCGATATTCCAGGCGCTCTCACCCTCGGTATAGGGGTAGGAGGTATTTTAATTGCTGTTAATAGAGGAATCGTATGGGGTTGGGAGCATCCGGTCGTGATTTCCGCAGTTGTGATTTCCCCATTGGCACTTTTGGCTTTTAGAACCATCGAAAATCGAACAAAAATGCCGCTGCTCCCCCCAGACTTAATGGCTAAATCAGACTTCACCACCCCAATTGCCGTCCAAGCCGTACTCCAAGCCGCGTACATGGGCGCGATGATTATCGCTCCTTTCCTTTTGGAACGCCGTTGGGGTTTTAGACCAACTGTTATCGGTCTTCTCATGCTCCCTCGGCCCCTGGCATTTGCTGTTGCTGCGAGACTTGGCGGCAACCATGATTTAGACAAAGGAGCTAGACGTATTTCAATAACCGGCAGTCTCGTTTTCGCTATAGCAATGCTGATAGCAGGTATAGGGGCACAACAAAAATGGTTACTCATATTCATTCTTGGAGCAGGATTAGCTGGTGCTGGCAGTGGTTATATTCGAGCAACAATCGCTAATGCTGCCACCTCAGCTGCAGGAGATCAAGATCTTGGAGTTGCCGGAGGTTCTTTAAATATGCTTCAGATGGTCGGAGGGACTATAGGAATCACTCTTGCCACAGCAATGCTAGGCACGAGCACCAGTGGTTCACGCTTTATGGCTATTCATTTGGCTGCAGGAATGACTGCACTACTGGCAGCATTCCTTGCAACCAAAATGAAAGAACCAGCTGACTGACTTAAAAAATTTAGCCTTCAACCTCTGAGATGGTTACAGATTCTATGACTACATCTTCTGAAGGTCTGTCCTGTGCGCCTGTCGGCGAAGACTGAATTGCTTCAGCAACTTCTAAACCGTCTATTACCTGACCAAACAACGAGTAGCTCGGTGGCAACTGAACTCCTGAAGGACCTGTTATTACAAAAAACTGGCTTCCGTTAGTGTCGGGTCCTGCATTAGCCATAGCTAGAGAACCAACCTGGTATTCACCACTGTTAGGCAATTCGTCTTCAAACCGGTAACCAGGACCACCCATTCCCGTGCCTTGTGGGTCACCACCTTGAATCACAAAATCTCTAATCACACGATGAAAAATTATCCCATCGTAATAATGCCACCTTGCCAGGAAGACAAAATTGTTAACTGTTACCGGTGCGCGTTTTGAATTAAGGGCAATTTTCATCGTTCCGGCTGTTGTAACCATTTCAGCCACGTAGTTGCACTCCGGATCTATCACCATTGGAGGAGGAGCATCAAACTGGATTCGACGCTCGCTCGAACCATCTGGATTTGGGATGTTTTCATCCATAGTTATTCCTTTTTTGGGTTTTTTTTAACTGTCTTAGACCCCGACGTTAAGCCTTAATCGCGAGGATCACACCCCTACGCGCGTGAATTGGTTAATTTGCGCGTATGGCGTTATTACCCATCGAGGGTGACGAAGGTGGGGATAGTTGGATAGACAGGGTGACCCTTGTCTGTCATCACTGTGAAGTTACCTGGCGAGGGATACCTATGGAAGCCTGTTGGCACTGTGGTTCTCCGGGTAAACAACCATTAGGAATGACCTTGGTAAGAGATGAACCAGCTTAAATCTTGTATTCCATTAACTGGACTCTCTTAGACCCACCCTCAGTGTCTTGTTCTCCTACAGGTATAAATCCAAATTTTTCGTGAAATCTTAGAGAGCGTTCATTCCGAGGTTTTATATTCACTTCCGCACACATCACCGGTTGATTTGAACCCGAACCGGCAAGTGCTTCGTAAAAGCGACGTCCGTTTCCCTGACTCCAAGAGGACACATCTACGACTACACGGTCGACATACAGGAAACTTTCGTACCTACTTGTGAACCAGCTGTAGTTAATGCTTTGATAATCAACACCGGGACCTTTCAAGCCAATTAAAAATCCTGTGATTTGTATTTTTTCGTTCACTTTTCTTTCTGAAACTAAGAAAAGATGCGACACTTCTGCAAACCATTCCAAATCTGAAGAGGTCAAATTATTCACTGCGGGCGCAGCCGCGTTATTGAGAGCAAGCACGGCTTCAAGGTCACCTTCAACGAAATTTCTTAGATTGTCAATTAAGTCACTGTCCACAATAATTTCCTTAATAAGAACGTATCCTTCATGCATGACTATAGACAATTCAACAGCGGCGGCGCGTGTCACTAATGGAAGCAAAATTTATGGTTCAGATGAAACTGAGGTGCGCGCCCTTGATGATGTAACTGTCGAATTCGAAAAAGGCAAATTTACTGCAATCATGGGGCCTTCCGGATCTGGAAAATCAACTCTCATGCATTGTTCAGCCGGTCTTGACGATTTAACTTCAGGAACGGTTCATATCGGAGAAACAGAACTTGGGAGCCTTTCTGATAAAGACTTGACGCTTCTAAGAAGAAACAAAGTTGGTTTCGTATTCCAGGCGTTCAATCTTCTACCTACTTTAACTGCAAAGGAAAATACAACTCTTCCTCTAGACCTTGCTGGAGCAAAACCTGACAATGAATGGATGGATCAGGTCGTACAGGCAGTGGGGATTGCTGACCGTTTAAAACACCGACCGGACGAATTGTCTGGAGGCCAGCAACAGCGAGTAGCTGTTGCGAGAGCTCTCGTTTCAAAACCTGAAATAGTTTTTGCTGATGAACCAACCGGAAATCTTGACTCTAAAACTGGTGATGAAGTGCTTGATTTTCTTAGACGTGCGGTTGAAGAGCTCGATCAAACAATGGTTATGGTGACTCACGATGCTCAAGCTGCTGCGCGTGCTCATAGAGTGCTTTTTTTAGGTGATGGGAAAATTGTCGATGAAATGACGGATCCAACCGCCGATCAAATTCTGGACAATATAAAGAATTTTTCTAACTGATCCATGTTTGGGCTTACTCTCCGAAATATTCGCGGCAGGAAGCTCCGCTATGCGCTGACTACCTTTGCTGTTGTTCTAGGTGTTGCCTTCATGTCCACGTCTTTTGTGCTAACTGACAAACTCCGTAGCTCTTTTGATGAACTTTCAGTTGACATAATAGGAGATGTTGATTTTAATGTCCGTGCTTCCATACAAGACGGAGAGAGATTTAATCGACTACCAATTCCTGAAGAATTACTTGAAGTAGTAACGAACGACATTCCTGGAGTAGAGGCTGTGAGCGGCCAAATCATGGCTTGGAATGTGATTCCAATAGTGACCGACGATGATGGGAACCCTAAAGCCACTAAAACTCGGGGCGCTCCCCAGTTTGGAATGAACTACTTTACCGGTTCGGGCCCTTTACAGGAATTTTTTGTCTACGAGGGCAGACCCCCCGAATGGACAGGAGATATTAAAGACCCTGAAACCTTGGGCGAATTCATTGTCGATAAGAAAACTGCTGAAGATTTTGATTTTGAAATTGGTGAAATATATAAAGTTAGCGGTCCAATAGGTAACCGTCTTTTTACTCTCACAGGTATTGCTAACTGGAGATCACCTACAGAAAATAAAAATTTTGGAGCAACACTTGCAGTTTTCGAAGAACAAACTTCGCATACTTTTCTGGATTATGAGGGGACTTACGATTACCTAAACGTGGCTATCACCCCAGGATCTGATCACGAAAAAGTCGCCGCTAGCATTCAGAACCGCTTGGATTTGTTTGCAAAAGATTTTCTTGCCGCAATGTCTGTACTGCCTGAAGAACAAAAAAATGCTTTAGATTTCTTTGGAAATATTCAACTCGAGGTTGTTGACAAAGACACCCTAATTGAGGAACAACGAGATGATTTCAACTCCTTTCTAAATATCCTTTCTGGTGTTCTATTAGCTTTTGCAATTATTGCGGTAATTGTTAGTGCTTTCATAATTAATAACACCTTCTCAATTGTTCTGGGTCAACGTGTAAGAGAATTGGCACTTCTACGTGCACTAGGAGCAACTACACGTCAAGTTTTCCGATCAGTTATTTTGGAAGCAGTAATAATCGGCATAACAGCAACTGCAGTAGGTTTAGGAATCGGTTACCTGCTTGCTCTTGGCTTACGAGAATTGCTCGAATCAGTAGGTTTTGGAGCCCTTCCAGGTGTGTTACCTATGAAATCCAGAACAATTATTGTGGCAGCTTGTGTAAGTATCGGCGCAACTGTGCTTTCCTCGATACTACCTGCAAGACGAACACGCTCTATAGCCCCAATTGCCGCTATGCGTGAAGAAACAGGTTTCACTCCGACAAGTCTCAGAAGAAGGCTGTTAATAGGTGGTGCTGTCACTTTGATTGGTATCGCTGAATTAATTTTGGGGATGACTTTAGAAATAGGAACAAAAGGAATTCTATGGCTTTTGGGTACTGGCGCTATTTCTAGCTTTGGTGGGGTTTATATGCTTAGCCCCATCGCTACCAAACCGGTAGCAAATTTTTTTGGAAAACCTATACAGCGTTTATTCAAAATTCCTGGACGGCTTGCTCGAGAAAATGCTGCGCGTAGACCAAGGCGCACAGCCGCAACAGCTGCTGCCCTTACAATCGGACTAGCGCTCGTAAGTCTTGCCGCAGTAGTAAGCAGCTCATTGAAAGCAACTTTTATTGATCTTATAGAGGACAGTACTTCTATGGATCTAGTTGTTTCAGCGGATGGATTTGGTGGAGATTTTCAAGGGTTTTCAAGCGACTTGGGAGATGAGCTCAGAGAACTAAGTAATGATCGTCCAGATCTGATTGATTCTGTTGTCTCATACAGGTGGACTTTTGACGCCCTAGGGGTGGATGGCGATTTGAAGGACGTGTCTAGTACCGACTTTGCACTAATGGAGTCACATATGGACCTAGAGATAATTCGAGGTTCTCCTAAAAACCCCGCTGCGGCAACATCTGTAGGGACAATTCTTATTCATGAAGACCCTGCCGCAGAAAAAGGTTTAAAAGTAGGTGACCCCATCTATGTGACCTTCCCGGGAAATAACAAAGTAGCTCTAACGACAGCAGCAATTTTCGCAAACGATGCCATGTTAGGCAACTGGGTTATCGATATAAAAACTTTTGACCGTTATTTACCTCAATCGCAAGACAGTTTTCTTAGTATTTTGTTTAACCCCGAAGCTGATCCAGAATTGGCTAGAGCGTCTGTTGAAAGATACACCCAAGAGTACCCACAACTCTCGGTCGATAATCGGGCTGAATACCGCGAAGGAATCGAACAACAGTTAGATCAAGTTTTGAGTGTTATTACTACCTTTCTTGCTCTTTCATTACTAATAGCCGTATTGGGTATAACCAATACTCTGGCACTGTCTGTTTATGAACAAACTCGCGAGCTTGGACTGTTGAGAGCTGTAGGAATGACAAGACGTCAGATGAGAAGAATGGTTCGTTGGGAAGCCGTCATAATCGCTTTATTTGGTGGGCTTCTTGGTGTCTCTATAGGAGTGTTCTTTGGTGTGGCTGCTACAGCAGCAATACCTGATGATTTTGTAAATATTCTCTCGATACCTTTTGGCTCACTGTTGCAATACATGCTGATCTCAGGTTTGTTTGGAATTTTAGCTTCCATCCTCCCTGCGTTCAGAGCTTCACGTCTAAATGTTCTGGATGCTATTTCTCATAACTAACATAACGCTACTTAAATACTGGTTAGCCTAAAGTTAGTTTGTGAACAAAGAGCTGCATAACATTTCCTACACGAACGGTCTCCATGAGGTAGCTGACAATGTTTTCGCATATTTGCAACCTGATGGCGGCTGGGGTTGGAGTAACGCCGGACTTATCGCCTCAGAATGGTCATCTTTGCTAGTAGATACTCTTTTTGATTTGAAACTTACTCAAAACATGCTTGATTCGATGTCTTCAGTCACTTCAGCACATCCCATAAACGTTTTGGTTAACACCCACGCAAACGGTGACCATTGCTATGGAAACAGTCTGATTGGAGGTGATAACGGAGCTCAAATCATTACTACTAATGCAGCGGCAGCTGAAATGGAAGCGATTCCACCCTCTGCTTTAGAAGCACTCATGCAAATAGACCTCGGTGAAGTAACTAACTCTTATATACAAGATGCTTTTGGGTCATTCGAGTTTTGCGACGTTGAATTACCTCCACCTGATCGGACTTTCAGCGGCGAGTTGCAACTAGATGTTGGTGGTCGGACAGTGGAACTAATAGAAGTTGGACCTGCTCACACCTCTGGGGATTTACTTGTATACCTACCAGATGCTGCGACCGTTTTCTGTGGTGACATTCTTTTTATCAATGGAACCCCAATAATCTGGGACGGTCCTGTGTCCAACTGGATCGATGCGTGTGATCGCATTCTGGGATTAGAAGCTGAAATAATTATCCCGGGTCATGGTCCCTTAACTGACACCGCGGGAGTAACTGCTGTTCGCGATTACCTAACTTTTGTAGATAAGGAATGTCGAGAACGTCACGCTTCCGGCCAAACAGCGACTGAAGTGATAGCCGAGATTGATCTAGGTAGTTTTAAGGAGTGGAGTGAATGGGAACGTATAGCAGTGAATGTTCATTCGATTTTCAGAGAAATTGAGGAAGATGAAACCATTCAATCTCCAATTGAACTTTTTAGAAAAATGGCAGATCTAAAAAATAGTGGCAGTTAATTACAAAAATTTAACTTTTCATATTCTCAGGAAGTTCTTCAGCATGGACAACAACAACTCGTTTTGTCGCACGAGTTAATGCAACATAAAGAGCTCTCATTCCTTGAACCTGCTCTTGAATAATCTTTTTAGGCTCGACAACAATCACAACATCAACCTCGAGCCCCTTCACAAGCCCCACTGGAACAACAGTTAATTGTTCATCAAGCCCTCGTCGATTGGGACGACCGAAAATAATCTCTGCTTTGTTGAGCAACGCTTCAATTTCACCTATCTGCGAATCTGCAGCAACTACCGCAAGGTTCCCAGAATCGTCTTTTTTTTGTTCTTTAATGATTACTTCTGAAAGAAAATCCATGGAACCATCAACACTTACAAATATTGGAGGCTCACCTTCACTCCTAACTGAACTTGGGGGATTCAAACCTGGGGCTGCTTCTTGGAGCACATTTGCCGCTAATTCCATCAGCGGAGCTGGAATACGATAACCAATTGTCAACTCACGCATACGGGCTTCTTTTCGATCAGGAAGGTGCATCAGAATGCTCTCCCAGTTCTGATGAGCCCACGCTCCGGTAGCTTGTGCAATATCTCCTACCACTGTCATTGAGCCATTTAAAGATCTTCTAGAAAGCATTCTTAAATCCATTGGTGAAAGGTCCTGAATTTCATCAACAACTATGTGGCCGAAAGTCCTGATCGAATCCTCTTCTCTTTTACCAGGACGCGACCCTAAAACCGCACGCGCTTCGTCGAGCAAAGCCGCATCAGAAGCAGACCAACGAATTTCTTTGGATGAAGGCTCTCGCGTTTTATATAGAGACTTAACTTGTTCTTCAGTAAGTTTTGGATCCGCCGCCTTTATCAATGCATGAGAACCAAATACGTCATTCAATAATTGTGAAGGCGTAAGTACAGGCCACATCCAATCTAAAGCTTCCCTTACAGGCATCTGACCCTTAAGCCTCTCTTCTACAGTTCTATAATCAAGAGGCTCATTCGAACTTAATGCAAGAGTGGAATAAAACTCTTCTTCAACAAAACGGCGAGCAGCATTATGGGTCCGATAACGTCTCTTCGCTTCTGCCACTATTTGAGCAGTCTGCTCCACAGTGATGTGCAACCACTGAATCCCGTACCCAATCCTAAAATCTTCACGCAAAGAACGTTGGCGAATTTTCGCTGAACGGGCTAAAAATTTAACCATACGAAGATCTCCTTTAAGCCGTGAAACTTCTTCAGGGTCTCGACGATCTTCAACCCGAACCCCCCCAACCAAATCTCCTAGAGAAGCCATCTCGACTCCTGCCTCGCCTAAAGATGGAAGAACCTGTTCGATATAGGCCAAAAATAAACGATTGGGTCCTACTACTAGAACTCCTTGTCCCGCGAGAGGAAATCTGTGTGTGTATAACAAATAGGCTGCTCTGTGTAGAGCAACTACCGTTTTCCCAGTGCCAGGACCTCCCTGTACCGCTACCACACCAGAAATTGGAGCACGAATTATTTCATCCTGCTCTCCTTGAATGGTACCTATAATGTCCTGAAGACGACCGGTTCTAGCTGTTTCAAGTGCTGCTATAAGAGCACCTTCACCTTTAAGGGAAGATTTTTCATTGTCTCGAAATTTTTCAATATCACCAAAAATTTCATCTTCTAATGAAAGAAGAGTCCTACCTCGGCTTACAAAATGCCGTCGCCTTTCAAGTCCCATAGGATCCAAGCCGGTAGCTCTATAAAAAGACTCTGCAATGGGTGCACGCCAGTCGACAACTATCGGATCTTGTTTATCATCCCACACACCAACTCTTCCAATGTAAAAACTCTCTGAATCAACGTTTTGGTCAATACGTCCGAAGACCAAAGCTGCGTCACCCATATTTAATTGACCCAACCTCGTTGAAACAGAGTCCCAAATAGCATCTCTCTCGACACGCGCTTGGTTTGTTCCGCCTTTGCCAACTTCAACCATTGAAGTTAAATCAAAGACTCTTTCTTTAGCAGCTTCTAAACAACCATAAGCTTTATCGACGTAAGCCTGTTCAGCTTCTAACTCATTTGAGATAAATTCCCCCAAAGGTCTTGTATTTCTAATAATTAAGTTAAATTTTTGGTTTAAAGCAAAAATTGACAGGGTTCTAATTCTATCGCGTAGTTGAAAAACACAAATAGATTAAAAACGCATTCATGGCATTAACTGGTGAAGAGGTAACAGATGAGTGAAAATAGAAAAGTGACAACAGTAGGTCTTGTTCTAAGTGCCGGAGGGTTCTCCGGGGCTGCTCACCATAGTGGAGTTATTGACGCCCTTTTCAGAGCCACGGGGTGGGATTCAAATCTTTCTGATGTGATAGTTGGAACTTCGGCTGGTTCGCTCACAGCAATTTCTTTACGCGCCGGAATCTCGCCATCAGATCTAGCTAGCTATTACACAGGTGACCCGATGAGCGTGGAGGGGCAAAAAATAGTCGACCGTGTGAGCACTTCTCTTAAAATGCCTGAAGCTGGCCTAAGCACCACCAGCAAAATACCTTCCAAACCAACTCTTCTTGTAAAAGAATTTTTTCTAGGCGGACGTCTTCGGCCGATGGTTGCGATCACCGGCCTCCTTCCGGAAGGAGAAGCTGACGGTTCTTCTTTTGCTGAGAGGACCTCACAAATTCACCCTGGACCTTGGCCTAGCAAGCCGACTTGGTTGTGCGCTGTTGATCTTGACTCCGGAAAAAGAGTGGTGTTTGGTAGAGATGATATAAAAACCAATGTTGGCTCTGCAGTTCAAGCATCTTCAGCAATTCCTGGTCGCTTCAGCCCGACAAATATTGATGGGAAACGTTATGTTGACGGCGGAGTTCATTCAGTAACTAATTCTGATCTTCTGGCCACTTTACAACTCGATCTAGTTATTATTTCTTCGTCTTCTACTTTGGTTGCATCGCAGAAATATACCTCACTTTCTGTGGCATGGAATTCAAGAACACTTCATAAAGAGATTGACCAAATCCGCTCAAGTGGGACAGAAGTTTTAGTATTCGAGCCAACGGTTTCTGATTTACAGGAACGCAATAAATTGGAACCTACTAAAGATGCAGCTAGGAAAATCTTTAAAACTTCACAATCTTCAGCTTTTGCACGCCTAGCTATGCCTCAGTCCAGTAAAGCACGAAGCCTTTTAGAGGAATCAATTCTTCAAAACTAGATATAACAATCATCAGAAAGAAAAGATGTGGTCAATGCTTGGGTAAAATCCCAACATGGAAAACTCTTTTCTTTCGTCAGATGAAACCGACCTGAAATCAGACTTCATTTCTGCCTGCAGAAATGAGCACCATTCACAGGTGCCGGTTTGGTTCATGCGTCAAGCCGGAAGATCGCTTCCGGAGTATAAGAAAATTCGAGGAGAGGGAAGCATCTTAGAAGCAGCTTCAGATCCCGAAAGAGCAGCGCAAATAACTCTGCAGCCCGTTGAACGGTACGGCGTGGATGCCGCAATACTTTTTTCTGACATCATGGTTCCTGTTCACTCGATCGATTTTGGAGTTGAGATACAGCCAGGCATAGGCCCCGTTGTAGAAAATCCTTTCAAAAGTATTGAAGATTTGAAACGGTTGCGGGCATTAGAACCTGAAGTTGATGTTCCTTACGTCGGAGAAACTATAAAAATACTTTCTCGAGAATGCCCGGTTCCTATTATCGGCTTCGCTGGAGCCCCTTTCACAGTGGCTTCATACTTAATTGAAGGCAAACCTTCGCGATCACTTAAAAAAACCAAAGCATTGATGGAAAAAGAACCCCATATTTGGGACTTGCTAATGAATAAACTTTCAGAGATAACAATCTCTTCCCTCAACCATCAGATTGAATCGGGGGCATCAGCTATTCAATTGTTTGATAGTTGGGCAGGCTTAATTGATCCCAAGAGCTACGAACAAAAAGTTTTCCCCTATAGCAAAAAGGTGCTTTCATCAATCGACAATTCTCTTGTTCCAAAGATTCATTTTGGGGTGGGGACACAACCAATTCTTCACCTAATTGCTGCAGCAGGAGCAGACGTAGTGGGTATTGATTCAAAAACACCTATAGACGTTGCTAGAGAAAAACTGGGAGATGAAATTGCAATTCAAGGAAACTTGGATCCTGAAATTTGCTTAGAATCCATAGAAGTAGTCGAAGAAGCTGTATCTAAAATTCTTACTCTTAATAACAATAATTTTGGTCACATTTTCAATCTCGGTCATGGAGTTCTACCCAATACTGATCCGGAAATACTCTCGCGCGTAGTTGAAATGGTTCATTCTCATAAACTTCCTGAAAGCAAAAATGGATAAGAAAAAAGTTGTTGTGGTAGGTGCAGGTATAACAGGACTCACAGCTGCTTATCGTCTTTTAAAGAGCAAAGAAAACTTTGAAGTAATTGTTTTAGAGAGTGAAAAACAAACTGGTGGAAAGCTAAAAACAAGCCGTTTTGCGGGTTTTTTGCTGGACGAAGGAGCAGATGCATTCTTGGCTAGAGCCCCTTGGGCCAAGAGCCTATTCGATGAAATTGGAATCTCAAAAGAATTTGTTTCTCCTCGTTCTCACTCGGCGTCAATCTGGATAAACGGATCGCTAGAACCTCTACCATCTCCTAACGTTCTGGGGATTCCTCTTGATCCTGATTCGATATCCTCTGGATTACTGAACTCTGATGATGTTCTAAAAATCAGAAAAGGAGGGAAACCCAGTAAAGCATTACCTGAGGGAACCGACATTTCAATAGGCTCCTTGCTTCGAGACTGTGTAGGTGATTCTGTTTTTGAACTTTTTGTTGACCCATTATTAGGTGGAATCAATGCAGGACTTGTAGATGAGATGAGTTGCGAGACTATGGCTCCTCAACTACTCGAAGCTGCCAATCATGAAGAAGGATTAGTTGCATCACTCAGAAAGATCCAACAAAACTCTGATCCCGAATCACCTGTTTTCTATACGCATCCGAATGGACTAGGCCACGTTGTAGAAAAACTTGCCGAACAAATTAGTGATTCAATTAGAGAAAATGAAAATGTTATTTCTATAAGTCGGACTAATGAAAAATGGGTCATAGAAACCAACAGTGGTTCAGAAACAGCTAATGCAGTAGTTCTAGCTACCCCTGCTCAAAATGCTGCAAAACTTTTAACTACGATTTCACCCACTACTGCTTCTCGTCTTTCCGATATAGAACATGCTTCAGTTTCACTTGTAAGCTTTTCTTTTAATAATTCAGATTTAAGAATCCAAAAAAATCAAAGTGGATTTCTAGTTCCAAGGTCAGCAGGAATGCTAATGACAGCCTGTTCCTTCTCAGGTAATAAGTGGACACATCTAGACGATGGAACGCAAACACTAATTCGTGTTTCTTCCGGACGTGTCGATGATGAGAGACACGAAACTCTCAGTGACGAAGAACTTGTTAAACACCTACTGGGTGACCTGTCCACCACTTTGGGTTTAGATTCCCAACCTCTTGAATCACGTATAAATAGGTGGCCAAAAGCTTTAGCTCAACTTAAAACAGGACATTTACAAAGAATGAAAAAAACTATCGACTTTTTAGCAGATGAAGCACCAGGGGTGTTTATTTCTGGTTCTTATCACTTCGGTGTCGGTATACCTGCATCTGTTCGCTCAGGAAACGAAGTTGCAGCTTCAGTGATAGAAAAGTTCGGAAAAAATGAAAATTTTTCCGCTTAGGTCCGCATTCTTAAAACCTTTAGTTGCGGGTTTGTTAATCGCCGCTTCAGTTCCTCCGTGGGGTTTCTGGCCTTGTTCTTTTATAGGAATAGCCATTTTGGACATCTCTCTAGTTAATAAAAATGCACGAAAGAGATTTGGTCTGGGTTTCTTAGTCGGTTTATCTTGGCTTCTGCCATCTACTTTTTGGATGATTGACCTAACTCCACCCGGGTGGATCGCAGCAGGTCTGATCCACTCAAGCTTTCTTGCCATTGGAATGACTCTTGTGCCACCAAAAAAAGGTCGCCAATTAGCACTTGTTGGAATTCTGACGTTGGTAGAGCTAGCTCGTTGGAGATTTCCTTTTGGAGGAGTTCCTCTTGCCTCAATTCCGATCGGTCAAGCTTCAGGCCCCATTGCTCCTTTATCTAAAGTTGCCGGTCCTTTACTTATTGTTGCAGTGGTTGCAACTACTGGGTGCTTTATAAGCACCCTTATTAGAACTCCAAGAAAAACTCTGAAAGTTATAACATCAGCGTTGATATTAACTGTTGGGATTGGAACACTAACCGCATTTGCTCCCAATGGACATGAAGTCGAAAGCATAAACATCGCTGTGGTCCAGGGTGGAGGACCGCAACGCACTCGGGCAACACCGACGGGATCAGCAATAGTTTTTGCTAATCAGGTTTCTGCCACGAAAAGCGTTACAACACCTGTGGACTTAATTGTATGGCCAGAAAATGTTGTAAATCCTGATCCTGATTTACCCGAAGCTGATAAAAATCCCAGTCGCCTATATTCAGACGATGCCCGTTTAACTCTAGAAAGTATTTCTGAATCTATGGACACGGTTATCGCCGCAGGTTGGTTCCATCGAGATCCAAATGACGAATCCTCAAATTTAAACTATGTAGAGGTGCTGGAACCCGAAGGGCAGACTGCGGGCAGATTCGACAAGGTTAGAACTGTGCCTTTTGGGGAGTTCGTCCCTCTTAGAGGTTTAGTAGAACGCTTCGCGAAGAATAGTCTTCCTGCGCGCGATGTGCGACCTGGAACTGAACCTGCCGTGATTGAAACATCTCTTGGAAAGCTGGGAGTGGTGATATCTTGGGAGGTTTTCTTCGAGGAACGAGCACGTGAAGCGGCAGAAAATCAGGCTGGAATAATTATCAATCCAACTAATGGTGCCAGTTATTGGTTGACCCAAGTTCAAAGTCAACAAGTTGCATCAAGTCAACTACGAGCAATCGAAACCGGTCGTTGGTTGCTTCAATCTGCTCCAACCGGCTTTAGCGCAATTATTGACCCATCTGGCAAAGTTTTACAACGCACAGGAATCAGCGAACAGGCAGTTATGCAAGCAAATGTAGGTATACGAACTGGAAACACCTGGTACACAAAAATAGGCATTTGGCCAATGTTGGTAATTTCTTTAGCACTTTTTGGATTAGGCCGTCGACCTCATCTTTTCAGCAAATAGTGAAACTATTTTCTTGATATTTAGATTTCGATCATCAGTGTTGCAGGACCATCATTAACTAAGTCAACCAACATGTATTCTCGAAATTTTCCTGTTTCTACTTTAGCCCCACCTGCTTTTAGACCTTCTACAACTCTTTCAATCAATGGCTCAGCTTGTTCCGGTGGTGCTGCTGCTGACCACGTTGGTCGGCGTCCTTTAGAAACATCACCATAAAGTGTGAACTGGCTAACAAGCAGAATTTCACCATCGTGATCTATAACAGAATTGTTCATCACGCCATTTTCATCATCCATAATCCTCAAATTAAGTAGTTTTCTTACTAAAAGGTCGCACTCTTCAGTTCCGTCGTCATGTGTGACCCCGACGAATACGCATAACCCCTGATTTATGGCTCCTACTAATTGCTCCTCAACCCTTACACTGGCTTCTCTTACTCTTTGCACCAAAGCTCGCATAACTAGACAGTATCTAATTAACGGTGAGTAATCAGACAAAAATTCAGCGAGAATGTTCTGATGTCTAAATCCGTAAAGAGCCCTGTCGATAGTAATAACAAATTACGTATCGCTTACCTCTCATACAGAGGTAAACCTCACTGCGGTGGTCAAGGCATATACACCCGTCACTTGACAAAAGCTCTTGCCGATTTAGGTCATAGCGTTGTGGTGCTATCCGGTCAGCCTTATCCGGAACTAGACGAAAGAGTGGAACTAGTTCGTCTACCTAGTCTCGATATTTTCAATGATCAATTCCCTATGAGAAAACCAAGAATATGGGAGCTGAAAACCAAATGGGACTTTCTCGAAGTAGCAAGTTTTAATACTGGTAACTTCTCAGAACCTCTATCTTTCAGTTTTAGAGCATGGGACTATTTGAAATCAAGGAGAGATGAATTCGATCTTGTTCACGACAACCAGTGTTTAGGGTGGGGACTAGCACTGCTTCAAAAAAAAGCGGGCTTTCCATTACTTTCCACGATTCACCATCCAATCACAGTTGATAGACGTTTAGAAATTGCCCACGCTAGAACTCTTTTTGAGTCACTTTCAAAAAGACGTTGGTATGCCTTTACTAAAATGCAAACTCGAGTGGCAAAACGAATGAATAGAGTTATGACTGTTTCTGAATCATCAAAAGCAGATATATCAGCTGATCATAAGGTGGACTCAAATCGTATACATGTCGTGCCTGTAGGAGTTGACCCCGAACTGTTTTCACCTGTTATGGGAGTAGAACGAAAACCCGGAATGATTGTTACAACAGCTAGTGCGGATGTAGCTATGAAAGGTCTCAAATATCTGCTCGAAGCAATCGCAAAACTAAAGACTGAACGGGATGTAGAATTGGTGATAATCGGAAAACCCTCCGAAGGCGGTTCGTCAACAGATGCTATTGAAGAGTTGGGTTTAAGAGATTGTGTCAGCTGGGTTCACGGAGTCTCTGATAATCGAATCGTGGAACTTTACAGTGAAGCACAAATTGCTGTAGTCCCTTCTCTATATGAAGGTTTCTCATTACCGGCTATTGAGGCGATGTCGTGTGGAGTTCCTTTAGTTACTACAACCGGTGGCGCTCTACCAGAAGTAGCTGGACCTCACGATGAAACTTGTTTTCAAGTGCCGCCTGGCGATAGTGAAGCTTTAGCAGCAATGATTGGGAAAGTCTTAGATAATCCTGAAAGTCGTTCGAGAGTTGGAGAGAACGGGAGACAGAGAGTTATAGAAAACTGGAGTTGGCACCACACTGCGTTAAGAACCGTAGAGCAATACCATTTACTACTCGCTGAAAGCAGAGATTCCCATGTTGACAGCTGATTATGACCTTCTAGGAGTGAAGTCTGGGGATCGGATTCTGGACATGGGTTGTGGATTTGGGCGGCACGCATATGAGGCTTTACGAAGAGGAGCATCAGTCGTTGCTTGTGATTTGGGTTTTGAAGAACTTAAACAAGTAAGAGCGGTAGCTGGTGTTATGTACGAACAAGGTGAAATAGAACCACCCATAGTGATTGAAACCACTAATGGCGATGCAACCCGGTTACCTTTCGCTGACGACTCTTTTGATCGAATTATTTGTTCCGAAGTGATGGAACATATTGATAATGACTTAGCTGCTCTAAATGAACTTGAACGTGTTCTGAACCCTGGAGGAACTCTAGCTATCACTATTCCTTCTCGTTTTCCCGAAAAAATATGCTGGTCTTTATCAGATAATTACTACGCTCCAAAAGCACCCGGAGGTCATGTACGTATCTACAAAAGAAAAGAACTTACTAAAATGATTTCAGATTCTGGATTAAATCCTCAAGGTCATCATCGAGTTCATGCCCTTCACAGTCCCTACTGGTGGCTGCGTTGCATTATTGGACCAAATAAACCAATACAGGAAAATTTTTTCGTAAAGACTTATCACCAGGTTCTCGCCTGGGACATTGAAAAATCACCTTGGATTACAAGAGCTTTAGAAAAACTTCTGAGTCCTTTATTAGGTAAGAGTTTGGTTGTTTATGCTTCAAAACCATTGGTGGAGGCTAAAAATGTCCCTTCCTAATATCCCAAATGTAGTAAGTACAGAAGAATTAATAGAAACTGCAGAAGCGATCATCGATTGGCAGCTCCCCAACGGAATGATCCCTTGGTTTCCGGGAGGTCATTCAGATCCTTGGAATCACGTAGAAGCTGCAATGGCTCTTGCGGTAACTGGTCATCTAGATGCAGCAGAACAGGCTTATATATGGCTAAAAGACAATCAACTACCTAACGGTGCCTGGCACCACTATTACCTTGCGGATGACATAGAGGACCCAAAACATGATTCTAACGTAGTTGCATATGTGGCAACGGGAGTTTGGCATCACTGGCTTATGACACACGATCGCGGATTTCTTGAAACTATGTGGCCAGTAGTTGAGCCTGCCATCGATTTCGTGCTTAGCTTACAGACTCCGCGCGGTGAAGTTATCTGGGCAATGCATCCTGATGGAACCCCCTGGTCATATGCACTATTAACTGGTTCTTCAAGTATCTGTCATAGTTTGCGTTGTGCCATATCAACAGCAGAGGAACTGGGACATGAAAGACCCGATTGGGAACTATCTCTTGCCAATCTTGCTCATATGGTTAAAAAATACCCCGACAAAGCATTCGCACCCAAAGAAAGATGGGCCATGGATTGGTACTATCCGGTGCTTTCAGGAGTTGTTTCTAGAGAGCAGGGTAGAACTTTACTTTCCGAAAAATCAGAAATTTTCGTTATGGAAAATAAAGGGATTCGATGCGTCAGTGATCAACCTTGGGTAACCACAGCTGAAACTTGTGAATGTGCAATTGCTTATTTAGCTGCAGGAGAAACCCTTAAGGCTGAATCTCTTTTCCTCTGGAGCCAAGATATGAGACAAACAGATGGCCACTATCTAACTGGAGTCGTTCACCCATCAAAACAATCTTTTCCAAAAGCTGAAAAAACTACTTATTCTTCAGCCGCAGTTATTCTCGCTGCTGATGCGATATCTCAATCAAGCCCAGCTTCAGGTATCTTCACAGGCACCGCTGGTCTTCCTGAAATAATAGATACCGAAGAGCACATTCTTGATCTTGATTAACCTTAAGTGGGTAAATATTAAATATCAGGACCAACTCTTTTAAGAACTCTTAAAGAACCCACTACGTCTATCTCTTCGAAAGACTTAGAAGCAACAGCTCTCTGAAATATTTCAAATGGTGGCCTGCCACCGTCTTCAGGGTTTTCAAACACATCATGTATCAAAAGTTTCCCCCCCATAAGTAATTTTGGTACCCAGTTTTCATAGTCAGCATGAGCTGGTTCCGCTCCATGTCCACCATCGATAAACAATAAGGCCAAAGGCGTAACCCAAATTTTCGCAATTGCAGGCGAATCACCTATCACGGCGACAACATTATCTTCAAGACCAGCTTTATTTATATTGCGACGAAATTCTGGCAAAGTATCTATTAGCCCAGTTTCTGAATCAACAATTTCTGGATCATGCCATTCCCATCCTGGTTGATTTTCCTCAGAACCTCTATGGTGATCAACAGAAAAAAGAATTCGTCCAGTTTCTTTTGCTGCGGAACCTAAATAAATACCCGATTTACCGCAATAACTTCCAACTTCAAGAAATGGACCTTCAATGTTTAAAGAAGTTCCGTGGCGGTTTAGTGCTAGCCCTTCATCAGTTGGCATAAAACCTTTTACTGATTCAGCTATTTCAAACAATAACTTTTCATGTTTATCCAAAGCTAACCCGCAAGTTGTTCATCACTTTTTGATTCTTCTGAGCCACTATTAGCCGAATCCCCCCAGAGGAGATGTTCTATAACAAGAAATCTCACAATCCATAAAGTTCCATAAGCTGAAGCATTTGCGATTTGGACTGACCATGTACCACCAAAAATTCCATCCACTACTCCTACAACTGCTGTTGAAAGAGCCAGTCCCGCAAAAGCCAGCATCCAGAATGGTGCTATCTCTCCTCCGACTGAGTGGTCACCTCTCGGTTGTTCCCACACGTAATTCCGACTTAACAAATAAGCAGGGATTGTACTAACAGCTACAGCGCATGCATTAGCTATCATTCCGGGTAATCCAATTACTGCGTGAAATATAAACAGTACCGATTGGCCGACAACTGTATTAACAACAGTCACTCCCATATAACGAAAAAGTCGCTGGGCATAGCCTTGTAATAGGCGTCCAAATATTGAACGTAGTTTTCTCAAGATTCAGATCTTAACTGGATGAGAGTTATCTCACTTGATTTAACGAAATTCATCTTTTTTTAAAATATTTTTAGCCATTTCACGCGCTATTAACCCTGGAGAAGAACCCTCTTTCTCTTCTAAATCTTCCATGGATTTTTTGGCTACTTCTGAAAGTAAATAATCTAACCGTGAGCTAACTTCAGCTTTCCACCGATTTGATCGTCTCACCGAAATTTGTTCTCCTTCGAACAAGAACTCTTTATGTTCAAAAATAGCCTTCTTAAACTCATCGAACCCTTCACCTTCAGTAGCTGTAGTCATAACTATTTCTGGTCTTCTACTCATTTGACCAGTGACTTGCGATAAATCAATCATTAGTTCCAAGTCTCTTCTCGCATCACTTGCTCCCGGGCGATCAGCTTTGTTAACAACAAAAAGATCAGCGATCTCGAGCAAACCAGCTTTATTAGCTTGCACGGCATCTCCCCATCCTGATGTAACAACCACCACTACTGTGTCTGCCGCCGAAGCTACATCGACTTCAACCTGACCCACCCCCACAGTTTCGATAATTATTGGATTAAATCCGAAAGCGTCAAATACTCGCACCATCCCTGGAACCGCAAGCGCCAATCCTCCCGCATGCCCTCGTGTTGCCATTGAGCGAATAAACGCCCCTGCTTCTGATGCTTCCTCCATTCGCACTCGGTCGCCAAGGATTGCTCCCCCTGTCAAAGGAGATGATGGGTCAACTGCTAAAACTGCAGGTTTATATTCAGAGGTAGCTAAATCTTTTGCCAGAGAAGCTGTAAGAGTAGACTTTCCGGCTCCGGGAGCTCCAGTTATACCTATCACATGTGACTTGCCTGCAAGCTTGTGAGTTGCTTCTGCAACCTCTTCAGCAGAAATACCTCCTCTTTCCACAAGCGTTAAGAGTCGGCTAACTGAACGTCTGTCACCCTTACTGGCGTTTTCTACAAGCGAGATTACTGTTGAATTTTCATTCGCCACGGGTGGCCACTGCCTCACGAACACACTTCGCTACATCTTCGGCAGATGCACCAGGACCTAGAACCCCAGCTACTCCTGATTCAGTCATGGCGTCTAGATCACCTTCAGGCACTATTCCTCCCACAATAACTGGGACGTTAAGACCAGCATCATCTAACGCCTTAACTATCCGTGGCGCCAATGTCAGATGTCCTGCATTATGCATGGATATACCCACTGCGTCTGCATCTTCTTGCTCTACTGCTGACACAACCATCTCAGTTGTCTGTCTTAAACCTAAATAGACAACTTCCATACCAGCGTCTCTCAACATCCTCGCCACAACTTTTAAACCTCTGTCATGTCCGTCGAGACCTAATTTTGCAAGAACTATTCGTATAGGTGCGTTTTCCTTTTCATTCATACGAATGCCTTTTCTACATAGGTACCAAATACTGATTCGAGCGCCTGCACTATTTCACCTTCTGTCGATCTGACTTTAACGGCTTCAATAATTGCCGGCATAAGGTTTATTTCGGGATCTAATGCTTGTGTAGAAAGCCTGTTTAGTGCTTTTTCAACTAAGTCGCTATCTCTTGACTGCTTTATTTCCGCCAGCCTCTTTAATTGGATATCTTCAGTATCAGGATCAATACTTAGCAAGTTAATATTTTCATCCCCTCCTTCTGTGAAAGAATTGACACCCACTATTAAACGGTCACCGCTGTTTACTTCACGTTCAAACCTGTATGCAGCGTCTGCGATTTCTCCAACGAACCATCCGTTTTCTATTCCGACATACACTCCCTCAAGAATTGAACCATCACCTAATTCTTCTAAATGTTCAAAAATTTCTTCAGCTTGTCTTTCCATTTCGTCTGTCATCCACTCAACATAATCTGATCCTCCAAGAGGATCAGCGACGCTGGTTATGCCTGTTTCGTGAGCAACAATTTGTTGTGTTCGTAAAGCAATTCTTGCTGCATCTTCAGTTGGCAGAGCCAGAGCTTCGTCGTAACTATCTGTATGCAAGCTCTGAGTTCCACCGATAACACCTGCTAAAGCTTGTATAGCAACACGAGCAATATTTATTTCAGGTTGTTGAGCTGTCAATGACACTCCCGCAGTTTGTGTATGGAACCGTAGTTTGTGACTCCGTTCATCTTTTGCTCCATAGCGATCCCGTATCCATCTGGCCCAGATTCTTCTTGCTGCGCGAAATTTCCCGATCTCTTCAAAAAAATCTGAATGACTGTTAAAGAAGAAGCTCAGCCGAGGTGCAAAATCATCCACATTTAAACCAGCTGCCTGTGCTGCTTCTACATAGGCAAATCCGTTAGCCAAGGTAAAAGCAAGCTCTTGTGCAGCTGTAGAACCAGCTTCTCTAATGTGATAACCAGATATAGAAATCGGGTTCCAACGTGGCATCTCTTGAGTTGTGAAACTAACCACATCACTTACTAGACGGACAGATGGTCGTGGTGGAAAAATATATTCCTTTTGGGCCTGATACTCCTTAAGAATATCATTTTGGAGTGTTCCATTAAGTTTTGATCTTTCTACTCCATCTTGTTCTGCAACTGCTACGTACATTGCCAGAAGAATTGCTGCAGGTCCGTTAATTGTCATGGAGGTAGATACTTGACCTAAGTCAATGTCAGCGAAGAGATCAACCATGTCGTCAAGAGTGTCGATTGCTACACCAGCGCGTCCTACTTCACCTATTGACCATTCATCATCTGAATCACGTCCCATAAGAGTTGGCATATCGAAAGCTGTTGAGAGTCCCGTGCCTCCGGCACGTAAGAGATCTTTGAAGCGAGCATTAGTGTCCTCTGCTGTACCAAAACCGGCAAACATTCGCATTGTCCACAACCGGTCTCTATACATGCCAGAATGTATCCCGCGCGTATAGGGGAACTCACCAGGTAACGGTTCATCTCCGTATACAGATCCAACTGGAACTCCTGACATAGTCCGGAATTCTTTTTTCTCATCCATGTACGCCAACTCCCAATGGTTCAACTTCCTAGTGGATTTATACCCTAACAAAAGTCAAAGACGGCTTAACAGCGTTAAGACATAAAGCTAATTATTTCTGCAAATCTGAACTTTATTCCGAAGTGTTAATTTCTCCCGAAATAGCTTCCCACTGCTCTTCTTCTTTGCTCCAACGACCTAAAATCAGAGAATCTCTAGCATCGAACTTGTCGGAACCTAATGAGACATATTTATAACCAGGTAAAGAAAAATCGCCCATAGAAGCCGCTGCTTGCGCAAAAGTTTCATTAGTTAAATTCGGACCAGCAGCAGTTGCTACTGTTTCAAACAAAGATAGAAATTGGCATGAACCTGCCGTGCCTGGCCAGTAATTTGTGTCCTCAGGTCCAAGTTTGTCTGGTGGTCTTACTTCAATTTCAAGTGCTTCTTCAACAAGATCCATGCAGCGCGCAAAAGAAGGATCATCACGGCTATCAAAAGCTTTATTAGTAAGAATTAATCCAGAGTTTTCAATTTCTGGAGGCGGTTCCTGAGACCACATGTTTAAAGAATCCCCATTGTGTAGTAACAGATTGAATTCATCTCCTAAACCGAAAAGGTATTCCATCGCGTAAATAGCTTCTCCTACGAACCAAATTGTCGAAACATCTTCGCTTCTTGCCTTCTCAAGAACTACCTCTAAAAAAGCTATTGTTGCTGTTTCATCTCCAGTATTTTCATTTGATGTCACAATTGGAACCGAAACACCTTGTAATTCAAGTAACTCTTTTACTTCGTCCATTACAGGCCCAGACTCTGGATTTGCACCCCAAATCATAATTCGGCCAAGTCCTTCGAGACTATCCGTCTGTCTTAAAAGACTCACAAAAGCTTGCCCTCTTCTACTGAGGTTCATATCACTAGTTATCCAAGATGCGCGTGCCCGTTCTAATTGTTCAACCGTGGGCTTTGCTCCTACGAGAATAGTTTCATAAGTATCTGCAAAACATTCATTCACACCTTCAGCTCCGGGGCCGGCAAATCCGTTCAAAACAGCAAAAACTTCTTCATCTTCTGTTAATTCAACGCATGCAACTTCCGCTGTCAAAGGTCCAACCGGCAAAAACAAACGGTGAATTATTTCTACTTTCCTTCCTAAAATGCCACCTCTTGCATTTAGGTCTTCCACCAACACATCAACCATTGGTGGGTAATTAGCATAAGTTAGATTTAGACCAGGAAATTGTTCATTAAATAACTCGAAATCTATTGATGTAAAACCAACTTTTATAGTTTCAGCTGTTACTCCTCGGAACGAATCAGTCAGAACTACTGGTGCTGCAGTCGTAGTCGGTGCCGCAGTCGTAATCGGTGCCGCAGTCGTAGTCGGTGCTGCAGTCGTAGTCGGTGCTGCAGTCGTAGTCGGTGCCGCAGTCGTAGTCGGTGCTGCAGTCGTAGTCGGTGCTGCAGTCGTAGTCGGTGCTGCAGTCGTAGTCGGTGCTGCAGTCGTAGTCGGTGCTGCAGTCGTAGTCGATGGAACGATTTTCGACTTGCTTTCTTCTTCCCCGCCACAGGCGGAAAAAAACAATATCAGTGCGCAACAAGCTGTGATTAATGAACTTTTCACAATAACCCCCTTGGTGAACTCTAGCTTGATGCTATAGGCCTATCACAAAGCGGAATCAAAGCCCTAAAATCCTCTGGACAGACAAATTTCGTCTTCTGATAATCTCACTTCTTTCTTTCAAACTAACTCTTTGAGTGTCTTCTGCAAGATGTCTATCAATTTCTTTAAAAGGAAAAACTCTGATTTTAGGTTGTGGAAAATCCCTGGCATGCAACCAACGGCCCATTATTGTCAACTGCGAATAGCCCGCAGTGTCAAGCCAATTGTAAACACCAGGATCTTGAGCAGAAATTATGCAACGAAAAACACCATCAGAATCACATTTTGCCTGAAAACCATTCAGTGAGGACTGCCTTCGCCACCAGTCCATTGACTCCCAGTAGATACTTCCAAGCTGAAAACCCCAAAAATGGCAATCTGGGGGCTTTACTTCTAAGAGAGCCGCTTCATTTTTACCAATTTCTATCGAACCCATTCCATATGAAAGACCTCCATGACCGCCCCAGTCGCTTTCTTGCGGATTTAAAAATGTGACTGTATTTGGTTCTTTCATAAAAGTACGGATTACTTCATCCCAGAATGTCCCAGCCTCATCTAGCCATTTGATTAAAAGCTCGGCCTTATCGACTATGGCTTCAGGGTTTTCATACGGAGGTGGGTATTGGGCGTCAACTTTTTCAATTGACAGTTCTGCTTTCTGTTCACTTTCCCAGTCATAAAAAAACTGCCTTACACAAACCGACTCGGCATCTGGGGATAGTTGTATCCAGTTAAATTTTTTGTCTTCTGGAGGCGATTCGGGGCTTAGAATTATTTCCACGGTTCCGTCCGATTCAGTCTTTATGTCGGCGAACCCTAAGTTCCCGGTTCTTACATAATTTGGCGCATTTGCAAAATGTGGAGAATGAATCTCAATGTCAAATTGGTGTGCGGTGCCTCTATTTCCGAAAATACGATATGTCGAATCACCTCTAATGCAGGCAAATGAATACAGCCCATCAGGGGAGTCAATCCCCCATGAGTATGACCGGTCTGCCCAGCGATCGAAATATGGATAATCAGGGTCATTTAGCTCCATTGCTAATGTTGCTCCTGCTGTCAGATAACGGGTCATATACAACAGACCTGTAGCTCTTTCCAGTGATTCAGGGTCCGTTGCTGTGTCGTTGTAGACAAGTCGACCTAGCCTTTTCCAAGCCTGAACTACGTCTTCAAAAACGTATCCGTTTCTTAATCGTTCTAATTTATTTTCCATTTTCATTACCAGATGGCTTATTGGCCATAGTTGCAATCAATGGATTCAAATATTCTTTAACTCCGCAAATTTTTCCTTCCCGAAACCTCCATAAACCTATATAGGTGTTTTTATAAGGTTTGTTGGTGATCGTGGATCTACCTTCGCTGGCATATTCTGCGATTAGCAAATTAGGGTCAAGGCACTCAAAAACTTCTGTCAGTGTGAGAGTAAATTCAAGTTTGCCCATTTGAGGTTTCAAATAGGACAGGATTTCGTTTATCCCTTTGAGAACTTTCGGCGGTTCGCTATATGGAAGTTCAAGAACCCAGTCATCTGTATAAAGACTTGAAAATATTTCATTATTTCCGGTTCCAATGGAAGAAATGGCAGTTTTTAAAACATCCATATTCCGTTCTCGAACTTCTTTTTCATTCAATAATCTCACCACTTTCTAACCAAACTCTTTCACTTTTAGAAAGTTTTATGTCAGCGGAAGCTACGTTCTGGAAAACTTCTGTTTTACTGCGTGAAGCACATATTGCGTGTGTTAAAAAATCTGCATGCAGAACCCAAGAAACTGCTATCTGTTCAAGTGTGCAATTTTTTTTTGCAGCTAACTCAATTGCACGCTCACGTCTCAACCAGTTCATCTCTGAGTGGTAACAACGAGCTGTCTCGGCCATCAACCTAGAATTTGGCGTTTGCATAGTTTCAAGATCGACCGAAGAAGTTAAATAGCCACCAGCTAACGCCGACCATGCCAAAACTGGAATCTGATTCTCTTTTAACCATTCCCTGTCATCTTGCGCTCTATCTCCTGCAATGCTCGTTACCGCCTCCCATGGAGGTTGTTCCTGAGTTACCAGAGACAGGTGAGGACTGAAAGCTTCTGGTTTGACCCAATAATTTTTCTTTGATGTTTCTAGAGCATCTGACAGTCGTTTGATACTCCAGTTGGAAACTCCCCATGCATCTATTAAACCAGCTGCAACTTGTTTGTCTACTGCATCTACGAGTTCATCAATTGGTACTTTTTCATTATCACGGTGAAAAAGCCAAAGATCCAAACGATCAGTTCCCATACGGTCCAATGTCTTTTCTACATCCACTTCAATGCATTCTGGTAAGACACGAGACTCTTCCCAATTAGGAGGCCCAGGGTGGCAGCCTTTACCGATAACAACGACCTTGTCACGAACATTGCGGGCATTAATCCATTTTCCTAGCCGTTCATCACAAGTACCGTCCTGATCTGCATACACAAGGCCTGTGTCGAAAACATTTACGCCTGAAGCCATTACATCATCAAGTAAATTTTCCCAATGGGAAACAGTTTCATCACCAAAAAGAGTCGTAGCTCCATGAATAATTTGTGACAGAGAAATTCTAACTCCCGGTACATCTCTATACTCCATTGTTCTCCTCATCATCTGCTTGATAACTAACGCCGATTTGAGATCGGATACTGTCCATCAATTGAATCATTGAGAGGGAACATTCCCAGGAAACTTTTGGGCTCTGTATCAATCCTTCTGATAGACACCTATCCATTTCAAGGATTTGATATTCAAATCCATTTATATCATGAGGTCTAAGTATCTCTGTTTGCTCCGAACCTAGTTTGATAAAAGCTTTCTGAGCACACCAAAAATAGGGTATTTCAATAGAACCTGATTCTCCAACAATGATTGCACCGTTAGTCAAAGAAAGATTGATCGCTGATCTAAGTGTCGCTAAAGCCGAATTTGCATATTGCAACGTAATAGCTACATGCGCATCTACACCTTCTGGCGAAAGTTCAGCCAACGAAAAAAAACTTTCTGGAGTATTTTGATATATCAAATCTGCAAGTGTCAGCGGATAAATACCAACGTCCAATAGGCTTCCTCCTGCAAGTTTAGGATTCCACAACCGCGACTCATGATCATAAGGTGCATTGAAACCTAAGGATGCGTCAACAAGTTTTGGTTCACCGATTAGACCTTTTCGAATCGAACCAATGACTTCTTCATAAATTGGTAAATGTCGAGTCCACATTGCTTCCATCAGAAAAGTGTTACTTTCTTTCGCAGCATTTAACATCTTTTCAACTTCTCTATGATTTACAGCCAAAGGTTTCTCACAGAGAACAGGTACCCCCTTTTCTAAAAGAGTTCTAGCTCCATTGCAGTGTTCAGTGTGGGGTGTTGCTATATAAGCTGCGTCCACTCCTTCTGAGAGGAAAAGTAGGTCTTCTCCTGATTTCTCTATTCCATTTTTATTTGAAAATATCGAAGCTCTTTTAAGATCTCGTCCTCCGACAGCGACAATCTCATGTCCTAGACCGCGTGCAGCTTCTATAAAATTTGCTGTTATTTTTCCATGACCAACAATTAACCAACGCACTTGATTTGATAACTACAGTACGACGACAGAACGAAGAACTTCTCCACGTTCCATTTTGTGAAAGGCTTCTTCTACTTCGTCTAAAGCAATTGTCTCTGAAACAAAACGGTCAAGCTCAAGACGTTCTTGCAGATAAAGATCAATGAGCATGGGAAAATCTCTTGAAGGCAGGCAATCCCCATACCAGGAAGATTTTAAGGTTCCTCCCCTTCCAAAAATTTCGATCATTGGAAGTTCGATTTTCATTTCAGGATTTGGAACCCCTACCAGTACAACTGTTCCTGCAAGATCTCGAGAATAAAAAGCTTGTTCATAAGTAACGGGAAGACCTATAGCTTCTATTGCTATGTCGACTCCATTTCCACCTGTAATCTCTCTAATAGCTTCAACCGGATCAACTTTTGAAGAGTCGATAATGTGAGTTGCTCCAAATTCTTTGGCCCATTCAAGTTTTGTTTGATCTATGTCAACTGCAATTATGGTATGAGCTCCTGCTAAGCGCGAACCTTCAATTGCTGCATCACCCACACCTCCACAACCAAAAACGGCTACCGAATCTCCGCGGCTAACTTGTCCGGTATTCATCGCAGCTCCTAAACCAGCCATTACTCCACAACCTATAAGTCCCGCGACTTCCGGTTTAGCTGCCGGATTTACTTTTGTAGCTTGTCCTGCTGCAACAAGAGTTTTCTCAGCAAACGCCCCGATCCCTAGGGCGGGAGAGAGTTCTTTACCCTCAAGTTTCATTTTCTGTGTTGCATTGTGAGTTGCGAAACAATTCCAGGCCCGTCCTCTTCGACAAGACCTGCAATGCCCGCATACTGCTCTCCAGTTTAAAATTACAAAATCCCCAGGAGTTAAATCGTCAACACCTTCACCAACTTCTTCGACTAGACCAGAAGCTTCATGACCTAAAAGAAATGGGAATTCGTCATTAATAGCTCCTTCTCGATAGTGCAAATCGGTGTGGCAAACTCCACACGCCTTCACGTCAATCAGCACCTCCCCTGGGCCTGGATTTGGAACTTCAATCGTCTCGATTGAAACAGGTTCTCCTTTGCTTTTAGCAACAACCCCTTTTACTTCATGCGTCATCACACAACCCCCTAACAGTTACTTTCACAAAAACTACACCCATTGTGATTGAGCTTCCCAAATCAGCTAATTGAAAAATCTTCCCAATTTGATCTATATCTCAAACCTGTAGATATTCGTATCTCTTTGGAGGAAACCAAGACGTTTGTAAAGACGATTTGCAGACTCACGCGAAGGTCGCGAGGTTAGATCCACAGTTTTAGCTCCAAGTTGTCTGGCAATTTTTATTGCATCTTGATTTAGAGCTTCTCCAATACCCTTGTTTCGACATTTTTCATCAACAACAACATCTTCAATCCAAGCTCTTTTGCCAGTTGGGATACTAAAAACAACTAAAGTTAACGAGCCAACTATTTCTCGATCAATAAAAGCAGCGAGCAGTATTGAAGAGTCAGAAGCAACTATCCCTTCTAAAGCAGAGCGGTCTGGAGGGGAATTAGAATTTGACAGCTGTGGAACTAAACGGTTCATAGCCGCAAGAAGCTCATCATCAACTTTTACTATCTCTTCAATTTTAATATTTTTTTCAGACATCTGGTACAAGCTTAGATTACAAATCTTAGGTCGCGCGCGAGCTCATATCCGATAGCCTCCGTTTGGATGGCTTCAAAATTTATCCAATGGACTAATAAGGAACTTCTAGAAGAACTCAATAACCCTGTTGTAATAACTGCTTTTGAAGGATGGAATGATGCAGGTGAGGCCGCCACAACTGCGGTGAAATACTTCCAAGACCGTTTTAGTGCAGTAAAAGTTGGAGCAATCGAGTCAGAAGAATTTTTTGACTTCACCATTTCTCGCCCAATAATTGAAATCCCCGATGACCAACGCGAGATAATCTGGCCATCGACAGAAATACATATAGCTAAAATGTTTGATTCAAAACACGACCTAGTAATTATTATCGGACATGAGCCACAACTTCGCTGGCGGACATTCACCGATCAAATAATAGAGATTGCTTCATTAATCAAAAGTCCTATGGTGGTGGCTCTAGGTTCACTCTTAACTGACATTCCCCACAGTAGACCTGTAAAAGTTTTTGGTTCTTCAGATGATTCTGATTTAGCAGAGAAACTGAACCTTCCACCCTCCACATACGAAGGGCCAACGGGAATAGTGGGAGTTATAAATAGTGTCCTACGTGAAAAAGAAATACCCTGCATGTCACTATGGGCTGGTGTCCCTTCCTATGTTTCAGGAGCCCATTCACCTAAAGCAGCCCTTGCGTTGGTTGAAAGGTTAGCGGAAGTGCTTCAAATAGGTATTAACTGCACAGATTTGGAAATAGCGTCTGCAGCCTACGAAAGACAAATAAATGAGTTGGTAGCAGAGGATATGGACACGGCTGAATATGTGAATCAACTTGAAGAAGACTTCGACAACGACTCAGAAATTGATGAGCAAGATAGCAATCCTGAGTTGCTGGTTAGCGAGGTAGAAGACTTCCTCAGAAATCAGACCTGACACTCATAGAACCCTTAAAGCTCAGAAGAACCTTCTGAACTATTTTTTTTGTCGCTTTCATCCAACCAAACAGGATCACGCGGCCTATCAAACATGACTTCTACATTTTCACCTCTGATCGCTGCAAATGCATGAGAAGCCCAACGCCCAGGCGAAACAGTTCCTTCAGGCAAAGAGTCCTCACGGAAAAACCCAACGTCTCGGCACTCCAATGGATGAGGTTTTAAAGTTCCTCCAGTCTTTCGGCAAAGAAAAACAAGTGAATAGAGAGGTATACCAGTAAAGCCCAATCTCATACCGTCGAGGATGGAAATAGGTTTAATAACTTCACATTCAATACCAGTCTCTTCTGACACTTCCTTAACAACTACTTCCGAAGCTGAATATCCAACATCAGCCCAACCAGTTGGATAAAGCCACTTTCCTGAATCAGCTCTTTGAATAAGCAATATTTCTCCATCATCATTTCCAACTACAGCGCCAACAGTAACTTTTGGCGTCACATAGCCTGGTGTTCCTTCAATTACTGAATCACGCCAACCTTCATACAATTCATTAGAAATTGAGCCCCCACCTTCAGCATGTTCCTTGATATCCGCAGCTACTTTTAGAATCTCTTCGTATCGTTCACTCTCATATAAAACTTCAGTGAATCCAAGCCCTGTCCGAGCAATACCTGCAATGGTTTCCGCCCATCTCAATAGATCCTGTTTAGTCGCTATTTCTGGAGGTATTTCAGACATACAACCAAGGTAGGGCAATACGAACGATTCGTCACATTAGAATTTATAAATCGGTCTTTATCCAACGTAAAACTGCTAATTCAATTTCATTAAGATGATCTGGATCTTCGATTTTTTTATCGTTCACATCAAGTACATAGAATGCATCAACAACATCTGAACCAAGAGTCTGAACTCGAGCTCTAACTATGTTTAAATCGAGCTCAGCGAAAGCCCGTGTAATACGATAAAGAACCCCAACTCCATCAGGACAACTCACCTCTAGAACTGTCGCAAAATCAGACGTAAAATTATCTACTTCAACTTTCGGTTCAAAGGGTTTTGCAGTAGTCGAAACCGAAGTGTAAATCCTCGAACGTTCACCGATCCGAGCTGCTAAAGCCAGTCGGCCACCTAGTGCAAGTTGTACTTGTTGCGAAATATTTTCCCATCTTGGAAGCTCATAAGATTTTTCAGCTACTGAGAAAACAGATAGGGCTCTCCCAGCTTCTGAATATGCATCTGCACCTATTACATCGTGTCCGTTAAGTGCCAAAACTCCTGAAATTTTTGAAAATACGCCAGGCCTATCGTTAGTTATCACAGTTAATTCGAATTGATCCCCCGAGAAAACCTCCTCTCCGGAAAGCATTAAGTCAAGTTGTTTTTGGCTGGGGAAAGCAGCTTCGACAACATCATCTATATTGCCACCAGACAGAACGTGCTGAACACGCACTACTAGTTTTCTGACAAGTCCAGCTTTCCAAGCACTCCAAGCGGAAGATCCCGTTGCTATAGAATCAGCTTCTGTAAGTGCATCTAAAAGAGAAAGAAGAGAAAGAGTTTTTACGGTATTTGCAACGGACTCAATTGTGCCGTCATCATCAAGATCCCGTCTTGTAGCTACATCTGGCAAAAGAAGGTGATGTTCAACCATTCCAACCAATAATTCAACATCATTATTCTCATAACCCATTCTTTCAGAGATACTCCGCACTAACTCCATTCCCAGCTCCGTGTGATCACCTGGGTAACCCTTACCGATGTCGTGAAGCAAAGCGCCTAAAACTAATAGATCAGGTCGAGTTACAGATGCCGTTAACTTCGCTGCCACCGAGACTGTTTCTAATAGATGCCTGTCAACTGTAAACATGTGATAAGCATTTCGCTGAGGTTTTGAACGGCAAGATTCCCACTCTGGAATAAGGCGTGTAAATAATCCATATTGGTCTAAATCTTCAATTATCGAAACTGCTTCAGAACCAGACATTAAAAGTTCAATAAATAACCCACGCGCCTCTTTAGGCCAAATCTTGGGCATTTCAGTTTTACTTTCCGACAATTTCTCTAAAGAGGCTCTTTCCAAATAAGCATCACATTTTGTTGCAGCAACAGCAGCTCGTAAAGGCAAAAATGGATCTGTTGTATCAGCTTTTTGGGTCAGCCCCAAGCGGCCTCTATCCAAATCAAGATCTGAAGCAATCTCTATATTACGCAACCTACTTAGAGACTTTCTTACAGGTCGTGACTGCCTAATTCTTTCAATGCGTCTTGAGGCACCGTCTCCTGTCCATGTAATTACTTTCGCTGCATTTGCCACCGCACCCATTAACTCATCAGCATTTTCATATTTAAGTTGTTCAGCTACCTCATCTTGGAGTTGTAATAAAAGTCGATCTGATCGTTTCCCAGTCAATCTATGTAATTCCACACGAACGGATAAGAGTGTTTCTACCGCTTCCAACAGAACTGTTGATTCAGAAGTAATCAAAATTGGTTCTGCAATCTCTATCCACTGCAAGATGTGAGCATCTCTCAGCCCTCCCCTACCTTGTTTCAATTCGGGCTCTAAAAGAAAAGCAACTTCTCCATATTGCTTGTAACGATCTTCAACTGTCGATCCAAGCTCTTTCAAATATTTTTGGAATCTTTCTATCCACTGATCCTTAGCTTTTTCGGCTAATGAATCAACAACATCATTGTCACCAACGATGGCTCGCGAAGATAGCAAACTCGTTGCCGTTTCAAGATTTGATTCCGCAAGATGAAGGATCTCTTTTTGTGTGCCTACTTGATGGCCTAATTTTAATCCAGAATCCCACAATGGATACCAAATTTTTTCGGCTATAGGTAGAACGTCAACTGATGAGTCATGCAACAGCAGGACATCAATATCGCTACCTGGACAAAGTTCTTTTCTTCCATAACCTCCCAAAGCGCAGATAGCTACCCCAGATGGAGAACCCGCTGATTTAAAAATCTCTTCTATAAATTGATCTATTCGTTTTGTTAAATCTGCGCAAAAAATGGAGCCAGTAGTAGAACTCTTCGAAAGCAGATCATCAATAAAGAGGCCTTTCATTTATTGAAAGTTCTAATCGTTATAAGCCGATTCTGCATGTAAAGCTCGATCCAAACCAATTTGCTCAATTTCACTTTCAACTCTAAGCCCAATTGTGGCATCAATGATTTTTACTATCGCTAAAGTAACAATGAAAGACAAACCAACCACTGACAGCATCGCTACTATCTGGTCAAGGAGTAGCTCCGCTCCTCCACCGAAAAATAATCCATCATCAAAATCTCCTCCCGAGACTGCACTTGAATCAGCAAAAAGGCCAAGTAGTATTCCTCCCGTTAACCCTCCTACACCATGTATTCCGACCACATCAAGACTGTCATCATAACCAAAGCGGTTTTTTAGTGAGATAGCAAAATAACAAACTGCTCCTGCAACAAGACCAAAAACCACACTCGTTAACCCACCTACGAATCCTGCAGCAGGTGTAATGGCTACTAGCCCGGCAACAACCCCTGATGCCATACCTAAAGAAGTGGCGTGACCACCTTTTAATTTTTCCACTATAAGCCAACCGATTAATCCAGATGATGCCGCAATGAAAGTATTTAAAAGAGCTTGAACAGCTTGACCATTTGCGGCTCCTGCAGAACCCGCGTTGAATCCGAACCACCCCAACCAGAGAATCGCTGTTCCTATTAGAACCATTGGCATGTTGTGTGGTGGAGATGCTTCTTTAGGCCAACCTCTTCTCTTTCCCAAAACTAATACAAAAGCCAGAGCTGCCACTCCAGAATTCAAATGAATGGCTGTACCTCCCGCGAAATCAAGTGCTCCATTTCCATCATGCCAACCGTTATAAACCCAATAGGTCGCGGGACAATAAACGAGTAATAACCAAATTGGTACAAAAACTACCCAAGCTGAAAATTTTAAACGGTCAGCGACTGCTCCAGATATCAAAGCTGGTGTTATTGCTGCGAACGTCATTAGAAAAGCAACAAAAATAAGACTCTCTGAATCTCCACTGAGACCCTTTAAACCTATGGAGTCGAAATTCCCTATCCATTCCCCACCAAAGAAGCCGTCTCCATCAGGACTGTTTCCTATTGAGTAACCAAGAAGCACCCAGACGATAGGAACTATGCCAACGCAGTACATGTTCATCATGAACATATTTAAAACGTTCTTACTCCTTGTCATACCTCCATAAAAAAGTGCTAAACCAGGAATCATAAAAACGACTAAAGCGGTTGATACCAGCATCCATGCGTAATCTCCAGAATCCATTTACTGACCTCCTTTTTCAAACAAAGTTGAAGAAAGAATACTCCGAACTTCTCAGCTCAAATCAAAAAAATCGTGTTTTAATACGCTGTTAGTTGAGTTTTAATACGCCGTTAACAAGAGATTGGAAATCACGAAAAAACTTCGATCTTGGTAGTACTCTTTCGCAACCAGCTTGCTCAGCCACAGCAATAATTTCTTTATCAACATGAGATGCAAAGCCTAAAATTTTGGAATCGATTTCAGGTAAAGTTTTTAAAACATCTGCTTTTGATAAATCAACTACAACAAGATCGACATCTAGGTCAATAAGCTCAGAGACCTCCTTGACAAAGCAAATACTCGGCATCGCCAAACGTAATTTTGACTGGTCCATCAAATCAGAAACTAAAGCTACAACTGATACAGAGTTTGATGTTATTTCATCAAAATCGCATTCAACAATAGAGTCTTTATCCATTCGCCAAATGAACCAAAGCGGTATCTATATCAGAAATCATCCCTGTATAAAAAGGACCAAAATCAGCGTAGATTGCGGAAGCTTCGTCAAATCTCATGGTGTAGACAACTTCTTTGAGATCATCAGGATTTTCCGCAAATAACGTCACACCCCACTCATAATCATCAACACCAGTAGATCCTGTAACTACCTGCAAAACACGGCCAGCAAAATTTCTTCCAGAACGTCCATGTTCATGCATTTGAGCTAAGCGTTGTTCGTAAGGAAGCGTGTACCAATTAGCCTCGGGGTCCCGACGTTTAGACATCGGATAAAAACACCACGATGTTTTGTTTTCAGGAGGAAGATCTGGATAAAGACGGGCTTGCTTCATTTCTTCTGGAACGCCTGCCGCATATTCAGAGATTTCTGTTAATGAAAAATAGCTATCTACGACTTTTAGCCCAGCAGAATCTATTGAGCTTTGAAAATCGCGCAGATCCCAAAGGTCCTCTCCTAAAACCATTAACGCCAGATCAGCTTTATGACCTAACATCACTGCAACAACGACCTGAATACCCTTGTCAAGACTTTCAGAAACCGTTTTTTTAACTTTTTCAGAATCTACTGAACTTTGATACTTGCAAAAAAGATGCAAAACTCCCAGTCCTTCTGATGGTTTCAATGATAAATCCATTCTTAGAGTCTACGTAAACTAGCTGTATCTAACTCTAAGAATAGAGATTGATCCGGTTCTCGCGAGCAAAACCACCTAGTTGCAATCCAGCAGCTTTAGCAGTGTCTACCGCAAGTGCTGAGGGTCCACTTACAGCAATCAAAGAAGCAAAACCTGCAGCCCAAGCTTTTTGAACCATCTCAAAAGATGCTCTGCCACTCACCCAAAGACCCATCTCGTTTGCCGGTAGAGAATCCTTCAAATAGAGGTGTCCTACAATCTTGTCAACGGCATTATGCCGACCTATATCTTCGCGGATAACAATGTTTCTACCAGATCGATCAAAAGCCATGGCGGCATGAACAGCGCCAGTTACTCCAAAAAGATCTTGTTCTTTTTGGATGTTGTCAGCAACAGAAGTGAGAGTATCCACCTCAAAAGCTTCTGATTCCAAAGGTTCCAAAAACTTCAATAGATTTTCTATGGCCTCGACTCCACAAATTCCACACGACGAAGAAGCAGGCCCGAGTCTAGAAATTGGTTTTGGAGCAAGTCCACCCGTATCTACTGTCACGTCATTAAATTCTGCTTCTGATGCACTTGACTGACCGCAATATCGAATTGACTTAATCTTTGCTTTATTAAGCAGTCCTTCGGTAAGACAAAACCCAGCCGCAAGTTCAAAATCATTTCCTGGAGTACGCATGGTAGTCCCTATAAGTTCTCCATCAAGTCGAATAGATATAGGCTCTTCAACAATCACTTCGTCAGGAACCCGCTGGCTTTCTCCAGATTCTATTTTTTCGGTAAAAACTTTGACTGTTCTGCCACGAGCGGTCATGATTTCCTCCAAATAAACAGCAGTGTTTAATAAACACTATTTAAAAACACACGTAAAATTACTTTTTTTATCTCTTTGATAAACAAAAAAAACTAGATTTAAAGCTATTCTCTAGCAAATTGATCGTATTCAGTTTTTAACTTGAAAGTCTTCAAGCAAGGGGGAAAATGAATAGGAATGTAATTATCACATGCGCAATTACTGGTGCAGGCGCAACAACCGACAAGAGTGAGCATGTACCAGTTACTCCCGAACAAATCGCAGATTCTGCAATCGAGGCTGCAAGAGCAGGTGCCGCAATTGTCCATTGCCATGTCAGGGATCCAGAAACTGGAAAAGGTTCAAGAAATCCCGATTACTACGAAGAAGTAGTTAAAAGAATAAGAGAAAAAGACAGTCAAGTAATCATAAATTTAACTGCTGGAATGGGTGGAGATTTAGTTATCGGCCCTGATAGCAACCCAATGGATTTTGGAGAAGGAACAGATCTTGTTGGGGCACTTGAGAGACTAAAGCACGTAGAAAGAATAAGACCTGAAATTTGCTCGCTGGACTGCGGTTCACTGAACTTTGGCGATACTAATGAGGTCTACATCTCAACTCCAGAAATGCTAAGAGAAATGACCCAAAAAGTTAAGAGTCTCGGTGTTCGACCTGAACTAGAAATTTTTGATACTGGAAATCTTTGGTTTGCTGAAACAATGATTGCTGAAGGTCTGATTGACCCTCCTTTTTGGATCCAGATTTGCCTCTCTATCCCTTACGGAACACCTATGGATGTTGGAATACTTTATGCGATGGTTAATCGACTACCTGAAGACGCAGAATTTACTTCTTTTGGTTTAGGAGCTATGCAAATGCCGATGGTTGCACAATCGGTAATGCTGGGAGGCCACGTCAGAGTCGGACTTGAAGATAATTTATACCTCGAAAAAGGGGTATTAGCTACAAACGCCGACTTGGTTAAGAAAGCTGTAAATATAATCGAACTGATGGGAGCTTCTGTCCAATCTCCGAACGAAGCTCGAAAAACACTAAACCTAAAGTGATGAGTAAATCAATTGCCTGTATCGGCATGGGCGTAATAGGTTGCGGCTGGGCTTCACATTTTTCTGGCCAAGGTATGGAGGTTCATGCTTGGGATCCTGATCCAAAATCAGAAGATCTCTTTAAAAGGACAATTGAACAAGCTTGGCCTTCGATGGAAAAACTAGGTCTAGCAAGTGGGGCGTCTCCAGATCTTGTGGTTTTCCATAAAAGAATTGAAGAAGCTGTTGAGAACTGTTCACTAGTTCAAGAAAGCTCTCCTGAACGTCTTAAATTGAAACAAGAACTTATTTCTGATTTAGATAAAACTTGCGATGCGGATTGCGTAATTGCATCATCGACCTCAGGTTATTTAGTCAGTGACCTAGCTTCGCTATGTAAGGTCGCACCAGACCGTGTTGTGGTTGGGCATCCATTCAACCCTGTTTATCTACTGCCACTCGTAGAACTAGTGTCAGGACCTCAAACTTCAGTAGCGTCGATGGATAGGGCTGAAAATATTTATTCAAATTCTGGGAAAACAGTATTACGACTTGAAAAAGAAGTCGACGGTTTTATAGCAGATCGACTTCAAGAAGCTATGTGGCGTGAAGCCCTTCATATGGTCGCTAACGGAGAAGCAACAGTAAAACAATTAGATCTTTCTATCACTGCCGGACCCGGTCTGAGGTGGGCTCTAATGGGTCCGATGCTTACGTTTCATCTAGCGGGAGGCGAGGGCGGTATGGCCCATATGCTCGATCACTTCGGACCATCACTTCAATCACCTTGGACCAGATTAAAAGCTCCAGAATTAACTGGATATCTCAAAAATGCTGTTGTAGAAGGTTGCTTGGAAGAAGCTGCTGGTAGATCTGTAGCTGACTTAGTGGTTGAACGTGACAAGGGACTTGTGGCCATCATTCAAACTCTTAATGATTTTAAAATTGCAACTTCAAAGAAAGATACAAATAATGAAGGAAGTGATTGAAACAGGGGATTTCGATTTCTATCCAGTGGAACATCACATAATTGATTCTTCTACCGATGGGAAAAAAGTCGAAATTAAATGGAGTGATGGTCATCTAAGTAAATTTCACTTCATTTGGTTAAGAGATAACTGTCCATGTTGTATTCATCCCGATACGAGGGAACCTATCTTTAACATAGTTTCGATGCCTGATGATCTGCTGATTTACTCGGTATCAACAACTCAAGAAGGCTTCTTAGAAGTTATTTGGTCTGGAGAGCCACACACAAGTTATTTTCACCCAGGTTGGCTTAGATCTCACTGTCTTGATTTATTGAAGAAACCTTTTCCTGAACCTCTTACATGGGACTCAAAAAATAAAAAAGAGCCGGATCGGTTTGACTGGAACGAGATTATTTCTGATCCAAAAACTGAGAGAAAGTGGCTTTATTCACTTGTTGAAACTGGCTGTTCTATAATACAAAATGTCGAGCCATCGAAAAATGGTCTAATACAAATAGCAAAACGAATAGGTGTGATTAGAGAAACCAATTTTGGTCTTACCTTTGATGTGGAAGCAAAAACTGGGCCAGATACAGCCGCCTATACCGAGATTGGACTTCCTCCACACACTGATCTACCTACCCGCGAATACCAACCTGGACTTCAGCTACTTCACTGCTTAAAAAACTCTGTAAAAGGAGGAGAATCAATTTTAGTTGATGGTTTTCGTGTGGCAGAAGAAATTCGATTAAAGGAACCTGAAACCTTTGATTTACTAACTTCGGTTCCATGGGACTTTGGCAACCGCAGCACCCTTACTGACTATCGTTGGAAAACACCAATGATTAAACTAGATAACAACGGAAAAATTGAAGAAATCAGAGTGGGTAACTTTCTACGTGTTCCTCTGCAAATTGATTTCGATCTCATAGAACCTATGTACAAGGCATATAAGTTATTAGAAACACTTAATCATGACGACCGTTTTAAATTACGTTTCCGATTAGAACAAGGTGAGTGTCTGATTATTGACAACCGACGAATCTTGCACGCTAGAGACTCATTTGATTCTTCTACTGGTGAAAGACACCTTTGTGGCTGCTACATAGAGCGTGACGAACTTTGGTCTTCTATCCGCATGATTGAACGGAGAAATAGACAAAAAAGAATGAATTCTGCCTTGAATCAGTAATACTGAATTAGATTAATTTGACCCAAATGAGGAAAATATGACTGAACGTCTTACTGTGCCGATGCTTAAAGAAAATGGAAAGCTTCGTGAAGCTACATGGGAAGAAGCGCTGAACAAAGCTGCCGAAGGCTTTAAATCAGTTGTTGATTTACACGGATCTAAAGCTTTTGGAATGTTTAGTTGCTCAAAAACAACCAATGAAGTCAATTATGCGGCTCAGAAGTTTGCACGAAGAGTACTTGGTTCTAACAACATAGATAGCTGTAACCGAACTTGACATGCCCCTAGCGTCGTCGGTCTGGCGACAGTGTTTGGAGTAGGAGGAGGAACCTCTTCTTATAAAGAAATCGAAGAAGCCGATGCGATAATTCTTTGGGGTTCAAATGCTAGAGCGGCACATCCTATTTTCTTTCATCATCTTCTGAAAGGATTGTCAAATGGCGCAAAAATGTGGACTGTTGACCCCAGAAGAACTGACTCAGCAAAATTTGCTGATGTTTGGTTAGGTATAAATGTTGGAAGTGATATCGCCCTCGCAAATGGCATAGCCCGTGAAATAATCGATGCTGGCTTAGAAAATAAAAAATTTATTAAAAATGCTACATCCGGTTATGAAGATTTCGTATCTCATATTGAGCCTTGGACACTAGCAAAGACTTCTAAAATAACCGGAGTCCCCGCCGAAGCAATTCGCGATTTAGCTCATTTCTACGCAAAGGCTGAAAAAGCCCAGATTGCTTGGACTTTAGGAATAACCGAACATCATACGGCAGTTGATAACGTCCTCACACTTTGTAATCTCTCTCTTTTAACTGGTCATGTAGGCCGTTGGGGTTCCGGTTTAGTTCCACTAAGAGGTCAAAATAACGTTCAAGGTGGAGGCGATATGGGTGCTTTACCCAATAAACTCGCCGGATTCCAAAATGTAGATGACGAGAAAATTAGATCAAAGTTTGAAACAGTCTGGGATTGTAAGATACCACCCGAGCCCGGCTGGCATCTTACAGAGATGTTCGAAGCAATGGAGAGAGAAGAACTCAAAGCGTTATATGTGATCGGTGAAAATCCGGCAGACTCTGATGCAGACGTAAACCATGCTCGAAAAGTACTAGAAGGCCTTGAAATTCTTGTGGTTCAAGACGTTTTTATGACCCGTACAGCTCAAATGGCTGATGTAGTACTGCCTGCTGCACTTGGTTGGGCGGAATCAGATGGAACTGTTACCAACAGCGAACGACGAGTTCAACGCACTCGTGCTGCTATAAAACCACCGGGTGACGCACGGCAAGAGATTGAAATAATATCGGACTTAGCTAAACATTTAGGAGACAACAGTTGGGGTCAACCTACTGCTGAGGAACTATGGGAAGAGTTAAGGACTGTCTCGCCTATGCATGCTGGTATGTCGTGGGAAAGAATTGAAAATGAAGGTGGCATCCAATGGCCTTGCCCTGATGAAAATCATCCTGGAAGTCCCTTTCTTCACGACCGTCTTTGGAAGCAACCAGCTGAAGGGCGACTCGCTCCTTTTTCATGCGTAGAGGATCGCCCACCTGTCGAGTCACTAGATGAAAAATACCCTTTACGTCTTACGACTGGCAGGGTTTTAGACTCTTATAACACAGGTGTCCAGACCGGCAATTACGAATCTCCGATCCGGAGTGGGGAAGCCTTGGAACTTTCCAGCTTTGATGCAAAAAAACTTGATGTATCGTCTGGTGAACGAGTTCTTGTATCGTCACGTCGCGGAAGTATTGAAATGACTGTCGAAGTTGACTCTGACCTTCCAGTAGGACTTGCCTTTGCAACTTTTCATTTCCCTGAGTTAGCAGATGTGAACCAATTGACAAACAGTGCGTACGACCCGAAATCTGGAACGGCCGAGTTTAAAGCTACAGCCATACGAGTCGAGAAGTTAGTCAATGCCTGACATAAAATTTGGCACTTCCCTTCCTAGTCTCAATGAAAAAGAAGCTGTGGATGAAGTAGTTGAATCACACGGGCCGGTGACAATAGAGGTCTCAGAAAGACTTGTTTATGGAGGTAAACAACGGCAGAAAGAGAGAAGACATCTTTTACTGCCAGCTCTTCATGCATTACAGCGTGCTTCTGGGTGGATCAGTCCTGGTGGCCTAGATTATGCCTGTCGCATTCTAGAAGTTCCACCCGCTGAAGCTTATGGTGTGGCTACCTTCTATCACCTCTTCTCGGATCAACCGCCGAACGGTGATCAGATACTCCATGTATGTAATGACATTGCATGCGGCCTTAATGAAGCTGATGATCTAATCGATGGTTTAAAAAAGGAAGGATATGAAACTAAATCCAGTCCATGTTTAGGCCAATGCGAACGAGGGTCAGCTGTTTTTGTTCAGCGAGTTGCCTCTGATGATTCTGTTCTATTCGACACCGATCCCAAAGAATTTCAAAAATCTTTAACTAAAAGTTCAGAGAAAGAATTAATTAAGCTGCCACAAGCTGGATCTGATCATTTGCATCTTCTGTCCAGAATTGGAATCGTAGATCCAAATAGTTTAGAAGAGTATAGGTCTCTTGGAGGGTATGAAGCTCTCGTCAAAGCTCTTGAAATAGGAGATGAGCAAATCATCGAGGAAGTCACAAAGTCGGGGTTAAGGGGTAGAGGAGGAGCCGCTTTTCCAACAGGAATAAAATGGAAAGCCGTAGCTGAGGAAAAACGCAGAGTTCATCATCTGGTTTGCAACGCTGATGAGTCAGAACCAGGAACTTTTAAGGATCGAATTTTAATGGAAAATGATCCATTTGCTTTGATCGAATCAATGACTATCGCTGCTCTTGCCGTAGGCGCGGAAAAAGGGTGGTTTTACATCCGGGGTGAATATCCGCTCGCTAAACAACGGTTGATCCAAGCCATTGAAAAAGCTGAAAAGTCAGGCTTATTGGGCGAAGATATTCTAGGTTCTGGAAGAAAATTTGATATTGAATTAAGAAGCGGTGCCGGCGCTTATATTTGTGGTGAAGAAACAGCATTATTTAACTCGATAGAAGGATTTAGAGGAGAACCACGCAACAAACCGCCTTTTCCCACAACTAACGGCCTTTTCAATGAACCGACAGTAGTTAATAATGTTGAAACTTTGGCAAATATTCCTCGAATAATTTTGAATGGTGGTGAGGCTTATGCATCTGAAGGAACCGATCAGTCTTCGGGAACCAGACTTTTCTGCTTAAGCGGAAGAGTGGCTTTGCCCGGTCTCTACGAATTTGAATTTGGTGCAACTTTGGCAGAAGTATTGGATGCTGCGGGTGGTTTTTCGGGGTCTGGCAATCTCAAAACAATCCTTCTCGGTGGAGCGGCAGGTAGTTTCGTAACCCCAGAGTCAATTAACTTGCCCCTAACTTTTGAAGACACTCGTAATGCTGGGGTTTCGTTGGGCTCGGGGGTGATAATGCCTTTCAGTGATGAAGATGATTTAACAAAAACTGTCTTGCGCATAGCCGAATTTTTTCGTGATGAGTCATGCGGTCAATGTGTGCCTTGTAGGGTTGGCACAGTTCGGCAAGAAGAATTACTAATCCGAGCTGCTGATAAACAATCTTTTAATACTGATATATCATTATTTGATGACTTAGCTACCGTAATGTCTGATGCATCAATTTGTGGTTTAGGGCATACCGCTGCATCTGCGGTTCGATCGGCTTTAAATCTCGGACTTATGGAAACTAAATAATGAACGAAACTACGAAAACACCTTCTGAAACGCTCGTGGAAATTAGCCTGAACGATAAAAAGATTTCCGCTCCTGCGGGTTCAACAATTCTAGATGTCTGCAAACAGGCGGATATAGAAACTCCAACACTTTGCTGGGCTGAAAATTTAACCCCGGTTAATGCGTGCAGAGTTTGCGTAGTTGAAGTAGAAGGATCTAGAGCACTAGTTCCATCATGTTCAAGACCAATCGAAGAGGGAATGGTGGTTTCAACTGACTCTGAAAGAGTTAATACCAGCAGACGAATGGTTCTGGAATTACTAGCTTCATCAGTTGAACTTGATCGGGCTGATAAAGAAATCCTTGAGTGGATAATTCACTATGGTTCAAATCCTGACCGCATGGGTAATTCAAACGAAATTAAAACGTCGAAACAACCTGTCAAAATTCAAGATGATCTTTATGTTAGAGATTATGAAAGATGCATTCTTTGTTACAAGTGTGTTGAAGCATGCGGTGAAGAAGCTCAACACACTTTTGCTATAACTACAGCGGGACGCGGTTTTGAAGCACACATCTCAACTGAATTTGATATCGAATTACCAGATTCTGCTTGCGTTTACTGTGGCAATTGCATAGGGGTTTGCCCCACGGGGGCCTTAGTTTTTAAAACTGAACATGACATGCGCGAAGACAACTCTTGGAATCCTGATGAACAAACAATTACTGAAACGGTCTGTGGTTTTTGCGGGGTTGGTTGCAACTTGGAATTACATACCCAAGACGAAAAAATTGTAAAAGTTACATCGCCAGCGGATCATTCCGTTACAGAAGGGCACCTGTGTATAAAAGGTAGATTTGGTTGGCAACATGCTCAACCAAAAAACTAGGACAGTGTCTCTTTCTCTAAAGAAATAACAACCGCACAATGATCGAGATCTTTTTTTGAAAATTGGCTAAAAAACCTAATCAATAGGTATTGGATCCCATATTTTTTTTGAATAGCGTTTTTAACCTGTTTATATTCTTTTTCGTCTGAGTCAACTACTCTCGCTGAGCCCGAATATGACTTCGAGCCCTCAGTAAGCTCACCTTTGCGATTGCAGGACTGAAGCTCAACACTCGGGTTTCGCCCGATGCGACGAACTTTCCACGTTTTTTTCCCGGTGGTAAAACCGACTCGCCCATCATCTAATAAAGAAATCCAAATCGGTGTTCTTTTCTGACTTCCATCTTTTGTCCAAGTCGACAAACTCACATAACGTTGATTTTCAATCAATGTCATTTAGAAATCCATATCAGGCATACCTGCGCCAGCTGCTCCACTTTCTTCTGGGACATCGGCTATTACTGCCTCTGTAGTAAGAAAAAGCGCTGCTATCGATGCAGCATTTTGTAGAGCTGATCGAGTTACTTTTGCAGCGTCGATAATTCCTGCGGCTATAAGATCCTCATATTCACCTGTAGCTGCATTAAGACCATTTGGGCCATTTTGATCTTTAACTTTTGCTACTACTACTCCGCCTTCCATCCCAGCATTAACAGCAATTTGTGTTAGGGGTGCCGCCAAAGACCGCCCTACAATCCCTGCACCCGTCGCCTCATCATGTTCAAGTTTTGAAGCAGCTTGCTCCACAGCAGCTTGTGCTCGTAGAAGAGTTACTCCTCCTCCTGCCACAACACCCTCTTCAATTGCTGCTTTTGTCGTGCTAACAGCATCCTCAATGCGATGCTTTTTTTCTTTTAGCTCTACTTCCGTAGCAGCACCAACTTTAAGAACAGCTACACCGCCCGAAAGTTTCGCTAACCGCTCTTGTAATTTTTCACGATCGTAATCGGAATCTGTATTTTCAATCTCAGCTTTGATTTGAGCTATACGACCCGCAATTGCATCTTGATCACCCGCTCCTTCAACAAGGGTAGTTTCATCTTTGGTAACCACTAATTTTCTGGCTGAACCCAACATGTCAATTGTGACTGAATCAACTTTTAAACCAACCTCTTCAGAAATAACCTGTCCACCAGTGAGTATTGCTATATCTTGAAGCATTGCTTTTCTGCGATCCCCAAAACCAGGAGCTTTTACAGCAACTGAAGTGAAAGTCCCTCTGATCTTATTAACAACAAGCGTAGCGAGCGCCTCACCATCTATATCTTCAGCGATAATCACCAACGGTCTACCGGCTTGCATTACTTTTTCTAACGCTGGAACCAGATCTCTGACAGCGGAAATCTTAGAACCTACGAGTAGAAGATAAGGGTCTTCTAAAACTGCTTCCATTCTTTCTGGATCGGTCACAAAGTAAGGCGAGATATATCCTTTATCGAAGCGCATTCCCTCTACAAGGTCCATTTCCAAACCAAACGTTTGTCCTTCTTCGACTGTTATGACTCCATCTTTACCAACTTTGTCTATAGCCTCAGAAATCATTTCACCTATTTCAGAATCAGCAGCTGAAATTGAAGCAACATTGGCTATTTGTTCCTTATCACTTGAAACATCTACCGATTCGGAAAGAATGGCTTCAACAGCTGCTTCAACAGCTGCTTCAATTCCTCGTTTCAAAGACATAGGGTTGGCTCCAGCAGCAACATTTCTTAGACCTTCACCGACCATTGCCCAAGCAAGTACTGTCGCTGTAGTAGTTCCGTCACCAGCGACATCATCAGTTTTCTTAGCCACTTCTTTAACTAACTCTGCTCCGATTCTTTCGTATGGGTCTTCTAGGTCAATTTCTTTTGCTATTGACACACCATCATTTGTAATCGTTGGGGCTCCCCATTTTTTATCTAAAACTACATTTCTTCCTTTAGGTCCCAAGGTGACACGTACAGCATCCGCCAACTGGTTCATACCTTTTTCGAGCCCTCTGCGAGCTTGTTCATCAAAAACAATATTCTTAGCCATTAAGTAAGCCTTTCATAAAAGAATTGAAACAGATTTCTTGTTAAAAGTGCTCTGGCACTCTTCTGCTTAGACTGCTAATCCAATCATATTAAGAAGAAAAAACCAACCTTTTTATACCAAAACACCTAGAAAATCAAGTTTTTTGACATTTTTGGAATAAAGCAACTATTGGGATAATAGCTTTATACGTTCAGTTACTAGCCTCTCGATGCATAGTTCTGTTTCTGAAAAAGCACGCTCTTCCCCAAAAGTTTCTACCAGGGAAACGCAATCAACTTTTTCAACTACTTCGCTACTAATCGCACCCGCAATTACAAAAACTGGAACTGAATATACATCTGCATAACGACATACACCTGAAATAACTTTTCCTTCAAAAGATGTCTTGTCAAGACGGCCCTCACCTGTAATAACCATGTCAGATTCAAGAATCATTTCGTCAAGACCAATTTCTTGAGCAATAAAATCAAACCCATCAACTAATTTGGCTCCAGCAATAAACAGTCCGCCCGCAAGCCCTCCAGCCGCTCCACTTCTTGGGATTTCTTCAACCGAAACTCCATATTCTTCTTCATAAACCTGTGTGAGTCGTTGTAAACGGCGATTAAGAAACTCCACTTCGGTGGAAGTGGCTCCTTTCTGCATAGCGAAAGTATCAGCCGATGAAAGAAAATCTGTTCTAACATCGCATGCTGCTATAAGTTCAATACCTTTATAACGAGCTAGTGACCCCATAGCTTTTAAAGCTCCCAGCCCACCGTCCGTACTAGCAGAACCACCGAGACCAACGATTATACGTTCAGCACCTTTTTCTAAGGCATAGCGAATCAATTCGCCAGTACCTTTTGACGTAGCCTCCAAGGGATTATTACTTTCAGGCCCTCCTGCCAATGCAAGGCCCGACACCCTAGCAACTTCTATTACTGCTGTTCTATCAGCTAATCTCCATTCTGCTTCTACCGGTGTGCCTGAAGGACCTGTAACAGTCGTCGTACGATTAGCACCTCCAAGAACTTCCAGAGTGCCTTCACCTCCATCTGCCAAAGGGGCACCCGTAGGAATCCACCCAGATTTTTCAACCGCTTTTTTAATTGCACTAGTAACTTCTAATGCGGTTAATGACCCACGAAACTTATCTGGAGCGGCTAGAACCCGCACTTTTATGAACCGTAAATCTCTTTATCAGATCCCAAAAATACGATTACGTTTGCAGTTGAAACTCTATCAATGCTTCCTTCGGGTACAGACAATCCATTAGTTGGAAAAGAAGTAAGCAAGTCTGGCATTATCCCAAGAATATCCGTTACACCTTTTGCGTCAGGTGAGAATTCAGGTTTGTAATAAATCCAAGACTTTTCGTCTTTGTTTCCATTAGCGGGTGACAAAGTTGTATATCCATGGGGTTTAAGCAGATTTGTAACTGCTCCTGCAGCTCCGCCTACTCCAGAACCATTTAATACAAGAACCTTTACGTCACTGGGTGGTCTAGTTGGTAAAGGAGGTGGACTTGTTGTGGTTGTTGTCTCGACCGCTACAACAGTAGTTGTTGCAATTTCTGGAACATTCAAGGGCGGCAAATCAGCAGGTTGTTCATCTGCAATCTGTGTCATTTGGCCAGATGAGCTCAAAGCATCAGAACTGGCTCTCTGTGGGTCGTCATCCAAACCTTTCCATAAAATTACGACACCAAGAACAACTGCTACAAAAATTAGTAAAAAGGCTCTAGGGGCGGCAGATGTGTTACTGGGTGCTATACCCTTTCCACCCAACGGTGATTGAAAACTCATTGTCTGCCTTTATTAACTGCATACGGCTGCCGGGTATGACTTTTTATAATCACCATTCTCTTCTCTCTTGCAAGTAAATCTATACCAAATCATCCTCCGATAAAGGATCATAATCAAGTACCCCCTGATAGTTTGCTAACTTAGCTCTAGATCAATAAGCGCCCGAGTAGCTCAGTTGGCCAGAGCAGCCGCCTTGTAAGCGGCAGGTCATCGGTTCGAATCCGATCTCGGGCTCAATAACTAACGGTGTCGTGATACTTCAAAAGCAGCGATAGCTGCCGCTGTAGAAACATTCAGCGAAGATAGAACTCCTTGAAGAGGTATATGAACTAATTCATCACAACGCTCTCTAGTTAATCTTGATAAGCCACGCCCTTCTGAACCCAAAACCAATGCAATTGGTTGATCTGCAATTTTTAAATCATAAAGAGGTGTCGAACCTCCGGCATCCAAACCTACTATCCAGATTCCTGAGTCTCTAAGACGTCCAAGTGCTGCTGGTATACCGCCTGCTGTAGCAATTCTAAGATGCTCAATCGCTCCTGCTGAGGTCTTAGTTACTGCCGGAGTTACTCTGGCCGAACGGTGTCGCGGAAGTACCACTCCAGTAACCCCGGCGCATTCGGCCGATCGTAAAATAGCTCCCAGATTTCCAGGATCAGTAACTCCATCTACAACGAGCAAAAAAGGTTTTGGATCACTTGCTTTCGGTTCAATTAATTCTTCTATTTCATAATTCGGTAAAGGTGCAGCTAGGGCAATAACCCCTTGCGGAGATTCTGTTTTAGCCATTGATTCAAAACGTCCCCGGGGAATTTCTTTTATTGGTACTTTTGCTTCGTCAGCTAAATCAATAATGTCATCGAGTATTGGCGCATCATCAAGATCTCCAGCTAAGAAAACCTCACGGGTCTTACGAGTTCCTGTGATAAGTAACTCCCTCACAGCTTGCCTGCCTTCGACTTGGTCTCCTGATAAAATATTTTGTTGAGGTCTACGCTGTCGTAAAGGCGTGGTACCTCTCTGGCCTTTACTGCCTTTCGGACTGCCTTTACGCTTGTAATTATTACTCATGACTTAGAAATGAGAGCAACTACTAAACAAGCAGCTCCTTCCTTTTTCCCTATAAAGCCCATACCTTCAGAGCTGCGACCTTTAACTGCGACAGGAGCATCCAAAAGTTTCGACATTCGGTCTTGAATGTTGTTCTTGTACAACGACAATTTAGGTTCTTCTAAAATCACGTTGCAATCTACGTTGCATACTTCCCAACCTTCATCATTCAGCAACTGGACAACATTTTTAAGCAAGTCCATACTGTTTGCATTTGAAAAAGAGGAATCTGTATCAGGAAACTGCTGACCGATATCATCCAGACCTGCGGCTCCCAATAATGCGTCAGCCGTTGCGTGAGCTAACAAATCCGCATCGCTGTGTCCATCTAAACCTGGACCGGGTAGGGTTTCCCCACCTATAATCAGCGTACGTTCAGGATCTTCAGAAAAAGGATGAACATCGAAACCCTGCCCTATTCTAAAAGTAGACATAACCCCTTCTTTAATTGAATTTTTCGGTGAGTAGAAACTGTTCAGCAATTAGCAAATCTGAGCTAACTGTAATCTTTAAATTACTTGCATCGCCATCGACAAAATCAATTATTCCACCTACTGATTCGACCAATGAAGAGTCATCTGTAGCATCTTCACCACTTAAATAAGCTTTACGTAGCAAAGATGCAGTAAAAGCCTGCGGAGTCTGAACAACGAGCACTTCATCTCTATTTATTTGTTCACCATTAATAGACCTCAGTGAATCAGCTATTGGCACTACAGGTACTGCTGCTTCAGCTCCATTTTTTATTTTTTCAACAACCGATTCAAACAATTCTTGAGAAGCAAGAGGCCGCGCACCATCGTGCACGATCACTATCTCGGAATCATCCGGTACCTTCTTCAGGCCACATCTGACAGATTCAGATCTACTAGTCCCTCCTTGCACTACTTCATGAACTTGATTAATACTTTTAAGACAACTTTCCACAAATTCAATGTCTTCTCCCGAGGTTACAATCACAACTCCATCAGATACAGAAGAAGCGTTAATAGTTGAATGAAGCAGAACTGGCATTCCTCCGAGTTCTGCTAACTGTTTTTTACTCCCAAAACGCTGTCCTTCACCCGCAGCCACTAAAACTGTCCAAATTTTCATATCCGATCCTTTATAGCTGAAAAAAATTAACAAGTTCCTCGCTGCATCTAAATAGTTTCTAGGTATTAGCATGACTTATGAAATGATAGATCACACCCTTTTTGCTGAATCAATGCTTTTTGCTGAGTTAGAAGAAAAAGAACTTGAAATAATTGTAAAAGCATCAAACAAAAGAGACCTTCTAAGAGGAGATGTCTTATTCCGCGAAAATGATAAACCAGATTCTCTTTTTCTTGTCGACTCAGGCCGAATAGCCATAGTAAATAAATCATTCATAGGTAAAGAATCAGTCGTGGCTCTTATGGAAAATGGTGATCTTTTCGGAGAAATGGGTTTATTTGACGACAGAGGAAGATCAGCAGAAGCTCGAGCTCTAGAAGAGTCGTGTGTGATCGAAGTGCCTTTTGGACCCATTAAGAAAATCTATGAAAAAGACCCTTCTCAACTTTGGAAGGTCGTGACAATGCTTGTAGACCGTTTGAGGAATATGGATGAAGTTTTAGCAGATTCTGTTTTTCTAGATGTGACTGGAAGAACAGCAAAAAGACTTCTTGAAATTTCTGATAATGAAGATGAATTTTCCTTGCCGGTAACTCAAGAAGAGTTGGCTGGAATGGTTGGAGCATCGAGAGAGAGAGTTAATAAAGCTATAGCATCATTTATTAAACTCGGATGGATCGAACAATTCGATCGCACATACAGAATTACTAACCGAGAACAACTTACGATACGCTCACGTTAGCTGCTGCCCAATACCCAACTTTTTGCCTTCATCCATGCATCTTCAGCATCTAGTGGCCGATGGGCAGGTCTAGATGAATCATGTACAAATCCATGGTCAGCTTCTTTGTAACTGATAACTGTAACTCCGCTTGCTGACAAAAGATTTACATCTTCTTTTGGGGTCCAGGTGTCCTCACTGCCAACAATCGCTAATACAGAATCAGCATCACCTTCTCGCAAACAATCCATAGGCTCTGACTGACTTTCGGATTTCCAGGCTTTCGGCACCCTGATCATCCCATAAAAAGAACAATGCTTAGAAAACCTCTGGGAAGAAACAGTTTTCAATGTATACATACCTCCCATACAAAATCCCAAAATCCCAACTTGTTCGCTCTGGGTTGCGTCGGCGGCTTCTATTGCGTCGCCTATCACTCGGGCATCTTCTAATCTCGAAGCCGTTTCAAGTCTTTCTTCTACGTTTAAGTGCTCTAAACCCGGATAAAGCTCAAAAGAACAAACTGGTATATCCCATTCAATCGCTAGACGTTTGACCATGTCATGAAACAACGGCCTCAGACCCATAACATCTGGAATGATAACAAGACCCTGTTCTCTCCGATTGGAAACAGGTTTTTCAATTACCGCATTAGTCCCTGAGGGAAGCGTCATTTTCATGCACTAATCCTATTAGTTATAAAAAGAATTAGTTTTTTGTCCCAAATAGTTCAGCAAAACCTTCGATTTTTGGGTGAGAGAAACCGCTTGGGATTGGCATCTGGCTTTGCATTAAGACTGTAGACATTCCAAGACCTCGGGCTGCCTCTAACGTAGCTATATCAGAATCAACAAGAAGCATATTTGAAAAAGAAATACCTGTTAAACGTCTTAAAGCCTCAAATATAGAATTACTCGGTTTCCTAACGCCGTATTCCCCGCTGACAATCCAGTGTTGAATCTGGTCTTCAACACCCAGACGTTCACGCAATTGCTGCGACCATGACAAAACAGAATTAGTAATGCAGGCAACTGGGATTCCACGACTTTTCATTTGACCCAAAAACGGCAGCGCATCAGGCCTAAGTCGTACGAGTTTCAAATACTGATCATCGATTAAATCTGGGTCACCTTGCAGTCCCACACTTTCCCAAAATTCCTCAGAATTCAATTGTCCCAAACTCGCTGATCTATAGCGGTCAGCTATTTCATCTGAATCAACTAATCCACCATTTTCTCTTACGAAAGGAACTAACAACCCCTCAGGATCAGCTCCTCCGTCCCAGATGACACCCTTACCACCAACTACGACAAGTTTGACAGTGGTATCGGTTTCTTGATGATCTTTAGTTGTTGTATTTTCAATGATCTCTGAAGTTTTTTTAAGTTTCTTTGGATTTTCAAAATTTCTATTGGTCCCAGAAGGCGAGATTAAACTCTTGAAAGCTCTAAATAACAGAAACAGTAAAGCAGAACCCAGAAAAACGTACGCTACCGTTCTCCAGGCTTTTGGTTTTGGGTAATCGACTGTAGAAGAAGTTGAAAAAGGTGTGGATGTTTGATCGCCTAAAGGAACTGTCCATACATCATTATTTGAATCATTTTCTTTGCTACCAGGTAACAAAACTGAAAAATTTATAAGAAAAGAATTAGCAGGATCACAAATATCTTCACACCCAGATAAAAAAGAAAGATCTTCAAGACTTCTTCCAAAGAGATTATCTCCCAATAATTCGTCTAAAGCTGAATCAGAGAATAACGACAGCCCCTCTGAAAGATTAATCTTTCCCTCGATTGTCCACTTCTTTTTAGCAAATGATTTTTCGCTCAAAAGGCTGACTTCAGAAAAAACTGAAGGTCCCGCAATCTCCTCTAAAACGTTTACCAAGGAATCTGCACCTGTAAAATATTTTGTTGCTGAAACTACTGTTTTAGATTCTTCTTTAAGATTCTCGAGTAGGGAAACTTTCCAACCTGAAGAAACTAGATCTTCTGTTCGAAGTTGTTTTTCTAGATTTCCTATCAGGCGACTTGCCGCATCATCAAGCTCAACAGAAACTTCGACTCGTCCTGTTCCATCATCATCGACATTTACCAGTACTGAACTTTCAACTTTGCACGCAGCGACCAGAAACGTGAATATAAACAGAAGTAAAATTTTTTTCATATCAGATTTCAGGAGATTTGCTAATTCTAAACATTAGCAAATCAGCTAAATGTAACTACTTGACGGAGCTAAAATAGCAACAAATTTCTATTCAACTCCCTCAGTTACCATCTCCATGGTCGGTGGTTCAAATCCTGCCGTTGAACGGAAAACTACTTTCTTACCTTCATGGGTAGAGTCATCTGCACTCTCTTCTGGAACATCTTCTACGTCCACAATTACAATTTCACCTGCTTTAAATTCTTTTTGTAGTAAGAGTTCTGAAAGTGGATCCTCTATAAGCCTTTGAATGGCTCGTCTTAATGGTCTAGCTCCCAATGTTGGGTCATACCCATGTTCGGCCAAGTGACGTTTAACCTCATCAGTCAACTCCAAACCCATTCCTTGTCCAGATAATTGGTTAGATAAGCGGTTGATCATCAAATCAACAATTCTTGTTACTTCTTCCATAGTCAATTCATGGAAAACAATTGTTTCATCAATTCGGTTAAGAAACTCTGGACGGAAATGAAGTTTTAGAGCATCTTGGACTTTTTCTTTCATTCTCTCATAGCTAACAGCTTCATCAGCTTTTGTGAAACCTAAATTAGCCTTACGTAAATCTGCTGTTCCCAAATTAGATGTCATTATTAGTACAGTATTTCTAAAGTCCACTGACCGTCCTTGAGAATCTGTCAATCTGCCTTCTTCAAGTATCTGCAATAGTGTGTTAAATACATCAGGGTGAGCTTTTTCAACTTCATCAAAAAGAACTACAGAAAATGGTTTCCTTCTCACCGCCTCAGTCAACTGACCACCCTCGTCATACCCTACGTAGCCTGGAGGTGAGCCCAATAGCCTACTCACCGTGTGCTTTTCCATGTATTCAGACATGTCAAGCGATATCAAGGCTTGCTCATCACCAAAAAGAAACTCGGCTAGAGTTTTGGCTAATTCAGTTTTACCAACTCCTGAAGGACCAAGGAAAACAAATGAACCTGATGGTCGTTTCGGATCTTTTAGACCTGCCCTGGTTCTTCTAATCGCTTGGCTGACTGCATGGATTGCATCCTCTTGACCGATTACTCGCTTATGAAGATCATCTTCCATATGGAGTAGTTTTTGAGTTTCTTCCTCCGTAAGTTTATAAACAGGTATGCCAGTCCATACTGATAGAACTTCTGCTATACACTCTTCGTCCACTTCATCAAAGAGATCTACACCTGATGATTTTATTTCTTCTTCTCGTTCAGACTTGCTCGAAATTAGTTCCTTTTCACGATCGCGTAGGTTTCCTGCTTCTTCAAAATCCTGAGATTCGACAGCTGCTTTTTTACGCTGGACAACTTCAGCTAATTCAACTTCAAGTTCTCTTAAATCATCTGGAGTATTCATACGCCTAAGACGAAGGCGCGAACCTGCCTCATCAATTAGGTCAATTGCTTTGTCAGGAAGATGGCGATCAGAAATATAACGATCAGCTAAATTAGCAGCCGCTATAAGCGCTTGATCAGTAATCGTGACCCGATGATGCGATTCATACCGCTCTCTTAAACCTTTGAGTATTTCAATAGTGTGAGCAACGTCAGGCTCGTCAACAGTTATTGGTTGAAAACGTCTTTCTAAAGCAGCATCTTTTTCTATATGTTTTCTGTATTCTTCCAAAGTGGTTGCGCCAATTGTCTGCAGCTCACCTCTAGCCAACATGGGTTTTAAAATCGACGCTGCGTCTATTGCACCTTCTGCAGCACCCGCTCCGACCAAGGTATGAATTTCATCGATAAACAAAACAATATCGCCTCTTGTTTTTATTTCTTTTAAAACTTTTTTAAGGCGTTCTTCAAAATCGCCTCGATAGCGGCTTCCTGCAACTAAAGCACCCAAGTCCAGAGTATAAATTTGCTTTCCTTGAATTGTCTCTGGGATATCTCCTCCAGCAACCATTTGGGCAAGACCTTCAACAATAGCTGTCTTACCTACTCCTGGTTCTCCAACCAGCACTGGATTATTTTTCGTTCGACGTGACAAGATCTGCATGACACGTTCCAGTTCACGCTTTCGTCCAATTACTGGATCTAGTTTCTTTTCTATTGCAGCCTGAGTTAAATTTCTTCCAAACTGATCGAGCACAAGCGAACCGGACTGTGACTCTGTTCCTCTGCCCCCAGAAGTAGCACCAGCTTTCTCAGAGGCCGCTCCCATTGGACCACCTGACCCGGCATAGCCCGACAAAAGTTGGATTACCTGTTGACGGACTCGAGACAAATCTGCACCCAACTTAACTAATACTTGAGCTGCGACCCCTTCTCCTTCGCGAATCAGACCCAAAAGTATATGCTCAGTACCAATGTAGTTATGGCCTAGTTGAAGCGCTTCTCTTAAAGACAACTCTAAAACTTTCTTAGCGCGAGGTGTAAAAGGTATATGACCGCTTGGAGAACTTCCACCTTGTCCAATTAATTCCTCTACTTGACCACGAACTCCTTCAAGTGAAATCCCTAAAGATTCAAGTGCCTTAGCGGCCACTCCCTCACCCTCATGGATAAGTCCGAGTAAAATATGCTCAGTGCCAATGTAATTGTGATTGAGTAGACGAGCTTCTTCTTGCGCTAATACAACCACACGACGAGCTCTGTCTGTAAACCGTTCAAACAACTGGTAATCTCCCGAAAATTAGACTAATTGATAATTAATTGTACCTACCTCTGTAATGTAACAGCGATAAAGAAAACAGCTATTTTGAATAACCTTTATTTGGCAGTTTCGAGAAGGGGTAAAAATGTCGTATCCTCGGCACGTGAATGAAGACTCCTACACACTCCTTAACTTGCCGGGTATTGAAAGTGCCTTAGCAAGAGTAGAAGAAGAATTGAGAATAGCTGTCAAGGCTGACGAGCCCCTTCTCACAAAACTTTCACGCCATCTAATTGATGCAGGAGGCAAGCGAATAAGACCAAGTCTTGCCATTGCATCTTCTCAAATACTTGAAGATAAACCCGTTGCTCCGAGCCGAGAAGTAATTCTTGGAGGAGTAGCCGTCGAGCTGGTACATCAAGGTTCTCTTTACCACGATGATGTTATGGATGGAGCTAAAACTCGCAGGAACGTTAAAAGTGTAAATGAAGAGTGGGGTAATCACGAAGCAATTCTTGGAGGTGACTACCTACTCGCTAGAGCCTCTGAAATCGCCGCTGGACTTGGAGCTGAAGTAGCTGGTCTACTCGCTTCAACCATTGCGGCACTCTGTGAAGGTCAGATTCGTGAAGTTAATTCTGCATACGATATAACTAGAACTGAGGACGCATACATGTCTTCAATCTCAGGTAAAACCGGAGCCCTCCTTTCAGCTTCAGCAAAAGTTGGAGCAATTGTTTCTGCCTATCCAGAAGATGTGATCAAAGCAGTAACAACATTCGGTAATCTCTATGGAATCGCTTTTCAAATTGTTGATGACCTGTTAGATGTAATGGCGAGTGAAAAAGAGCTTGGCAAACCTTCAGGAAACGACATGTTAGAAGGCGTTTACACTCTCCCAGTTATTAGAGCCCTTAAAGGAACAAATGGTGAAGTTTTAAAGGATCTGTTAAGTAATCCTATTAATAGTGATAAAAGAGATGAAGCCTTAAAACTTGTAAGATCAGATGAAGCCATAGTCTCGACAGTGGAAACCGCCTTGAGTTTCACAAACGAAGCTCAACAATCTTTAAAAGACCTTCCCGACAATCCCACGGCGCAAATTCTGAAATCTACTTGCACTATTCTCGCAAATCAGATCAACCATTATAAAAACAATTAATCTTGCTCAGGTCTTAATGTTGGGAAAAGAATTACGTCCCTAATTGCTTGAGTGTCGGTGAGAAGCATAATTAGTCGATCGACTCCTATACCAAGTCCACCTGTTGGTGGTAGCCCATATTCCAAAGCCCTTAAATAGTCTTCATCTACAACCATTGCCTCTTCATCTCCAGCATCTCGATTCTTTTCCTGTGCAGTAAAGCGTGACCTCTGATCGTCTGGGTCAACAACTTCAGAAAATGCATTACACAATTCTCGGCCAGCAACAATGGCTTCGAACCTCTCAACCAAGTCTGGATTATCCCTGTGAGCTCTTGAAAGAGGTGATACTTCTTGAGGATAGTCGGTAACAAAGATTGGGCCCCATAGCTCTGGTTCGGTTGTTTTCTCATAAAGTTCAAGAATTAACTTTCCAGGTCCATAATGATCCTCAAATGGAACTGACAGATTTTCACAAAGTTTTCTTAATTCTTCTATAGGAGTCTGCATGCTAATACTGGCTTGAATTTTCTCATTTAAAAGATCCAACATACTGGATCTTTTCC
>MDTB01021188.1_pt1 | contig 63020 bp, 69 predicted proteins | sample 811161 | NCBI WGS metagenome assembly MDTB01 (sample SAMN05326650, study PRJNA326480) | marine metagenome | isolation source: seawater | place: Mediterranean Sea | collected 2009
TAGATATATATACAGTATCTTGATGTTGCGTGCAACGGTGCAGGGATTGTCTGTTTCGGGCTAGGAGTTTTTCTTCGCCATTAGTATTTTTACTGCATCATTGACCAGTTCCCCGCGATCATTCCTTAGCTGAGACAGTGTATCCAGCAATTCAGTCGTCTGACTTTGGAATTGTGCTCTTAGCAGGTGTTGTTGATCGATATCCTCGGCGCGCTTAAGTCGATACTCAAGGTTCAGTCTAAGGTCACGCATTTGACGCTGTAGTCGTGCAATTTCACCATCGATGCTTGATATCATCTCCATCCGTTCTTCCACGGAGTCTTTCTTGTTATAGCCAGTGGGATTCACTACCTCTACAGGGCAGGGCGTATGCCCGAAAGAAACACTACCGGCTTCGTCTACGCATTTGTAGACCTGAGATGCGGTGGCGATGCATCCATAGGTCATAAGCGCGACTAACAATATGTGAGGTGTAAAAGTTTTCATGTCGCCTAAGGTAACGACTATGCGGAATATTTTCGCGCACAAAACCACGAGCGGTATAAATTTCTACCTGAGTGGTAGGGGTAATACAGGGAATGTGACCCGGTTAACTATTCTCCACTAAGAAAACGCCGAGGATTATCGATGAAAAGCGTGTCAATCGCTGTATCTGAAACCCCCATTTCCTGCAATTCTGGTATCACTTCGCGTTTCATATACAGATATTTGTCTGGGTTGCGGAGCGAAAATTCATGTTCGTGGGGCATGCTGCCGTCTTCCCGTTGTTTTAGTACACCGAGACATATGCAGTCATGGGATGGGCAAAGTCTTTCGGTATATCCTTCGTCAATCAGTGTCTTTAGTGTCACCGTTCGCATATGTGGGCTTACCAGGCGACCCGGGTAACGATCCATCCCAAGATAACAACCCTGATCCAGAATCCATTTTAGATACTCAATGTCAGTCGTATCGTTCGAGTGATCAATTTTTACGCGAGTTAAATCAACCCCTTCTTCTTTGAGAATCGAAATCTGTCGACGCGCCAACTGTCCGGTTGGATAGGAGTGCACCATGATAGGTAGTCCGGTTTCGATATGGGCTCTCGCGACCGCGCGGGCCATCACTTCAAGTGGTGGAGTGACACCTTCGAAATCAGCTGCACATTTTAGCAGGCCTGCTTTTACGTCGGTTCCCCGAAAGCCTTCCTCGACGTCCCGAATGAATTCCTTGGCCATCTGGTCAACCGACACACCGGCCAAAAAGCGGGGCACATCAAGCCACCAACCCGTCACATTGATGATGTTAACGCCTGAACGTTTGGATACTTCAGCAAGTAGCGGCGCCTTACGACCGAGATCAAAGGTAGTGGCGTCGATCATGGTATCAACACCACCTTCCTTGGCGTCGACTAATGCTTTAACAGCCCTGTTTTCCCTGTCTGGCCCCAGAAGGTCTGGATAAGAATCGTATAAACCGCTAGCACTGACCATGACGTGCTCGTGCATGAGCGTAAACCCAAGGTCGTCAGTGGAGATTGGTCCTGTGACGGAGTTGACGGTTGCGATGCGGTGGCTCCTGTTACGGATCGAACGGTGGATTTAGATCGTCACCCACGACAAGTTGTACAGGCGAACCACCGCCAACCTGGTCAGTAACGTAGACCCTATAGAGCCCTCGACTTGCTGCAGGTATCTGTAACGGACCCGCTACTTCGGAATTTGTTTGTGCGGCGTTAATGAATAGATCGTAGTCGTTTTCCGGTATCGTGAATGTTAACGTTTCTCCATAAGACCGTTGAGACACCGGGCCAAATTCCTCACGGTTTTCGCCAGATCTGATCAAATAGATGTTTATAGGGCCAGCCGAAGCAGAGAAGGCACTGATACCCAGGGTCATTGCCTGGTCAACGCGTCGAAACTGGTCGACATTGATGGCAGTAAGCGGATCGTCAGCTGTATTGAAAGCAGCAAGGGTGTGGTAGTTGCCCGGAGTTATGATGATCGACTGCTCCAGAATAACGTTCTCCGGATCGTCTGTCCGGACAGCCGAAAAAACCTTTTCTCCCGGCGTAATGTCTTGTATCTCGCTGACTTCCTGAAAGCTTATCGCCTGGGCGACCAATTGTGAGTCAATGAATAAATCTAACGGAACATCGTCCGCGATCATGTGAGCGACTCGCACCGCACTGGGTGTTTGGTCTTCAGGAAATGAGATGGTTGTGTTGTCGAAACCTACTATCCTCACCTGATTGGGACCAGTACCAAAGTTATCGAGGATTACGAAGAGCGGGTTGGCGCTGCCGTCAAAGATTTCAAATGCGCCGGAATCCCATAGAATCTCGTCGCTTCCCGTCTCGGAGAATTGAATCCGGTAATCTGAAGCAGGTGCGCGAGACAGAGGTTGGGAAACCTGGAACTGGGACAGTTGTGCCGTTGGTGCTGTGGCGACTTCGTCACCTGAAGTCAGAAAAACATCATATGAGCCCGAGGTATTCACTGACCCGTTAAAAATTTGGACCGTGACATTGTCGCCGGATTCCGCTTGTTCGTTGATGATGGTGGTTAATTCCGGCGCCGCCAGTGTGCCGCCTATAATGAGGGTGAAAAGGCGACCGTTTGGTATGTTGATGGTTTGGGAGAGAACTGAGGTGTCGTCCACGCCATTGAAGAAAGTAATGTCGAGATCCCGATCAATATCAGGAAGTGCGGGTTGAAAGGAGGTTGCTTCACCAAAGTCCAGCCTGGGTAGACGTTGCGCCTGAATTTCGACGGTTAATCCAGGTGCGTCGGCCATCGCATGAACAATACGAACGAAACCCGAAGGTATCCGCAGATCTTGTTCATTGAACCCGTCTTCACTACCACATCCACTCAATACCAGCAGTAATGAGAGAACTGCCCAAACTCGTTTCATATCTATTTCTATTCTTGAAAAGGCGCCTGTGACAGGCGTCGCGCAACGATACCCGCTCATAATAGTCAATACAACCTACCCATGCACACAATCTAAAAAAGGTGGCGAAAGGCCACCAGCGTCGCCGCAGCGCTTACATTAATTGACTCTACATCATTAGCCATCGGGATGTGGATCAGTTCATCACACATTGCCTCAGTATCTCGTGCCAACCCCTCACTTTCATTTCCCAGGATAAATACTGATTGTTGTTCGACACCAATGGAGTTCAAAGGTTGCGACCCCTGACCTGCAAGTCCGTAAGTCGCGAAGTTGCGTTGCTTTAAGAAGGCGATGGCGTGATCGATGGTTTCGCTTTGGTAAATGGTCGCCTTAACGACCGTGCCGGCACTTGCTTTGTAAACAAGTGGGCCGATGGGGGCGTTACCCTTCATTGGTAGTATTAATCCGTCCAACGGAGATGCTGCCACCGACCGAATGATGATTCCAAGGTTCTGCGGATTCGTAACACCGTCTAGCGCAAGTAATTGAGTCGCGTCCCTGGGAAGGTCTTCAATGAGCCTGAGATTCGGGGCATGTAGATCCAGGGCAACGCCCTGGTCCTGACGGCTGTTCTTTGAGATGTAAGACAGTTGTCGCTTACCATGACGCTTAATTTCAATGTTATTGGAATTAGCGAGTTCCAGAATCTGTGCAACGATACCCGTCTGCTTAATTCCCTTGGCTACATGCAGGCGCACTGCGACCTGGTCAGACTGGAGTACCTCCAGGACTGGTTTGCGGCCAAAGATGGTAATAAGTTGTTTACCTATGAGACAGCACTCTGACTATAGAAGATCGCCTAGCTGTGCATCTATTTCTTCTGGTGTTGTTTGAGGAGCGAATCGTGCAACCACACTACCATCTTTACCAATAAGGAATTTGGCAAAGTTCCAGGAGATATCTGCCTTCCCCTCATCATCTGCTTTTTCCGATTTCAACCACTGGTAAAGTTCACAGGCATTGTCCCCGTTCACCTCAATCTTTGAGAACATGGGAAAGTTCGCGTCGTAGTTTGATCTGGCAAATTCCAGAATTTCTTCGTTGGTTCCAGGCTCTTGAGCACCAAATTGGTTACAAGGAAAACCTAGTACCTGAACAGCGCCTTGATCATGCAATGTACGCAGACCTGCGTACTGTGGCGTCAGTCCTCACTGGCTTGCAAGATTAACAATGAGTAGCGCCTGGTCACGAAAATCGGAGAGGGCAATGGGCTCTCCTGTAATGGAATCCATTTTCAGCTCATAAAGCTTACTCATTGGCATGCTCCGAAGGTTGTTGAAACGCAGATTATGTCACTTGTTCTCAAACATGTCTGCTAAGAAAAGATACCGTGTAGAAACCATTGTTGTCGCTGGTCCTGAAAGACCCAGTACAACCCACTCGTTGAGTGTCTGGCTACAAAATAATCTCTACATATGTTGTAGTCCCACCAACCATAATCAATGCGCTCTGGCCCCTGTAATACCTGCAAGGCACCATTGAACCAGAGATGGCCATCATGTAACCGCAGGCGTCTGGGTTTAGGTAGCAGAAACATCGGTCGGGCGTTCTCGTTAGAGGAGACTTCCTGTCGTTTGCCTTGTGCGTTTTGTGAAACCGTTTTCCATGCTTTTTCAGGTCGATGATCATTGGCTTCAGCTAACCCGAAGCAGGCATCGGGTCCAAGTCGGGCGCGTAGTACATTAAACAGGCGATTACTGTTTTCCAGATCGGCAAGGCTGGTCGTGCGACCATCCTTTTGTTGAAATCGAGTGCCGTGGAAGAGGTCTCCTGATAATGAGGTTGTGGGGAAAAAGCGATTAGCGCTCAACGTCAGGGAATCGACTTCCTGAACATCATTAATCTTCTCGAGTTGTAACTGGCTTAGCAGTAAGAACATGGCTGCATCACTTTCCGGTTCCGCCAGGTGAATACTGAAAGACCTGGGCGAATGTCCGCGATGAGCAAGCCTGAATGTGAAGTGGTTGATCTTAAGCTGGCGAGCGATAAGAAAATCACATAATTCTTTTAGTAGTCTGCGTATAGGAAAGACCAGAGATTCAAGATTAGTTACATCGGAAAGAAAGGTAATCTCACTTGAAAACTTTGGCTGCTCACTGATGAATTGTTGTGGGTCGGCCTTTTCGCCCATCAGACGTTGAAGGTAGTCAATAAATGAAGCGCCGAAGCGGCGAGCTAAACCACCTTGCGGGAGATCAAGAACATCTGTAAGAGAATGAATTCCCATTCTGTGTAAGCCATCGATAATGTGTTGTTCAATATCGAGTTCATTTACAGGTGTTTCGAGCAGTACAGAGTTTCCAGTCTTCGCTGCAACAAGTGCTGCCAGGGGTGTTTGATGTAAACCTAATGCTGCTGAGTATCCCAGGCGCTCCAATCCCTGATGAATTTTTGTTTTTATGTTTCCTATGCCATCGAACAGCTTTAGTGACGAATTAATGTCCAGTTGCAAACTGGCGGGTGCTCTTATCGATACATTGGGTGTGAATTGGTATGCCCATTGAGCCAGGTTCTTCAGAGTCTCGAGTTCTTTTTCTTCATTTCTTTCGAAATAAATAAGATTGCTGGCCAGGATATAAGCAGCATCTACACTGCTGCCGATGCGGATGCCCGCTTCAGAAGCAACGTGATTCATATGAACAATACGTTGCTTCATGCCTACAACCACCGGCTTTTCAGTTTGCTCCCTGGTAAATATTTCAACCGGCAGTTGCTGGAAATGAAGGCAGAGCCACAGGTCTTTGCAATATTTTTGTTTCATTGTTGTTTACAGGAGGATTAACAAATAACTCGGAAAAATCAGGTGTTTGCTGATTGAGATTGTCATCAAAATCAACTCTGAATGTAGTGCTTTCCCAGCCGCCTCTTCGTTTAAGAATTTTTACGTTGATAGCGCTGTGAAAGCTGAGTGGGGCATTGCCAGCGGAAAGATGGATGCGTAGCTCTGCAGGAGAAGAGCGTACGTTTGTCTTTCGAAACAGGATATTCCAGGTATTTCCCTCTTTGCTCGCTATCTGCAATCGCCGTATTTGCTTGTCGAGAATCGTTTGAGGCCATGCAAGTACTGCGCTACAACTTTTTGAGCCGAGGGCCTGTTCCAGGATCCAAAGAATATCCTGGTCACTCTTTGGTTGAACGATTAACAATGTCGAAAGGTCAACACCGCATGCCTGCAAGGCAGGAGGGTAAGGAATGAAAGGGGGAGAAACCAATAATATCCTGCGTGACTGCTCCTGACTCAGGCGTGCCAGAGCAGGAGATAGCAGACGTAGTTCACCAATGCCGTACTGATCATGCAAAAGCTCTGTAACGCCATCTACTGGCCATCCTGAGCCTGGTAAATGGTTATCCAGTAGTGGGAAGCCAGAAGGCAATCCCTGCCTGAATTCACAGTCAATACTTGAAGCGCGCCAGAGTCCGCTCTTTTTCATAAGGCTTTCTAAATCACCCATGCTTATTGCTCACACCACACTCCACAACCACACTCCACAACCACACTCCACAACCATATTCACACTACTGTTTATATATACAGTATATATGCCTGATAAAGGTGTCAATACTCTGGTATCCCAGGTCTGATTGGGATACTTTGCCCGTAAAGCTCAACGGCTAAGAAATGAAAATCTTTAAGAGAATCGCCATCGGGATAGTGATCGTCTACGTTCTGATCATTGTTGCCTTTGAATCAATGCTTGGATATAGCCAGCCCGAGTTTGAAGGCACGGTCGTACTGACCACAACAAATGAAAATGAGGACTCATTTGAACGTGTATTAACCCGGCTTGTAACAAACGACACCCTGTACGTAAGGGTGAACCATTGGCCCCGTGCCTGGTATTACCGACTAATCGATAATCCTAACGTTAAGGTCACTGTTGATGGTGAGACCAATGACTACCTGGCGGTAGAGATTGAGGGCGACGAATACGAGCTGGTACAAAATGATCATGATGCAGGGATTGTCTTTCGGATCCTAACCGGATTTCCTCCCAGACATATTGTCCGATTTGATCCTCTATAGAGATTCGAGATGACGTCTAACGACATCATAATATTGCGGCGTTTCAATGTAGTTATGATTAGTACCGTTAAGCTCAACAACTTCTAACGGTCCTCTCCAGGCATCAATTAAATCACTGGTGTAGCTTGCTGGAATGATCCGATCATTCTCCGCTTTGATTATCAATGTTGGTGCGCTGATATATGTAACATAATCGATCGAACGAAATGGATGTCGAATTAACCATTTAACGGGAAGGTAGAAGTAAATATCCGAGGCGATTGCTTCAATACTGTTGAATGGAGAGATGAGAACCAGTCCTTTAACCTCTCGATTTGCTGCGACGTGTATTGCGACGCCGGTTCCTAAACTTCGCCCCATTATAATTGTGTTGGCTAAATCAATCCGTTTCTTAGCTGCAAGCGTGTCAAGGATCAGTAAGGCATCTGACTTCAGATGATCTTCCGTTGGTCGACCGGTACTTAAACCATATCCTCGATAGTTAACGAGCGCGTAGTTGTAGTCTCCCAGGGAGGTAATACTGTTGATGCTCCTGGAAAGTTCCTGGCCATTGCCCCCGTAAAAGATCAGGCTTGGACGTTTGCTATCACTTGCCGGGATAAACCAGCCGCGAAGTTCATCGTCACCTGCGCTAAATCTGATTTCATTTTCCCGGAATCTGCTTTCGATGGCGGGGTCTGACGGTGATGGATAAAAGAGTAACGTGTCCTGAGTAAAGTAAATGAACGCAGTTAACAAGCCGTACAGAACCAGCACAATAGCAAGGAAGTTCAGAAGATTGCTCATGTCACACCATGCGGTTGAATAATTCGACTTGAATTAAAAGATACTCGGTGGTTTTCTTGCGCCATTCTACGTTATAGCCATCCTATGCGGGCTCTTCTTCTTATACTTATTGTGCTTGTGACTTCCTGTTCGAGGGAGCAGGAATCTGTCCGGGAAATTGATCCGCCAGTCGCGCCGGTGCAGCAAACTATTCTCACCAATCATGGACATGATCGTGTAGATGAGTACTACTGGATTCGCGATGACTCTCGGAAGGACGAGCGCGTTCTTTCATTGCTGGAAGCCGAAAATGCATACACGCGAGCCGTGATGAGTGATGTCAGTTCGCTGCAGGCGTCCTTGTTAAACGAGTTGTCTTCTCGATTGCCAACCGCGGATCGGTCTGTGCCCATCCAGCGTGGCGATTACCTTTACTTCCAGGAGTTTCTCAAGGGGAGGCAATATCCAATATATAAACGCCGCACCATCTTCGAAGAAGAAGAGACGATTCTTCTGGACGCTAATGCTCTGGCCAATGGCAAGACTTACTATGATGTAGGGAATTTTAGTGTAAGTCCTGACCACAGTTTGCTCGCATTCGCAGAAGATGATGTTAGTCGCGGCGTGTACCACATTCGTTTCAAATACATCGACAAGGACGAATATCTTCCCGATGAGATTAGTGGTGTATCTCCGGCAATGGCATGGGCTGCGGATAACAAAACGATTTTTTACTCAAGAAAAGATCCTGATACGTTGTTGCCAGACAGAATATTTCGACATGAACTAGGGAAGAAAGCTGACACTCTGGTTTTTGAAGAAGCGGATGACGCCTTCTACACCAGTGTCTATGCAAGTCGATCAAACAGATACATCGTTATCGCTAACTCGAGCGCCGGGTCGTCAGAAATGCTGTTGGTCGACGCTTTCCATCCCACAAGTTCACCCAGAGTTTTTCTTCCCAGAGAGTCGGGCCATGAATATCGAATCAGGCACCATGGGAATTATTTCTATGTCTTGTCTAATTGGAGAGCAAAGAATTTCCGCCTCATGCGTGTCGCGGAAGATGAAATTGGTACCAGAGACCATTGGGAGGAGGTCGTTGCGCATCAGGAAGGTGTGTTGCTGGAAGACTTCGAGATCTTTGATGATTATCTGGTATTGGCCGAGCGTAGCCAGGGATTAACCAGGATTCGTGTTATTGAAACGGCCTCCGGTGCGGAGCGCTTCATCAGGTTTGGTGACCCGGCTTACTCTGTTCGAATACATGCCAACCCGAGTCCGGAAACTAGTATGCTGCGCTACAGCTACACCAGCCTGTCGACACCCTTTAGTGTGTTCGAATATGACATGAGCCTGGACCGATCTTCTTTGCGCAAGACCACCAATGTGGTGGGTGAGTTTGATTCGTCGGACTATGACACTGAGCGATTCTTTTTTGAAGCCCGGGACGGTACTGAGGTTCCGGTATCACTAGTCTATCGCCGGGACAAATTTACACCTGGAAGCAATCCTGCTTACTTATATGGCTATGGCGCATATGGCCACTCGACTGCACCGGCGTTTCAAGCCAAGCGATTATCTTTGTTAGATCGGGGGTTCGTGATTGCAATTGTGCATGTCCGAGGTGGGCGGGAGATGGGCAACCATTGGTACGAGCAGGGCAGATTACTCAGGAAAAAAAATACCTTCTATGACTTTATCGATGGAACTCGTGCCTTGATCGATAGGGATTACGTTGATCGCGCGAATATATTCGCGGTAGGAGCGTCAGCCGGAGGATTGCTCATGGGCGTTGTGGCAAACGAGGCTCCCGAGATGTATCGGGGCGTCATCGCTCATGTTCCATTCGTTGATGTGCTGACGACAATGCTGGACGAATCAATTCCGCTGACTTCGGGAGAGTACACCGAGTGGGGAGACCCCCAGGTTAAAGAATTTTACGAATATATGTTGTCCTACTCACCTTACGATCAGGTCCGGCGCCAGGCGTATCCTAATATGCTGGTTACAACAGGCCTTTACGATTCCCAGGTGCAGTATTTTGAGCCCGTAAAATGGGTGTCTCGCCTACGGCGATTAAAAGAGGATGACAATTTGTTGCTGTTAGATGTGGATATGGATACCGGACATGCCGGAGCATCAGATCGCTACGTTCGTTACCGAAGGGATGCGTTGGAGTATGCATTCATCCTTAATCTGGCAGGAAGGCCTTAGGTCCTTCACGCAACTTGGTTGAGGAAATGTCCTGGCGAAAATCTTCTTCGACAACTCCCGTACATAATTCCTTGAGGCGTTTGGGAAGTGCAAGGTCATCCAGTTCCTGAAACTGCCCAGCAACCAGCCTGCCGAATACCAACATCCGACACTCCAGCTCATGCAGTTCGTTAATTGCTGAAACCATCTGCTCTTCGCTGTTGCCGTAGTATTTCTTGTCTGCAATGCGAAGTAGCGTATCCGTTCCCACAATAAAACAACATCGTGGAAACGTCCTCGCTTTTTCGGCGAAGGTGGGCGCATTACTGAAGATAACGGGGTGGGCGTCTAATTGCTCTTGTCGGCTTTGCATTTCGAGGAAGTCTATTGGCGGTTTGTCGACATTGCGTATAGAGATCTCGAGATTTACCTTTCTTCCCAACAGGTTTTCGGCATAGGAAATCATTTTCGAATGCCCCTGGTGCAACGGATTGAATGCGCCAGGGAAAACAGTGAGCGGTTCATGGGCAACATGGGTCGCCTTGATGTTTCCAACCAATAGCGCTGACCAGGAGTCAGAAGCCTGATGCTGTCGTTCTTCTAATGTCTCGGGAAGTGTTGGTGGTGTGGATTCCACACCACAGGATTCTGCAACATAGTGCAGAATCAAGTCAGCCACCAGCCGTTCTTCCTCATGTCTTTGACGATCTCCCTTGTTCAATACCACACTTATTTCATTGGTTTGGTATGCAGACTGAATCGAAATAAAACAGCGGTTCTCCCCGCGCCTGTCGCGGTTGGTGGACAGTGCGCAGACCACCCCTAAACCAAAAATATCGTCATGGTCATTGGCAATATTTTTAGCACGAAGCCAGGACACCATTGCCAGGTTCCTGGCAGTAACCGCACTGGCGGCACTGTCTGGTACTTGTCCAAGATAGCGGGTCAGGGCTGCCTCGTGATAGGGGACGCTTGCTTCAAGAACCGTTGCCGAAGCGCCTGGCACAGCAAGTAACTCACTGATGGCCTGGCTTCCACCACCGCTAATCGCCAATGAGAATCTACCGGAAGACTGGTGAATTCGCTCAATAAGTCCCGTCAATTAAGTGACCCAAATATCAATAATTACCGTTTGCAAGCTTACCACTGTGATCACATGGCATAATATCCATATGAACTATTTGTTGTTGTTTACGCTGATAATTATTGCGCCTCAGAGCCTGGCAAGTGAAGACCCTGTACAGTCACTTACCCCGGAAGAGTTGGAGCGATATCAATTCAGGAATGCTCCTGAAAAAACCGAAGCAGTTGTTAGTGAGTTGAATGTCGGGCAACAATTCATACTGTCTAACCAGCGCAGAGAATTCAATAACCTCCTTTATCGTCGCCTCGGTATTCGCGAGGCATTTGGTGACAGGCGAGATTTGTCCATATTGCAGCAGCTGATTGACCGAAAGGTGCTGACTAGTGGGCAGGTTCGTGAATGGCAGTCTATGGGTATCATATTTGGTGATATCCTGGCGGAAGAACACGGGTTGTCCTGGGTGAGTTACGAAGACGACCGTGGGGTCAGTAAGGCGCTGAGATGGCGTAATACTGACAACTATGTGTTTCCAGTCACGGTATTTTCAAAACGTGTGCAGTACAAAGAGCCAGTTAATGCACATAAACTATATGAGAAGATCTCTGCGGAGGTGTTGAGGTTTAAGCAACTGCCCGCACCGGTTGCTGCAACCAGACAGAGTCGCTAAACTCGCGCTCGCATAAAAACGTGAAAACCTAAAAGAAAGGGTAGATAACATATGAAACAGTGGATTCTCGGTGTACTCAAGTTTTTCTTTGTTGATTCTACTGTCAATATCCTGGGCGATCTGTTCGAACAGCCCTGGGCAATGTGGGCGTTTATCGGCTGGGGTTGGCTGTCCATTCTTGTGATGGCTACGAGCTTCGTCACCACGGTTTCTCAAATGTAGCTCGTAGATTGATTTACCGTTAGAGGGTTGCGGCGGTCCGACGCATCGGGACGCTGGAGCAGGTGAGTACGCCAACACCACCTGCGTGCTCTCATTACTGCTTAGGTCACGAATCGGCTAATAGCTCATCCAGTTTCGCCATTACCTTGTCGCCAAACACATCGGTGGAAACTAGTTGGGCGTTGTCATCGTTTGACAGGTCGGGGGTTGAAAAACCATCTTCGAATACCGATTGCATCGCACGCCAGACGGCCTGTGCTTCATCGTTCATACCAAAGCTCATTTCAAGCATCATGGCGACAGAACCTATCATCGAATATGGGTTGGCGATGTTTTGCCCCGCGATATCTGGCGCAGATCCATGTGACGGTTCGTAGTAGGCTTTATCAGGACCTATGCAGGCAGATGGCATAAGGCCCAGTGAGCCGAGTATGCCTCCAGCCTGGTCGCTCAGAATGTCACCGAACATATTTTCCATCACCATGACATCGAACTGCGCGGGATTTAGACACATCGCAGTCGCCGCAGCATCTACCAGCAGGTGTATGACCTCTACTTCCGGGTAATCAGCGTGTACCTCATCCAATACTTCATTCCAGAAGACGCTGGACATGAGGACATTGCTCTTGTGAATGTTATGTAGACGTTTCTTGCGTTGCATGGCCTGTTCAAAGGCCACCTCAAGTACCTGACGAATCTGTGTTTCGTCGTACTCCAGAACTTCCTTTACGTATCGCAGGCCCTTGTCATTGGTACCTCTTTGTTTTTCTCCAAAGTAGAGGCCGCCCACCAGTTCGCGGATAAGCAGAATATCGAGGCCATCCTTAACAATCTCTGTTTTGAGCGGCGAGAAATGCGCCATATCCGGGCTGAGGAAAATAGGCCTAAAATTAGCGAACGTGTTGTACCTGGCTCTTAGTGGAAGAATAGCACCACGCTCGGCCTGTTCTTCCACTGGAATTTTTTGTGATTCTTCGTGGCTGAGCCCGACAGGTCCTTTGAGGATGGCATCGACATCGTCACAGATGGCTTTGGTCTCATCAGGAAAAGCCTTGCCATGGGAAAAGTATGCATTGGCGCCAAAGGGACACTCGATCAGGTCAAACGCGACGTCACGGTGACGCTGAACGACATCAAATACTCGCATGGCCTCGACCATTATTTCAGGTCCAATGGCATCTCCGGGCAAAACGGCTATTCGGTAAGCATTGCTCATTGGTGTCTCCAGCGTGAAAAAGAGGGCGATTCTAACAGGGGGCTAATACAAGAGGTAGGGCTGGCGGATCTTCTCCCATTCCGATGCAGCGGTGAGCAGCAGATCGTCTAGTTCAGAGAATGCTCTTTGATCGTCATCCACCCATTCCCGCAGGAAGGGTCCACCATTGATTACGTCTATTGGTGTCCTGTCTGGTTCGTATTCGTACTCGTGGTAACGCCAGATGTCGTAATCCGGTCGCAGCTGGTGCAGGTGCTTCAGAATAGTGCTCACCAGTTTGAATGGCTTGAAAATATGATGCTGGTAGCTGTCAAAATCGGTGTGGATTTGAATGCCCTGGCAAAGTTCGTTTTGGTGTTTATGGAACATCGGCGTGAAGAAACATGGCCGTAGATGCGAACTTTCTTCCGGGGAGACAAGAGACATTATTTCATTAGCGGGAAAGTCCGGCGCACCGATAACTTCCAATGGATTAGTTGTGCCGCGACCCTCCGAGAGGGTTGTGCCTTCTATTAACACTGTGCCCGCAAAGCAACGAGCCATATTGAGACTGCTTGCATTGGGACTGGGATTGATCCAAGGCCTTATCCGTTGTGGCCAACCGTAACCTGACGGGACGGTGGGATCGTAGCCCTGCATGGCAATCACTTGCGGGCGCGGACAGGATATGCGATCTGCGAAACAGGTCCCGAGTTCCGCTGCCGTGAGCCCATGTCGCATTGGTAGAACATCACAGCCGACAAAACTTTGATGGCCATCTTCTAGAAATAGCCCATCAATCGGTCGACCCGCTGGGTTCGGTCGATCCAGAATCCATAGGGGAACCTGGTTTTTCGCACATGCATCGATGAAGTATCGCAGTGTCGTGATGTAGGTATAGACCCGACATCCAATGTCCTGCAGGTCGAAAAGGACAACATCCAGGTCCTCGAGCATAGACAGGGTGGGGTAACGATGTTCTCCGTAAAGGCTGGTGACTGGAATCTGATGCCTGGAATCTACGTAGTCTTCCGACTCAATCATGTTGTCTTGTTTATCGCCCCGCATACCGTGCTGAGGGCCAAAGGCCCGAACCACTTCGACGCCGCTTGCCAGAAGTGCATCAATAGAATGTTGTCTTTTGGACGTTACTGATGCCGGATGAGCCACCAGTCCTACGCGCAGATTTTTGAGTGTGTCTAACTCGTTTTTCAGTAATACATCAATTCCAAAAGCGAAATTTGTCATAGGGTGGTCAACGCAATTAATTGATGGTGCGCTCGCACGTGAAAGTCTGGCGCATCATCTGGGTGTGACAGACCAAAGTAATGTAGTTGTTCATCAACATCTCTAATCACGAGTGCAAGTCCAAGATAAATGGTCGAGGTGCCCGGTGCCGGCAAATCCAATACAGCGTGACATTCGTTCTGGTCCCGCGATATGTGAAATTCATTGGCGTAAACCGCATTCGATTGTTTCATGTTGCTACGGTAGTCGTCGAATTCAAAGCCTGCCCAATTGCCGCTTGGCGATTGATTGAATTCGCAGTAATCATTACCACTCTCGTGACCAATGAAGAATTCGAAACAAGTGTTGCGCCAGAGTTCTCGATTTTCGTCCTGCAGGTCACTTTCATCAGGCCACTTGATTCGGTTCAGGTCGCCTTTGAGATGATAGCTGATCGATAGTGTCGAGGACTCACCCGAGTCGTCGATGTCTACGTGGCAGACAACACTTTCGATAAATCCTGCGGGTTGAAAAGGGACTAAGGTAAATTTCACCTTGCGACATTCCTATTGCACGCGTCTATGCTACCTTAACTCGATTCGAAAATGGGTAAAGTGAAATGTACGACTACGATCTGTTTGTTATAGGTGTCGGTTCAGGTGGGGTGCGCGCTGCAAGAATGAGTGCGCAATATGGCGCCCGTGTAGCAACTGCAGAGGACCGATATATGGGAGGCACCTGCGTCAATGTGGGCTGTGTTCCTAAGAAGCTTTTCGTGTACGCATCGCACTTTCATGAGGAATATGACCAGGCAGAAGGGTTCGGCTGGGGGGAGGCGTCACCGGAGTTCGACTGGCCAACGCTTCTGCGCAACAAGAATGCTGAGATTGAACGTCTGAATGATGTTTATCGTGGTCTTCTTGATGGCGCGGGCGTTACTCATTATGACGGGCGCGCAAGAATCGTTGATGAGCACCATGTTGCGATAAACGACACGACTGTTTCTACAGACAAGATTCTTATTGCCACCGGTGGGTGGCCTGTCGTGCCAGAATTCCCCGGAAATGAAAACGTTATTACCTCTAACGAGGCGTTCTTTCTTGAAGAGCTCCCAAGACGTGCTCTGGTGATCGGTGGGGGATATATCGCCGTTGAGTTCGCAGGAATCTTCGCGGGACTTGGTGTCGAGAGCCATCTTTCCTATCGCGGGCCACTATTTTTGCGTCACTTCGACGATGATGTACGTACTTTTGTCCATGAAGAGCTGCTCAAGAAAGATATTAATATTCATTTTGAGAGCGTTGTTTCAGCCATAACAAAAGCTGGAGATGGAACCCTCGATATAGAATTTACCGACGGTAGTAGGCTTGAAACCGATCTCGTTCTTGTCACCACGGGACGCAAACCCAATGTTCACGATATTGGCCTTGAGAACGTTGCTGTTGATTGTCGCGAGAATGGCGCGATTATTGTTGACGAGGAGTTTCGAACCTCTGTTCCCAATATCTTTGCGCTGGGTGATGTAACTGACCGTGTCCAGCTAACACCCGTAGCGATAGCAGAGGCGATGGCATTTTCCAGTACTCAGTTTAAGGGTGTCAGAAAGTTAATGGATTACGATGGGATCGCTACAGCGGTATTTTGCCAACCCAATATCGGAACGGTCGGTTTAACGGAAGAGCAGGCGCGTGATAAGTATGGTGATGTTGAGATCTATCGTTCCAGCTTCAAAGCGATGAAGCATACACTCAGTGGAAGTGAGGAGAGGACCATGATGAAGCTCATTGTGGACAAACCCAGGGACAGGGTGGTTGGTATTCACATGGTTGGACCAGAGGCTGGAGAAATTGTTCAGGGACTTGCGGTTGCTTACAAGGCTGGTGCTACGAAAGCGGTTTTCGATGCCACGGTTGGAATTCATCCAACTTCAGCGGAAGAGTTTGTAACAATGCGCGAACCGGTCTAAGCATTGGTCACCTGTCCACCGCCCGGTTTATTTGATATGGTCAACCCGGTTTTCTCAGACCATCCAATACCATTTTATCGGAAGTCGAAAATTGCAAAATCAATCCTTGCTTGATTCCTTTGTTGGTTTTCTAAATACCCTTGATACGTACCTGGGCTCCGCTCAGTACTTTCCGTTTGCTTTGCTGGCGACGGGTATTTTTTTAACCCTCTATTTAAAGTTTCCTCAAATCAGATACTTCAATCACGCGTGGCGTATTCTGTTAGGTAAATATGAAACTCCTGGTGCGCGCGGCGATGCGTCACATTTTCAGGCACTGACCACGGCAATCTCGAGCACTGTTGGTACCGGAAATATAGGTGGTGTTGCACTTGCCATTTTTCTTGGTGGACCTGCGGCATTGTTTTGGATGTGGATGACCGCGTTCTTCGGAATGACCTCTAAGTTTGTGGAAGTAACGCTTTCTCACAAGTATAGGGATACTGATGCCAATGGTTTTATCGTCGGCGGACCAATGTATGTCATGGAACGCCGTCTGAATATGAAGTGGCTGGCGGTTTTTTTTGCCATCGCGACCATCGTGAGTTCATTCGGTACCGGCAACCTTCCTCAAAGTAACAATATTGCCAGTGGTGTGAATAGTACGTTTGGTATACCGGAATGGGCGACAGGGGCGGTACTCGCTATTTTGCTCGGGCTGGTAATTGTTGGAGGAATTAAACGGATTGTTCAAGTGGCGGAGAAAATCGTGCCCTTTATGGCGTTGATCTACGTGGTTGGGGCGCTGGGAGTGATTTTGGTCAATCTCGACCAGGTTGCCCATTCCTTTGTTGCTGTCTTTGCAGATGCATTTACCGGCTCAGCTGCCAGTGGTGGTTTCCTTGGGGCTACCTTCGCCTATGCGTTTAATCGCGGGGTAAACCGGGGTTTATTTTCAAACGAAGCGGGTCAGGGTAGTGCGCCGATCGCACATGCCGCGGCCCGAGCCGAAGAGCCGGTCTCAGAAGGTATGGTTTCTATACTGGAACCTTTTATAGACACCATCATCATTTGCACGCTGACTGGCCTGGTGATCCTGTCATCGGGAGTGTGGACAGAAAAACACGAAAATAGATTTCAAAATTTTGATATGCAGTTTGTGGCGGGTAGCTACTCGGAAGAAAATCCTGATGATCGCAACGAACTTTCCAGCTATCTTCGTTCATCCGATTCCCCAGTCGAGGTTTTCGAGGGTGTTATTCAGGTAATAGCAGGGCGCGCGGTCACTTCTGATCACACTGTGCTGCACAATCGTTCGATCTCTGAAGATGTTCACTACAGTATTGATGGGGCACCATACTCAGGTCCCCTCAATGTGAGTGGTGGCAAATTGGTCACCGAGGTCGACGTGGACGGTAAATCTTTAGTGCATTCGGTTGATCTGACAACAGAGGCGTTTAGCCGTGGGGTGTTTGGAGACTACGGCAGGTATATCGTAGCAATTGGACTGGTTTTGTTCGCGTTCACGACGGCGGTGGCATGGTCTTACTATGGTGACCGTGCGATGACCTACCTGTTTGGCGTTAAGTCAGTTGTATTCTATCGAATCGCCTATGTCATAGGTTTCTTCGTCGCAGCTATTTCTGATACTTCCCTCGTTTGGTTGATTGCCGCGATAACTATCGCTTTTATGACGTTGCCGAACCTGTTCACGATGTTGGTGCTGCATAAGGAAATGAAACAAGCGATTGTCGAATATTGGGAATATTTCAATCGCAAATACCCGGAATCAGCCACTAAAGACAACGCGGGTCGAGGAGACTAGTTCATGGATCTTGAGAATGCGGTGGGTATCGTTACTGGTTCCTCATCAGGTGTTGGGGCGGCAACTGCTCGCCTTCTGGCGAGTAAGGGAAGTAACGTGGTTATCAATTATTCACGAAGCAAAGATGCGGCATTAACGGTTGCCCAGGAGTGTGAATCATTCGGTGTGGAAGTTATTTGTTGTCAGGCCGATGTTTCCAGCGATGAAGACTGTAAACGCATGGTCGGTGAGGCGATGGACAAGTGGGGAAAGATCGACGCTCTGGTGAATAATGCCGGTATGACTAAATTCGTTCCTCACAATCAACTGGATGAGTTGGATAAAGAAGATTTCTTTAACATCTACGGCGTTAATGTGGTCGGTCCTTATCAGATGACGCGTGCTGCAGAAGCAGGACTCAGAAAGTCTGGAAATGCATCGGTGGTTAACGTCGACTCGGTGGCTGGTATCTATGGGGTGGGTAGTAGCATCGCCTATGCCGCGTCCAAGGGTGCTCTGTTGACTATGACAAAGTCATTAGCGCGGGTGCTAGGTCCTGAGATACGAGTAAATTCGGTGTGTCCAGGGTTTATTCAGGGGGAGTGGTTAGCTGAGGGTCTCGGAAGAGAGAACTACGAACGGCACAAGAGCATGCTTGAGGAGAGTACACCACTAAGACTCGCGTGTACGCCGGAAGATATTGCGGAGTCGATTCTTCAGTTCATAGAAGGACATTCTGTCATCACAGGACAATACATTGTGCTTGATGGTGGTAATCATCTGGTATGACTCACGAAGCATTTGAACTAGTCGATCAGCGTCCTATCGAGACGTTGAACTTTACCGCATCCAAATATATCCATCGGCAAACCGGCGCTGAACATTTCCACTTTGATTCGGATCATGATGAGAACGTATTTCTGGTCGCGCTGCGTACCATGCCGGGAGATTCGACCGGGGTGGCGCACATTCTGGAGCACACTGCCTTGTGCGGTAGTGAGCGTTACCCGGTAAGGGACCCATTCTTTCTTATGATACGCAGGTCCCTTAACACCTTTATGAATGCGTTTACGGGTAGCGATTACACTGCCTATCCCTTTGCGAGCCAGAACCGCAAAGACTTTTTTAACCTGATGGATATCTATCTGGACGCGGTATTCTTCTCGCGTCTGGACCCGCTGGACTTTGCTCAGGAAGGTCATCGACTAGAGTTCGGTAAACCGGAAGACAGGAGTTCGGAACTCGTCTACAAAGGGATCGTATTTAATGAAATGAAGGGCGACACCAGTTCTCCGATTTCCCAGCTATATTCAAAGGTACAGCATCATCTCTTTCCAACCACGACCTATCATTACAACAGCGGTGGTGACCCGAAAGATATTCCATCACTTCACTATGATGATCTAAAGGCGTTCTACGAGTCTCACTATCATCCCAGCAATGCCGTATTTATGACCTTTGGCAATATTCCAGTTGGCGAGATGCATTCATTTTTTGAGGATCGCGCACTCGCTCGGTTCGATAAAAGAAGTGAGCGTATAGGTGTCGAGTCCGAGAAAAGGTATACCAACCCTGTCAGGGCAGTGGAGTCTTATCCGGAAACGGAAGCGGATGGACGCACACATATCGTGCTCGCCTGGTTATTGCAAAAGAACACGGACCTTATGATGTTGCTCAAATGTCATCTTCTTTCGGATGTATTACTCGAGACCAGTGCGTCACCGCTACGCAAGGCATTGGAAGACAGCGACCTCGGCAGTGCAATTTCGCCATTGACCGGCCTGGAAGAGAGTAATCATGAGATGAGTTTCATGTGCGGCCTGGAAGGCAGTGATAGGGATAATGAGGCGGCCGTCGAAGAACTGATCCTGGAAACACTCACAAAGGTTGCCGATGAGGGCGTACCGATTTCCCAGCTTGAATCGGTGTTGCATCAGTTGGAGCTGTCACAACGCGAAATTGGTGGTGATGGATCGCCCTATGGACTTCAGGTGATGTTCTCCTGTTTGCCGGCTGCTATTCATCGAGGAGATCCGGTGAGCTTGCTGGACCTGGACTCTGCGCTAGGAAAATTACGTAAAGACATCAAAGATCCCCTGTTCATTTGTCAAATGATCGAGGATCTCTTGCTGAATAACCCGCACAGGGTGACCATGGTTATGGTACCGGACCCGGAAATGGCAGTTAGAGAAGCAGCAGAAGAACGGTCCCGGTTGGCTGACATTAAAGACAAGATGGATGAGGCCGAGCAGGCGCGAATCGTTGATCAAAGCAAGGAACTGGCGTTGCGGCAGACGATGGATGAGGACCTTTCCGTTCTGCCAAAAGTTGGTTTGGATGACATTGGCTCCGCGAGAGGAGATCCTGTCAGTACTCGTTTAGACAACGCCATTCCTATCACCAGTTACCAGGTCGGGACAAATGGAATTACCTATCAGCAGGTTATTACGCAGTTGCCATCACTTACCTCGGAGCAAGTGCAACTGCTTCCGCTCTATACGGCTTTGATTACGGAAATGGGCTCGGCAGGGAGGGGCTATATAGAAACCCAATTGTTGCAGCAGGCGGTTACTGGAGGGATCAATGCTTTTTCAACCATCAGAGCAAACCGTGACGATCCCGAAAAGTACGGGGCCTATTGCACCGTTTCATCAAAAACGCTCGCGACCAAGGTTGGGGAGATGGTCACCCTGCTTCGAGATACTGCTTTATTACCAAACTTTGATGAGACAGTCAGGATTCGCGATTTGATTAAGCAGTTCAGAGTGCGTCGAGATGCGGGCATCACGGGTAATGGACACATGCTCGCTATGTTGGCAGCGGCAGCAGGCTTGCGACCAGTCGCGGCGATAAACAATGACCTTTCGGGTATAGGCGGGCTTCTTAGGATACGTGAGTTGGACGATGGCCTTGACGACGCCGAGACGATGGACAGCCTGCAGGCAGGCCTTTGTAAACTGCAAGACAGTCTTACCGATGCGGGGAAACAAATCTTACTGATTACGGATCCGGCCAACCATCAGGAAGCAGCAGATGCCGTACGAAAAGCGTGGTCGAAAGGGGCGCAGGGACATTCCGGGTTTTCAATTGAAGCACGCGATTTCCCACGAGATTCAGCGTATGTGACTAATACGCAGGTTAACTTCTGCGCAAAGGTGTTTCCGACAGTCCCCGATTCTCATGAGGATTCACCCGTATTGTCAGTTTTGGCGGGCGTATTGAGGAACGGTTATCTGCATCCTGTCATTCGGGAGCAGGGTGGTGCATACGGAGGTGGGGCAATGCATGACAATGCCAATGGTATTTTTAGATTCTACTCCTACCGGGATCCGAATCTTATGGATACATTCGTAGCATTTGAAGAATCTTTAGATTGGCTTAGGAGTAAAACGCTTGCGCCAGAACTTGTTGAGGAAGCTATTCTGGGCATCATTGGTGGTCTGGATGCCCCCGGTTCTCCTGCTGGTGAAGCAAGACAAAGTTTCTATCAGCAATTATTTGGACGCAGTGAGAACGCTCGCCATAGATTTCGCGATGGTGTGCTAAATACAAATGTGGAAGCCGTGATGCGCGTGGCAGAGACCTATTTTAGTAAGGATTATCGACGAGCGGTGATTACCAGTCCGCAGAGACGAAGCGAATTATCAGCGGATTTCGAACAGGTTGAGCTCTAATCAAATTCAATCGAATTCAGTAACCCGTTTATCAGCACTGTACGTTTTCTTGGATATGGAGTATGGAATTTTGGTGATAGTTTGTTAAAAACACACAACCGGGGAATGTGCCCATGTCCAGTGGTGCCAGTTCGGTTTTCCCCTTGACTTTCAAACACGGCTTCTACATCCTGTCGCCCTTTGGGCAAGCATGCCCAAACGGTATGCTGTTGAGGGCAGCCGATAAAATTATAAGAGTAATAATCCAAGCAGGTATCAGTATGAAAGAGCTCCAGATTAGACAGGGAGTTGCGACTGCAGTCCTTTGTCTTTTGTCTGTCGTGGCCAGCGGGAACGCGTATGCGCAAACACTGGACGACGTCCTTGGCGTAAGGGCATCGACAACACAGGACGGACGTGCGTCACAACAAAGAATTGATGAGCTCTCGGAGCAAACACGAGACCTGCTCACTCAATACAAACAGGTGATGAAAATAGTTGATGGCCTTCGAGTATACAACGAGCAACAGGAGAGATTGATTCGTGTACAGGAGAAGGAGCTTGGGCAGTTAGAGCAGTCCATCGACAACGTAACAGTGATCGAACGGCAGATAGGCCCGTTGATTGAGAGAATGATTGCCAATCTTGAGAAATTCGTGGAACTCGACGTGCCATTTCTGGCGCAGGAGCGAGCCGACCGTGTTGCATTCTTAAGGGAAACATTTGACCGTGCGGACGTTAGTGTTGCAGAAAAATTCAGTCAGGTTTTGCAGGCTTACCAGGTAGAAAATTCCTATGGGTCAACACTTGATGTGTATACAGAGGTAATAGCTATTGATGGCGTAGACCGACAGGTCGAAATGCTGAAATGGGGACGTGTTGCGCTGGTCTTTCAGACTCTGGATGGAGAGACCACCGGCGTTTGGGATAAAAACGCAAGTGGATGGCAGATTCTGGGAGATCAATTCCGACTTGGTGTCCGTAACGGATTTCGTATAGCCAAGAAAACTCAGACGGCTGACTTCGTCCACTTACCCATTCCAGCGGCGGAGGCTCAATAATGAAAAAGATTCTAATGACAGTATGTGCCTCAGCACTAATCGTATCTTCACTTAGCTGGGCAGCGGAGGACGAGGAAGACATTGAGGCAAAGAGTATTGCCGAGTTGCTGCAACTGGTACGTGACGGGAAAATTGCCAATCGGCGGACAAATGAACGGCGCGAGCGTGAGTTTCTGGCAGACAAGAGTAAGCAACAGAAAGCGGTTCGTGATGCCGAGGCAGCACAGCGTAGGGAAGAAGCTCGTAGTGAGCGACTGGAAGCTCAATTTGAGAAGAATGAGCAGGACATCGCAGCCAAGCAGGAAATCCTGCAGAAGCGTTTGGGGTCGTTACGAGAATTATTTGGCGTCTTGCAGCAGGTCAGTGGTGATACTCAGGGCGTGGTAGAAGGTTCTATCGTAAGTGCTGAGTATCCGGGCCGCGGCGACTGGCTTGGAGAGTTTGCCCAGTCTATGGGTCGAAGCTCAAAGTTAGCCTCAATTGAAGAGATTGAGCAGTTGTGGGCCGAGCTTCAACACGAGATGACTGAATCCGGTAAGGTCACGAGGTTTACCACCGAAGTTACGAAGCTCGATGGTTCCAAGGCCGAGCAGGAAGTTATTCGAGTCGGTGATTACAACCTGATCAGTAATGGTGAATATCTCGCATACGATCTTAATACTGGCCTGATTACAGAGTTGCCCAAGCAGCCCTCCGGTCGTTTTGTTTCGTCAGTAAGCGACCTTGAGTCTGCGAGCAGTGGGTTTGTCCCGTTTGCACTCGACCCAACACGAGGACAGTTGCTACAGCTTCAAATCGAGGTGCCTACCATTGAAGAACGCATCCGACAGGGTGGTACTCCCGGTTATGTCATTATCACCCTGGGTATCATTGCATTGTTGCTATCTGTTGAGCGCTTCTTCACGTTAACCAGTGTTGGTAAGCGAGTGGATAGTCAGATCAACAGCCCGGATAGCGCGGACACGTCTAATCCTCTGGGTCGAATCCTTCAGGTTTATCACGATAATCGAGACATTGATTCGGAGAACCTGGTTCTTAAACTCGATGAGGCAATTCTCAAGGAAGAACCGGCGATCAACGCCCGAATTGCATTTATCAAGATCATCTCGATGGTGGCACCATTGCTTGGTCTTCTCGGTACGGTTATCGGTATGATCGTGACTTTCCAGGCAATTACATTGTTTGGTACAGGTGATCCGAAAACGATGGCAGGCGGTATCTCTCAAGCGTTGATTACAACGGTGCTGGGTCTGGTGGTTGCAATCCCAACAGTTCTTCTGCACTCCATTGTGAATGCGCGAGCGATGTCGATTAAACATGTATTGACTGAGCAGAGCGCCGGCCTTATCGCACAACACGCCGAAAAAGCCTAAACCATGGAAGCAATTTTTGTTGCCATCAGGACCTTCATGGAAGCGGGTGGTCAGGTTCTTTACCTGATCGCCGCCGCGACCTTTGTGATGTGGGCTCTTATTTTCGAGCGTACCTGGTATTTGAACCGGGAACATAGAGACGATGTGGGCGGGGCATTAAGCTATTGGGAAGGCCGCAGTGAACGAAATTCCTGGAGTGCCCGTATGATTCGTCAGGGGCTTATTTCAGAAGTTAACGCCAGACTTAGTTCAAACATGGGGTTTATCAAGACGCTGATATCACTGCTTCCGTTACTTGGGTTGCTTGGAACAGTGACGGGGATGGTGCAGGTCTTTGAAGCCATGAATACTTCCGGTGGCAATGCCAGAACAATGGCAGCGGGTGTATCTGCGGCAACGATACCGACCATGTCAGGCATGGTTGCAACGCTGTCAGGTGTGCTTGCTAACACATTTTTATCCTCAAAGGTGCAGTCAGAGTCAGACTACCTTGAACATACGCTGACGATGGATCACTAGGGGGCGACAGATGAGAAGAAGGGCACAAGCAGCGGAAGAGAAGGTCGCAGACCTCACACCGATGTTGGATGTCGTGTTCATCATGTTGATTTTCTTTATCGTGACGGCAACCTTTATTAAGGAAACAGGGGTTGAGGTTAATCGTCCAGACACAGAAACAGCCGAAATGAAGAAAACCGTATCGCTGCTGGTCGGGGTTTCCCCTGACAACCAAATCTGGATTGATAAGAAAAAAGTCGATATCAGGAATGTTCGTCCTACGATGGAAAGACTTCACGCAGAGAATCCGAAGGGTGGCCTGGTAATAATTGCAGATGGAGTGTCCAAGGTCGAGAAAGTTCTTGCCGTCATGGATGCAGCAAGAAATCTTGGCATTGCACAGGTCGCAATCGCCTCCGAGGACAAATAGAGGAGCGCAACTATGGTAATTAGACTTAGCGTTTCAGTTGTCGTAGGGGTCATTGTTACCCTTGCGCTGTTTTACCTGATGCAGGCGCTGATTTCAGGCGCCGATAGTGCATTGACCGAAGACAAAATAGGCAATTTGGTCGACTTTGTTCGCGTCAAACAAGATCAGGAAGTACAAGCCAAAAAGCGTAAACCAAAGAAACCACCACCACCGGACGAGCCGCCTCCGGATGTCCCCCCACAAAATTTTAACCTCAACATCGATAAGACCGGATTCTCGATGAACGATCTCAATATGAATGTTGACATTGATGTAGGGTCAGGAGGATTCGGCATAAGTGATGGTGAATATCTACCGATTGTTAAGGTTCAGCCGCAGTATCCAAGACGAGCATTGTCGCGTGGACTTACAGGTTGGGTAATTGTTGAATTCACAGTGACTGAGCAGGGGGCGGTGACTGATCCTTTCGTCGTGTCTCATTGTGCCTGGATCAAGACGCCAAGAACCGAAGGAGAATGCTTCGACAAGCCGAACTCTGTATTTGACTCAGCGGCAACGAAGGCCGCACTCAAGTTCAAATATAAGCCCAAAGTGATAGACGGGACCCCGGTTGCAACCGCTGGTGTACAGAATAAGATAAGCTTTGAGCTTTTAGGCGATTAGGAGGCGAGGATGATCAGACTCATTTTACTGGCCAGCATCTTCTGGGCCATGCCGTTAGCATTGACGGATGTCGTATCTCAATCAGGGGCTGTATTGGCAGCAGAAAAAGAGAAAAAGAAAAAGACGCGTCGAGTCCCAGCCATTAAGGAGTCTACCTGGAAGCGGCTTTCTGAAGCCCAGGTGATGATTGATCCTGAATCTGTACCTCGAGAAGAGGGTGAACCACCCCCTGAACCCACGGGTACTCCTCGCGACGCCATCGAGCTGTTGATGGCATTTTTAGACAAGCGGGGACTAAATTCTTACGAGAAAGCTCAGGTATGGAATCTCCTCGCGTTCGCTTATTACACCGTTGGTGATATGAAGAACACGACCGTCGCGTACGAGAATGTACTGCGTCAGGGAGTCATCTCAGAAGCACTTGAGCAGCAAGCACTGCGTGCCCTGTACCAGCTGTATTTTGGTGATGAGCAATACAGGAAGGCTATTACCTATATTGAGCGCTACGAAGCAGCCAGGGGTGAATTAGAGCCTATTGTGACCTTTTTCAAGGCGTTGGCCTATTACCTGCTTGAAGATACTCGTGAGTCTTTGAAGTACTCCCTGCTGGTGGAGGAGATCGCCATAGCTCAGGGTAAAGAGATAAAAGAGAATTGGTATTACCTGCAAGTGGTCAACTACAACGTCCTCGAAGACTACGACAATGTCATCAGGGTATTGGAAACGCTGATTCACAAATTTCCCAAGAAATCTTACTGGATGCTCCTCGCAGGTATGTACAGTGAGAAAGAATGGGAGGGTAAGGCATTATCTGCCTACTATGCCACTTATCATCAGGGATTCCTGATACGTCAAACAGAGGTGGTGATGCTTTCTCAACGATTGCTGGCCGCTGACAATCCCTATGAAGCTGCGATGGTTCTGGAGAAAGGAATAGAAGACGACATCGTTGTTCGTAATGAGAAAAACCTTAAGCTGTTGGCGACCGCGTATACCATGGCGCAGGAGATGCCGAGCGCGATAACTGCCTGGGGTAACGCTGCGAAATATTCCAGAGATGGTGAAGTTCACTATCGCCTGGCGCAGGCTCTGGCACAGGAAGATCGTTATAAAGAAGCGGTAACCGCTTATCGAAAGGCCCTTGAGAAGAAAGGCCTGAGCAAAGAAGCTGATGTCCAGTTCTGGTTAGCAATCACCTTGATGAATCTAGAGCGTTGGGATGAAGCGACGAGGGCATTCAGGGCAGCAGAACGTCTTGACCGCAAAAAACGCAAGACAGTACGTCAGTACATTCAATATATCAGCGGTGAAAAGCGTCGACAGGAAGAATTGCGTCGCATGGTCGCGGATACCGAAGCTGCGTTAGCGGCGGAATAGTTTCCTGACTAGTGGGCTGAACAGCACCACGATTGTAAGCAAGATAAGACAGAGGGTGATTGGTCGTTCCCAAAGGAATGACCATTGACCGTCTGCCAGTGTTACCGCGCGACGCAGATTGTCCTCAAGAATACTTCCAAGAATAAAACCCAACAGCAATGGCGCCATCGGGAATGCCATAAGCCGCAAGGCGACCGCGAATATCGCGATAATTGCCAGTATCTGAATGTCGAAGGTATTAAATGACACCAGGTACACCCCCATCAAAGAGAAAAACATGATGATCGGGATCAGAAGAGTCCTCGGTATAGTCAGGATCTTGGCGATGTAAGGGATCAACGGAAGATTCAAAACCAGCAGAAACAGATTGCCAACATACATGGAAGCGATTACCGCCCAGAAGATCTCTGGTTGATCAATAAATAGCCTCGGTCCTGGTTGAATACCGTAGGCGATAAGCGCGCCAAGCAGGACGGCTGTAGTACCCGAACCGGGGATTCCCAGTGTCAGCAACGGTACAAAAGACCCGGTGCACGCGGCGTTATTTGCAGTCTCTGGCGCTGCAAGGCCCTTGATATTTCCTTTGCCGAATTGATCTCCATCTTTGGCAAGGTTCTTTTCCATTCCGTAAGCCAGGAAAGATGCGATGGTTGCGCCAGCACCAGGCAATACACCCACAAAAAATCCGAGCACGGAACTACGACCAACGACTGGAGAAATGTCATTGATTTCCTGTCTTTCCAACATCATGCTCGGTGCTCTAAGGCCGGTAAAGCTAGCCTCAGGGCCCCGAATAACCATGAGTAGCGCCTCAGCCATGGCAAAGGTTCCCATAGCGAGCAGCAAAAAACTGATACCGTCAATCAGGTCCATTTGGCCGAAGGTAAAACGTTGTACGCCAGAGGTGAGATCAGTGCCTACTGTCGATAGCGCGAGCCCAAAACAGGTCATCAACAATGCTTTTAGATATTCCCCGTTAGTCGCGAAAGCTGCAACCAGACATAACCCAAGCAACATAAGCACGAAATAGTCTGCGGACTGGAATCCAAGGGACAATTCAGCCAGGTATGGCGCGAGAATTACCAGCAATATCGCGGCGATCGTACCTCCAGCAAAGGAAGCGTATGCGGCAATGGCAAGGGCCTTGCTCGCATGACCTGATTTCGCGAGAGGGTAACCGTCGAACGAGGTAGCCACGGTGCCCGCGACGCCAGGAGCGTTGATTAGGATGGAAGACGTCGAGCCACCGAATATCGCCCCATAGTAAACGCCTGCCAGTAGAATCATGCCGCTGGCAGGGTCGAACCCATAGGTAATTGGAATCATGAGCGCTATGGCGGAGATAGGTCCCAAGCCAGGTAACATGCCAATAATTGTACCTACGGCGCAGCCAGCCAGAACCAATACCAGGTTTTCCAGGCTAAGCACCGTGTGGAATCCTAGAATAAGACCATCCAGCATTATTCTGTGGCGTCCCACCAGATTCCCGATGCCAGATAAATATCCAGACTACTCATGAGCAACCAGAAGCAGACGACGAGCGCCGTGGCGGTAATACTCATTCTCAGCCATTGACGTTCACCAAGGATCGTAAATGACCCCATGAGGAACAAGATTGATGTGATGATAAACCCGAGGACGTCCAGAACGAGGCCATAGCCGCTAACCATGACTACCAGCATCAATGCCGAAGGTAGCCTCTGAAGGCCTGGTAACGCTGTTCCTGTGCTATCTGAGGTTAAAATCAGCGTTAGCACGCTAAGCGTAATACCTGCAAAACCGATGAGATAAGGGAATGTTCGGGCATGAAAGGTTTCTTCCTCGGCCCAAAAGTCGAGATGAATGTCACCTATAAAATAGACGTAGGCGATAAACAGCGCGAGCAGAATCGACGCACCCAATTTATTATCATTATATTTCAATGGGTTATATACCTTATCTAATGTTAAACCTTCAGTTTCTTAAGAATCCTAGTTCGCGCATGAGCGTGCCGATGTCTGCTTCCTGGCTGACCAGATAGTTATAGAATGCATCGCCTTCGATATGGAGTTTTGCCCATCCGTTACGTGCCCTGACAACCTCAAATTCAGGCGTATCGATAACACCGGCGATGGTCAGTGCCATGTTGTCATAGTGAGATTGGGCATACCCGGGGGCTGCGAAAAAACCACGCCAGTTTGCAAATGTTATATCGAAACCCTGTTCTGTCAGGGTAGGGATGTCTGGTGTGTCGACGAGTCTTTCCGAGGCAGTTACAGCCAAAATTCTTATCTCACCAGCCCTGTGCATCTCTATCGCCTCGCTTAGGCCCGTGGATAGCACCTGGGTCTCCCCGGTAAGTAGTCCGGCCATTGCTTTGCCACCACCGTCATAGGGGATGTAGATTACTTTACGGGGATTTCCAGCCGCGAGTTCAAGCGCCTTGGCGATCACAAAGTGATCCGTACTTCCACGAACGGAGCCACCAGCGACCTTTACCTTTCTTGGATTTGACAGGAACTGTTTCGTAACAGCCTGCCAGTCTTGAAACTCTGAATCTGCATGGACTGCGAAACAGCTGTAATCTGCGATAACGGAAGCGACTGGTTGAAGGTCACGAAAAGACTGGGGAAATATCTTCTGTAACGATCGGACGATGATCGGCGTTGAACTGATCAATAGGGTATTTTTTTGCCGCGGTGCCGTCTCGATGAATTTTGCGATAGCCTTTCCACCTCCACCCCCGGAGAGATTCTCGAAAGAGACATCGGTGACTAACCCTGATTTGACCATTGCCTCACCCACACCACGGGCAGTGCCATCCCAGCCTCCACCCGGGCCAGCCGGGATGAGAAAATGGACCTTCTCGACTGGCGAACGTGTATCTGCGGCCAGTCCGTTAAAGGCAAAGATCAGTAAGAACAGTGCGCCGGTGATCTTCAACGGCTTTTGACTTCCTGCCATGCCCACTCAAGCCATGGCATAAGCAATTTAAGGTCAGAGGTCTCAATGGTGGCGCCACCCCAGATACGTAACCCCGGAGGAGCATCACGGTATCCGGCGATGTCATAGGCCACGGATTCTGACTCAAGCAGTGCAACAAGCTGCTTGATGACGTCACGTTGCGCATCAGTGTCCTGTTCCGTGAACCATGGATTAACTATCTTAAGGCATATGGACGTACTGGAGCGCAATGAGGAATCTGTCGCCAGAAACTCGATCCAGTCGGTATTGCCCAACCAATCTGAGATGGTTTGAAGATTTGCTTCACTCCTTTGGACAAGGCCTGCAAGGCCCAGCCCCTGAGCCCAGCTCAGCGCATCAAGCTGGTCTTCAACGGCAAGCAGTGAGGGCGTATTAATTGTAGATCCGGCAAAAATATCTCGATTCAATTTTCCGTATTTGGTTAATCGAAATATCTTGGGTAGTGGACGATCGGACTGCCAGGTTTCCAGTCGTTCTACGGCACGAGGAGAAAGCGCAAGCATCCCGTGACCCGCTTCGCCGCCCAATACCTTTTGCCAGGACCAGGTGATGACATCCAGTTTCTCCCAGGCAATGGGCATGGCGAATACCGCGGAAGTGGCATCGCAGAAAGATAGTCCACGGCGATCTTCAGCGATCCAGTCCGCATTTGGTACCCGGACTCCCGATGTGGTGCCATTCCAGGTGAAAATGACGTCGTGGTCTGCTTTCGCCTTTGACAAATCCGGGATTTCACCATAGTCCGCGGTATAAAGCTGGATGTCGTCCAGCTTCAGTTGTTTCGTGATGTCTGTTACCCATCCTTCACCAAAGCTTTCCCAGGCAAATACGTCTACAGGACGCTCTCCCAGCATGCCCCACATAGCCATTTCAAACGCTCCGGTATCAGATCCGGGCACCATCCCGAGGACATAGTCGTCCGGAATTCCAAGTACCGCGCGGCTATCGTCGCTGACTTTCCGAATTCTTGCTTTTGGTCCCCTGGCGCGATGAGAGCGACCAAGGCTGTTTAAGTCCAGTTGGTCAGGGGACCAGCCGGGCCTTTTCGAGGTTGGTCCGGAAGAGAAGTTAGGATTGCTGGGCTTTTGTGTAGGTTTCATTTACTGCCGCCGAAAAAGGGCGCAATTTGCGCATTTGGGTTCTATATGTCAAGTTCTGCTCGCAATTAAGCAGAGGATGGATCTTGAAGTTACCTAGAGAATATCAAGTTGGCGCCCTAATGGCTTGCGCAGCTTTCTTTACCCTGGCGGGATATGAGTTTATTCGATCCCCAGCGACGGTGCTTTTTAAGAACGCCTACGGGGCTGAAAATCTGCCGCTGGTTATGGCCGCGATGCCTATCGTGGTGTTTTCCGGAGTAGCACTTTACGGCTGGATTCTTAGCCACCTGGGACCGAGACGTACGTTACTGGTTACCTCACTCGGGTCCGGCCTGCTGATATTTGCGTGTTATCTGGGTGTATTGAGTGGCAGCAAGATGATTACACCCATACTGTTTCTTACCAAAGAGCTTTACATCGTGCTGCTGATCGAGCAGTACTGGAGTTACATTAATTCCTCCCTGTCATCCAATACAGCGAAGAAACTTAACGGACCAATCACTGGTATTGCAGGTCTTGGCGCGGTAGTGGGTGGCAAACTGGTTGGTGTGACGGCACAGCCCCTCGGCACTGAGTCCATGCTGTTGATTGCCGCGCTATTGCTGATACCCGCGGCATTTGTATCCAACATGACCTATCGCCGATACGGCGAACCTGAGGCCCCGTCGGTCAGCGATGACGCGAAGCCACACTACATGGGATGGCAGCTCTTTCGACAGAATAAGACCCTTGCCAGTTTGCTGGTTATCGTTCTGGCGACCCAGGTTGTTGCCGCGGTGCTGGATTTTAAATTTCAGACGCTACTGACATCAGAGTTCGTTGGGCAAACTGATTCAGAGACAGCATTTCAGGGAAATTTCTGGGGCAATGTTAACCTTGTCAGCTTGACGTTACAGTTTGTTGGCGCACCATTATTGCTTAGTTTTGTTGCCCTGCGGTGGGTTCACCTGATGTTGCCGTTAGTGCACATCACAGCCATAACTATTGCCATTATTGAGCCGACGGTATTCACCGTCGGTATGGCCTTTTTGCTCTTCAAAGCTTTCGACTACTCAATTTTCCGAGCAGCCAAAGAAGTCTTGTACATCCCGCTGGGATTTGATGCGAGATATCGCGCCAAAGAAGTAATCGATGTCTTTTGTTACAGAACGGGGAAGGGCGGTTCCTCCCTGCTTATTGTGCTGGCGCAGAAAGCGGGTCTGGCAATGAACAATTACTACCTTGCTATTGGTTTTGCAGTAACAGCTCTTTGGCTGGTGTTGGTGTTCCCACTTACCAGCAAGAAAAATGAAGAGGTTACTGAGCCTCAGTAAGGTTATAGCTTAATTCGCAGCCCGCTGGTTATTCTTGGGCACTGTCCATCGATTGCCAGTTTCCAGAATCTGGGACCGAAGGGTATGCACTCGATCATGTGAGTTGAGTAGACGCAGGTAATGCGTGTGGCACGGATGTTAACGCATGACATCGACCGCCGTTTTGCAGTCCAGATGTGCCGTACCTTCGTCCAGAAACAGCAACGTGGGCTCTCGGTACAACGCCCTCGCTAGCAACAGCTTCTGGCATTGTCCCGAAGAGAGGCTGGGGTCCATTTCGTATACCTTTCTATCGTAACTCAGTGGGTGCGCCATGATTTCATCGTGCAATAGAACTTGCTTGCAACAATTCGTTGCTTTCTCGAAGTTGGGTCGTGGCTTCCGGAATGTAATGTTTTCCAGGATGGTACCGGATAGCAATTGATCTTCTTGCATGACGCTACCAATCCGATCCGCCAACATCTTCTGGTTCTCGTTACACAGTAAGTGATCGTTAAGCACGATCTCTCCGGTGTCTAATGGGAGTAGACCCTGGGCGGCTTTGATGAAGGTGGTTTTGCCAGAACCCGAGGGGCCGAATATCGCAAGATGCTCTCCGGGTGGTAGTGAAAGACTAAGATCGCTGAATACAGGCGTACCCTTATAGGAGAAGCTGCCATTGCGTACCGTAAGAACTCTGGCAGGATTGCTTTCCACGTTAAGCCGTCTATCGTGAACAGCAGTTCCTTCAGCGTTGGTAATATCTGAGAGGCGGTCCAAATGAAGGCGTAACATCAAGCCTTTCAATATTTAGCTGGTAAATGCTTCTGCGGCACTGATTGTTCGATCAAAATAGGCAAGAAACGCATACAGCATTCCGAGGGTGAATTCCTCACTTAGTACTGATCTCGCGAGCAGGTAAACAATCAGGATATAAATGATTGAGCGGAACCCGGTGCTAAAAAGGTCATATGAGATTTCAACATGACCAACACGAACGCTCGCGTTAGTGACGTCTACCTGACGATTGATATATTCGCTTTCACTTGTACTTTCGGCATTGAAGCGCTGCAGTGCACTAATATTGCGGACCGATTCCATAAAGTGTGAATCCAGCATCGCACTTCTTACTATCTGTTCCTGAGTTCGCTGACGTAGCGGCCAGTAGAACGCAATTTTCCCCAGCGTGATAAACAATATGGAAGCAAGCACTAGCGCGCCAAGCCAGGTCGAATAAAAAAATAACATGGTCAGCGTCGTGATAATCAGAACACTATTGAGTAGCAGATTAATCAGGCTACTTGAGATGAAATCCTGCAGAGCAGAAAAGGACTGGTATCTGGATACGATATCCCCCATGTAGCGGGTTCGAAAAAAGTCCGGTTTAAGTCGGATCAGGGGAGAAAAGAGTCGTCCAGCAATTTGTATGGATAATCGACTCGCGAGATTAAAGACCGGTTAGCTCCTGCAGCGAACGGGTGACCAGGGTAATGAGTGCCAATCCCATAAAACCAAGGACCAGTACCGTGAGTAGATCAACGTCGTTGGGGAGTAACACCTCATCCACCACCAACTGCATAAAGAGGGGCATCCGAAGCGTAAGCACCTGCAGTAACAACGTTAAAATCAGTAACTGCACCATTGCTGGTAGAAGGCCTTTGCGAGCGCCGATGTAATCAAATGACCTGACAGGAGTTTCTGGCAGATCTGCCGACATGCTCATTCTATCGGGGGTGACTTCCAAGACAATACCGGTGAAATATTGGGCGAAACTCTTTTTGCTCAGGCGCCGCTCACCAATTGCAGGGTCATGCAGGGTTACGGTTCGATGGTTGACGCTTTTGAGGACTACATGGTGGTCAAAGTCCCAGTGAATAATGGCGGGAACCGCGACCTGTTTCAGTTCAGACACTTCGCAACGGAGCGCTCGACAACTGAAACCCAGTGTTTTGGCAATGTCTATTGTTTCAGCGACGGACACCACGCCTGGCTTCGCCATAAAACGACTTCTTAAGCTTGCCAGGTTTCCGGAAAAGCCATGGAAACTTAGTAACATCGGATAACAAGCCAGCGCACATTCGTTAGTATCCGCCTGGAATACCATGGGAAGTCTACTCACTACGCGGTGCCGCCGAAGTAACGAATCGGGTGTAATATCCACTCAAGAAGAGAGTAGGTTTCTAGGTCCACGGTGCATGTCAACGACATGCCGCTTTTCAGTGGAAAGCGCTGATCCTTGATCTTGAAGTGGGTACTATCGAGCGCAATGCGCACAATGAACATGGCTGAGTGGTTGCTGTATCTTTCTTTGAATAACGCGGGATGATCCGAAATGTGGGTAATCCTGCCATCGATGAACCCTAACTGATCTTCGGTTAGATTTTGCACACGCAATCGAACGGGGTTGCCTGATTTGAGAAACCGATGCGAGTGCGAAGGAGCAAGCAACGTTGCCGTGTTTATCGTCATCTTTGGCTCAATTGATATCAGCAGGTCTCCTCGCCCCACCTCCATACCGGGTTTGATGTTCGTTATAGTAACCGTCCCCGAGACAGGCGCCTTAACGTGTGTACGATCGTTCTCAATGAGCCGAAGCCTTGACTGCCGAAGTGCTGATAAACGCCCGTTAAGTTGCAGAAGTTCCTGCTCAAATTTTATCTCTATTTCCTCGATAGATCGTCTTACATCGTTTCGCTCATGAACCAGCGTACTCATTTGCTGAAGCAGCTCTAATCCTTGCTGTTCATGCGTAAGATTTTCTTGTTGCAATTGGATCCAGTTCTGCTTCGTAAAGTAACCTGATTCCTTCAGCGCGCTTGCGGCTTTGTATTGGAGTTGAAAATTCGCCACGGTTTGACGATGTAGGCCTAATAGATTTGATTGCCGTTCAATCTGCTCCTCTATGGCAGAGAGTCGGGTCTCTAATCGTTCAAACTGGAGACTATTGAGTAGGAAGTGGGACTTTCTGTTGAGTGCAAGCTGAGTATGTTGTTTTTCGAGCTCACCGAGCTGTTCTCGCCTGGCATCAGTTGTATCTCCGCTAATAACCCCAAGAAGTGCATCTCTTTCAACGTGCTCACCCTCAGTAACGAATAGTAAGGTCACTCTCCCGTCTATCTAGGAAGACACGCGCGCGATATGGCGATCGTCAATCTGCCGCGTCAATTCAAGTTTTCGCGTATAGGTGTTCGAATGCAGAAATACTATTGCTATCGCAAGAGCAGAGAGCAGCACGAGAAAGATTGCGGTTGTGCGTGGTTGTAAGAAATCCTGAACGTGACCGTACGCACGGTCACGTTGATGGTGAACTGCCGCATCGAGAAATAATCCGTCCAACACTGTTGGGTCTCTTTGGGTTGATGGGTAAAGCATGTTGGCAATCCCCATGAGATCCTAGGGGCAGCAACGGCACATATGGTGAGAGATCGACCAACGATGGTATAGTCCGTCGCTTGAAACCACAGCAAAATCAAAAAGCGTTCGAGGATTCGTATGACAGCTACACTAAATAAGGATGGTCCCCTTGCAGGCCAGGTTGCAGTAATTACCGGTGCGAGTCGAGGTATCGGAGCGGCGATTGCCTACCGTTATGCCCAGGAGGGTGCGCGCGTCGTTGTATCCGCACGGACTCTGGAAGACGGAGATCATGTGCTCTCTGGAAGCATTAACTCGGTTGTAAAACGTATCAGGGATGCTGGTGGTGAGGCCCATGCAGTTCGCGCAGACCTTTCTATCGAGGAGCATCGTGAGAATCTAATTAAAGAAACCGAGTCTACGTTTGGTCCCGTTGATATTCTGGTGAATAACGCTGCTGTGACTTTTTTCGTTCCCGTACCTGATTTTCCGGAAAAACGTTTTCGACTGATGATGGAGGTTCAGGTTTATGCACCATTCCATTTGTCGCAATTGGTCCTGCCTTCGATGATAGAACGCCAGTCTGGGAGGATTCTGAATATTTCCTCGCACGCTGCGTTACATCCAGCGAAAGATGCCGGGAGCAGGGGTGGTGCTGTCTATGGCATGTGTAAAGCAGCCTTAGAGAGATTTACCACGGGGCTCGCCTCGGAGGTATACGACAAGAATATCGGGGTAAATGTTATTTCGCCCGGGCTGGTCGCAACGCCCGGAGTCGAATATCACAAACTGATCACCAAAGAAAACGAAGACCACGTCACGCCCGTTGAGCACATGGCAGAAGCCTGCCTGCGACTCGTTCATGGCGATGCACAAGAGATTACGGGTCGTATTACCTTCGCGGCGGACATGCTGGCAGAATTTAATCTGGAGCCCGCAGAACTGCTGTCAACTTAGTTGCATCTGCGGCTGCCTGAGTCTTTCACCAATGAAATCACTTTCATAAGGTGTTAGCTGATAGACGTAGTAATTCAGCCAGTTGTTGAACAATAAATTACCGTGACTCTTCCAGGTTACGATGGGCGCTTTGCTGGGGTCATCGCCGGGAAAATAATTCTCAGGAATCTCGGGATCGATCCCTGCGGCGAGGTCCCGTTCGTATTCGTCAAGCAAGCACCTTGGTTCGTACTCGGAGTGTCCAGTGACAAAAAGCTGTCGCCCGTCTTTTCTCGCGATGATATAGGGTCCCGCACGTTCTGAATCTGCAACGATCTCCAATTCAGAAACTGTCTGAATGTCCGTGCCGCGCACTTCGGCATAGCGGGAATGAGGTGCATTGAACACATCATCAAAACCTCGCACGATTGGCGACAGCGGCTTCACCAGCTTATGTGGGTATACGCCGGATATTTTTTTTGGCAGTAGATACTTGGGCACGCCATACAGGTGCTGCATGGCAGCCTGAACCGCCCAGCACAGGAAGATGGTCGAGGTCACGTTGGTAGTGGTCCAGTCCATGATGTCCTTCATGGGTCCCCAGAAGTTGACCGATTCCAGATCGACCTGGCCGAGTGGGGCACCGGTAATGATCATGCCATCGTATTTTTCATTCTGTATGGAATCAAAGTCCTTGTAGAAGGTTTCCATATGCTCAATGGGCGTATTTTTCGACGGCCTGTCGCTAATGCGCATTAGCTCAATATCCACCTGTAGCGGTGAATTAGAAAGCATACGAAGAAGATGAATCTCTGTTTCGATCTTTTTCGGCATCAGGTTTAACAACAGGATCCGTAAGGGCCGGATGTCCTGATGTTCTGCATAGCTCCGAGTCATGCAGAAGATGTTCTCGCGCTGCAACACTTCAATCGCTGGTAAACCATCTGGAATATTAATTGGCATAGCTCAATTCCCGGCGCGCCTCAAAGTGCGCGCATAAAAAAACCCACTCCGCTTTCGCTAAAGTAGGCCTACATCTCTTTAGCGGTATTTTTATAGCGCCCGCAAGCTGAACTCAAATCGGCGCTTAGGCTGGGATTTTAACTAGTTATTGTCTGAGGATTCAATAACTGTCTGCAGGGTTGTTAGCCCGGCCAATAATTCGGCGAGCGCCTGAGGGGTGTCAACAACATGTTTTGCGCCGGATAAAATCAGCTCTTCACGATCGCGAAAGCCCCAGGAAACCCCGATGGGGGTCATGCCAGACTCCCTGGCGGTCTCCATATCAGTAGCCGTATCACCAATCATTGCCAGGCTGGTTACGTCGACCCCCAGTTTCGTGGCAATGAGCTGGGGTCCGGATGAGTCGGGCTTGTGTTTAACAATTCCCTGATATCCGTATCCTGCGACGCATGCGAAAGATATATTCGGGAAGCTCCGCAGGATCATTTTCTGGGTAAATACATCGTCTTTGTTTGACAACACGGCGCAAGGCTTGTCGCTCTGTGCATTCAGCAGGTCTGTGATTCCCAGGTAAGGATCAGTGGTCTCTTGCCATGTTTCCGCATAGTCTTCCTTAAAGAGTGCGACGCACTGATCGGCCAGTTCCACTGCATCATCTGGCAGGCTTCTTTCGGCACAAACCCTTGCTCCGTTACCAATGAAGTAGCGATACGCGTCTATTTCGTGGGTCGGCATCTGTAATTTTTGAAGCGCACGATTGAAGGAGCTTGCATGTCCTTCCAGGGTATCGAGTAGCGTGCCATCGAGGTCAAACACAAGCCCCTTGATAGTTGAGGTGTCCAAATTACTGCTCCCGCGGTGGTCCTTTGATAACAACCGTGCCTGCCAGCTTGTCGTGCCAGCCCTGTTCGTTCGCATCAAAGGCGATCCAAAGAAATCCCAGAAAGAGAGGGATGGTGCTTACGAAATATGCGAAGTAGCGAACGACGTGTTGACCCACGCTCACTTTGCCAAACATTTTGGCATCAACGATGGTTAATTTGAACAGCATCTTGCCGGGTGTGGCGGATTTGAACACCCAGAACAGGACAAAGATCGTACCCATAAATAAGACATCCAGCGCCAGACGTACAGAAAGGTCGCTTAACATCTGGGACACTTCCTCTGGATCTCCAAGATTGTAGTTGGTCATGAGCATTTCACCCGCCAATGTTGTAACGAGTGGCGCGATGGCGATGGTTGCTGCGGTACTGTCGATCAAAAAAGCGAGAAACCTAATCCAGAATCCGCCGTAAACGACGAGCATTTCATCACTCATTTATTTGTCCAGTTTCTCGAGCAGTATGGATTTTGCCTCGTTGACTCGTGCCGCGAGGTGCGTGGATCCACCGCGGTCTGGGTGCAACTTTTGCATCAACCTGCGATGGGCTTCAATAACGTCATCACGGGTAGCGTCTTTGCTCAGTCCCAGAATTTCATATGCCTGGTTCTCGCTCATCGCGCTGTCAGAGGACGAATTGGACTGCGCGGACTCCGCACCACTTTGTTCGCGCCATCCGGCGTGTTCGCGCTCGAGGAAGGCTTCAAGGACGCTTAGAGAATCGGCGTCGTCCGAACACTCGCTACGCACTTCGAGGATCTGTTCAAGTTCGAGCATGCCTAGCTTCGCGTTTGCATATTTGCCCTGCAGGACTTCACCATCCATCATGCCGGTATCATGGAATAGCACCATGTGCAGGTAACGTGTGTTTATTTCGGATATCTGTCCTGGAGCACCAGTACCCGACATCCCGCGACGCGCTTGGTTGAAGAAAGAAAATAACCGTGCGCCCTGGGGGACCCATCCAATCACTCGTGCCAGATAAGGGAGTACCGCGCCGATCAAAGCGAAAAGTGGGTGTAAGATGCCAACGAAGACAAAATAGAGGAGTGCGAGGGCTGCCAGTACCACCAGGTAAAGCCTGAAAAACTGCTGAACGGTCAGCGGTTTTTTGCGAAGCAACATTCTCATAACAGCAAAAACTGTTATCGCGATAAGAAATACTATAACTAGCCGAACCATCATTATTCTTTCATCTGCCTGGTAATTTGCTTAACTGTTGTGCCTGCGCTTTGGCTGAAATCCTGTAGAGCTTGTTGGCCGCCTGCAGCGTATATGGCCACTGCTGATAGCAATTGCCTTAGTTCGTTGGCGCTGTTCAAATCAAATGGGGCATATGCGCCACCGGACAACCGCGCCATCTGCCTAAACACTGACTGCACCTGGGGATGTGTTCCCTCTTGAAACATGAACAAAGGAACATTAATTAAACCAAGTTTGCCTGCAAGTTGACAAAGTGCATCTGGATTTTCTTCGATCGCGTCACCGACAAAGACGATTGCTTGAATATTAGGCTGGGAGAGCCCATGGGTCAGTACTCGGTGAATCTGTGTATATCCTCCACGACAACGTACATCCGACATCTGTGCGAGCAGACTATCCCGGCTATCACACCAGGCATGGGCCTTAAATTCTGCGAAGCCGCGGTAGTAACATAGCTGAATAGAGAGACCACCCAGCGAGTCAGTCGCGTTGAACATTTCACTTTGCAAGTGACAGGCTCGATCCCAGGTTGGCTCCCGGCTTGCAGTTGCATCCATCGCAAAGATCAATTTGCCCTGATCAGTACTTGATTTTCTAACGGGCGTTGCCGCGACTTTGCTAAGAAATTTGTTAACCCCACCGCTGGTAGCTACCGGGGTATTCTTGTCGTTCATAGATGCTCAATCATGGTGATAGCAATGCGTCGCGCAAAGATGCAGAATTCGTATTATATCGCTAACTCGTTTCTGACCGTAAAGCCTTATTAATGTCCTCAAAACTTGTCATTGGCATCTCCAGTAGTGCTTTGTTTGATCTCACGGATAGTGATAGGGTCTTTCGTGAATCCGGACTAAAAGCTTACTCAGAATACCAGCGTAGTAACGAGGACACCTATCTGGCACCAGGTGTAGCATTCCCGCTAGTGCAAAAATTGCTCCGTCTGAACAGTGTGCTGGGCCAGAAGGATAGGGTTGAGGTGATTCTTCTATCACGAAACACTGCAGATACGGGTCTGAGAGTGTTTAAGTCTATCGAACACCATCAACTACCCATCGCGCGAGCGGCTTTTACTGGCGGTGCAGCGCCCTACAGATACATGCGTCCGTTTCGTTGTCAGCTTTTTTTGTCGACCAACGCCGATGATGTGAGAGAGGCATTAGCCAATGGTACGGCGGCGGCAAGTATTCTTCCGTCGCCTGACAATTTCCCTCCTTCTGAAACCCTGCATTTTGCCTTTGATGGTGATGCTGTATTGTTTTCTGATGAGGCTGAACGAATTTATCAGGAGAAGGGACTTGATGCGTTTGCCTCGAGTGAGAGAGACGCCGCTAATGAGCCGCTGACCGGCGGACCATTCAAGCCTTTTCTTTCGGAGTTGCATCGCTTGCAAAGCGAGTTGCCTAAAGAGGTGAGTCCTATTCGCACTGCATTAGTCACTGCAAGGTCCGCACCAGCACACGAACGGGTAATTAAGACGTTGCGCGCGTGGGATATCAGGATCGATGAGTCACTCTTCCTTGGTGGTATGAATAAAGCTGGTTTTTTGCAAGCCTATGGGGCTGATGTGTTTTTTGATGATCAGGCAGATCACTGTGAGTCTGCAAGTTCCGTGGTTCCAGCAGGGCATGTGCCCCATGGCGTTACGAATGAGTGAATCAACCTATACCGAGTTTTACGCCGATCCCCAGCAGCAGCACACTTAGCAATGCTCGAATAATATTCTCCGGTATTAAACCCGCTAGTCTGGCACCAAGGCTGATCGCAGGTATAGAGCCAATCAAAAGGCTGAACAACAGCACGAAATCCACATTGCCCAGATACCAATGTCCAAAACCGGCGATCAAGGTCAGGGGGACAGCGTGTACGATATCAGTGCCGACAATTTTTGAAGTTTTGAGAAGCGGGAACAAGAGCATTAGCATAGCCGCTGTCAGGGCTCCTGCGCCTACCGAAGAAAGTGCTACGGCGATACCAAGAAGAGCACCAAAGATTGGCAGCACCCAATGATTGGGGAGATTGATATTAGTGAACCGTATCCGATCGCGAAATATGATTACTGCGGCGGTGACGATAAGCATGATTCCAAGACAGGTTCGGAGGGTCTGTTCGTAGGCTGCGGGCGTTCCAATCAACGATAGAACGCCAAGTGTGGTTATTGCGCCGGGAATACTTCCCAGTGCGAGCAATCCCACGATTCGCCAGTCTACATTGCGGTAGTGGCTATGTGCGATCGCACCACCCGTTTTGGTTAACCCGGCATAGAGTAGATCAGTTCCAACTGCGATATGTATTGGAATGCCGAAGGCGAGCAGGAGAGGGGTCATCAGTGACCCTCCACCAACGCCGGTCAGGCCAACAGTCAGTCCGACTGTAGCCCCAGCAATAATGTAGTAGATGGATTCCAATGGAATTCCGGTAGAGAGTCTCGTTCATGCGCTTTTTATCCCGTCGCGTCTATTCACAAAAGGAATATTTGAGGCTATTCTTATATCGTTTCTGTCTAATCGCGCTGAGCCAGTATGAAACTTCAACAATTGAAATACATCTGGGAAGTTGCACATCACGATCTAAATGTATCTGCAACTGCGCAGAGCCTATTCACGTCTCAACCGGGCATTAGTAAACAGATCAGACTGCTGGAAGATGAACTCGGCGTTGAAATCTTTGCCCGGAGCGGTAAACACCTTACCCATGTGACACCTGTAGGCGAAACCATCATCGAAAGAGCCGGTGATATCCTGCGCAAAGTTGAGAGCATCAAGCAGGTCGCGCAGGAATACAGCAGCGAACGGACGGGTAGTTTGTCGGTCGCGACGACGCACACCCAGGCAAGATACGCACTACCTGAAGTCATCAGTGAATTTATTCGTCGGTATCCGGACGTAGCTTTGCACATGCATCAGGGAAGTCCGGTTCAGATCGCCGAGATGGCGGCTAACGGACAGGTAGATTTTGCCATTGCTACGGAAGGACTCGATTTGTTCGGTGATCTGGTGATGCTTCCCTGCTATGACTGGAACAGAAGCATTGTTGTTCCCAAAGAACATGCGCTGACAAAACTCGAGCACCTTACCCTCGAAGAAGTTGCTAAATATCCAATCGTAACCTACGTATTCGGCTTCACGGGCCGATCAAAGCTGGATGATGCTTTTTCCAGCGTTGGCGTTGAACCCAAAGTGGTGTTCACCGCGACCGATGCTGATGTGATTAAGACATACGTACGTCTGGGACTTGGTATCGGCATCATCGCGACAATGGCACATGACGAGTTGCAGGATGAATCGCTGGTTGCATTGGACGCCAGCCACCTATTTGAGCCCAGCACGACGATGATTGGATGCCGTCGAGGTACTTTTCTGCGTCGATATATGCACGAGTTTATCGAGTTGTTTGCCCCGCACCTGAATCGTCAAATGGTCGAGGACGCGTTTAACACTTCAAAGAAAGTTGAACTCGATAAACTCTTCGCTGACCTCGAACTTCCAGTACGCTGATTTAGATGTAATCGAGGTCGGGATTGTCATTCAGGATTTCCTTTCCCTGATCGACTTTTGATGTTTGTTTACCCAATATCTCTTTGGCGAATTTGAAATATACGGTATAGACCTTTGTTTCGTCGTTATCTTCCACCGCGAAAAAGGGCGCTCTTTCTACGCCGAGCTTTTTGGCGAGGACCATTCCGGCTGACTGATCGTCTCGCTCATCAGCAATGAGTGTCTCGTCAATCATGGACAATTGGTCAGTCTTTTGTAGTCGCTGTTCAACATCCTCGCACTTTGGGCAAGGTTCGCCGGAAGCGAGGATTTTCTTAACGAAGGTGATTTTCATGAGTCTTCTTCGATATTAATGATGTGTAATCCACATTCCCTTTTTGTTGCTTCTTCCCACCACCATCGGCCAGCGCGTTCATGCTCGTTAGGGCCGATAGTGCGCGTGCAGGGCTGACATCCAATACTGAGGTAACCCTGATCGTGCAAGGGATTGTAGGGAACTTCATTAGCGCGAATGTATTGCCAAACCTGGGTGGATGTCCAGTCGGATAGGGGGTTATATTTCATCAAATCGCGACGGTCATCAGAAAACGCGGTATCGACCTGCACCTGCGGAAGTTCACTGCGAGTTGGACTTTGATCCTGCCTCTGACCCGTAATCCAGGCATCGTGTGTCTTCAGGTGTTTTGACAAGGGTTCGATTTTACGAATACCGCAGCATTCTGTATGGCCATCTTCGTAAAAACTAAACAGTCCTTTCTCTTTAACAAATGCACTGAGCGCTTCTGCATCAGGACTTAGTATGTCTATTTCCACACCATAGTGTTCGCGTACATCTTCAATAAAGCGATACGTTTCGGGATGCAGTCGGCCGGTGTCGAGGCTGAAAACATTGACCTCTTCAGAAATATTACACGCCATATCGATGAGCACGACATCCTCCGCTCCACTGAAGGAGATGGTTATCTTGTCGTGGGCAGCAAAGGCCTTTTTGAGCACATCCTCGGGGGACATGGTTTCCTTAGGGGACATTGTTTCCTCAGGAGACATGGTTTCTCCGCGAAATCTCAGGGGGTTGAGAGCGCAAGCGTACCAAATACCACTTGTGCTTGTGAAATTGTATTCAGCAATAACTTAATAACGAATCGAGTACAATCGGCTTTTTTCCTACGAGTAGAAGTATGCAGGTAATTTGTTTAGACCTTGAAGGCGTGCTGATTCCCGAAATATGGATCGAATTCGCGAATAAGATGGGGATTGACGGTTTGTTGGCAACCACCCGTGATATCCCCGACTACGATGTGTTGATGAAGCAGCGTCTTGGCTATCTTGAGCAACACGAATTGCGTCTCGATGATATTCAGTCGGTGATTGCTACTATGGAACCGCTTCCCGGCGCTAAGGCGTTCCTGGATAGCCTTCGATCCAGGTATCAGGTCATCATTTTATCTGACACCTTCTATGAATTCGCAGAGCCGTTTATGAAGCAGCTGGACTGGCCAACCTTATTTTGTCATCAGCTTGAAGTCGATGGCGATGGACGAGTCGCTAACTATTTACTTCGACAGAAGGATCCTAAGCGAAACGCGGTAAAAGCGCTCAAGCAATTAAACTTTACTGTCTTTGCTGCAGGCGATTCCTACAACGATACTACTATGCTTGAAGAGGCGGACGCCGGCTTTCTGTTTCGTGCACCTGAAAATGTGGTTCAAGAGTTTCCACAGTATCCGTTAACGACGGAATATGATGAGCTCTTACGCCACTTCGATGCGCTAGTGTGATACTGGTCTAGGTCCCGCCGTACCAGAATTTGCGATATTGGTTATGGATTGCGAGCACTTTATTGACGTATCGCCTGGTCTCGGAGTAAGGAGGAATGCCCTGGTGTCTTTTGACGGCACCAGCACCGGCATTGTAAGCCGCCAGAACCAGAGGTATTTCACCATCAAAATGATCCATCAGGTCGCGCAGGTGTCGCACACCGCCGTTGATGTTCTGTCTCGGATCAAAGCGATCGACTACGTTGTATTGAAACGCAGTGCCAGTCATTACCTGCATTAGCCCGGGCGCCCCCTTCTTAGATACCGCGTTTGGATTGAAGCCCGATTCAACCTGTATGACGGCTTGGACCAGCGCCGGATCAACGCCATACTTGCGGCTGGCACTTCGAATATAATGTTTGAACTCCGTAGGCCCACCGGTCCCTATAGGTTTATTTGCGAGTATGTATCCGGTGTCTTTGAGCGTGTCCCTAGTGGTAACCAGCTCATATCCGCTGACAAGACGATCCGAAATGATTCGCTCGCCGTTGGGACCTTGATAGATGTAGACCTCCTCGAAACAAATGTTGGGAGAGATCAACAAAGCTGAAACCACGAATTTGGATAATAGTTTCATAGGTCTTGTTTACTATGATTACCATTAGCAGGGCGCCAGATTCTAACGGTTTTCTAGTGTTTCGAGCAACTCGCTTGAGGAAGACGTTCAGATTCTTAGTGTTCGAAGGTTAGGATCGTTAAGGCCAGACTCCCAGGCTCTAACGAACTGCCTAGTTAAGCGACTACTATCGGTAACCTCCCGAAAGTTTGCATACCCCTCATAGGTTTCATGATCGAGCCGGTAGATTAAGCTTATTTCATCAACTATGAAGTACTCGTGGTTTTGTTGTCGAAGTTCAGGATGGACGATTTTGAACCTGATCGAAGAGGACAACTTGCGGCTTATCTCTAGCAGTGCGTGGCTATTCTTCACTACACGATGTGAGTCGTACAACAGAACATCGATGAAGGTATATTTGTTGCGTCGAGCAAATGCGGAACAGATCTGCTTAAACTCTTCGTTATGAAACAGTTTGTGATTAAGCACAGGAGAATATATTCGTATCGAATGTCGGGCCTGGCAACACATCTCAAGTATTACGTTACGAAAGTCTTCTTCGCGACGCAGGAGTATGTATTGATTGTCCTCACCAAGGGAATAAACAACATCGCTGACCTCGGTTCCTATTAATTCGTGAGCAGAAGGAATTTCAAAGTCGCGCTCCAGGTGTTTCGTAAATTCCTGACGGTTTACATCATGTTCAGACGATACATCGCCGCTAGCTTCGAATCCCGCATCTCGAAACAAGTCGGAAGCTTCACCGAGTGCCACTGCGTGAATTTCGTCCAGTTCGAAACGCTGTGCCTTGGAGACTGCCAGATCGATCAGGCTATGCTCGATACTATTGTTGCGGTGTTCTGGCAAAACCGCCAGACAAGATATCTCTCCGTCGATCGTCATCCTTATACAGCCAACACACTGGCCGGTATCGTCCTGTGCCACCCAGTGAATTGCGCTTGCGTCCACGTCGTCCTCGATGACGCTTGCTGGCAGCCCAAGTTCTCTTACCAAAACATTTTGGCGTATCACGCGTATCTGCTTGCCCTGAGAATCCCAGTTAACTTCGCTGGTATCAAACGGCTTAATCTCCCATTCGACGTCTGTATCCACCGCCTGACGGCGTTGTACGTTGTCACCTAGTGGTGGCAACTGCATGACCATTTTCTTGTGAGCTATTCCCGCTTCTTTAAATTCATCGCCGTGGGTTTCAAATCCGGCTTTTTCGTAGAAAGGAAGTGCGTGAGTCTGCGCATGCAGGAATACTTCTTTCATGCTGAGGTGTCGTGCCTTATCAACTGCCTGCTCAAGCAATACCCGACCAATCCCCCGGCCGCGATACTTTTCTAAAACCGCCATGCGTCCTATTTGTCCATCGGGAAGTAGTCGAGCAGTACCAATTGGCTCATCGGTCTCATCGGTTGCTAGAAAGTGCCAGCTTTCTTCATCACGACCGTCCCACTCGTCATCTTTGGGCACTTGTTGTTCGATAATAAAAACTAATCGCCTGATGTTGGAAATAACCGCGGCCTCAGATTCCCATTCTGCTTCTCTAACATTGAACTGACGTAAATCTAACTTGCTCATTTCAGGCGATGATTAGTCCCTTATTTCGGATAGCAGTTGTTCAACTAACCGTGACGCTTCCCCAATATAGTTTGCGGGGGTAAGTTTGCGAATCTGGTCTTTGATGTCCTCAGCGAGGTCCAACTGGTCAATCAGCTCATTGATGCGTGACTCGTTCAGTTGTTCGCCTCGCGTCATTGTTTTCAGTTTTTCGTAGGGCTCATCTATACCGTGTTTGCGCATAATGGTTTGAATTGGCTCTGCCAGGACTTCCCAACTGTCCGATAGGTCTTCCGAGAGTCGCTCTTCATCGAGCTCCAGTTTTCCGATTCCTTTCAGGCATGACTGGTATGCGATAAGAGAATAGGCGAGTCCAGATCCTAGGTTCCGCAGTACTGTGGAGTCTGTCAGGTCACGTTGCCAACGGGATATGGGAAGCTTTTGTCCAAGATGGGTGAGGACGGCATTTCCCATACCCAAATTTCCTTCAGAGTTCTCAAAATCGATGGGGTTAACCTTGTGGGGCATAGTTGAAGATCCGGTTTCACCTTCAATCTTCTTCTGGCGGAAGTAACCAATTGAAATGTACGACCAGATATCTCGGTTGAAATCCAACAAAATGGTATTCACCCGACAGATTGCATCAAAAAGTTCTGCGATATAGTCATGGGGCTCAATCTGCGTGGTATAGGCATTCCACTTCACCCCCAGTGACTCCACAAATCGTTGGCTTTCTGCTAACCAGTCTACGTCTGGATAGGCTGAGAGGTGCGCGTTGTAGTTACCGACGGCACCATTAATTTTTCCTAAGATGTTTACGTTTTCAACGATCTTGAGCTGTCGTTGAATTCGCGCGACAACATTCGCCATTTCCTTGCCCATTGTGGTGGGTGATGCTACCTGCCCGTGGGTTCTCGATAACATGGGGACATTGGCGTACTTACTGGCCATCTCAGCTATAGCGTCCCGTAGCGAAATAATTTCCGGCAGGACAACGTTATCCCGTGCATGTCGCAGCATTAATGCGTGAGAAAGATTATTGATATCCTCTGAGGTACAGGCGAAGTGGATAAACTCCAGAGACTCGATAAGGGCGGGGTCATCGCTGGCGCTAATCTTCTCTTTCAGGAAGTACTCGACCGCTTTGACATCATGGTTGGTGGTGGCCTCGAAGTCCTTTACCTGTTGTGCATCACTCTCGTCGAATCCCTCCAGGATTCCATCCAGTATGGCGGCGCTTTGCTTCCCGAGACTGGGAACCTCTGCTATCTCACTCAACGCAGCCAAATGTTTGAACCAGTTAACTTCTACCAGAACGCGGTAGTAGATCAGTGCATATTCGCTCGCGTACGCACGCAGTTTGACTGTTTTCGATACATAGCGCCCATCAATGGGAGAGATAGCGTTTAGTGATGTGAGTGTATTTTTCATTTATAAACTACTTGATATTAATGATTTAAATTATTGATACGTATTATTTAAGTTATTGATCTTAATGTATACTTTGGACATATCTTAGTGCCTCTAGCATTTTCTTGTGTGATGTTACTATTTGCCAGCGGCGACCACCCAACTGATGCCAAAGCACAGCGGCGCGAATACCCGCCAACAATAGTGCCCGAATCCGATTGACGTTTGTTGAATTTTCCAAATGATAACGCTTCCCCATAATCTGTATATGACTAGGGCCAACGGAGGCCTGATACAACTCGGCCAGCTCGGCAATAATTGTGTCGTTTAGTAGTGGCGGATTTGTGGTGTGTCGGTGTTCATCGATAACCGCAATTCGGTCCCCCAATGCTGCCAATGTCTCTCGACGCTTCGACAGTTGTCTCTCCAGCGTAATAATAGACGTGCAATAGCGGATGATCTGGGCATTTTCTGTGATCCTTAGCTCATCGAGAATATCACTTAGTACCCTAACCCCCAGTGAAATACCTTGAAGGCCATCAAAAACCTGCGTCACATCATCGGGATTGGTAATGAATATGCTTTGCAGGCTTGCATCGAGACTATTCTGGCTAACCATACGGCTTTTCGCCGCGCTGTTGACCAGACTTGCAGCCTGCACGATGCCTGCCAGCGCCAGGATGCGCTCTTCGAAGGCGACCTTCATAAGTGATTAGCCTCAATGATCCCGCCTCCCAGACACCATTTATCTTGATAGAAGCAGACCCACTGTCCCGGTGTTACCGCACGTTGTGGAACGTCGAAATCTATGCGGAATCCAGATTCTGTTGCGCTCAGGCTGCAGTGCTGATCTGCCTGTCTGTATCTAACCTTGGCAGTGGCCTTCATAGGTAGTGTGGGCGGTTCTCCAATCCAGCAAATCTCGTTACACGATATCGAGGAGGCAAACATTTCCGGATGGTCATTTCCCTGTCCTACGACGAGCACATTTTTGTCCATGTTCTTGTCCACTACATACCAGGGCTTTTCTGAAGCGCCCCTGATACCACCGATGCCCAGTCCCTGACGTTGTCCAAGCGTGTGATACATCAATCCTTCGTGTTTTCCTAGAATATTGCCTTCCGTGTCTTCAATGTCACCTGGTCTGGCGGGTATATAGGTCTTCAGAAAGTCCTTAAAACGTCGCTCACCAATAAAACAAATACCCGTGGAGTCCTTTTTGTCGTGAGTGGATAACCCGCTCTGACGCGCAATTTGCCTGACTTCAACCTTATTGAGCTCACCCAGCGGGAATAAAACCTGCGTCAACTGGGACGCATCCACCGACTGCAGGAAATAGCTCTGGTCCTTACTATCATCAAGTGCCTTCAAGAGACGAGGCTGATCACCAGAGTGGTCCAAACGAGCGTAGTGTCCAGTTGCTATGTAGTCCGCGCCCAGTAATTTCGCGTAATCCTGGAAAACCTTAAATTTAATCTCTCGATTACACAGCACATCCGGGTTAGGTGTCCGGCCTGCTTCATACTCCGCAAGAAAATGTGCAAAAACATTATCCCAGTATTCCGCGGCAAAGTTAGCCTGGTGAAGTGGGACTCCAAGCTTGTCGGCTACTTTTCTTGCATCTTCTAGGTCTTGTTGGGCGGTGCAGTACTCTTCGCCGTCATCTTCATCCCAGTTCTTCATAAACAAGCCTTCCACAACGTAACCCTGCCGCTGCAAAAGGAGCGCGACGACGGATGAATCGACACCGCCGGACAGACCGACAATAACGCGGGTCTCTGAGTGATCAGTGGACTTGTTCATGGGGATATCAGACTTGAGGTCTAAGCAGATCCGGATAAATTGGCATTTTACGCCTTTGCGGAGCGACATTACATATGATGTACAATTGTCCCAACAAGTAAGAGATCAACTAAGTGTCCAAACTATCCCACATAAATGACCGTGGTGAGGCGTCAATGGTCGATGTCCGTGCCAAAGACGTTACGCAGCGCGAGGCCCATGCCCGTGCGACTGTGCTAATGAAACCAGAGACATTGCAGCATATAAAATCTGGTGATGTTGCTAAAGGTGATGTCCTGGCAGTTGCACGGATCGCTGGTATTCAGGCGGCAAAAAAATGCTCCGAGCTGATTCCGTTGTGTCATCCGTTATTTCTGACCAGTATCGATGTGGATTTCAAAACGACCGAAGACAGTGTATTGATTGAAACGCGTTGTGGGCTCTCGGGCAAAACAGGTGTCGAGATGGAAGCACTTACGGCCGCTTCGGTCGCTGCACTGACTATCTACGACATGTGCAAGGCGGTCGATAGAGGAATGATAGTTAAGGATGTATGCCTTGTTTCGAAAGAAGGCGGCAAGTCAGGCACCTGGCAACGGAGTGAATCAGATTGATCAAGGTGGTCTTATTTGCAAGCCTTAGAGAGGCCTTGGGTAAATCTGAAGTGGAAGTATCCGCTGAAGAGGTCGATCGCATATCTGACGTAATTTCTCGGTTATCACAAGCGCATGGCGATACATGGCGCGAATCGCTAACCAGCGAAAACATACTCGTCGCGATCAATCAAAATATGGTTGCCGACGATCATCCGGTAACTGATGGCGACGAAGTGGCATTTTTCCCTCCGGTAACGGGAGGCTGATATGCGTCGTCGGATTTGTGTACAAGAAACTGTGTTTGATGTCGCGGAAGAAACCAGGGAAATAAGAGAAGCGTCACACAAGGTCGGCGGCATTGCTACGTTTTTGGGTGTGGTCCGAGATATTAATGAAGACGCTGAGGTTGCAAACCTTTATCTTGAGCACTATCCAGGTATGACCGAGTCTCAGATTAACAAGATTATCGATGGCGCAGCCGATCGCTGGCAGATCCACGCGGTTACTGTGATACATAGGATAGGCCATCTGTTGCCAAACGATGAGATCGTTTTTGTTGGTGTTGGCAGTGAGCACCGAGGTGATGCGTTCGCGGCATGCGAATATGTTATGGATTATCTAAAGACTCAGGCAACCTTTTGGAAGAAGGAGCAGACAGGAACTACAAGCCGATGGCTATCAACACGACAGACAGATGTCGAGGCTGCTGGTAGGTGGTCGTCTGATGAGACCGAGGAAGTATAAGTCATTCCTCTGAATTCTCCGGATTATCTATTATCTCATCAGCATCAGTCTCCATCGCCTGAATATTGATGGCGTGACTGCCTTTGGGGCGTTCGAGAATATCAAACGAAACCAGTTGACCTGCTTTCAGGGTTTTATATCCATCCATTTGAATCGAGGAATGGTGGGCAAAATAATCTTCCCCGCCGTCCTCCTGCAGGATGAACCCGTACCCTTTGGCATTGTTAAACCATTTGACGCGACCAGTTGGCATAGCCAATTCACTCCAAGCGTCGGTATAGGGTCATCATCACCTTCGAATGTTAAGATTGCAAGTCTGAAAAAGCTTCAGCAAATTGCTTTTTCTACAGTTTGCTGCAATATAGAGTTTAGTTTTTGCATAACAAATTTAGTATCAGCAACTTGTATCAGCAACTTGTATCAGCAACTTGTATCAGCAACTTGTATCAGCAACTTGTATCAGCAACGAAGTAAACTTCACTCATGAACCTGGACACGTATTTCTAAACTAACCAGATGGACGCTACAGATACTGATATCAAAACTGTTACGGGAAGCGGCGAAGATGGCGCGCCTGATCGTGGGACAGGTGTCCTCGAAGCACCCGCAAAACCGAAGCTCAAAAAGCCTCCGCTGTTTAAGGTGGTTTTGCTCAATGATGATTACACGCCCATGGAATTCGTCATAGATGTATTACAGGTTTTTTTTGGCATGAACAGAGAAAAGGCAACGCAGATAATGTTGGCGGTACATACAACAGGTAGGGCGACTTGCGGTATATTTACCCGAGACATCGCAGAAACCAAGTCGGCCCAAGTCAATCAATATGCTCAGGACAATGAGCACCCATTGGTTTCAATCATAGAAGCAGCGGATTAAGGAGTTAGTGTGGCGAGTTTTCTCGACAAAGAACTGGATATGTCATTGCGTTTTGCCTTCAAAGACGCTGGCGCGAAACGTCACGAGTTCCTTACGCCGGAACATCTACTATTAGCGCTGTTGGATAACGGTTCTGCTGCGGACGTATTGCGTGCCTGTAACGCAGACCTGGACAAGTTGCGATCTGAATTAGAAGAATTGCTTGATTCCACAACACCGCTCATCCCTAAAAATGAAACAGGTCGGGAAGCACAGCCTACGCTGGGTTTCCAGCGTGTCGTGCAAAGAGCAATCTTTCATGCTCAGACTCAAGGAAAAAAGGAAGTTAACGGCGCCGGTGTTCTCGTTGCCGTATTCAGCGAGCAGGAAAGCCACGCTGTCTACCTGTTAAAACAACAAGGAATTAGTCGTGTCGATGTTGTAAATTATATTGCCCATGGTACTACCAAAGATGGTAGTGAACCTGAGCCTCAGGAAAGTGTGGACGGTGAGCCGGTTGATGAGGAAAAAGCACAGAGCCCGCTAGAGGCCTACGCAACCAATCTGAACGAACAGGCAAAGAAAGGACTTATCGATCCGCTCATTGGTAGAGCGGATGAAGTAGAAAGAGTCGTTCAGGTTCTATCAAGAAGACGTAAAAATAATCCACTGCTAGTCGGTGAATCCGGGGTTGGTAAGACTGCTATCGCGGAAGGTCTGGCGAAGATGATCGTTGACGGGCAGGTGCCGGAAGTTATTAGTGAGTCGAAGGTGTACGCGCTTGATCTTGGCGCATTGCTTGCCGGCACGAAATACCGGGGTGATTTTGAAAAGCGTCTCAAGAACCTGCTGAATGAGTTAAAGGAAGAGCCGCACCAGATTCTGTTTATTGATGAAATACATACCATTATTGGTGCAGGTGCAGCTTCAGGTGGAGTTATGGATGCATCGAACCTTCTGAAACCACTCTTAGCGTCTGGTAATATTCGTTGTATTGGTTCCACGACCTACCAGGAATATCGTGGTATTTTCGATAAAGATAGAGCGCTTTCCAGGCGTTTTCAAAAAATTGACGTGGAAGAACCCAGCGTCGAGGACACTTATCGGATTCTCAAGGGCCTTAAGAGTCGGTTCGAGGAACATCACCATCTCAAATACACAGACCGGGCATTAAAGGTAGCAGCGGAACTTGCGGAGCGCTATATCAACGACCGTTACATGCCCGACAAAGCAATCGATGTTATTGACGAGGCAGGTGCGTTCCAGCAGTTGCAACCACCATCAAAGCGCAAGAAACAGATTTCTGTCAGTGACGTCGAGAAAATGGTTGCCAAGATCGCCCGCATTCCGCCATCGAACGTTTCGGCATCGGACAAAGAAGCACTGCGTAATCTTGATTCTGATCTTAAGATGGTGATTTTTGGACAGGATAGGGCAATCGATAGCCTTTCCAGTGCCATCAAGCTTTCTCGAGCCGGGCTTAAAGAGGGTGAGAAGCCCATCGGATCATTCCTGTTTTCTGGTCCGACCGGCGTAGGTAAGACGGAAGTATGTCGTCAGCTATCCAAGATTATGGGCATCGATCTGGTCCGCTTTGATATGTCAGAGTATATGGAGCGTCATACGGTGAGCCGTCTGATCGGGGCTCCGCCCGGATATGTCGGATATGATCAGGGCGGCCTTCTGACTGAAGCGATTACCAAACAACCTCACTGCGTGTTGCTGCTTGATGAGATAGAGAAAGCACACCCCGAAGTATTCAATCTGTTACTGCAGATTATGGATCACGCAACGCTAACTGATAACAATGGACGTAAAGCCGACTTCAGAAATGTAGTACTGGTGATGACGACCAATGCCGGTGCGCAGGAAATGAGTCGTGGTTCCATTGGGTTTGAAACCCAGGACAACTCTTCTGATGGTATGGAAGCGTTAAAGAAGATGTTTACGCCTGAGTTCAGGAATCGTCTTGATACCATTATTCAATTTGATACCTTGCCCAAGAAGGTCATCGAGAATGTCGCTGATAAATTTCTGGTTGAAATACAGGCGCAACTGGATGACAAAAAGGTCGTGCTCGAAATAGATGACGCGGCACGTGACTGGTTGGTTGAAAATGGCTATGACGAAGCAATGGGCGCAAGGCCAATGCAGCGTTTAATTCAAACGAAAATCAAAAAGGAACTCGCCGAAGACATTCTCTTTGGACGTCTATCCACCAACGGTGGCGTAGTACACGTGACAGTTAAAGATGGAGATCTGGTTCTCGAAATTGAAGAACCAGAAGGTATCGCTATTCCCTAAACGTAATACGGCCTTTTGTCAGGTCGTAGGGCGTAAGCTCTACTTTTACTGAATCCCCCGTAAGAATCTTAATGTAGTTCTTGCGCATTTTCCCCGAGATGTGCGCCGTCACGATGTGACCATTCGCTAACTCCACACGAAACATCGTGTTCGGAAGTGTGTCAACCACAGTGCCGGCCATTTCTATTTGTTCTTCTTTTGCCATTTAACCCCTCTGGTAGGCAGGTGAACGGCGGCCATTGTGCCTGAAATCATTTTGGAGTGCTAGCGGCGTTAGTTGGGAATGGAGACCCATTGATCTTTGATATAAAGCTCGATGGGTTTGTATTCAGTCTTGTAATTCATCTTCTGACATTCTTTGATCCAGTAGCCCAGGTACAGGTGATTCAATCCAAGTCCACGTGCTTCGTGGATAAGCCAGAGTATTGCATACACCCCCAGGCTACGACTGCGATCATTAGGTTCAAAAAAAGTATAAATCGCGGAAAGACCATCCAGAAGTTTATCTGCGACTGCAACCGCCATTAATGTGTTTTGCACATCGCGAAACTCGTAAAAGGTTGCCTCATCTCGGCCGTTAACTAAAAACGATTCGAACTGTTTTAGATCTGCGGGATACATATCTCCGTCGGCATGACGTTCGTTTATATATCGTTCATATAACTCAAAATATTCATCGCGAAGCTGAGGTGGCCTCGGATGGACTCGGATATCCTGGTTACGTTTCATTACGCGTTTGTGTCGGCGTTTATCGACGAATTCATTTACTGGAACCCTGACCGGGATACAGGCGCTACAAGCAGCACAATAGGGTCGATAAATGTGACTGCCACTTCGTCTAAAACCCGCGGACGAGAGAGAAGAATAGGTCGAGGTATCGATAGTCGCCATAGGATCGACAAACAATGTCACCGCCTGTTCTTCAGGCAGATAGCTACATTCATGTTCCGGGGTTGTGAAAAAACGAAGCTCGGATAATGAAGTCATAGGATATGTTCTACGTTTTCATCCGCTTACGTTACCACGGTGGCATCGTTCTTGGCAGTGCTTGCCAATCAATGGGCGCATCGTCCATTTGATCAAGAAACTGCACAAACTTGTTCCGTGCAATTTCCGTTGCTCCCAAAGAGGAGAGATGTGGATTTCCGATCTGACAGTCGATAAGCGGACAGCCATGATCTCTAAGTAATCTGACCAGATGAGCAAAAGCTACCTTTGAAGCGTCTCGTTCTCTATGAAACATTGACTCGCCAAAGAAGAGATTCCCCAGGCCGACGCCATAGAGACCACCGACCAGATTCCCATCTCTGAAGCATTCCACCGAATGTGCAAGGCCAGCCTGATGCATGCCTTTGTAGGCAACCCTCATGTCTCGGGTTATCCAGGTGCCGGCGGAGTATCCCCTCGGCTCACTACAAGCTTCTATGACATCATCGAAAGCCCGGTTCAGAGAGACTTCGAAACGGTGTTGGCGAAGCAGCTTGCCAAGACTCCTGGAAGGTTTGAAATGTTCAGGAAACAATACGACACGAGGGTCTGGTGACCACCACAGTATTGGCTGGTCGTCATCAAACCAGGGAAAGATTCCCCGACGATAGGCTTCGCTTAATCGCGCAACCGATAGATCACCGCCAGCAGCCAATAAACCTTCTGGCTCTCGTAATGCGCTATCAATAGGTGGAAATACCAGATTATCCTTTGCGAGAAGGGGGAGTTGAGCCATAAAGGCTAATTTTCTAGCCCATCCAGATATTTTTCAGCGTCCAGCGCTGCCATACACCCGAATCCTGCAGACGTCACAGCCTGACGGTAAATCTGATCTGCAACGTCACCGGCGGCAAATACACCGGGAATGCTTGTCGCCGTGCTGTCTCCCGTCAGGCCCGATCTGATCTTGATATATCCGTTATCCATGTCCAGCTGATCGGCTAAGATTTCAGTATTAGGAGTATGCCCAATCGCGATAAACACGCCCTGAAGCTCATGTTCACGGATTTCACCAGTGGCAACATTCTTAATGCGCATTCCGGTTACTCCCATGTCGTCTCCAAGAACCTCATCAAGCACGTGATCCCACTCGATGTGGATGTTCTCTTTCTCAATAACTCTGTCCTGCAGTATTTTTTCACCGCGAAACTTATCGCGACGATGCACCATAATCACCTCGGCGGCGATATTGGATAGATAAAGCGCTTCTTCAAGCGCGGTATTCCCACCGCCGATAACTGCGACTTTCTGCTTCTTATAAAAGAAGCCATCGCACGTGGCGCAGGCGCTAACGCCTTTTCCTTTAAATGCTTCCTCGGAATCTAACCCAAGATATTGCGCAGATGCACCTGTCGCAATGATGAGTGCGTCACACGTATACTCTTTGGAGTCACCGACCAGGCGAATGGGCTTTTCTGACAGCTCAGTCTTGTTGATGTGATCAAAAATAACATTGGTATTGAATCGTTCTGCATGTTGCTGCATACGAATCATCAAATCTGGACCCTGTAGTCCTTCAACGTCACCGGGCCAATTGTCGACATCTGTCGTCGTCGTTAGCTGTCCACCTGCTTCAAGCCCAGTGATAAGGACCGGTTCGAGGTTTGCTCTAGCTGCATAGATCGCAGCGGCATAACCCGCGGGGCCTGATCCCAAAATAATAAGTTTGTGGTGTGTCATGTGGTCTCTAGATTGTTACGTGCTTCCATGAACGCAGCACCATGGCGGTGAGTTCCTATAATCTGCCAGATAGTGCGCCCACTTGAATCCTTTGCGTCCAAATCCCGGCCTGATTCCACGAAAAACGCCAGAAATCGACCAAAATCCTCCGCCCGCATACCGCGATAGGCCTTCAACAACACGTGATAATCTGCCGATTCATCCCCGTGGGGCTCCATCGCCAAAAAGCTTTTAACTCGTTTATCGTTCCACACCTCATCAGTGACCTGAGGTTGGGTAGGTCCCGCCATTGCTACATCCCGATGGTTATAAAGCCGCACATGATACATGACTGAATCGCTTCAGCGCACCTGCAAATACGCAAAAATTCATTTATTTATTTAAATTCTCGATATATGATGTAAGATACTGATTAATAAAGATATTAAGGTATCGAAATTGGCGCAAGCAAAAACGGCAACAGCACCCAATATCGGCATCCTCGCTCCACGACTGCGAGAGGGTGCACTCATCGCTCTGGTTGCAGTCTGTTTGTACCTTTGTTTTGCGCTTTTCAGCTTTGACCCTGGTGATCCAGGCTGGACCTACACCGGGACTGAAGAAGAAGTTAATAATCTTGTAGGCCTCACAGGTGCATGGATCGCAGATGTATTCCTTTTCACCTTCGGTTACCTCGCTTTTATTTTTCCGATGATGCTGGGATTCCAAGCCTGGTTGATGTTCAGGGGAGATAAACGGGAGGAGTTTAGCTGGGCCTTGTTTTCGTTTCGGTCTATGGGCTTATTACTGACGCTGATAGCAGGTGCCGGGCTGGCAGAGTTGCATTTCTATGAGATTGGGGTGAATTTACGTGAGGGCAGCGGTGGTGTAATTGGTACTGAACTCGCTGAATTAATGGTGCCTGGATTCAGTTACGTCGGTACGACATTGATTTTACTGGCCTCGTTCCTGTTTGGTGTTACGGCATTTACCGATCTCTCATGGCTCGGTCTAATGGATAGAACGGGGCGAATTGCGCTAATTGCTTTCCATCGTTCGCAAGACTTTTTGCATATGTGGTGGAAGAACTGCCAGGAACGAGCAGAGGTTAAGCAAGTTACGGAAAGCAGACGACAGGCGCTGGAGAAACATGTAGAAGAAAGTCAGCAAAGAGCCAGCGTTATTATCGAAGCGCCCCCGGAACCAAAACGAGAAATCAGTAAGCGCGTCGCTCGTGAGTCCCAGGGCAACCTGTTTAAGATTGACGCAGTCGATGGTCTGCCTGCACTGCATCTGCTTGACGCAGCTGACCCAAATCAGGAGAAAGGGTATTCGGAAGAGGATCTTCATGCTATGTCTCGCATGCTTGAACTCAAGCTAAAAGACTATGGTATTGAGGCCAAGGTTGTTTCCGTATTTCCCGGACCAGTTATCACGCGATTTGAAATCCAACCTGCGCCAGGTGTGAAGGTAAGCCGAATTTCAGGTCTCGCAAAAGATTTAGCCCGTTCCCTGGCGGTAATTAGCGTTAGGGTCGTGGAAGTCATACCCGGTAAGCCAGTCGTTGGTATTGAGATTCCCAACGTGGACCGGGAGATTGTTAAGCTCAGCGAAGTATTAACATCCAAGGCCTACGATCAAGCCGCGTCACCACTAACGCTCGCCTTAGGTCACGATATTAGCGGGGAACCAATCGTGGTCGACCTCGCGAAGATGCCGCACTTGCTCGTCGCAGGGACGACGGGTTCTGGTAAGTCGGTTGCGCTAAATGCCATGATCCTTTCGATCTTGTTTAAAGCATCACCAGAAGATGTTCGGATGATCATGATCGATCCGAAGATGCTGGAACTCGCCGTATACGAAGACATCCCCCATCTGCTGACTGAAGTCGTCACTGATATGAAGGATGCCAGTAATGCCTTGCGCTGGTGTGTTGCCGAAATGGAACGCCGCTATCGCCTCATGGCATCACTTGGCGTACGGAATATGGCAGGTTTCAACCGAAAGGTTAAAGAAGCCCAGCAAAATGGTGAGCCACTAAAAGATCCTTTATGGCAACCAGACCCATTACTTGATGACGACGAACAGGAAGCACCCGACCTGGAAGCCTTACCCTATATCGTGGTCGTCATTGATGAGCTGGCAGACATGATGATGATCGTTGGGAAGAAAGTTGAAGAGCTGATCGCGAGAATTGCGCAAAAGGCGAGGGCGGCAGGAATCCACCTTATTCTTGCAACGCAGCGGCCATCTGTAGACGTCATCACCGGTCTTATCAAGGCGAACATCCCAACACGGGTCGCTTTCCAGGTGTCTTCAAAGGTGGATTCACGCACGATCCTGGACCAGGGCGGTGCGGAGCAATTACTGGGTGATGGTGACATGCTGTATTTACCTGCAGGACAGCCTTTACCCATGAGGGTACACGGCGCTTTTGTTGATGATGATGAGGTCATCCGGGTTGTTCAAAATTGGAAGGAGCTTGGTGAACCGAATTATCTTGATTCTATTCTGGAATCTCGAACGGACGCTGAAATCCTACCGGGTATGGCTGGCGCTCAGAGTGACACCGAAGACGATGAATCTGACGAATTTTACGATCAGGCCGTAGCCTTCGTCACAGAAACCAGACGCGCTTCAATATCATCCGTGCAACGTAAATTCCGCATCGGCTATAACCGCGCAGCTCGTCTCATCGAAGCAATGGAGCATGCCGGTATTGTGAGTGAAATGAATACCAATGGTAGTCGTGAAGTTCTCGCTAATGCACCGCCGGAATAAACGCGCAATAGTTAGATTACTGGTTATCCTCGCATTACCTTTCACTTTTCTTGAAAGCGTCCTCGCGGTACCACCCCTGGAGGAAAAACTGTCGGGGTTAGCATCCATTACTACGCAATTTAGACAGCAAACCAGCCGTGATAGAGAAGTCCATCATGGTCGGTTGTGGGTGAAAAAACCGAATAAGTTTCGATACGAGACGACGTCGCCCTGGCAGCAATCCCTCGTATCCAATGGGCAGATATTCTGGAACTACGATACAGATCTGGAACAACTGACCATCGATAACTTAGCGCATGATCCAGCAAAGTTCCCAATTCTCCTGCTGTCCGGTCAGTCAGACCAGATCGCAGAACTATACGAAGTCGAAGCATACGCGGACGAGAAGTACCATGTTTACCATCTGAGCCCTAAGACTGAGAATCATTACTTCGCCTCAGTCAGTCTGGTATTTTTGGAAGATAAACCCAGCAGCATCGTTATTCGGGACGCCATGGGCCGATTTACCGAAATCACCTTTACAGAGACCGAAGTGAATACGGGTCTTTCTGATGAAGTGTTCGAGTTTTCGGCACCCGACGGCGTCGATATAGTTGATCAGAGGACGATTGCGGGCGATAGTTAGCCCCATGTCACTCTTCGCCAACGATTCAGCGTATCAACCGCTTGCGGCACGTATGCGCCCGCTACGTCTGGATGATTTTCTGGGTCAGGACCATCTGCTGGCTCCCGGTAAACCCTTAAGAGAAGCGATCGAGACCTCAGTACTCCACTCAATGATACTGTGGGGACCGCCCGGTGTCGGCAAGACCACGCTGGCAAGAATGATGGCAGAGCTGTGTGCCGTCCACTTCGTGTCTATCTCTGCGGTTCTTTCTGGTGTCAAAGATATCCGAAGCGCAATCGAACTGGCCCGACAACATCGTGATACTACCGGGAGAAAGACTCTCCTATTTGTCGATGAGGCCCATAGGTTCAATAAGTCCCAGCAGGACGCATTCCTGCCGCACGTGGAAGACGGGACAGTTATTTTCGTTGGTGCAACTACCGAGAATCCATCTTTTGAACTTAACAATGCACTGCTTTCAAGAACCCGCGTTTACAAACTCCAATCCTTGGGCGTTCCGCTGTTAGTTCAGGCAATGAACAATGCACTGCAGACTGATGCGCTTTTATCACCAAGAAACCTTAGTGCCACCGATGAGGCGATAGAAACGCTAGCGAGAGCAGCCGATGGTGACGTGCGACGTGCGCTCAATTTGCTTGAGGTCGCGTGTGATCTATCAAATAGCTCCCTTAATCAGGAGGTTATTGGGGAAGTACTGGATTCTGAAGTAAGGAGATTCGATAAGTGTGGAGATATCTTCTACGACCAAATTTCTGCACTGCATAAGGCGGTTCGTGGATCATCACCGGATGCTGCTCTATATTGGTTTGTCCGTATGCTGGACGGAGGCTGTGACCCACTCTATATCGCGCGACGTGCAGTGCGTATGGCATCAGAAGACATAGGAAATGCCGATCCACGCGCATTGCAGTTGGCCCTTAACGCCTGGGATGTTCTGAAACGCCTCGGAAGTCCTGAAGGTGAGCTCGCGCTCGCACAGGCTATAGTTTTTATGGCGACGGCCGCTAAGAGCAATGCTGTCTACTCCGCATTTTTAATGGCCCAGGATACGGTTACGAGCACCGAGTCCTATGATGTGCCGTTGCATATCCGTAATGCGCCGACAAAATTGATGCGCGAGATGGAGCATGGTGAAGACTATCGTTATGCACACAACTTCGATGATGCTTTTGTGGCGGGTGAATCATATTTCCCCGAAGCACTGGAGCCCACTGAATACTATCAACCCGTTCCCAGAGGGTTGGAAATACAAATAGGTGAGAAACTTTCTCACCTGCGTCGACTCAACGCTGAAAGCGAGTTTCAGCGCTATAAAAAGAAGGGAGCCAGCGATGACTGAAGCGTTAGTGATTGCCGCCGGAGGCGCATTAGGGGCCCTGGCGAGATTCTGGAGTGCCAACTTTGTCACCCAGATCTTAGGAGCGCATTTTCCTTACGGAATATTGCTGGTTAACGTTGTTGGTTCCTGCCTGATCGGTGTAGCGTTTGTTTTGTTGGTAGAGAAGGCTTCAGCGGATACGCTTTGGCGTCCATTTATCATCGTCGGGGTGCTGGGCGCCTTCACGACCTTCTCAACTTTTTCGCTACAGGCTCTGGATCTATTGGAAGCAGGGAGAACGCTCGCGGCAGCGGCCTATGTGGCGGGTTCGGTTGTTCTGTGCCTGGTGGGTATTGCTCTAGGGGTTGCGATAACACGAGCGTTTAATTAACAGTGGCGCTGCGCTCTGTTACCATTGCCGCCTTTTTACGATAGCTAAACGTCATGCTGGATCCACGATTCCTACGCACTGAACTCGAAACGGTTACCGAACGCTTGAAGGTCAAGAATTTTGACCTGGATGTTGCACGGTTTGAGTCACTTGAGACTCGCCGTAAAGAGGTCCAGGTAGCCACTGAAGCCCTTCAGGCAGAGCGAAATACCAGATCAAAGAGCATCGGTAAGGCCAAAGCAAATGGTGAGGATATCGAACCATTGAAATCAGCAGTTGCCGAGATAGGAGATCAGTTAAATAAGCAGCAGGAAGA
>MDTB01065126.1_pt1 | contig 62968 bp, 59 predicted proteins | sample 811161 | NCBI WGS metagenome assembly MDTB01 (sample SAMN05326650, study PRJNA326480) | marine metagenome | isolation source: seawater | place: Mediterranean Sea | collected 2009
GCTCAGCCAGATGGCTGCGGATAAGAGGGCTCTTTTTTTTGAATAGTTGAAGGAGCGGGCGATTTGGAAGAGGAGCAAAGCGGTGATTAAAGCGCTGAAAAAAGAATGGAGGCGCGCGGCAAATTCATGCGTTCCAAAGAGTGAATAATGAAGGCGCATCCACCAATAGGTCAGAGGGGGTTTATCAAATCGATAAGCATCATTGAAATAGGGAACAAGCCATTCATTTCGATCCATCATTTCAATGCTTGCTCGAGCAAAGCGAGGTTCATCTCGATCGAGTAAAGGCAGGTCGGATATACCAGGAAGCAGGAAGAGTATGGATAGGATAACTAAAAATAATCTAGGATGCCGTTCAAGTGTCTGCATGAGGGGTCAGTCTGTTTTGAGCTAGCCGTCAGCGTGTGTCTCATCTTTGACATCATGCGACACCTGTCTATTCAGAAGCCAGGCAACGCCGACCAAATCATAAATACCACGCAAGGCTCGATTCCAATTCGTGTATTTTGAGCTGCCAGCGTAGCGAACGCGATGATGGACTGGTATTTCGATGATACGAAGACCGGCATTGACAAGGGCAGCGGCCATAAAGCGATGCATTCCATTAAACGGGATGAAATGATCCACTGCATCAGAACGAAAGCATTTTAAGGAGCAGCCCGTATCGCGAATTCCATCATTGATAAAGGTTCGTCTGACAGAATTGCCAATTTTTGAAGCGATGCGCTTGCTTAAAGTATCTTTTCTTTCTGCTCTGTAGCCGCAGACCATGCCCACCGTTTCGCTCAATGCCTCAATTAATTTTGGAATATCTGCAGGATCATTTTGACCATCGCCATCCATGGTCACGATTATGTCGCCTGAAGCATGCTGCATTCCCGAGTATAAGGCGGAGGATTGCCCTCGATTCTTTGTCGAATTCAGGATTCGAATGCCCGAAACTTTTTTTAGCTCAGCAAGAGTTGCATCAGAGCTTCCATCATTGACCGCAATAATTTCTGCATCGGGATTGCTCGCCTTCGTTTCATTCAGTAAATGAACGGCTGTTTCAGCCTCGTTGTAAAAAGGGATAACAATACTGATTTTTTTTTGCATATTAAGAAAAGCGTCTCTTCATATTTGCAGGCTTTTTTTAAATGTAAATTTTATATGTGGAAATTTTCACCTCTGCACAAATAGCTCACCTGAGCTATCGATACCTAAGGAATAGCCTTCGATTAGCCTTAATAGTATTGAAATTCAAAATAATTAGCTACAAATTGCACCCATGGATAGTGTTGAAAAAAACAATCCCTCTTCAAAGATAGAGACACTTAAAAATGATTTATTGGGCGATTGTCCCTATTGGGTGAGCTTTAGAAAGGTTTTCTTATTTTATATCCTTTGGTATGCGCGCCATTTTAAAGCGATAGTCCTCTCAGGCTTGTCCATTTTAGCCGTACTCTTCATAGGCGTGATCCCATTTGAAAAAGCCTTTCCTCAAAGTCCAAATCCCCCTATTTTTTCCCCAGAAATTGCACCCTACATGGAAGCCGTCTCAGAGTCGACCGAATACGCCGTCCACCTCTGCGTGATCATCGCTCTACTCGTCCTATCCCGATTCAGAAAACGACCCAATCTTAAAATTGCATCCATTGCCGTATTGATATCCTTAATTTTTTGCACCCTCTTCGTTCGAGTGCCAAAAATTGGCTTTGGTCGCTTGCGTCCCATCGTCGCAGCTCATCAAGAAGTGGGGGATCAATTTATTGCCTTCACCTTTAAGCACAAATACCACAGTTTCCCCTCTGGTCACACTGCCTCTGCGGTGACGACAACCAGCAACCTTATTGCCCTCAATCCCTACCTAGGAATTCCTTTTATTCTTTATTCTATTAATGTCGGAGCCGCTCGTATCTATTTTAAGCAACATTATTTCTCAGATACACTGGCTGGAGCCTCGGTGGGCATTCTTTCGGCTTTGCCATTTTTTGCCCTCAATCGGCATTTGCGAAAGAAAAGCTTAAATTAAGTAGGAAGGACTCATTCAATGGAGCGAATGAGTTAAAGCGGCCAAAAAATCTATTTGAAAATCACGAAAATCGCTTGAGATAAGCTAAACTCATTAAAATACAAGTAGTAGAATCAGTACTGTATTGAATGACTGGATGCGGTAAATAATCGCTAATGAGAAAAGTAAGAACAATAAGAACGAGGGAAATGAAAAAAGTTTTTTTGTTTAAAATTTGCACTTTTTTATTTCAGAAAACTTGGTCAGTTTCCCAAGTTTTCATCGCGATTAAAGATCTCACCTTCCCTAGTTTATCGAAAGTTGAAATTCCTTTATTTTTTTATTGATTTAAAACTAGATGTTGATTTATATAAGTTATACTTATATTAACCCATCACCTTATGCTAAATTATTGATACTTCAATAAATAGTATAAAATTTTTAAAAACAAAATACTATGAGCGATAATAAATCAAAGATTGATATCTTTAATCAATACACGAATGTCCGTTATTTCTTGGATGCATTAAATAGCGGAGGCATTATCCGGCAAACTTTTGGAAGGTTTGTCCAAGCTTATTCCATAATTATTGGGATACTTTTTCTAAATTTTTGGTTAGAAGCGTTCTCTAATCTTGAATACCTAGACTTTTTTCAAGGCATTGCCTTAATTATATGGCAGCTATCCTCTCCCATAGCCGTTTTTCTTTGCCTAAAAGCGGTTTATTTAAGGGGTTCTGACATCATCAAACTCCCAGATTCTGAATATACGATATCGCCCATTATTGCTTTGTTTATAACTTTGCACGGAGAAATAGCATTTATATTTCTTGGAGTAATGAGTATTCCCGCTATGGTACTCGTATGGTTATCTGCAGGTTCAAATATTATTCCAGTGCCTCTAGGTGATGGATTTGGGGCAGGTATCGGTACCTTTGCAGGAAGTTTGATTCTTGGATTTTTAATATACTGTACCACTCGATGGATTCGGGAATGGACAATGGCTGTTTTTTCAATAGCCCAAAATGTTGAGTTAATTCGACAAGATAAAAATCAAACCGCTGAATAAGGCTGAATGAATAAGGCTGAATGACAATACCTCAATCGGCCTCATTCGTCTTCGTCTCAAACAAATAAGTTTGGGTCGATACTGCGACTCGCATCATCGGGCAGCATGTGTTCGATGGTGTTGATAACTGCCTGTAATCTATCATCTAATCAGTGATTTTCTTTCCTGATTAAGTCTTCAGATAGCCTTCAATCGTTCCTCGGATTTTGGACTTAATCTCTGGAGTGGGAGGTTCTTCGAAGTGAGTTTCACATGGAAAATCAGTCAATAGGGATTGTGAATAGGTTCACCGAAATCTATTCCACTGTGACCGACTTAGCTAAGTTTCTTGGCTTGTCCACATCACAACCGCGTTCGCAGGCAATGTAGTAGCTGAGGAGTTGGACAGGAATACTCATCAAAATGGGCTGGATGATTTCGTGGGCTTCGGGCACTTGGATCAATTCATCGATTGCGTCTTCAGGGAGCTTACAATTGGAGGAAGCGATGCAAATCACTTTCCCTTTTCGGGCTTTGATCTCTTTGATGTTGGCTAAACTCTTGCTGAACATTTCCCCGTTTGTAGTCAGGAAGACGCTCGGGCATTGATCACTGATCAGGGCAATGGGACCGTGCTTCATTTCGGCAGCAGGGTAGCCTTCAGCATGAATGTAGGAAATTTCCTTAAGTTTTAGGGCACCTTCGAGTGCGATGGGGAACATCAGTTGTCGCCCAAGAAATAAGCAGTCTTCGTAATGGGCATATTTTTTGGCAATGGCTTGGATCGCTTCTTTTTCTTCGAGGGTTTTTTGTACTAAATCAGGAAGGGACTTGAAGGCTTTGACGATTGCAGAGCCGTCTGAATAGCTGAGGTTTCTCAAGCGTCCGAGATAGAGTGCGAGCATTCCGCAAAGCATGACTTGTGAGGTGAAGGCTTTAGTGGAGGCTACGCCGATTTCAGGGCCGGCGTGTTGGTAAATTCCGCCATCGCATTCTCGGGCAATGCTCGAGCCCACGCTGTTGTTGATGGAAAGAGTTTTGTAGCCTTTTCGTTTGGCTTCTTTCAGGGCGGATAGGGTATCGATTGTTTCTCCGGATTGACTGATTGCGATGACCAGTGAATTTTTATCGAGCGGGGCGTTTCGATAACGGAATTCAGAGGCGTATTCGACTTCAACTGGAATGCGGGCAAAGCGTTCGATTAAATACTCGGCAATGAGACAGGCGTGCCATGCGGTGCCGCAGGAAATAAAGATGATGCGGTCAATCTGACTTAGCTCTTGAGGATGAATATTCAGTCCACCGAAGAAGGCGGTACTGCCGTCATCTGAAAAGCGTCCACGCATTCCGTTTTCGAGTGCGGTGGGCTGTTCGAAGATTTCTTTTTCCATGAAATGTTCGAAGTCACCGAGTTCGGCATCGCTGGTGTCCCAGTCCACAGTTTGAATCACCGCATCGACGGATACATTACTGATTGTTGATATGGAAAAGTCTTCTGAATTGAGGTGCACAATTTCATTGTCGTTCAAATAAACAACATTTTGTGTGCAATGCGTAATGGCATTGACATCGGAGGCTATGAGATGCTCGTTTTTGCCCACGCCTATGATTAGGGGTGAACCGCGTCGTGCACAGACCAGTTCATCTGGGTGCTCTTTAGAGAGTACGGCGATGCCGAAAGTGCCTTCGACATGGAGTAAGCTTTTTCGGACGGATTCTAAAAAGCGATTGGTGTCAGGATGCTCAGGTTCCTTTGCGTAGTGGTAGGCGATGAGATTGACGATCGCTTCTGAATCGGTTTCCGAAACAAATTGGTACGCTTTGCCTTCGAGGAATTCTTTGATTTGGAGGTAGTTTTCAATCACCCCGTTGTGGACGAGGGCAAATTTTCCATCGCTACTGGTATGGGGGTGAGCGTTGGCTTCGGTGACGGCTCCGTGCGTGGCCCAACGGGTGTGACATATGCCAACTTGGGCTTTGAGAACCTCTTCTGTTAGGGCTGCCTCGAGTGCTTTGACGCGACCGACTCGCTTGATCTGCTCAAGCTTTTTATCATAGACCACAGCCAGTCCAGAGGAGTCATAGCCCCGATATTCTAATCGCTTGAGTCCTTCAATCAAGCGATTGCCCATGACCTTGGTTCCGACATATCCGACTATTCCACACATAATTGTCTTTTATTTTGATTTCGATGGATTGACAATGCTATACTTTTAATTCTGAATTCTCGCGGATGAGCAAGCGTAAAGTAATTTGTATTATCATGGGCGGTGGTCGCGGTACGCGACTCAATCCATTGACGCAAGTACGCTGTAAGCCAGCGGTTCCCTTAGCGGGCAAGTATCGCCTGGTGGACATTCCGATCAGTAATTGTTTGAACTCGGGCTTCAATCAAATTTTTGTTCTGACTCAATTTAATACCGCTTCTTTGCATCGACACATACAAGAGTCGTATAAATTCGACCCTTTTGGTGGTGGCTTTGTCGATATTTTGTCGGCGGAGCAAACGGATAAAAGTGATACTTGGTATCAAGGAACAGCGGATGCAGTACGGCAAAACTTGCACCATTTTAGAGTGACGGGTGAGTCTGATTTGTGTATTATCTTATCCGGAGATCAACTCTTCCGCATGAATTTAAATAACTTTGTTTCAGAGCATATTGAGGTTGGAGCCGATGTCAGTATTGCCGCTAAGCCGTTGCCTCTCGATCAGGCAGAGGGTCTCGGTCTGATGCGAGTGAATTCGAATTTACAAATTACTGAGTTTGTCGAAAAGCCCAAAGACCCCAAGGTGATTGCGGACTTGGCTGTGGGGCAATCGGTAAAATCTAAAATGAAGAATCCTGGATCGGATGCCTATTGCCTGGCATCAATGGGCATCTATGTTTTTAATGCGAAAGCTTTATCTGAGGCCTTGGACTCAGATATGACCGATTTTGGTAAAGAGGTCATTCCAAGTCTACTCGGCGAAAAGAAATTGCACAGTTATATCTTCGATGATTATTGGGAAGATATTGGAACGGTAAAAGCCTTCTTTGACTGCAATCTAGAACTGACTCGTATTCGCCCTCCGTTTAATTTTTATAATGAAACGCAAAGAATTTACACACGAGCACGTTATTTACCTGCGGTAAAAGTAAATGGTGCTTCAATAGAGAATGCGGTAATTTCGGATGGTTCGATTATCAATGATGCGACTTTAAAGCGAGTTTTACTCGGGGTTCGCTCATTTATTGCATCTGGCTCTACGCTTGAGAATGTTGTGATGATGGGAGCAGATTCTTTCGAAGACCTTGAAGATTTTGAAGCAAATAAAGAATTGGGTCGTCCAAACCTTGGCGTGGGCAATAATTGTCACATAAAAAATGCAATTCTCGACAAGAATGTTCGTATCGGGAATAATGTGGTTTTAGATCCAAATGGACTTGAGGATAATTTTGAGCAGGGGCAAGCGGTGATGATTCGTGATGGGGTCTTAATTGTGACCAAAGATACGATTCTTCCCGATGGTTACCGCATGTCAGCCTAGTAGTTGCATGGCTTTTGCCATAGTGTGTGTATCGATTTATCTGTATCGCTTTAAGTGCGAGTGTGTCGTTTCCGAGTCGCTAAAAATGCCACTCCAATTATTAAGAGAATTACAGAATAGGCCTGTCCTCGGCTCAGTCCGAAAATCAAGCTGGCGTCGGGTTCACGAAACAGTTCGTTTAAAATCCTTAAGCCACTGTAGAGTACGAGAAATTCACCGACGAGTTGTCCGATGCTATAAGTCGTATACCAAAAACGATATTGTAGGTAAATTAGTGGAATCAAGCCTTCGCTGAAAAGTGCGTACAATTGAGATGGGTGTCTCGGCTGAATTCCATAATAGCCCGTCAATTCGCTATAGAGCATTGGGCTATTGGGGAAGAGCACAGCCCAAGGGACAGTGGTGATTTTCCCCCAGAGTTCGCCATTGATAAAATTGGCAAATCGACCGATGAGGAGTCCTAAAGGCGAGATGGCAACAAGGGCATCGCCAATTTGTAGTGCCGAGAGTTTTTTTCGGTGAGCAAAGAGTAGCGTTGCTAAACACGCACCCAAAATACCGCCATGGCTTGCCATCCCTCCTTGGTCGATACGAAAAAAAAGCCAAGGCTTAGCGATAAAATCGGTAAAATCATAAAGGAGGAGGTAGCCAGCTCGTCCGCCAATGAGTACGCCTAGGATTAAATAGCTTAGGAGGTCGGATCGCTCTTTAGCAGACAGGGATAATTTGTTTTTCTTCTGGCATAGATAGAGAAAGTATCCCGTAAAAAGGAAGCCGATCAAGTAAGCGAGTCCATAATAACGAATCCCTTCTAAACCTAATGGGTTTTCTGGAAATTGAAAGAGGAAGGGACTCCAATCATGTACCCAATAATCGGTTGATTTTTCTAGCATAGGAAGCTTTTAAATTAGCAGGAAATGGATTTTTTTAAGTAAAGTTAAATTTTTACTTTTAAAACAGATTTTTAAAATTTATACAAGAGTATGCAGTCGGTTTTTCCAGCATACCACCTCTATTTCTATTTTTTGCTTTGGATGCTCGTTGCCCACACGGGAGGGGCACAGAATTTGGAGATGCGTTCGGCTCTTGCCAATGTCTCCCAAGACATTGCCCTTTTGGATAGAGAACTGAGGTCGCTGAAATTGGAAGTGCAGCTTTTGAGTGAGCAGAAGGTGGTTTCAGAGGGTGCTGTAAACATGCAGTCTTTGTCTGGCAGGTTAAAACGACTTGAAGGAGAGCTTCGCTCACTGAAGAACGCTCTTTCCGAGCAAGAAGATGCGATTAAAACGGCTGTTTTAACCGAGGTTTCGGAAGCAATGGAGGACTATTTTTCCGAAATTAAAGTACTGTTAACGGATTCAACAAACAATCTATCCCCAACGAACCCAAGGGTTCGCTCTGAACAAGCCTCTGGGGTGAAGACTGAGTTTTCTGAAAATTTCCCCAAGTCGGGCATCAGTTATGAGGTCCAGTCGGGAGATACTTTGAGCCAAATAGCGCTTAAGTTCGGTTCAAAGGTTGCTTATATCCAAGATGCGAATCAAATCGTTAATCCCGCTCGTGATCTGCGGGTGGGCGATGTTATTTTTATCCCATTAACTGAAGACTAATACATTATGGCACAATCAAAGAATCGACTGGGTCGAGGTTTAGGCGGATTGATCAATGGCGGTGTCGCCCGTCCAAGCACGCCCACATCGCCCTCAGAAAGCCCTATCCCAGCAAAGAATAAATCCGATAAAGCAACCCGTACGATTAAAAAAAGTACTCAATCAGTGAAAAAAAAGCACGGGTCTGCCACCGCTCCAAAGTCGCACGCTAAATCGGAGTTGAAACAATCCAATGAAACCCAGGATGCCCCTGCTTATCGTGAAATTGCACTTAAAAAGATCCGTGCAAATCCCTACCAGCCAAGGCGTGAGATTTCGGAAAAACAAGTAGAAGAACTCGCCCAAAGTATTCAATCTGAAGGCTTACTTCAACCGATTGTTGTCCGTCCAGTGGGCAAATCATTTGAGTTAATTGCTGGAGAACGTCGTTTACGAGCTTTCAAGTTTTTGCGAGCAGAGCAGATTCCTTGTCGAGTGATTGAGGCGAGTGATGCGTCTTCTGCCACCCTTGCTTTGATCGAAAATTTGCAACGGGAGAATCTCAATCCGATCGATGAGGCTTTGGGTTATGCCAGCTTAGTTCGTGATTTTGATTTAACTCAGGAAGCGGCAGCAGATCGAGTGGGCAAGGGGCGGGCAACCGTTGCCAATGCGCTGCGACTGCTTTCCTTGAGTGAAGAGATTCAAGGTTTTCTCAGTCGTCGTCTATTGTCAACTGGGCATGCTAAAGTTTTGCTTGGGCTGAAAGATGAAGTGCAAAGACAGCTTTTAGCACGCCGAATAATTGAAGCAAATACCAGTGTGCGTGAGGCGGAAAAAATGGTCAAGCGTCTCAATGAAGCCAACCGTTCAGGAGGAACGGGTCAGCAGCAGCCTTCGGGTGCACGCAATCAAGCGGAAAATACAGCAATAGCGGATTTAGAGAAACGCATTGAGAAACATTTCAATACGAATGTGTCGATCCAACATGGGAAGAAAAAGGGTAAGCTAGTCATCGAGTATTTTGGCAACGAGGACTTAGACCGCCTTTTAGAATTGTTGGGGATCAATCACCACTAGTTAATTATGCAATACTGGCTAATGAAATCAGAGCCTGACACCTTTTCGTTTCAGGACTTAAAGACTCGCCCAGAGCAACGCGAACCTTGGGATGGCGTTCGCAACTATCAGGCAAGAAACTTTATGCGCGATGCCATGTCGGCGGGGGATCGCGTCTTGTTCTACCATTCCAATACCCAACCTCCGGGCATTGTCGGTATCGCAGAGATTGTCAGCGATGCCTATCCAGATCCGACTGCTTTCGATAAAAATTCAAAGTATTATGATCCCAAAAGTGATCCGAACCAGCCAAGGTGGTTTCTAGTCGATGTTGCTTATGTTGAGGATTTTAAATGTAAAGTTACGCTTGAGCAAATGAAAGCGATGCCCGAACTTTCAGAGATGAAGGTTTTGCAAAGGGGTAACCGACTTTCGATCACCCCTGTGAGTGAAAGTGAGTACCGAGCAATCACCGCACTCGGCTTGTCTGAGTCTTAGTTTGAGCTCTTGTTTGAGTCTGTGTCTGGTGCTAGCGTCTGCACAGCTTCTGAAGGTTTTGCCTCAGGATTTTCCCTAGTCTGTTTTTTTTGATAGAGTTTAAAAATACCCAGTGTGGATAGAGTGGCGACTAGCGCTAAGAGAAGCCCGAGAAGCAGTCCTTTTTGTGATAGCATGCCTTTTTTTGAAATAGTTAGCATTTTGTTTTAGATAGTGAAGTGCCTTGTTTCGAAGAGTTGATTAGGATAAGCGTTCCCGATAGTCCTGATAGCTAAATTGGCGTACGATCTCAAGACCAGTTTTTTTACTGTACAGACAAATTGCAGGAAGGGGAACACCATTAAAGGTATTCGTCTTTACCATCGTATAATGAGACATGTCTAAGAATTGTATTCGGTCGTTGATTTTTAGCGGTTTTTCAAATGAGTAGCGACCGAATACATCCCCGGAAAGGCAGGACAGTCCCCCGAGTTGATAGGTATAGGGGTATTTCTCTGGAAGGTCAGCTCCGAGTATATTTGGGCGATAGGGCATCTCGAGCACATCGGGCATGTGGCAGGTGGCAGAGGTATTGAGGATTGCGTTGTAGACAGATCCGGTTTGAAGGATATCTAAGACCTGAGCACTGACGATTCCCGTGTGCAAGGCAACCGCTTCTCCAGGCTCAAGGTAGACTTGGACTTGGTAGGTCTTTTGAAAATAGTCAATAATTTGACAGAGTTTATCCTGATCATAATCAGGGCGGGTAATGTGGTGTCCGCCACCAAAATTCAGCCATTTACAGTCTTGAATTAAGTCTTTGAAGTAACGTTCAAAGGCATTGGCTGTTGCTTCTAGGGCATCGGAATCCTCTTCGCAGAGTGTGTGAAAATGCAATCCAGAAAGTGATTTTAAAATAGTCTTAGGATACTTTCTCAAATCCGTCTCTAAACTGGATCGGGTCGAGCCCAAACGAGAATGGGGACTGCAGGGATCGTAAAGGGCGATCGGGCTCGTAGAGAATTCTGGATTGATTCTCAGTCCAAATTCAGGTCGCTCCATACCTTCAGTGGCACTGAGACCCATCGCCATTTGTTGAATCGAATTGAAAATAAGACTGTGGCTGAAACGGGACAGAGTTCGCACTTCTTCAGATGTGAATGCGGGTGAATAGACATGGATTTCTTTTCCGAATTCTTCCTGAGCTAAGCGTGCTTCATTGACCCCACTTGAGCTTGTGCCGTCTAGATAGTGTTTGAGGAGGGGGTAAGTACTGAAGCAAGCAAAGGCCTTTTGAGCTAGGAGTATCTTGGCCCCTGTACGGTCCTTAATTGCTTTTAAACAACGAGCATTGGCTTCGAGTAAATCCGTTTCAATAATGAATGCAGGACTTGGAGCCGAATCGAAAGGGATGGCTGCAAGTTGTTCGAGTTTAGCGTGTGGAATGGCGGGTGTCGGATTTTGCATAGGCAGTTCAAATGTGACCAGATCTGAAAAAACTTTAGTTTGCAATCAAGGATCTAAAACTTAATGTTTAAATTATCATAAATTTCAAACCCCAAACCTAAAACCCCAAATTTGTTTTAACTATGCAAAAACATTCTTTAAAAGTTCTCAACCGAACCCAATCTAATAAAGGTAATTTAAAACGTCTTCGCTCGGCAGGAAAAATACCTGGTAATATTTACAGCAAAGGCAATGCCCGTGCCATCACCGTATCTGCGGTTGCTTTTCGCAATCTTAATAAAGAAATTGGCGGAGGGGCTAGTTTAGTGGAACTCGAAGATGAGAACGGTGAAACCGCTTTAACAAATATTCAGTCGGTTCAGGTCAATGCCGTCTCAAGAGTGATTGAGCATATTGACTTCCGAGAGGTTGCTCGCGGTGAGAGTTTTGTTGCCCGCGTTCCCGTTCAGCTTGTGGGCACTAGCGACTGCATTGGAGTTAAGCACGATGGTGGAGTAATTGATCATAAATCCCTTGAACTTGAGATTCGTTGCCGACCGTCTAAATTACCAGAGAGTATCTCGGTAGATATCGCACAACTAAAAGTGGGCGAGGCTATTCATGTCGATGACTTAGAGGCTATCGATGGAGTGGAGTTTCTCAATAATGGTGTTCAAGTTATTGTTTCATGCCAGCCACCTACGGTTGCCGCTGCTTCTGAATCGGTAACAGCCGATGCCGATGGAGCTACTTCAGAAGAAGCGAGTGGAGCTGAAGCGGGTTCGGCTAGTGATAGCACTGAAGCTGGGGCCGTCGATGGCGAAGGATCAGGTGCTGCATCCTCTAGTACCGTTGACTAATCGAGCCTAGTATGAAATTGCTAGTGGAGCATAGCGTTTGAATGTCTCTGAAGCTCATAGTTGGATTGGGTAATCCCGGACTTCGTTATAGTGGTACGCGTCACAACTTGGGTTTTGCCGCAGTAGAAAAATTGGCGGAAGCACTCGCTTTCTCTTGGAAATTTGAAAAGCGTTTTGATGCCGAGATTGCCGAAGGTATCATCGGGGATCAAAAATTGACTTTGCTCAAGCCCCAGACTTTTATGAATCTCAGCGGTATATCCGTTCACAGTTTTAAGTCCTTCTACAAACTCACTAATTCTGAAATTCTCGTTGCCTACGACGACTATAATTTAAAATTTGGGGAGTCTAAATTAAAAATAGGGGGTGCCGACGGCGGTCACAACGGGATTTCTAATATTATTATGCAGATAGGAGCAGATTTTACTCGATTTCGCTTAGGAATTCATCCTAAATATTCAGTTTCCTTAAATTTGTCAGATTTTGTATTGGGACAATTTGAGCCCTCAGAGGTTGAATTGTTGAATCAGTTGTTTCCCCAATGGGTTCGTGCGATACAGTTGATCATGGACAAAGGAATTGAAAAAGCAATGAACCAAATTAATCAAAAGCGAATAGAGCAAACAAAGAATACAGTCGAATATGAACAACACAGTGAATAAAGCGTATAAAACTACTTTTATCTTGGATTTGAGGGAAACTGAAGACGATGTCGCCAAAGTGACAACGGATATATCCGAAATTCTTAGTTCATTAGGTGCTTCAGTCAGTGATAGCCAAGATTTGGGAATTAAAGAATTTGCGAGAGCAGCGGACCATAAGTACAGGCAGGGGCACTATCTTGAAATCTATTTTTCTGGGGCTCATACCGTGCCACAAGATTTGAAAGAGAAATTGCGTTTGGATAAGCGCGTTAATCGTATTTTTGTCGAGGCCGATGCCTAATCCTATTGGAAAAAACCATTTAGAAAAACAATCGTACCTGCTATGGCCGCATTTAATAAAGTAATTCTTATCGGTAACCTTACCCGTGATCCCGAGCTCAGGGTGACTAACGCTGGGCTTTCAATTTGCAAACTGGGTCTGGCTGTCAATCGTAACTACACGACAAAGGAAGGGGAGTCTAAAGATGAAACCACTTATGTTGATATTGATGCATTTGGTAAACAGGCTGAGATACTTTCTAAGTATATGCAGAAGGGGAAACCCCTAATGATTGAAGGCCGTCTTAAGCTTGATCAATGGGAATCCAGTGATGGTCAAAAGCGAAGTAAACTGGGAGTAGTTTTAGAAAACTTTCAATTTATTGGCGGGCGTGATGAAAATACCGCACAGGCATCAAACACTTACGAGGACAACTCAGGTCGTTCAAGTTCGGCTAATAGTGATGTTAACAAAGTAAATCAATCAGACGAATCTTTTGATGGAGATGTTCCATTTTAAACTATAAATAAAACGATTTAAGGAAAGAATTATGGCAAATAGTGAAGTATTATTATTAGAGGCAGTTCAAGGTCTTGGCGGAGAAGGAGACACCGTTTCGGTCAAGGCAGGTTACGCCCGCAACTTTTTATTTCCCCAAAAATTAGCAATTCCGCTCAGTCAGGGAAATCGCAAACAAATTGAAGCACTGCGTGCGGCTAAGGAAAAGCGTGTCCTTGAAGAATTTGAAGCCTCTAAGTCACTGGCAGAAAAGATAGCACAAGTGAGTTTGACTGTGGCCGTGAAAACTGGAGAAAACGGAAAGATGTTTGGATCGGTAACCAGTGCCGAGATACTAAGTCTTTTAAATGAAAAAGGCTATGGAATTGAGAAAAAGCACTTGAATATAGCCCAGCCGATTAAAGAATTAGGGACGCATCGCATTGAGGTACGCTTAAGTGCAGAAATTGTTGCCGAATTTAATTTAGAAATAGTTTCGGAGAATCCGATCACTGAATCTACTTCGGATGGGGATCATTCCGAAGGGGCTGCGGTAGCGACTTCAGATGGGGCTGTTTCGAGCGAAGATACCTAATACTCCCACGACTCCATTTCCTACTCAATGCCGATTGAATCTAAATCGAACTATAGAGATTCAAGCCCTTCTGCTAAATCAAAGCCCAGTTCTGAGCTAGAACTCACCCGAGTTCAGCCTCACAGTTTAGAAGCGGAAGAAGGGCTCTTAGCGGCTTGCTTGATTGATGGAGGTCGAGATATCCTCAGCGACTGCATCGAGCGAAAAATTTCACCTGAGTGCTTTTATAAGCCCACCCATGAAATTCTCTATTCCGCTCTTTTGGAATTATACCAAACGGGCGATCCCATTGATGAGATATTGTTATTCGAGTACCTGAAGAAAACGGGTAAGGATGAAGCAGTTGGGGGTATCGCTGCTATCTATTCGATAAAGGATCGCATTCAGACTGCAGTCCACTCTCGGTATTTTGCCAAGATTGTTCATGAGAAGTATCTCTTGCGTCGCATGATTCGCACCTCTCGAGAAACCATTGACGCTTGTTACCAACAGCAAGAAGACATTGAGGTCTTTATTGAAAAAATTGAGCAATCCATTTTTGAAATCAGTCAAGATCGGATCACCGATGGGGCTCAGCCCCTCAAGCAGGCAGTGGAAAAAGCTGAGTTGAATATTCAGTCCATTCTTACCGGTAAGCAGGATCATGGGGTCGATTCTGGCTTTCGAGATCTCGATGGGTTGACCTATGGCTTCCATCCTGGAGAAATGATTGTTTTGGCCGCTCGACCCTCGGTGGGTAAGACTAGTTTGGCTATGAATTTTGCCGAACATGCGATTATACCGCAGGGCAATCGTAAATCAGTGGGCGTCTTGGTTTTTAGTTTGGAAATGACCTCGGCTCAGTTAGCCACCCGAATGATGTGTGGTCGTGCACGCGTTGATTTTAAACGCATCCGTGACAAAGTGGCTTCCAAACAGGATGTAAACGCTTTAGTTCAAGCGGGCGTGGAATTTAAAAAAGCACCGCTTTGGATCGACGACGCATCAAATTCTAGCATTCTTGATATTCGGGCAAAAGCGCGACGAATCCACTCTAAAGATCCTCTAGGTCTAATTATAATTGACTATTTGCAATTGATTCGTGGTACGGATGCACGCGTCCAGAGAGAGCAGCAAATTGCAGAAATATCGCGGGGCGTGAAGGGTATGGCTAAAGAGTTAGACATTCCGGTGGTTGTTTTGAGTCAATTAAATCGTGATTCCGAACGGGAAAATCGCAGTCCTCGGCTGTCTGATTTGCGTGAATCGGGATCGATTGAGCAAGATGCAGACGTAGTCATGATGTTGCATCGTCCAAAGAAAAAAGATGAGGATGATTTTGATAATGCTAGCTTTGGTGATGTTGAACACATCAAATTAATTCTAGCCAAGCAAAGAAACGGCCCTGTTGGTGAGATTGACTTAGCCTTTATTCGTCGCTACACGCGTTATGAAAATTTTCACAAGCAGAATTAACCTCTAATTCTTCAATTCTATGCCAAAGCTTTATTTATTTTTATCGACAACTTTTTCAGCGCTTCTTTGCATTATTTTTTCATCCACATCGCTTTGGGCACAAAAAAATACAGAGCAATATATTTCTATTCGGTCGATACAAGTCGTCTATGAAAACTTCAAGACAGTGGATCGAGCTTTCGTTTTGTCCCATATTCCAATTAGGGAGGGAGGGCGTTTCAATCGAACCCTTTCGGATCAGTCTCTTCGTGCTTTGTATAAGACTGGGTATTTTGAGTTTGTTGACCTTAGAGTTGTGGAAATCGATGGAGGTATTGAAGTCCGCGTTCACTTGACGGCCAAGTATCGGCTAAAGCAGATTCAATTTACTGGTAATGAACGATTTTCCGCCGATCGTTTGTTGGAAGTTGGAGAACTCGATGGATTGAATATTTTAGATGATTACTCCATAGATCTAGCTAGGGAGAAAATGTCTGATTTGTACCTAGAGAAAGGGTTTACGGGTAGTCAAGTGGACTATGCTATCGAGCGCGATGCCACGAGCGGAGAGGCATCGGTTCGATTTGAAATTTTTGAGTCACCAAAGATAGCTCTCAAATCGATTTCATATAAGGGGGTGCGATCAATCAAGCCAAGGGTCTTAAATCGCCTCCTCAAAACAAAGAAAAAAGATTTATTTTCTTGGTTATCGGGCACAGGTAAGTTTGATCAATCTCTGTTTTTAGATGATCTCAATACGATTCGTCTCTTTTACCAAAATGCTGGCTTTCTTGATGTAGAAGTGAATCCAGAGCAGGTCGAGTACAATTTCGAGAAACATAAGCGCTCAAAAATCATTATTCATGTCGATGAAGGTGAGCAGTATTTTCTCGGTAATGTCGCTATCGAGGGAGCGACAATCTTTACCGATCAAGAATTACTCAGTCTCCTCAAACTCAGGGAGGGTATTCCTTATTCGCAGGAAGGAATGGATCGTTTTGCTCAAAGGATTCGAGATTTTTACACAGCGCGCGGATACCTTGAAACCCGCGTATTCGCCGATAAAAAGTCGAACCTAAATAATCGCCAGATCGATGTTGTTTTTAAAGTCAAAGAAAGTCAAAAGTACTACCTTGAAAGTGTGACTATTGATGGAAATACTAAATCAAAACAACGGGTCATTATTCGAGAATTAGCCCTCAAGCCAGGCGATGTCTTTGACTATAAGCGGATGGAAGCAAGTGAGATGCGACTTAAAAACACGAACTACTTTGACAGCGTTCGCTTGCGTCCTGAATCAACTAATATTCCCGGTCGAAAAAACCTCAATATTTTAGTTTCAGAATCGAGAACAGGTTCCTTCAGTTTCGGTGCGGGTTTTGGTTCGGTCAGGAGTTCACAATTTTTTCTCGAGATGAAACAAAGTAATTTCGATATTAACCACTGGCAGTCTGGATTTCAAGGAGATGGTCAAAAGTTCAGGGCACGGGTTTCTGTCGGTAATTTGAGTAGCCAGGTTTTATTTAGTTTTGAAGAGCCTTGGTTGTTTGAACAACGGATTGCCTTCGGAGCTAATGTCTACAGCACTAAATCTGAATATAACAGTGCGGATTACAATGAACAGAGAACGGGTATCGAGCTGTACATTCGCCGTCGTTTGTTCGAATTAGTTGAAGCGAAAATCGCTTACACCCAAGAACTTGTTGATATTTTTGATGTCTACTTCACGGATGATTATTTGACTCAGAGTGATGGAACCGCCGATGTTTTCCAGAATTCTGTGGGAGAAGAAAATGTTTCTAAACTGGGATTAACTCTGCTTAGAGATAATCGAGATCGCCTGCTCTTTACTCGAAATGGGAACCGCAGTTCTCTTCAAACCGAATTCGCCGGTTTGGGTGGTGATGTAAATTATTTTAAGTTAGATCTGCGCACTGCTCATTTCTTGCCCACGATTGATTTGTGGGAGCAAAGCGTATCCTTCATCGGTCGGATCGGGTCAATTATCCCCTTGGAAGAAGATGATGAAGCACCATTTTATGACCGCTTTTTCTTGGGTGGTCCCGAAACCTTGCGCGGATATGACTATCGCGATATCGGTCCGAGATCAACGGATGGTCTGAGTGATCCAGCCGATTTGAACAGCGCCCCTATATACAGTAATGAAAGTGCGGGTGGGCATACCTATGGCCTCCTTTCCGTTGAATACTTATTTCATGTCGCTGAAGCCTTTGGCTTTGTCTTTTTCTACGATGGCGGCTTTGTTAACGAGCGCGAATCTGATTTCACATTAGATAATTATGCTGATAATTATGGGTTTGGTGCTCGAATTTTAATGATGGGTTCTCCTTTAAAGCTTGATTATGGTATTCCTTTAAATCATCCTAACCACCTTTCTGATACGCCTCAATTTCATTTTTCTTTTGGCACTCGTTATTAATTTAATTTTTTACACGTTATTATTATAAATCTTATTTACACATGAACAAATTACTTAAAATCCTTATTACCTTATTCTGCGGTCTGCTTTCAGTAAATGCTGGGTCAATCGCTACAGTTGATGTCCAAAAAGTACTCTCAGAGTATAATGATTTCAATCAAGCAGTAGAAAAAGTCCGAGCTTCCGTTGCTCCGATTGAAGAAGAGATCGCCAAGATGCAGGAAGAAATCACAAACATTATTGCAGAAGCGAGGGAAGCGGATGCACGCTCCAACAATCCAGCATTGGATGAGTCTGCCCGCGAAGAAGCCCGTTCAAAAATTATTGAGCTTCAGACATCGCTTCAAAATAAGCAGACACAATTACAGCAATTTTCACAACAAGCCCAAGAGCTCGCTCAAAATGGTCAGCAAGCGGATTTGACCCCGCTACAAGACCGAGCCCTTGAAGTTGTGAAAGAAATTTCTAAAAAAGAGGGCATCGATGTAGTTTTGGCAACCGCTAGTGTTGTTTTTGCCAATGAAGATTTAGATATCTCCGACAAAGTGATTGCTGAATTAAATAAATAAAACTGCCCGAAGCTCCTATAATATTGTTAAGCTAAAAAATGCGTTCCAGATGAGTTTTTCTTATTCATTGGAATTTATTTTAGAAGGCATCGGTGATTCAGTTGAGTCAGTAGAAAAGACTGGCGATTACGCTGGGTCTATTGAGGGTTTTGCTTCTTTATCTGAGGCTAGAGAAGGAGACCTCTCTTTTTTTTACAGCAATCGATATAAGAAAGATTTAGAGGAGTCTCACGCCTCCGTCATCATTGTCCCGAAAGGGCTCACTATTGAGCCCAAGCCGGCACAGTTGTTATTGGCGGTTGAAAATCCTTCCTTGAGCTTTGCCATGCTCTGCCGTGAAGTTGAATTCAACTTAATGCCTCGACCTAAACCCGGAATTCATCCTTCGGCGGTTGTCCATCCCACTGCAGTAATTTCTCCCCACGCATATATCGGACCTTTGTCGGTGATTGAGGCAGAGGCCGAAGTGGGGGCAGCAACGTTAGTCAGTCAAGTGACCATAGGTCGAAACGCACGAGTCGGAGATGACACACTAATTGGAGCTCAGGGAGTGGTCGGCGCCTACTGTATAATTGGGAATGGTAATCGTCTTTCGGAAGGCTGTGTGATCGGTTCAGACGGCTACGGTTACCTACAGAGTGACGGTAAACATGAGCGCATTCCCCAAATCGGGATTGTCGAGACTGCTTCCCATGTGGATATTGGAGCGAACAGCACGGTGGACCGGGCACGATTGGGGCGTACTTTCATCGATGAAGGTACTAAGGTCGATAATCTCGTTCAAATCGCACATAATGTGCAGATTGGAAAGCATTGTTTGCTCATTGCTCAATCAGGTATTGCCGGAAGTTCTCAAATCAAAGATCATGTGATTTTAGCGGCAAAATCGGGCATTGCTGGACACCTCAGCGTCGGGGCTAATTCTATTATCGGCCCGCTATCAGGGGTGTATAATTCGCTAGAAGCGAACAGTAATGTGATTGGAGTGCCAGCTGTTTCCAAGTTATTATATTGGAGGGTGACGGCACTATCCCAAAAATTGCCAAAATTATTTGAGCGATTTAATGCAATAGAATCATTGATAAATAAAAATTAATCCTTTTTTATCATTGTATGCAGACGGCACTTAAAATCTTTTGTGGAAATTCAAACCCATCACTCGCCCGTGATATATGTGATTATTTGGGTACGCCTTTGGGGAATGCGACCGTGAATAGTTTTCCCGATGGCGAGAGTTTTGTTCGCATCGAAGAGAATATTCGAGGAATGGATGTCTTCATCATTCAGTCTACTTCGAATCCTGCGAATCAAAATCTAATGGAATTATTTATTATGATCGATGCGGCTCGACGCGCATCAGCCAGTCGTATCACTGCCGTCATTCCCTTTTATGGTTATGCACGCCAAGATCGAAAAGATCAGCCCCGGGTTCCAATCACCTCTAAATTAGTCGCCAATCTGCTTGTGTCAGCTGGTGCGTCCCGAGTGATTACGGTCGACTTACACGCTCAACAAATCCAAGGCTTTTTTGATATCCCAGTCGATCATCTCTACGCTTCTCCGGTTATGTTTGACTACTTGAAGCACATTGATCGGGAAAATTTAACCTTATTTTCGCCCGATGTCGGCGGCATGAAAATGGCAGCAGCCTATGCTAATTTATTGAAGGTGCCCTTGGGCTTTATTGCTAAGCGACGAACCGATGCGGAAACAGTCGAAGCAATTTCCCTAGTCGGTGATACCGAGAATCGTGATGTTCTCATTGTCGATGACATGACAGAAACTGCAGGCACCTTATGTGCGGCTGCTGAATTGTTGAAAAAAAATGGTGCGAGAAAAGTCTATGCAGCGGTCAGTCATGGAGTACTCAACGAGCGGGGCTACGAGCGACTATCTGAAGGCGTGTTAGATGAATTAATTACCACTAATACAACATCGGTAATGCAGAAAGAAGGCATACCGATTACAGTTTTAAGTGTAGCCAAATTACTCGGTGAGGCAATTAAACGCATCCACAAAAATGAAAGTGTGACTGGATTATTTGAAATAAATGGCTTTTAGATGTATCTTACTAATTACTTTATTTAGTTAATATCATTGTGCACTGTTTTATGAATTCTAAAATCCAAATCCTTATTTTATTTGCTTTATCATCAATCCTTTTTCTCTCTGCTTGCGGGGAAGAGCGCTCTGAGAAATCGAGTGAGGTTTCGGAAAAAGTCATCATTGAAGAGGTGTTGCTAGCACCTGTTGCCAGCAGTTCAGAAAATGTTCCTTTTTCCTACGCAGATACCTTGGAGAAAGCAACGCCATCCGTGGTTAGCGTCTATACGGAAAAATATGAAACGCCGTATTCTAATCGCATGCCTGATGGAATCCCTGAGATATTCCGTCAGTTTGGCTTCCCTGTTCCTGATTTCTATGAGGAGCCAAATTCAAATGGGCGGGAACCCGATGAGAAAGAATTAAGACCCTATGGAGCGGGATCTGGTGTCATTGTTTCTAGCAAGGGGTATATTGTGACCAATCACCACGTCGTTCACGATCAGCGAGGTAAGCCAGTGGACAAAATTCGGATTCGTCTACAGGATAAGCGAGAATTTGAAGCCGAATTAATTGGCTCAGATCAAAAGACAGATGTGGCCGTATTAAAGATCGAGGCTGAGTCGAACATTCGTCCCATAAGTGTTGCCAACAGCGATCATATACGAGTGGGTGATGTTGTCTTTGCTATCGGTAATCCCCTCGAAGTGGGAATCACTGCGACCCAAGGTATTGTTTCAGCGACGGGTCGCCATTCATTGGGTATTCTTGGGCAAGGGGCTTATGAAAACTTTATCCAGACTGACGCCTCGATTAATTTAGGTAATTCAGGCGGGGCTTTGATAGACGCTCACGGTCGTTTGATCGGTATAAATACCGCTATTTATTCTCGGACCGGTGGCAGCATCGGCATTGGTTTTGCCATCCCAGTGAACATTGTTCTCGATGTAATGAAAAAGTTAGTAGAAGTTGGAGCCGTACCCAGAGGTTTGCTCGGACTCACTTCTCAAAATATCTCTCAAGACATGGCGGAAGCCTTTGATCTTGAGTCTACTGAGGGTGCCTTGGTCACTCAAGTTTTAGAGGGTTCTCCTGCGGAGCAAGCAGGTATTGTTCATGGAGATATCATCGTACAAATTGACGATGCTAAGATACTGTCCTTTCAGGATTTGCGACTGAAAGTGTCGCAAATGTCTCCGGGCTCAGAAGTGATTGTTCATCTAATCCGAGAAGGAGAGCTTATGGAGATTCCCGTTGTATTGGGTAACATTGATGACTCCTTAGCTGGCACAAGTCATGATGGATTGCTTGAAGGGGTGCGTTTGCGTATTTTAGATGAGGCTGCCCGTGAGCAATTATCTGTTCCCAAGGAAATTTCTGGGGTCTTGGTTTCCGATGTTGCCTCGGATTCTCCTTTTTCTCGTAGTTTGCTTCCCAACATGATAATCATGGAAGTGAATCGTGAAGCCGTGAGCACACCAGAAGAAGTCTGGGAACGCCTCGATCCAGAGAAAGCCAACCGTCTCTATATTTGGTATCGAGGTAGTATCAGCTATTTAGTGGTCAAATTTTAAGTGTCTGGCTATGTTGTGCGTGCAAAATCGATAAGCACACACAGTCGTGGTGACTGCTTGCGAATTGTACGATACGCATTCATCAAAGCCTGCCCTGCTTATTTGGTTGCGCTAGTCCGCTGCACCGACGCTCTTCCAGATATGTCGGATTGTTTCGTGATCTACCGCATCAGTGGTGCGGGCTTTGCCTAGGGCTTCCATTACAATATAGCGGATCCCACTGGCGCGGTTTTTCTTATCTCGAGTGATGGCACGATTGAGAGACTCAATGGAAAGGGGCGCTTTCAGTGTCGAGGGAAGTGATTGTTTATGCAGGCATTCAACGATTTGAACCGTATCCTCAGATCGGAATGGTAAATCCAATGTTTCTGAAAGTAAGCCGGCACAATGTAAACCAATTGCGATTGCTTCTCCGTGCAAATAGTCACCATAACCCGAAACATTTTCAATGGCATGTCCAAAAGTATGACCGAGATTTAATAATGCTCGACCGTCGGAACTAGCGGTTTCTTTTTCATCCTTTGCTACGATTTCTGCCTTGATTTCGCAACTGCGACGAATGATGTCAGGCAGATCTGGGTCATCAGAATGGAGGCTATCCTTTTCCTTTAGCTGGGCAAATAGTTGGGAGTCAGCAATCAGTCCATATTTAATGACTTCTGCCATGCCAGAAGCAAATTGATTCATAGCTAAAGTGTTGAGGAAAGCGGTATCAATAAATACGCCCTTCGGTTGCAAAAAAGCTCCGACAAGGTTTTTCCCTTCCGGCAAATTAATCCCCGTTTTACCGCCTACAGAGCTGTCCACCATTGACAATAAGCTGGTAGGAATTTGATAAAAATCGATGCCTCTTAAATAGGAGGCGGCAACAAAGCCTACTAAATCGCCAACGACGCCACCGCCAAATGCAAATAAGACGGCGTCACGATTTACCGAATTAGTTGCCAGGAATGAGAGAATAGCTGAAAATGTTTGGATGGATTTCGACTGTTCTCCAGAGGGGATTATATAGATGTGCTCTGGAGTAAAACCGAGTCTCTTTAGGTAGCCTTCATAGGTGGGATGCAGAAGGGAGTCAGTAATACAGTAGCAAACTTTGTTTTCTTTTTGAAGTTCAGCAATACAGGACCTAAGTCGCTCCTCAACTTCAGAAAAATGAATCGGGTAAGAGCGGTCTCCAAGTTTAACTGTTAGTATTTCTGTCATGACTGAAATGTCTCAAATAAAGCATCTGTATAATCTTGGATGCTGAAAGGATGCAAGTCCTCAACTCGTTCACCTGTCCCAATAAAATAAATGGGTATCTTTAGGTGATTGTAAATCCCGACTAAGGATCCGCCGCGGCTACTGCCATCCATTTTCGTAATGATCAGTCCATGAATGGGAATAACCTCGTTAAATGCTTGGGCTTGATCGATTGAATTTGAACCTAAACTGCCATCGACGACCAGCCAATTTTCTATGGCAGTGTCTGCGTCCTGTTTTTTTAAGACCCGCTCTAATTTTTCCAATTCGTTCATTAGGTTCTTTTTAGTGTGCAAGCGTCCAGCGGTATCAATGATCAAGAGATCTTGATTGCGCTTTCGTGCGGCTTCTAAACTGTCATAAGCAACGGCTGCTGAATCGGCACCATGGTGACTAGAGATGAGGTCTATATTGAGCCTGTCTGCCCAAGACTTTATTTGCTCATTAGCGGCAGCACGGAAGGTGTCACAGGCACTCAGTAAAACGGAACCCCCTTGATTTTGAATGCGGTGTGCTAATTTAGCCGAAGTGGTTGTCTTCCCCGCTCCATTCACTCCTATCAAGAGGATCACTTTTGGTTTTTTATCAAAGGGGAATTTGAGTGTGCCCTCAGAACCGATCAATTGAGACTGGATAACTGCTTTTGCTATAGAAACACTATCTTTAGTTCTGTCTGCAGAGTTATTTTTAATGGCAGTTTGAATTTCGCTGATAATTTTTTCGACTGTTTCCGTGCCGAAATCTGCAGTGTAAAGAACTGCCTCGAGTGTTTCCAAGGATTCAGCATCCAAGGTCTTTCCCTTAAAAATACTTCCGATTGAATCGGAAAACTTTTTAAATACTCCAATCATTATTCTTCGTGATTCGCTTTTCTTAAGGGCCGCTGAATGGTGTTTTTTACTTGATCTAAAATTCCATTAATGAAGCGTTTAGAATCTGTGTCGGAAAAGGTTTTCCCTAAATCGATAGCTTCGTTAATCGTGACTATAGGGGGGATGTCCGAGCGGTGATGGAGCTCAAATAAGGCGAGACGCAAGATGGCTAAGTCGACTTTGGCAATCCGCTCAAGTTTCCAATTGCTGGCATATTGGCTGATTTCATTATCTATTTGGTCAATGTGTTGAATCACTCCAAGAATCAAGGATTCAGCAAAGGCATAGTAAGCTCTTTCTTCTTCTTGATCCTCTAAAAAGACCCTTAAGCTATCGAGTAATTCTTCTGGCCTATTCGCTTCCCATTGGTAGAGGAACTGAATGGTGGCCATGCGATTAGCCCGCCTCGGAGAGGGCTTCTTTACTGGTTTTTCTGAGTCCATTTGTTTTTTAATTGAGCAATTTCTAGGGCCGCTTGGGCAAATTCTTTTCCACGGTTGATGGTGGAACCGCAGCGTTCTTCAGCTTCTTTTTCTGTAGTGGTGACAATTACACCATTAATGATGGGTATTTTGGTTTGAAGTGAAATATGATTAAGGGTGAGGGCATTTGAATAAGCGATTACGGAATGGTGATCAGTTGCACCAGCAATAACCACTCCTAAAACAATGATCACATCAACCGACTGTTTGTCTGCGATTATCGAAGCGGCGTAGGCAAGTTCAGCAGAGCCGGGTACGCGATCAATTTGAAAGCTTTGGATGCCAGAAGTTTTTAAGCTTTCGACTGTGTGGTTCAGTAGTAGTTCAACCCATTCTGAATTGTAACGAGCGGCAACAAGGGCAACCGATAAATCGCAGTGCATCTTTGTGCCTTTACGCTCTTCTTCACGCTCCGACTGTGGTGGGTTTAGACTCATGTTTTAATTTAGATCTGTAGGCAAAGAACTTGCAAGGCAGAAGCATTTTTATTTCTGTATCAAATTAGTGTTTTTTTCTTCTTATTCATCATTTCTATTATTTCGTGTTTAAACTAACTGCAAAATCAAACGGGGCTCGCAGAGGCGAGTTATCGACGCTTCACGGAGTGATTCAAACTCCAATTTTTATGCCAGTGGGAACTCAGGCTACAGTGAAAGCAGTGACGCCAAGGCAATTAGATGAAATTCATGCACAAATTATTTTGAGTAATACTTACCATTTAAATTTAAGACCGGGCTCTCAATTAATTGAGAAACTTGGAGGTTTGCATAGATTTATGAATTGGCAAAAGCCGATCCTGACAGACAGCGGTGGATTTCAAGTTTTTAGTTTGTCTGATTTGAGGAAAATTACCGATGAAGGGATTCATTTTAAATCACATCTTGACGGCCAAAAATTATTTTTAAGTCCACAATCTTGCTTTCAAATCCAGGCAGAATTGGGTACAGATATAGCGATGGTTTTGGATGAATGCCCTCCCTTTCCTTGCGAGAAGGCGGCTTGTGCTATCGCAGTTGATCGGACAATTCGATGGGCTGAAGAATTCCTTAAGTATGCCGACCAATCGGGTTTCTTAGATAAGGGGCATCAGGTTTTTGGAATTGTTCAAGGCTCCACTTATACGGATTTAAGGATTGCTTGCACTCAGGCACTAGCTGAGTTGCCTTTTTCTGGATTCGCTATTGGCGGGGTTAGTGTGGGTGAGCCTGAAGATGAAATGCTGAAGCAAGTTTCTTATTGTATGCCTCATTTGCCTGAGGATAAAGCGCGCTATGTTATGGGGGTGGGTACTCCGGTTCAACTTTTGAAAATGATTGGGATGGGTGCGGATATGTTTGATTGTGTCATGCCGACGCGTTTGGCGCGCCATGCAAATGTATTCACGCCTTCAGGTTTGATTAATCTCAAAAACGAACGCTTTAAAAACGATGAGCGTCCCATAATGGAAGCGGATAATTACACCTGCCAGCATTACAGCCGTGCCTATTTAAGGCATTTATTGATGTCTAATGAATTGTTGGGGGCAACTTTACTGTCAATCCACAACCTGCATTTTTTTCTCGATTTAATGGCTCAAGCTAGAGCTCATATTCTTGAGGATGATTTTGATCGCTGGAGTGCCGATTGGATTAATCGCTATCAAATGAAGCTATCCTAAAATCCTAAACTCTAGCGATTGAGGAGGGATAGAAATTCTGTATTACTTTGAGTCTTGCTGATGCGTTCGATCATTGCCTCGGTGGCATCTTCAATTTTCTGTCCGGCAAGTGCGCGTCTGAGGAATTGAGCACCCTCTAGCTCTTTCCCGGAAAGCAGTAATTCTTCTTTGCGCGTTCCCGAAGCATTGAGATTTATTGCCGGCCATAGTCTTAATTCAGCCGCTTTTCGATCGAGCACAATTTCCATGTTGCCGGTTCCTTTAAATTCTTGAAAAATCAGATCATCCATTTTGCTCCCTGTTTCAATGAGTGCAGTGGCAATGATGGTTAGGCTTGCTCCGTCTTCACAATTTCTCGCTGAGGCAAATAATTGCCTTGGTTTTTCTAAGGCACGGGAATCTAATCCACCAGTCATGGTGCGACCGCCTTTACCCGAAGCAGAATTGTAAGCTCTTGAAAGCCGAGTGATCGAATCGAGAAGTAGTACGACATCTTTGCCGGATTCTACCAATCGCTTGCAACGCTCAATTGCAATTTCTGCAATTCGCAAGTGGTTATCTAAGTCTTCATCGTTTGATGAAGCATAAATCTCTGCATCGACACTGCGTTTAAAATCAGTCACTTCTTCAGGGCGTTCGTCAATTAAGAGGACGACTAAGTGGCATTCGGGATGGTTTTCACTCACCCCACGAGCTATGTCATGGAGGAGGGTGGTTTTACCGGTTCGGGGTGGGGCTACAATCAGCCCACGTGTGCCCTTACCAATTGGGCAAAATAAATCGATAATTCGGGTCGTTAAGCGACCATCTTTACTTTCTAGGCGCAGTTGTTCATTTGGGGCAATGGTGGTTAGTTGTTGGAAGCCATACATGCCTTTACGTGAATCCATGCTTTGAGTATCAATGGTTTCAATAAAGCGAACCTTAGGATTAGCAAAGCGGTCATTTTTTTGTGCTTTCCCTTCGATAAAACTTCCTTTTTTGATTTTGAAGCGTTTGATTAATTCTCGGGGCACAAAGGGATCGCATGGCTGAGTTTTGCCATTTCTACTGGGATCAATCAACTGTCCTGTCTTATTATTTAGAATTTCTAATACGCCAGAAACAGAAATAGTGTTATTGGACGAATCGTTATGATTCGAAGTTTCATTTTCTAGGGATTCGCTCATGGATATATAAGCATTAAAAGCAATGGATGATAAACAGGTGGTGTATAGTCCGTTTAAAGATGTGTTAGCTAAATGGCACGGATGAGGCTCAGATGGATGAGGCTCGGATGGAAGAGGCTCGGATGGATGAGACTCAGATGGATGTGACTCTGATCGATGTGACTCTGATGAGGCTCAGATGAGATTCACCCGCGTTACAGCTTGTTATTAACTAATGTTTGTGATGATTTCGACACAGTCGGTAAGCAATTGGACGAGATCAATTCTTGCACCGGACACCGTTAAAATTTATTACATTAGACAGTGATTTAATTATTCTGTCAATTAAAGAATCACTTATGTTCTAAGAGAGCAGGTGTTGTTTGAGCACGGTAATCAAAAATTTTTTTAAGCTGGTTTTTTACATACAATTGGTGGGCGATGGCTCCGAGTGGACCGTAGGGTATTGAATAAGTGATGTGATCAAGAAATTCTACACCTCGATCGGTTTCACGAATTTGATGGTAATGATACCACAACTGGTAGGGCCCTATTCGCTGGTCATCAACAAAGGAGTGTTTGTCTACTATGTGTTTGATTTCACTGACCCAGTTTTGTTCTCCGAGAATTGGAATCTTAATTTTATACCGAATAATCAGTCCTTCGTACATTTCCTCAGGCACATCACTGAGAATGTTGAATGTCATATCGGGTGGAGTGATTTTATTCAAATTAGAGGGCTTGCGAATGAAATTCCAAGCACTGTTTAGGTCTGTTTGGATACACTGAACTCGTTTAAATTGATGAACTTTAGCCATTTTTATGCATCGAATTTTGATGATGAAACTTACTTGAAACGATTACTTTATCCTTCCGTTGACTAGAGATTTATGCATCCTCTAAGCATGAACTGGCTTAAAAAAATCTTAAAGCATACCCTCGAGGAAGAAGAAAATCGCTTATTGCTTATTTCCTCTCCCCTTATCTTCATGCACTTAGCTTGCATAGGAATATTTTTTACCGGGTTTAGCTGGGTAGCAGTGGTCGCCCTTTGCCTAACCTATTTCTTTCGGGTTTTTGCTTTGACTGCTGGCTTTCACCGTTACTTTTCTCACCGCTCATTTAAAACGAGTCGATTTTTTCAATTTGTATTGGCTTGGGTGGGGACTTCAGCTGCTCAGATGGGACCGATGTGGTGGGCAGCCCATCATCGTCACCATCATCAGCATTCGGATACCGAAGAGGATGTGCATTCGCCTGTAGTTCGAGATGTCTTTTGGGCTCATGTGGGTTGGGTTCTCTGTCGTACCTATGGAGGGATTCGCAAAGATCGAGTTAAAGATTTATACAAGTATCCTGAGCTTAGGTTCATTGACCGTTGGCACGCTCTACCCGCTCTTTCGTTAGGTTTAATACTGTTTATAATTGGAAATCGCCTGAATGCTTATGATCCCAGTTTAGGTACAAGTGGCTGGCAACTCGTAATGTGGGGATTTTTCTTAAGTACCGCTTTAGTCTATCATGTGACATTTTGCGTCAATTCGGTTACCCATATAATCGGTGATAAGCGATTTAAAAACTCAGATGAAAGTCGCAATAATTGGTGGGTCGCTATGCTCACGTTTGGTGAGGGTTGGCATAATAATCACCACCGCTACCCACACTCGGCTCGTCAGGGTTTGTATTGGTGGGAATTCGATCTCACCTTTTTACTCTTACGATTCTTAGAAAAGCTAGGATTTGTATGGGATTTAAAGGTCTATCCAAAGACGATCTATCGGGAAGCATCATTGCTTGAACTAGAGGGTGAATAGGTGGAGGATTGGGTATCATGGTTGGTATTTACTCTTGTAGCAATTGCTTGCTTCGGCTTGGCCTTGGCACTGAGAAAAATGGCTATAATGGATTTGATTTGGTCTCTTGGGCTCGGCGTTGGGGCGACACTTATATTTTTGGAAGAGAGCTCAGGAAATTTGGGTAGTTTACGGGCCTGTCTAGCACTTGGACTGATTCTTGCGTGGTCGTTAAGGCTGAGTGGACACCTTTTTTTTAATCGGGTACTCAAAGGAGAGGAAGATGCGCGATACCTGAGGTTGATTGAGCACGCAGGTCGATTTTGGAAGCCTGTATTTTTACTCCTTTTTTTAACACAAGTAGTTCTAGTTTACATTTTCCTGATTCCTATCCGGACGGCAATGGAAAGTCCTTCCCTAGCATTTGCTTGGCATGATGGGTTAGCTATCTGCATCGGTATAATCGCCTTATTTGGAGAAGCAATTTCTGATATGCAATTAAAACAATTTTCTTCGCATCGAGAGAATCAGGGAGCAGTTTGTAAAGAGGGATTATGGCGCTATTCACGACACCCTAATTATTTTTTTGAATGGCTTTTCTGGTGGGCCTTTGTTTTTTTCTCCTTCGGCAGTGAGACCTTTTTCTTCAGCCTCATTGGCCCTGCGGTAATGTATCTATTCTTGCGCTATATTTCAGGGGTTCCATTTGCCGAATTATCGTCCCTTGAACGCCGAGGCGAGGCTTACCGAACTTATCAAAAAGAAACAAGTGTTTTCTTCCCCCAAATGCCCAACTTAAACACAGGGAATGACTGAATTAGCAGAAGATCAGAGTAGAGATCGATTGAGCAAGCCTGTCAGAAGACAGGCGGGTGCTAAGTTCTGGAAGCAGATATGGAACGGGGTGCTCAAAATGATCACGGTTGGCTCTTTTAAAGTCACCCACGCAGATGGATCAATCGTCGTGTATGGAGAGGCGGATCTCGATCCTGCTGAAATGATTATTCACGATGCTTCCTTTTATCGAAGAGTAATTTTCGGTGGTAGTATGGCTCTGGGTGAAAGTTATGTGGATGGCTTGTGGTCAAGCCCAGATTTGTCTCGGTGCCTAACCGTACTTGCAGCAAATTGCCAACGCTTTGGTCGGTATCAAAAAGGACTGTCACGGATTCAATCTTGGATCAACCGAGTGATACATTTCTTCAAGCAAAATACGAAAAAGAATAGTCTAACAAATATCCGCGCGCACTATGATTTGAGCAATCAATTTTATCAGACATTTCTCGATTCGAGCATGACCTACTCCTCTGCTTACTATGATTCAAAGCCATTAAGTCTTGAAGAGGCGCAGCAGAATAAGATTAACCGCATATTGGATTTGTCTGAAATGAGCGAGGGGGATTCAATTTTAGAAATCGGGTCTGGCTGGGGTGCATTGGCGCTAAGGGCTTTCGAAAGAGGGGCTTCAGTAAAAACGATTACCTTATCTCAAGCGCAATACGATTATGTGTTTGATAAAATAAGAGCTTTGGGTTCAAGTGCCTCGATCGGCGTACATCTTCAGGATTACCGAGATGAAGGTGAGCTCTACGACTGTGTTGTTTCCTGTGAAATGATTGAGGCGGTGGGCAAAGAATATCTAGCCTGCTATTTTCAAAAGATTCGAGATGTTTTAAAAACTAAGGGTAAAGCTGTTTTACAGGCAATTACAATTCGTGATGAAGATTACGAGGATTATGCCAATAGCTGTGATTGGATACAAAAATATATTTTTCCTGGGGGTCATTTGCCGTCAATTGCACAGATTCGTCAGGAGCTTACGGAAATTGACGGAATTGAAATCGTTGAAATCCATTCTTTTGGCGGTGATTATGCAAAAACCTTGGATTGCTGGAAGGAGCGTTTTTCCCAAGCAAAATCTTCTGTAGAGAAACTCGGATTTGACGAAAGTTTCCAACGAAAATGGCAGTATTATTTCAGCTATTGTATCGCCGGATTTTTAAATCAAATGATTGATGTGCATCACATTGTATTCGAACGAAAATAAAGATAGTATGCTTTGATTTTTCGATGGCTTATATGTGTGTTGCCGGATGTATCAGCTCAATTTGAGACTTAACTAATTTTACAGGATTGGGCGAAGCGTTGAATAAACTCAACAATCTTACTCAATCCATTTCTGCGATTGGGTGATAGATGTTGCTTAATGCCAACATCGCTAAGGAAAGTAGCATCGTTTTCAACGATGGCTTCGGGTGGTTGGTTGCTGTAGAAATCACAGAGAAGACCAGCGATTCCATGGACAATTGCAGAATCGGATTCAGATTTAAAGGCACATTTTCCGTCTTGAAATTTGGGTACGATCCAGAGCTGGGACAAGCAACCTTCGATTTTGAATTGATCAATTTTCAGGCTTGAGTCCAGTTTCGGTAGGTTCTTCCCAAACTCGACTAAGTAGCCTAAGCGTTCAAAGGCATCGGGGATGAGCTTGAGTTCATCGCTGATTTGTTGCTGTTTTTCTGCAAGTTGCATAATTTTAAGTATGTGAACTTAAGAAATTATTCAAACGCAGTTAGTTCATTTTCTTCTATAGTTCTAGACCAAAGTTGAATGCCGGCTAAGCTAAACACCTGCATTTCTAATCTGCGGGCGCCTTCTTCTCCTTTGATAGAAAGGATTCCGTATTGTCGCTCAAAAGTATTTGTTCCAGGGATGCGGAAGAAATTTAATTCATTGTCTTCTGTTACGGGAGTAGCAGTACTCGGTCCAATCGTCCAATCAAAGAAACTATAGTAGCTTGATTGTACCAAGCGGGTGAGTTCACCTTTATAAGATCCCCCGCTGATAAAAAAGAGACCGGAAATAGTGTAGGATTTGAGGAAGTCGAGTAAGTCTTGTTTTTCTTTTTCGGCATAGCTGAAATTTTTTGCTGACTTTGACGGATTGAGAATGGGTGCTCCTGAGACGATGATTTTGAAAGTCGCATCACTATTGATTAATGCATCTTTAAGCCATTCGAGTTGAGCTTCACCTAGAATACCAGGGTAACGTGTATTTCTTTGGTAGCCGTCTCTTTCGCTCTGAACATCTAGAAAGAAAAATTCTACATCGGATAATTTGTGGGAATAACAGAGATTCGCTTGGTGTTCAATTGAGGCGGATTTTGGCCAAAAGTCGGAAAAACTTCTTTGAGCATCAGACTTTAAGCTCATAGTGCGCCCCGATCCATGGGAACCATAATCATTAGAACTCCAAATCCCGAGATGTGGGATTTCAGCCAAAAAGGTTTTGGGCTGAATCATGGATCGGGCTTGTGTGTAGCGTTTGTAGTAAGCCTGTTCCGAGTGGAGGTCACTTTTTCTCAGATGTGCGGTATTCCCCACCCACAGTGCTAAATCGGGTTGTGCATTGTAAACTTTATCAAATATTCCGTAGCCGCCACCGCGCACGATGTACGGGGGCTCGAATGCATCTTCAATTGCATAATGGGCTCCGATAAGTGCAATAGTTACATCGGGTGGTGGTTCTTTATCGTAAAAGTAATTTAAACTTTTAAAGGAGTAGTGTTCTTCGCTGAGAGCACCTTCAATTTCTACTGCGTAGGTATAGTCTTTATTTGGTTCAATATGACCTAGAACAAAGTTAGCAACACAGGTATTACGCGAATTAGTTAGAATCTGATCAGTGTAGTAGATGGTTTTGGGGTCGCTAGTTTCAAAGTAGCGGATACGAGTGTTTGCTGGGATCTTTGTTTGTATCCAAACTTGGGCTTCTCTAAATGTTAAGTCGGATAGCATGGGGCCATTTTTTAGTAAATGATTTGTAGTGTCCGCGTGGGCAGTTGTTGTTAAGCAAAAGAGTACCCAATGCACAATTAAGGGCTTTAATTTAATCTTCATTTTTTATGTGTGTAGAGATCAGTAAACTGACGTTTAGAGATTCTTGAGGAAATGAATAAGACTTCTAGATATCAGATTTTAGAAGCAGACGGGAGTATTATTCCGCATCTTTGTTATCGCTTCTTCTTTGGGATTCGTGTCGGCAATCGTTCATCACTCGAATCCAGAGCTCTCTGAGATCAAAAATACGAATTTTTAACTCTTGAGTAAAGGCTTCGAGATAGCTTAGATCTTCGCTGGAAAGTTCATCTAGCAATTTGAGTGACTGATTTAACTCGGATAAACTGTTTTTTAAGTGGCAAATAGCCAAGCCGTAATCGCCCAAGTCTAGGGCTTGAATAGCAAGCAGGACATTCAATTCACCGTTGTGAAGGCTTTTAGCAAAATTCCAGCTTAATTCAGGGGATAATTCTACGGCTGTTGTCCCTGTGTTGTTTTTAAGAAGGTGCTCCCAACTTTGCTTAATGTATTTATAGAGCGATTTGGTAACGATAAAAACTGGGTGCTTATGCAAGGTGTAGGGTTGATCCGTACTGTCCGTAAGGTCTTCAATATCCTCGGAGTGATTAGCAGGCAACTCATCGTCAATTAATGAGATATCTTCACCATCCCAACCCATCAATGAGGCGGCCTCGTCAAGGTGATTGGTTTTATCTTTAACCGTATTGTAGATAGATAAAAAGCGTGCTGAATCTTTTTCGGTAATTCTAAGATAGTTACGCCACTGTGCTTCATTCCAATTGGTCTCATTTGAAAAATGATCCCAATGACTTTCGTTTGAATCAAAATTATAATCCGCCATAAAGGTTTATTTCTGTTTATATTTTATGAGTTTACTCCGCAAAAAATCAATACCATTTTTATGATTTAAGGTTTTATTTTGATCGGTTTTTAATTTAGTCCTTAGCTATTATGGATTCTTCGGTTTTTTTTTCGCGATGTCAGTATTCGGGGCACATTCAAGGAGTTGGTTTTCGTTATCAAGTTGTATCGATTGCCAAGGGCTATGAACTCACCGGTTGGGTAAAGAATCTGAATGATGGTCGGGTCGAACTCTTTGTAGAAGGTTTAGAGTCTGAGGTCAGTGATTTTATTCTAGCGGTTGAGTCGGAATTAGATGTTTTTATCAATCATGCGGAAAAAGCGAGTGGGTATGCGGAAAGAAGCTGTACAAATTTTTCTATTATTGGCTAATTTTAGCGTATTATTGACTCTAACCATACAGCCATGAAAAAGAAGGCACTCAGTCGACCTGCAAAAAATAAGCACGCATTAGAATTACGACATCGGATAAATGTTGGACGGGTTGCCATTAAGGAACAGGTCGCTTTTTTTCGTCGACATTTTGGTCGAGTGAGTAGTGATTGGAAGGCAGATGCCTCTCGAGTGACCTTTGCGGATATTGCTATATCGGAAAAACTTTTTGCCTGTTTAGAATCAGTTTTCCCGAAGGATAATTATTGCAGTGAGGAAATGGTTGCTTTGAATGCACCCTTACACCTCAACGGTGACTTTTCTTGGATTTTAGATCCTGTTGACGGTACGAATAATTTTGCACTTGGTTTTCCCCTTTGTGCCATTTCGCTCGCTTTATTACACAGGGGTATGCCGGTCTACGGTTTTGTCTATGATCACAGCTTAGATGTGATCTTTGAAGGCGGAGAAGGGTTTGGATTTTTTCAGGATCAGCAGGTCTGCAACCCCCTAGAAAAAGACCCCACAACACAGCAGATGATCGGTTTGCAATTTCCCCTCGATTCCAATCTACTTGAGCGCTGTCTACCCCTAATTAATAGCTATAAAGTGCGGGCTTTGGGTAGCAGTACCTTACTGGGTACTTTGGTTGCTAAGGGCTACCTCTTAGGTGCGATTGATACTCGAGCTAAAGTTTGGGATATTGCGGCTACTTACGCGTTCGCACGAGCAGTGGGCAATCGTTTTGAGTTTCTTGGAGAAAGTCCATTTCCGTTGCAAAATTTTCATCCCTCACTACCCAACTGTCCCTATTATACGGGAAGTTCGGAATTCTGTAAAACGGTCGTAGATTTACTTGCGTAGATTTAAGTTTTTGGCTTTTGCTCTAAAGATAGGCAAGCAATTATACAGGGAAGAAGGCAAGCAGGTAAAATGACCTCTAGGCTAATTTTTCGGCTCTTGCTGCGATGATTCCGAATCTCCTGAATCAGAATTCGCTTTAATTTCAGATTCAACTTCAGATTGCTCTGTCTGTAATGCAGATTTTACTTCGTCTTCAACTTCCGAGGTCGCTTTTTTGAAGCGTCTCAGTGATCTTCCTAAAGACTCTGAGAGCTCAGGCAAACGCTTAGCTCCAAAGAAAAGAAGGATAACCGAAAAAATTAGAATTAATTCCCAACCGCTAAGATTTTGAATTAAAGCTGAATGTAAGAATGGCATGATGTGAATAGTGTACAAAAAATAGATTTAGTCAACCGTCGCCTCGGTGTAGCGACTATCCAATTCTTTCGTTCTTTCCTGAGATGCTTTTATCAATAGGTCGTTGATTTTAGGGCTGCCTTCAAGGATGTCTGCGATGTACAGTAATCCCCCAGTGGAATTTACGAGTTTTAAAACGGCACTTTCCTCTCGGTTGGATTGGGAGAGCGAAGAGTAGTAGCCTTCCGATAGGCTTTCTGAGCTTCTAATCGTGGCTATTCTTTGGCTGGTATCAACATGAACAATATGGGCATTGGGAATGACTTCTACAAGTGATTCAGACGGTGACCAGTCCTCGCCTTTAGTACTATCCTTATAGCGGATTGTGTCACTGGTTTGGCAAGAAATCAGAAAGCCTAGGAGTAGGATCAAAAGGGTGGAGTTTATGAAATTCATTAATTAATTATTTTTTGGGATTGTCACGAGTAATACTGTCCATGCCTGGCTTGTCTAGGTTAATGTCGCCCTCAAAGAAGCCGTGTAGCTGGCGGATGCGGGTCGGGTGTCGCATCTTTCTCAGTGCTTTTGCTTCAATTTGACGAATTCGCTCTCGTGTCACTTTAAATTGTTTACCCACTTCTTCTAAGGTGCGTGAATAGCCGTCAATTAGACCAAACCTCAATGACAAGACGCGTCTTTCTCGTTCGGTCAAACTATCGAGAACATCGGTTATCTTTTCTCTCAGCAAACTGTAAGCCGTCATGTCGTAGGGATTTTCTGCTCCTTTATCTTCGATAAAATCTCCAAAATTTGTATCGTCTGAATCTCCGACTGGACTTTGTAGAGAAATTGGTTGCTGCGCCATTTTCATGATAGATTGTACGCGGTCAATAGGTAGGTGCATTTCTTCAGCCACCTCTTCTGCGGTTGGCTCGTGACCTAATTCTTGGAGCAGTTGCTTCTGCACCTGCATCACCTTATTAAGTGTTTCGATCATGTGCACTGGGATGCGGATCGTTCTCGCTTGATCGGCTATTGATCGAGTGATTGCCTGACGAATCCACCAAGTTGCGTAGGTCGAGAATTTATAACCTCTGCGATATTCAAATTTTTCTACCGCCTTCATTAAACCCATATTACCTTCTTGAATTAAGTCGAGAAAGGATAGGCCGCGATTCGTGTATTTCTTGGCAATAGATATGACCAATCGTAGATTAGCTTCAACCATTTCTGTTTTTGCTTTATGGGCTTCGCGTAAGCCTTTGCGTACATCGCGTATGATCTCGACCAAGGATTCAGGCGCAATTTTGAATTCTTCTTTTAAACTAGCTAAGCGGTTCTTCGCCACCTGTGTATCAATTTTCTTTTTGCGCCGAGTAGTGATTTTCTTTGCAAGAGATAAATCATCATAAATGTCGTTTATTTCTCGGTAAACAGGCAGTAAGTCTTTAAGGAAATCTTCAAATATTTTCAATTTGATACAGTATTTTTTGAGAATTGTAGCGAGTTCTGCTTCGTACTTTCTCATACGAGTTTCCGCCCTCTTTTGATTCGGTCCTGGCTTGCTGTTTTGGATCGAATCCCAGGCTTTATAAATTTTATCTCCTAGCTTGTGGGCATCTTCTAGCAATTTAGGCAAACTTTGAAAATAGGTTTCTCGGCTATCAATTTTCTTATCGAGCACCACTCGATCAAAGCGTTCCTCTCGATTGATCAGTTTTTGAATGATGTTATTCTGAAATTCGAGGGTTAAGGCTGTAGAAAAGAGCGCATTCTGTGTCTTGAGCTCTGCTTTCTCAATACGCTTAGAAATGGCAACTTCCTCTTCTCGGGTAAGAAGTGGAACTTGACCCATTTGTTTCAGATACATGCGAACAGGATCGTCGAGTATATCATTCTGTGAAGTGCGAACTTCTTTTTCCTCATTTTCTTCTTGGCGAGCTTTGAAGGCTTCGACTTCAGTGTCATTGAGTATGTCAATTTCTAGGTTCTGTAAAATGGTAATAACATTTTCAATATCTTCGGGACTATTGATACTGTTAGGCAAAGATTTATTAATATCTTTGTAGGTGAGAAAGCCTTGCTCTTTAGATTGCCGAATCAGTTCACGAATTCGGGCATTTAATTTTTCTTGAGCTTTAGCGGACAGTTTTCGATTAGATTTATTTTGCGTGATTAATTTTGCGGTATCAATTTCTAAAGTCTCATCTGCCGGGGATTTGGCGGTCACTTTTTTTGCTGGGGCTTTTTTGACCGCTTTTTTCGCTGGAGCTTTTTTGACCGCTTTTTTCGCTGAAGTCTTTTTAACCGCTTTTTTCACAGGAGCCTTTTTGACTACTTTTTTCGCTGAAGTCTTTTTGACTGCTTTTTTCACAGGAGCTTTTTTCGCTACTTTTTTGACCGTTTTTTTCGCAGGAGCCTTTTTAGCTGCAACTTTTTTAGCAACTGTCTTCACTGGCTTAACGACTTTTTTAACGACCTTTTTCACGGTCTTTTTTACGGTCTTTTTCGGCGTCTTTTTTGCTGGGACTTTTTTTATCGTTTTGCGCGTCACCTTATTTGTTTGTTTCTTTGCCATATTATCAGGAAAAATCTATTGAATAGCTAGGTTTTGTGTATCGATTAATTCTTGGTTAATCTGCTTAATTTTTTGCATCAATTCAATTAATTTAGCATCGTTGTGGTCGGTTTTTTGAATTTTTTGAGTTAGGGCTAATTTCTTTTTATTCAAACTCGTCTTCTTTAGAGTCCTTAGACAGGCGTTAATTAAACTTACTGGATCCTCGACATCAAGTTCTCGGGTGTGAATATCGGCTAAAAGTTGTCGCTCTTGGTTATTTTCTATTAGGCTTTCTGTATCTATCGAGGACGTTTGGTTATTTTCATGGAAATAGGCGAGAACTTTTTTTAAGAAGCGACCTGCAGAATTTTCAGAATCAATCAACTCAGCGTCAATGATGTACGCTATTTGTTTTCCGTATTGTGGGAAGTTTAAAGTGAGATACAAAAGCTCCCAATTCGTGTGTGTCAAGGGTAAGTCCTCTATTTTTTCTGGTGCTAGGTCTGGTGCTTGGTTTGGTGCTTGGTTTGGGGCTCGGTTTGGGGCTCGGTCACTTTTATTTTCTCTTGATTGGTATTGGCTTTTGAAGGCGTTTTGTTTCGCTCTTTGTTTTTTGTAGGCAGCAAAATCTTTTGTTAAGCTATTTAGACTGATTTGAGCTATTCGACTGACCGTTTGCAAATAATCCTCTTGGGCGATTTCAGAGTTTAATTCGACTAAAAGTTCAAAAATTTTCTGTGCAGCTTTTATTTTTTCTTGGGTACTGGAGGCACCCCCATTGGGTAGTAGCTCGTCGAGTAAGAGTTGGATCGGCCCAAAGGCATTGGCTCTCAAGGTTTCAAGTGCTTCCGCCCCGCCTTCTCGAAGAAGGTCATCTGGATCTGTTTTTTCTGGTAAACTCAGGTAGCTAAATTCCGTGCCGACTTTAAAACACAGCGGTAGTGTTCGGAGTGCAGCTTTTCGTCCAGCAGCATCCCCGTCGAGAAGGCATTCAATTTTTGGGGTTTGGTAACGCCTGAGTAAGATGAGTTGTTCTTCGGTAATCGCCGTTCCTTGGGGAGCGATAGCGGTGTGCAAGCCGACCGACCAACAGCGGATGGCATCGAGTTGACCCTCAACAAGAATAAAATAGGGCAATTGGTCTAAGTGTTTTCGTGCGTGATCCATGCCGAAGAGGAGCTTGCTCTTGTGGAAGATCAAAGTTTCCGGAGAATTCACATACTTAGCTTTGTGTGAGGGGTCGTCTTCGGGTGTTTCAGCTAATTGTCGTGCAGTGAAGGCGATGACACGGGCATTGATATCGCGAATAGGGATCATTAATCGACCTCTGAATCGTGATCGTAATCGTGCAATTTGCTGATCTCGATCGCTTGAAAAGAAAAGTCCTGAGGCTTTCATTGCCTCGAGAGAGAAGTTTTTTTTATCCAGAACTTGAGCGAGGGCATGGGTGTGAACGGGTGCGTAGCCAATTCGATGTTCTTTAGCGATATCCAGTGAAAACTTTCGTTGCTGCTGCCAGTAGTTTCGCACCGCTTCGGCTTCTTCGCTTTCCATAAACTGTTTGTGAAACCACTCGCTGGCCATGGAGTGAATTTCAAGGATTTGTTTGCGGATACTCAGTTCTTTCGCACTGTGTTGCCCTTTTTCGTATTGAATAGGGATAGAATATTTTTGGGATAAGAATTCAACGGCTTCGTAAAATTCTAGATTTTCGACCTTCATTATGAAGGAATAACAGTCACCACCTTCTCCAGTACTAAAGCATTTAAAGAAGCCTTTGTCTGGGTGAACATAAAAAGAAGGGGTTTTTTCTTGGGTGAATGGGCTCAAACCCGTCCAAGAACGACCCGATTGTTTGAGTTGCACATAGGGGCTGACCAAATCAACAAGGTTGAGTTGTGCTTTTATTGTTTCTATAGATTGCTTAGAAATCGTCGGCACTGGGATGCTCTAGGTAGGAATTGTAGGGTTTGATGAAAAACTTATTTATAAGGTTTATCGAAGTAGTCTAAAAAGTTTCTTAGGGAAGTCGGGAAATAGCAGCTTCAGCTTCCGCTCTTTGAGGGTGGTTGGGATCAAGGGTAATAAATTTCATGTAGTACTCTTTAGCCCTAAACTTGTAGCGAAGGTTTCGATCGTAAGCCCTGGCTAAAGATAGCGCAATTTCGGGGCTGTTAGGAAATTGTTTTGCTGCAGAAGAGAGCTCCGAGAGAAAGCGAATTTCTGACTTTGTATTCTTGGCAATTTTAAGGTAATTTAGTGTATAGGTGATATTTTCAGGTGCTTTGCGAATTGCTTCTAGGGCTGCATTTTCGGCACTATTGAATTCTTCGTTAGCCAAATAGACTTGGGCGATTTGATTCCAGATCACGGGGCGATTGGCATTATCCTCGAGTATTTTGCGGTATAATTGAGTTGCCGTATCCAGTTCGTTGTTGAGAACGGCACGATTTGCTTCCTCAAGCATAGAAGCGATAGCTTCCTCGCTGAGAATGACTTTGGGGGTAGAAGAGGGATTGTTGATGACATTTAGGCTGTCGGACTCAAGGAAAGGATCGGCGGGTTCAATTCGGATTTCTGGGTTGAATTCAGCGAGGGAATCGGGCGCTTCTAAGGCTGGATTAGAGTTACTGTCAGCTTCCGAATCCAAGGGTGCTGATATAGGCTCTGCGACCCGATTAGCAAAAGCTTCTAAATCCTTTATGTCTTGAATCCCGCCGGTTTTGGTACTCGCAGTAACACTGTCACGCGAGACGAGCTGCTTACTCGAGGTTCCTGGCGTGCTTTTGGATAAATTGTCCTCAATAATTTTCGGTAGCTCAGAAAAAGAGCTTCCGGCTAAGGCTCCTGGGAAGCGTGTTTCAATTATAGCAATTCGCTTTTCAAGAGCTTTCCAGCGCTTGTCGTCTAGTTCAATTTTTAAGAGATTGAGTTGTGCGGGAAGGGCTTCGATAGAATCAGATTCTGCGACTATTGTCAGCCATGGAATAGCTTGCTTACTTTCCTCTAAAGTTTGGAAGTATTGGGCAAGGACTAAAGCCGATGCTAGCGGAGTTGTTTTTTGGGCTTTGTCGCTGCCTAAGTAACGAAAATGAGCCTTTATCGCCGCATTAAGATCACCGTTATTTTCGTAGAGTAGGGATACGCGCAACCAGTCTTCTTGGGTTAGCGATCCCGGGGATTGTTCGGCAACTTGGATTAACAGGCTATCCGTACTCATTTCAGCGGCCTTGAGTGAGAAGAAGTAGGCTTCTAGTAGTTTCGTGTTTTCTGGGTAGGTTTCAATCGCGCTGAGTAGGATTGCCGACGCAGTAAAGGGGTCGTTTAATTGTTGGTGGGATTGTGCGGTGATAAATAGAAGTTCAGGGTCGTCTAAATAGGCGCTTCCATGCGCATTTATTAAGTCGAGTGCGGATTGTGGCTCTTTGTTCTTGAGAAAATTTTCGCTGCGCTCAATTAAGTCTTCCTTGCTCAATGTTTGGGTTGAACAGGCAGAAAGAAGAAGCAAAAAGCTGAAGCAAGATAAGGCTGTAAAAATTTGGGCGAATGGTTTAAACATAATTAAAAGAGCTTTTGTGCGGATGAATGGGGCTAGTCGAATGAGTAAAAATAATCTATTTTTGTTGAGCAGAGCCTGTGGTGCTCGGTCGGTTAATGCGTGCAGTTTTTTAGTGCGTATCATCAACAAATTTCGATTAGTAAGACCAAAATTTATTCCATTATTTTTGTTAGTTTTTTGTGAGTCAATGTTTCTTATGGCAGAGGATGAAAAAAAATCCATTGTTTGGGAGCATAAACTCGAAATTGGGTCTAAAGAAAACGATGCAAGCTACGAGCATTCGGTTGAAGTTATGCTCGAGGCTCACGAAAAGTCTAGCGGCATAGCTCTGAGACCTGGAAAACAGGGATCAATTGGATTGAAGGTCGATACTTCTTCGGGGGCTGGATTATCTACCCCTTTACCCTTGGTACGTGCCCTGATTCAATCCCTAGAGCGGAGGGGGTTTGAACGCTCAGCTATTCTAATTCTTGATTATTCCGCACATAATTTAAAAGCAGCGGGCTTTCTTGAGAAAACAAGATCAGAGAAATTACCAGCTCTGAGTTTCTTTGCTGGCTGTCCCGTCCTTGCTTTGGATTCATTTGACCATTATGAGCGGGATTGGTATTACGACAGTCCGATTCCACCTCTTTTAAAAGATCAAGTCATGGAGCAGAATCTGTACAGCCAAGAGTCGATCTCGGAAGAAGATTCAGGTCTAAGAAAAAGTTTTTTACCGATACCGCTCTTATTTGAAGTTGATTTTTGGATCAATTTAGCCGTGGGCGTGGATGATCCGATCTTAGGATTTGAGGGGGTTTTAGCCAACGCTTCCTTGTTTAATGTCAGTAATCATCGACGCTTTTATGCCAATCAATCGTCTGCGGCAGTAGCTGTTGCCGAAATCTTAGCCATACCTGAATTGAGAAATAAGCTATACCTGCATTTTCTCTCATTGGAAGGCTATCAATTTATTGGAGGGCCTCAATTCAATGCCTATTACACTCGCTCAAAGCCGACCCTTTGGATGTCCGATGATCCCGTCGCTCTCGATCGAATGCTTATGGCTTTGATCAATCAAGAGCGCAGAGAAAATGGCTTTGAAGAAATAGCTCAGCCCAATTTACAGTTGGATTATGCAAGTACAATTGGCTTGGGTACACAGGATAGAGCTGCCATTGAGAAACGAATACTAGGGGACGCTAGTCAGTCGAGTGCATCTCGAAGCTCTAGACTACCCATGCCGATTAAAAAATAAATTCCGCTTGAAATTTTTCTAGCAAGGGTTTCTGTTTATTTTATGGAACTGAGCGATTACTATCCAATTTTAATTCAGGTGACTTTGGCTTTTAGCATGGGCGGTATTATTTTGCTCGCTTCGCATATTTTTGGTCAACGAAGTCAGTCGACGGACATCAAAAATTCACCTTACGAATGTGGTATGCTCGCCGAAGGAAGTGGCCAGGCTAAATTTGCAGTAAAATTCTATGTCACGGCTATGCTCTTTATCTTATTTGATCTCGAGGTGGTTTTCCTCGTGCCTTGGATTATGGTCTTTCGGGATTTCATGCAGGCTAATATAAGCATTCTCATGCCGATGCTGTTTTTCCTTTTTGTTTTGACCTTTGGTTTGGTCTACGAATTGAAGAAGGGCGCTTTAGAATGGGAAAAATAGTTTGGTGCTCAGTTGCCAAAAGGCGTTCCCTGTCCAATTGATCCGCCCATTTTATTTTTGAGTGTGTTGAGCATTTGTTTCCCTTTGCTTCCACGCATCATTTTCATCATTTTTTGCATTTGAGAAAATTGTTTGAGCAAGGCGTTGACATCTCGTACTTGAGTACCCGAGCCTTTGGCGATTCGGGTCAGTCGACTGCCTTTGAGTAGCTTAGGCCTTGCTTTTTCTTGAGCGGTCATCGAGAGGAGAATGGCTTCAGTTTGTGCCATTTTTTTCTCTTCTTTTTCGCCAACAGTAACCGAGTTCATTCCGGGAAGCATCGAGGTGATTGAACCCAACGAACCCATTTTTTTTATCTGTTGCATTTGTGCGAGAAAATCATCCAAGTTGAATTCTGCTTTTTCAATTCTCTTTGCCAGTTTTTCAGCTTCCTTTTGGTCGATTGTTTCCTGTGCTTTTTCTACGAGGGAAACGACATCACCCATGCCGAGTATTCTCGAGGCAATTCGATCGGGGTGAAAATATTCAAAAGCGTCCGACTTTTCGCCTGTGCCCATGAATTTAATGGGTAACCCAGTGATTGATTTCATTGATAGGGCAGCACCACCGCGGGCATCCCCGTCAAGCTTCGTTAAAATGATGCCCGTGCATTGGACGGCTTCGTGAAAGCGTTCCGCAATGTTGACTGCTTCTTGTCCGAGAGCGGCATCAGCCACGAGCAAAATTTCGTCCGGAATTACTGCTGTTTTGAGCTTCTGAATTTCTGCGATCAGATCTGTATCAATTTGTAAGCGCCCCGCCGTATCAAAAATAAAACAATTCGCTCCTTGGCTTTTAGCTTCATGGAGTCCCGCCTTGGCTATTTTTGTAACATCACTTTCTTTGCGATCGGAGTAGCTGATACAGTTTTCAGCCTGAGCTAACGTTTCTAGTTGGTCAATGGCCGCGGGGCGATAAATATCGCAGGCAATTAAGGCGGGCTTGTAGGCATCTTTTTGCTTAAGTAAGCGGGCTAATTTCACTGATGAGGTGGTTTTACCCGAGCCATGGAGACCGATCATCATAATTTTTAGCGGTCGTTTATTCTCTAAATGGGTGGCGTCTGAGCCGAGGAGATCAATCAAGGCATCATTGATAATCTTAATGACTTGTTCTCGTGCACTGACAGTTTCTGTGATGCTTTGTCCAATACATTTTGTTTCCACATCTTGGATGAATTTCTTGGCGACTTTAAAGTGAACATCTGCGGACAAGAGGGCTTGACGGACCTCTTTGAGAGCATCGGAGATATTAGCGGCGGTAAGTTTTTTCTCTCCGCGTAAGTTTTGCAGTGCACGACCGACTTTTTCTGTAAGGTTTTCCAGCATATCAAAAATCTAACCTCATGGCTTAGCTCACATGTATTGTTAGGTCAATGCCAGAAAAGTGGTGCTTTACAAATGGAGAAAAGGAGTCCTAATTATAATAGATTAGTTACAATCGTTTTTAATTAATCTAAAAAAATATGAAGCAAAGAACGCTTTTAAGAGAGGTATCCATCAAAGGTAAATCCTTGCACACTGGAGAAGCAGTGACCATGTCCCTGAAGCCGGCGCCAGAAAATCATGGCATTGTCTTTAGGCGTTTGGACATCTACGGTAAACCTACGATCAAACCGATGATCGATCATGTCGATGACCTAGTCCGTAGCACGACTGTAGCCGATGGGCACGCAAAAGTGCATACAGTTGAGCATGTCTTGAGTGCACTCAATGGCTGTTCAGTAGATAATGTGCTTATTGAAATGGATGCCAGTGAGCCTCCGATCATGGATGGTTCTGCAAAGCACTTCGTCAATGCCATTCAAGAAGCCGAGCCGGTCGAACAAGATGCTGAAAAGGAATTTTTTGTTCTCAATGAATCCGTTTCAGTGACGAAGGGGAACAGTTCGATTATCGCACTCCCCTACGATGGATTTAAAATCACCTGTACCTCTTCAGACGATCGCGGTGTGCACACGCAGCACTTGAGCATCGATATTGATATCGAATCCTACATCACGCATATTTCTGCCGCTCGAACCTTTACCGTCTATGAGGATATTGAAGAATTGCTCAATCTCGGTAAGATAAAAGGAGGTTCTCTAGAAAGTGCGATTGTCATTAAGGGGGATAAGATTTTATCGAAAGAGCCCTTACGCTACAAAGATGAATTTGTTCGGCATAAAATTCTAGACATTATTGGAGACATTGTCCTCTTGGGTATGCCACTCAAGGCGCATATTATTGCGGTTCGTCCGAGCCACGCCCTCAATGCACAATTGACAAAGAAAATTTGGGAACTTCAGTCTGCTCCTACTGAGTCGGTGAAAAAAACGAAACCGATCCTCACTAATACGGAAGCTCCTTCAGGCTTTAATTTAACAGAGAGCTCTATGGATATTCGTTCGGTGATGGATGTATTGCCGCACCGCTATCCATTCTTGATGATTGATCGAGTGATTGAGATTATTGATGACAAAGAATTAGTTGCCATCAAAAATCTATCTATCAACGAGCCCTTTTTCCAGGGACATTATCCCGGAATGCCCGTCATGCCCGGTGTATTGCAAATTGAGGCAATGGCTCAAGCGGTGGGGGTGTTGTTATTAAAATTATGTCCCATTGATGAATCTAAGGTGGCCTTGTTTATGAGTGCGAATAACGTTAAGTTCCGTCGTGCCGTTACGCCCGGAGATACATTGGAAATTCGAGTGAAAATCATTAAGTTGAAAGCAAACAAATTAGCTACGGCTGAATGCAAATGCTTTGTCTCTGGAAATGCAGTCTCGCAAGGAGAGTTAATGTTCTCAATAGTAGACACTTAAACAGTTTGGAATGAATTATGGGAACGGAGATACATCCAACGGCTACAGTTGAAAAGGGTGCAGAGCTCGATACATCAGTACGAGTTGGAGCTTATGCTTATATAGGAGCTCAGGTACAAATTGCTTCAGGTACCGAAATCATGCACCACTCGACAGTCGATGGTAAGACGACTTTAGGAAAGGATAATGAAATCCACCCCTACGCTTATATTGGCGGTAAAACTCAAGACTTAAAATATAGGGGAGGGACGCAAGCCTTGCGGATCGGAGACCGCAATGTCTTTCGTGAATTCACGACTGTACACTGTGCGACTGCAGACGATCTGCTCACTGAATTAGGCAATGATAATTTAATTCTCGCTTACAGCCATATCGCCCATGAATGTAAAGTCGGCAATCACTTGATCATGAGTAGCCACTCTGCACTCGGAGGGCATGTTGTCTTGGGAGATCATGTCAATGTCGGCTGGGGAACCGGTGTCCACCAGCATTGTCGTGTGGGCGATTATGCCATGATCGGTGCTTCATCTTTGGCCGTTCAAGATATACCACCCTTCTTAATCGCTAATGGCAGTCCAGCAAAATCTAGAACCGTAAATGCAGTTGGGCTTGAACGAGCGGGTTTTACGGTAGAACAAATTTCGGCTCTTCGGAAAACCTATCGATATTTTTTCAAGAAAGATATGAATCGTTCACAAGCACGGGCGTGTTTGTCAGAGACTGATTTGCTTAAATATCCTGAAGTGCAGAAGTTTTGCGATTTCATTGATCAAAGTAGCCGAGGGATTGCCTGAGCAAAAAAAAGCGACTGCTGAGCAGTCGCTTGAAAATAGATGGTTTGTTTATCCGTAAAAGATTCAGTAATAGTTTTGTATCTTTAGTTCTGTAGCTCTTGTGGAAGCTAGGAGCTAGACTTCTTCTGCATCGTCGGAAGCACTGTCGCTATCTGCCACTTCGCTCTGCTCCAAGGCGGCTTTTCGGGACAGCTTAACCTTGCCCTTATCCAATCCGATACACTTGACAACCATTTCGTCGCCGAGCTTGCAGATATCTTCCGTTTTGTTGACGCGGAAATCAGCGAGTTCAGAAATGTGGACGAGACCTTCCTTGCCTGGTAGACATTCGACAAAGGCACCAAATTCTTTAATCCCTCGGACAATGCCTCGGTAGGTTTTGCCTACCTGTATCTCAGCCGTGCACAGTTCAACTTCTTGAATCGCACGATCCATAGCTGTTTTGCTCGTTGCAAAGATGAGTACCTTGCCACTGTTGTCTTCATTGATATCAATTTGTGCCCCAGATATTTCAGTGATGCGGCGGATATTTTTTCCACCTGGGCCGATCAATGCGCCGATTTTATCGGGATCGATTTGCAAGCTGTGTATTCTTGGAGCGTGTTCTTTCAGTTCAGGTCTCGGTGCACTGAGGTGCTCAGACATGATAGACAAGATTTTCGCTCGAGCTTCCGCATTTTGTTTCAGGGCTTCAAGTGTGATATCAAAGGGAAGCCCAGGAATCTTTAAGTCCAATTGGAAGCCAGTAATTCCCTCAACGGTGCCAGCAATTTTGAAGTCCATATCACCAAAGTGATCTTCTGCCCCTAATATGTCCGTCAATACAACATGCTTAGTGATCGCACCCGAGTCATCTTTTTCAGTAACTAGACCGCAGGAAATACCTGCACGGGGATTAGAAATGGGCACTCCCGCGTCCATTAAGGCAATTGAGCCACCGCAGATACTGGCCATAGAAGTAGAGCCATTAGAACTCATCACTTCGGAGACGAGGCGAATTGAATAAGGGAATTCATCCTCTGCAGGAAGGATGGGTAGCAATGAGCGTTCGGCCAATGCACCGTGCCCCATTTCACGCCGACCCGTGAAGCCGAAGCGTCCTGTTTCACCGGTAGAATAGGGTGGAAAATTATAGTGTAATATAAAGGACTTGCTCGTTGCGCCTCCAGTCAAGCCATCAATTTCTTGAACATCTTTGCTCGTACCTAAAGTGGCAATGACTAAAGCTTGAGTCTCACCCCGATTAAATACAGCCGAGCCGTGTACTCTTGGAATCAAGCCACTGTCAGCAGAAATGGCTCTCAAGTCTTGAGCCCCTCGCCCATCAACGCGTTTACCCGTATCCAGAATATTTTGGCGGTAGAGCTTCTCTTGTAACTCATCAAAAGCTCGGGCGATATCATTCGAATCGACCGTATCCGCTCCAAATTGAGCGTCAATCGCTTCACTTGTTTCAGCAATAATGCCTTCAATCGCTAATTTTCTTTCGGTATAAGAATCGTGAGCCAAGGCTTTAATGATTTTTTCTTTTGCTTGAGCTTCACAAAAATCAGTCACCTCACTAGGTGTGATCACTAAGGGGAATTCCTTTTTCGCTTTACCCGCAATTTTTGCCAGCTCTTTTTGTGCCTCAATGATGGGCTGGATCGCTTTCTGGGCAAATTCTAAGGCTTCATAAAAACGCTCGTCGGAAATAAACTCAGCAGAACCTTCGATCATCAACATTTCTGTTTCAGTTCCGACATAGATTAGATCCAGTTCGGAATCGAGCATTTCATCGTTGGTCGGGTTGACGATAAATTCACCATCGATTTGACCGATGCGGACACAGCCAACGGGCCCGTTCCATGGAACATCGGAAATAAGAAGGGCGGCAGACGCACCATTGACCATTAGAATATCGGGTTCATTAACGCCATCGGTCGAGAGCAATAGACCGATCACTTGAACTTCATTCATGAAACCCTTGGGGAAGAGTGGACGCAAAGGACGGTCGCAAAGTCGGGAAGTGAGTATTTCTTTTTCGGTTGGCTTACCTTCTCGTTTGAAGTAGCCACCGGGGAATTTACCAGCAGCTGAGAATTTTTCTTTGTAATCAACAGTAAGCGGGAAGAAATCTTGTCCAGGTCTCAGTGCAGACGCAGCTGTTGCCGATACAAACACGCTGGTTTCTCCCGAACGAATAGTTACGGCACCACTGGCCATACCAGCAAGGGTTCCTGTTGAGATTTCGATATCTAAGTTGTCAACAATGACATTGTGTTTTTGTTTCATAGTGTATTTCTTTTTTTGACCTAGTGGGAATGGGACCCAATTAACTCAAGGAGTGAGCTAAGCCAGTTTACGGTTTTAATTTAAATAAAAAAGCCGGATCAATCGCTTTCAATCGATCCGGCTGTAAAGTTAGTTTATCGGCGCAACTTAAGTTTTTCTAAAATGGCCGTGTATCGATTGAAGTCTGTGCGCTTGAGATAATCGAGCAATTTTCTTCGTCTTGCCGTCAAGGCGATCAGACCTCGGCGTGAGTGGAAATCTTTCCGATGGTCACGCAAATGATCCGTAAGGTGCTTAATGCGAGCACTGAGTAGAGCAATTTGAACCTCGGAAGATCCGGTATCGGATTCATTCGCTCCGAATTCTTTAATAATACTGGTTTTATCGATAATTGAGTTGTTAGACATATTGTTGTTTTATGGTGCACGACTGGGGATTTCGGAGATCCGAAACCGTTGGGTAGACAAAGTATGCTTTATAAATATAACACACATTAACCACGCCAACCGTTGTACCCTCAGGATGAAATCACCCTTTAGGCAGTCGAGAAGTTGACCCCGATATGACTAGACAAAAGGGTGAACTTTAACGCTGAGTGATCATAAATGAGATTCTTTGCCCCATCTGCAAGTAAAAAATTAGTTTTCTAGCCGCTCCAGTTGCCAAACAGCTCCGAGGTATTCAGGCGTTTGTTCGGTCGTACGCCTCAGTGTTTCTTTGAGCAAGTAGACTTGATTGTCCTCTTGCCCTCGAGCAGCTTCGATTTGTGCGAGGAAAAAAGTTAGGCTCGCACTTTTGCTTTGCTCAATCAGGTAGGGGAGCGAGTTTCGACCCTCGATATGATTTTTGAGTAAGGTCAATTCAAAGATTGTTGGTACACCATTCGGTGTGACCGCTGTGTCACGGAGAGGTAGCCTCAGTTCAGGTAGGCGGAGGAGGAGGGCTAATGCATGGGCATTGAAGTGATTTGACTTCGCTTCCACTTGGAAAAAGCGGTCCAATGCCTTTTGGGCGTCCTGCATTGCCCCCACTGTGCAGGCTAGCTGTGCATATAAGAGAAGGAAAGCACTGTCTTTTTCGCTGTCTTTGACGGCTGAAAATCGCTGACTGAATACAGCGTGCGCGCGTTCGAGTTCGCCTCCTTCGAATAAAATGAGACCGTACAAGTAGTCTTGTTCCGCCCGATTAGAAACGGGATCGAGGGCAATTGCTGCTGCAATATCCCTTTCCGCAGAGCGAAAGTCTCCAACCAAACGGTGGGCACTCGCCCTCAAGGTCAAGATGGAGGTTTGTTTCGGTTGCAGACTCAAGGATTGAGAGAAGGCCTTGATGGCTAAAAAAGGAAAAGACTCTTTTAAGTAAGTGCGCCCTAAAATTGCGGAGAGTTCGGCTTCACTGTTCTGAATTTCTGGAGGAATGCTTTTGAACCAAGAAAGGGTTTCTTGAGGGCTTCGAAAGCGGGCGTAGAATCCGGCTAATTTTACTATCTCTTTTCGTGTTTCAGGAACGAAATCATAAGCAAGTGCTTCTTCAAATGCCCCCTTTGCCGATTCGTATTGCTTGAGCTTAAGCCAGCAAATCGCCTGATAAAAATACAGTTGGGCACGGATGGATCGACTCGCTTCCAGATTCGACTTGAGCGCTTGTTTAAAAGCACGCCGAGCAGAACCGAGACGGTTTTCCGCTAGAGCAATACGACCCGTGAAATAAAAGCGAGCGTCTTCCAAATAGGCTTTCCCCTCCATCGCTTCGAGCAAGTTTTGCAAGGGGTACCAGCGTTCCAAATTACAATAGATAGAAGCGAGCACAAGTAAGGCTTCGGGATCGCCCTCAAGGTGGCGTGCTTCAAGGGCTTCGATCGACGCTTCCAAGGAGGCGGGCTTGTCGAATATCTCCTCAAGATTACTGTTTGCATCAACACAGAAAGCTACGATAGAGAGAGCTAAGAGCGAAAGCAAGCGACAGGACAGATCGTTTGAGCGACGGGTGGATCGGTTCCCTCGATATAAGTGCCTGAAAAACTTTAACCGCCCCAACATAAAAAAAAGTAGCAATGTATTGGAAAAATAAAAAAAATTATCTAGCCTATGAAATTATGGGACAACAAAAATTTTCTTTAATCGATGCGATCTATAACTTTTTAGGTATAATTTTTCCAAATTGTCGAGATGCACTCAAGCTCGTTGAAAAGGGTCAGGAGACGCCTCTGAAATGGCATGAGAAATTTGCTTTAAAATACAATTCACCACTCTGCTTGCACTGCAATTGCAATCGAGAAAAATTTGACAAGGAGTACGGAAAGCTAAAAGCCTTGGAAGCGCAGCGCAGCAAAAAGTCTTCGTCAAGTGCTTCCTGAGTTTTACCGAGTTCGATCTTAGCAGCGATTTTATCGAGTGATTTTACGAGCCGTCTCAGGAATCATCGTTCAGGCATTATCTTCTGTATCGAGCTCGGCGTAACGCATTACTTCCTCTAAGGTCGTCAAGCCATTCACAATGTGATTCCAGCCACTTTGGGTGAGCGAACGCATCCCTTGTTCCACTGCAGTTTGTCGAATTTTTCGAGCTGATGCCCGTTGCACGATGTGCTCGTGAATTTCCTCACTGACAGAGAGGCATTCAAAAATTCCAATGCGCCCTTTGAACCCAATGTTACGACAGCTGTCACAGCCCACTGCCTGAAGGATAGTCTGATTCAGATTCGAATCGTTCACGGGCACATGCATGAGTTTTAAGCAATTTTCTAAGTAGCCCGCCTCAAAGTTCGCTGGACGAGCACAATCTGGGCAGAGTTTGCGAACCAGTCGTTGGGCGATGATTAATTCCACCGAGGATGCGATCAAAAAGGGCTCGATATCCATATCGATGAGTCGAGTTAAAGCTCCCGGTGCATCATTGGTGTGCAAGGTACTCAGCACCAAGTGACCGGTTAAGGATGCACGGATTGCGATATCGGCAGTTTCACGGTCGCGAATTTCCCCGACCATGATGACATCCGGATCTTGTCGAAGCACCGCCCGAAGGGATTGGGCAAAGGTCAAACCAATCTCTGGGTGCACTTGTGTTTGATTGACACCGGGCACTTCGTATTCAACTGGATCTTCCACCGTGATAATTCTGCGTTCTGGTTGGTTAATCATGCGAATGAAGGCAGTGAGCGAGGTGGATTTACCTGAGCCGGTCGGCCCAGTGACCAGAATGATACCGTGTGGTGAAGCGAGTACCTTTTTAGAGATACCCTCCTCGTGCGCTGAAAGCCCCAGTTCCTTCATTGTTAAGGGCTTGGATTTTTGATTGAGCAAACGCAAACTGATGCTCTCCCCATACATTGTGGGGAAGGTAGAAATACGAATATCTAATTCAGAATCCCCTGAAGCAAAGGTGATCCGACCATCTTGAGGACGGCGTTTTTCTGAAATATTCAACTTAGCCATAATCTTTAAACGGGAGATGATGGCTCCTTGGAAACGAATTAAATTATCGGGTACGCGAATCGGAATCAATTCTCCGTCAATTCGATAGCGAATTTGCAAGGAATCTCGATTCGGCTCGAAATGAATATCCGTCGCTCGATCGGATACCGCTTTGCTAATCACCTCATTCACAAAGCGAATAATCGCCGCGTCCTCGTCTTCAATCGCATCCTCTTCCGCATCGGCTTCGATCAAATCCGATTCATCCAAGCTTTCCGCTCCCACGCCAAAATGCTGAGTGATGGTATCGTTTATTTTTTCTGGGTCGCCCAAAAACCAATTCGGTTTTTTCCCGCAAATCGCATAGACCCAGCGATCCATATCCGGGTCGGGCGGCCACAGCGTGACCAAGTCAATGGAATCCCCTTCCTCGGTCTGCTCTGCTTCCTCGTCTTCGGGCGCTTCCAAGTTAGTAGGAGCAATTGGCAAACAATGGTACTCATTCATCAGCTTCAAAGGAATCTGATCCGCTGGATTTTCCATTAAAGAAAATCGTTCGAGGACAGGGAGCTGAGCACTGTCCGCCATACTCACTAAAACTTCTTTCGTCGGCAGATTTTTTAAGACTGCCAACTGCTCCATTTTTTCATCGCGAGGCAACAGATCGAGGGCGTCACGATCCTCGCTCGTCAAGTCACTCAATATCGGCTCTAAATTCATGCGTATTTGGGGAATCTTAGGAATGTTTCTATGGCTAGAGATTGTCTAAATAGTCGGTCAGCCATCGACGATGCGGACCGGATAAGAGAATGGCGGGTATTTTCTTTAAATCAATCCAATAAAACGGCTCCTCAAATGTCTCCATTCCATCGATCACTGTGCCCTCAGGCAGGCAGAAGAGTCGCTCTTCGATCGATTGATTGGAAATCGCTCGTCGGCGGATCGTGATCAAGTCCAGTCCAGCCGTCTCCGCAGTGAGTCCGAGTTGAGTTAAGTCTGGAATTTCGAAATGATCGCTCAAGCGTTGTGCATCCGAGGCAATCTTTTTCAGCAACAATTTTCCGTCCCGCAAGGCAATGCCACGATCGATACGGATTTTTGTCCGTTTGCTGCGTTGGATTTTGGGCAGTTCGGCAAGGGGGGCGCCTCCATTTTTAGCTTGAGCAAAACCCAGGCAGAAGGAACTGAGCGGGCATTTCTCGCACTTCGGGCTCGCTTTCGTACAGACGGTAGCACCCAGTTCCATCATCGCTTGATTGAAATCACCCGGTGCCTTGGAATCGAGCAAGGACTCGGCGAGCGGACGGAAAAAGCTGACTGCAGCCGCATTGCCCGTAAAGGTTTTGCTCTGAGCAGACAAGCGAGCCAAGACCCGAACTACATTGCCATCGACCACTGCCGCTGGAAAGTTTTGGGCGATGGATGCAATCGCCGCCCCCGTGTAGGCACCCACACCCGGCAAGGTCTGCCAGGCTTCCAGTGAGTCGGGAAAGGAATCAGCCACCACAATGGCACGGGCGAGCTTCTGTAAATTGCGGGCGCGATTGTAGTAACCCAAACCCTCCCAATACTTGAGTACCGTCTCCGTCTCCGCCTCAGCCAAAGAGGCAAAATCGGGAAAGCGATCCAGCCATCGATGAAAATAGGGCAGAGCTGTGGCAATCTGCGTCTGCTGAAGCATGAATTCAGAGACCACCGTCTTGTAGAGACTCGGCTCCGAACGCCAAGGCAACTCCCGTTGCTCCCGCTTATACCAAGCCAAGAGAGCCGAGCGCAGCGACGGTCGATTCAGTTGATTTAAAAAGTCCCCAGGCATAATAAGAGTTATTATAAGATACTGTATTTAGTATTTGCTCCAGCCGAGCAAATGCAACAATCTCGATCAATTATTTCAAACTTAAGCCCGAAGACAGATCAGCGTAGTTGTAAGTGTAATTCTAAGTGAAATTGTAAGTGTAATTCTAATTGTAATTGATTGTTATCCTAAGCGAATTGAGCAGATATGGACGCCAAAGAAAAAGAAAAGAAACTTTCGCTCTACACCCTTGAACTCAGTGCAGAGCAAATGGACAAGCTGCAAGACCTGATTGAAAGCGGGCAACTCGGAGAATGGACGCACACCGAAATCGCCCATACCCTCTTTGCCTACAAGGCAGAGAAGCTCACGGTCGTCGCCTACAAAAGCGGTAAGCTCGTCGTCTCCGGCAAACGCACCGAGGAATTTGTACAAATGACCCTCGAGCCTCAAATCACTGGCGAGGTTCGGCTCGGCTATGATGAGGTGAACCACCCAGAATGGTTCGAACTCCACCTCGGCTGTGATGAAAGTGGCAAAGGCGATGTCTTTGGCCCCCTCATATCTGCCTGTGTCATCGCCGACGGCGACATGGTGCGCCAGTGGCTCAAAGCGGGCATCGCCGACAGTAAAAAAATAAGTGATACAAAAATCATTAAGCTCGATAAACTCATTCGTGAGACCAAAGGCGTGGTGGTGAAAACCGTTTTCGCCCGCATGGAAAAATACAATCAACTCTACGGAAAATTTGGCGAAAACTTAAACAAGCTCCTCGCCTGGTACCACGGCAAAGCGATCAACGAAGCCCTCAAAGTCCGCAAAGCGCCCTGGGGCGTGCTCGATCAATTCTCCAAGCAAAAGCTCGTCGATCCCTATGTGAAAAAAGTGCACCCCCAGTTTGAGCTGATTTCCCGCACCAAAGCCGAATCCGACCCCGTGGTCGCCGCCGCATCCATCGTCGCCCGAGCCACCTACATACGGGAGATGAACGCCCTCAATGAGCAGACTGAGCTCGAGCTCTCCAAAGGAGCTAGCAAGCAAGTGCTCGAACAAGCCAAGCAAATTTTTGAAAGAGAAGGGGTGGACGGCCTCGAACAATGCGCCAAAATGCACTTCAAAACCGTCTATGAAGCCCGTGGACTGAAGCCACCCGAGAAGGCTAAGTTTGTGAAGCGGTAGGGGAAAATATTAATTTTAATTTTTTAATTTTTTCAACAACAGCTTTTACAAGAGAATAAATGCTTCCATTTAGAATTTCTAGTTATTGTGGTTATATCAGCGGTTCTTTTGCTGGGCTAAAACTGCGGTTAGAACAGCGGTTTAGGACAGCTCTTTTATCAACCTCTACTGGCTGCCGAGGCCTTTATTCGCTGGGGCTGGCTTTGAGGCGATAGAAGTTTCGGCTCTGGCTGTCGGGGTCGTCGATTTTAACGCGGAGGGGGCTGCCGTCTCCGAGATAGCTGTTGGCGGTGTTCCATACCTGATTGAGCTGACTGAGGTCGCTGCTGCTTTCGACTTGATAGGTGTAATCGGGATAGGCGATAAAGCTGAAGTTTAACTGCCCGTCTGCATCCCAAGCAAAGTCGGAAATTTCGATTTGGTTTTTGAATTGGGGTCGGTCCGAGGACTGCATGGGGTCGGTGTGAGCGAGAAATTCTTCTCGGTTGCTGTAGCCGTCGTTGTCGCTGTCGCTGTTCTCGCTAGTGCCGAGGGTAGCAAAGTGTTCCATCTCCCACCAGTCGGGGAGATCGTCAGCGTCGGTGTCGACGATTTTGCGTAGGTTGAGTATGCCTCCGGTGGCGACTTTATCTGAGAGGTCAGAGCGAGTGACGACATTGTTAAGGATGCGGTCTCGTCGTTCAATCATCGTTTCATCAGGGAAATTGTGAGCGGCAAATGCGACGGCTGCGGTGACGAATGGGGAAGCCATAGATGTGCCTGATAGGTATCCGTACGGGTTGCTGTTGGGATCAATGCTTTCGATGTAGGGTCTTAGTGTAGCGTTTAAGGGGAGTGTTTCCAGTAGGCTTTGGCCATCGGCTCTGCTGATGCTGAAAGAGGGAATCCATGGGGTACTGGCAATAGCACTTAGGGACCACATTCTCTGTCCGTCTGGGTTTTCTTCAACATTGTTGTAAATAATAACGGCAGTAGCTCCTGCATTCATGGCGTTTAAAACTTTTTCATAAAAGTAGAGGGTGCCCCGTTCGATCAGGGCAATGTTTCCATCGACTTCGAGGGGAAACTCATCTACCTGACCGATTCCGCATTCAACAAGAAGGCCTGAGAGTGATTCTCCGGAGATGTTTGACGCATTTTCGATTAATTGAGTCTCAACGGACGTGCCATTGCTCAGAGTGATATCTTGAACTTCTATAACTACCTCTATATTGACAGTGGAGTAGATAAAATCGCCTGGAGCGGCGAGATCGACTTCAGTAAATCCGTAGTTTGAAGTGAGTGCGAGTCCTCGCTCTTGTCTTATTGAGGCAACGCTGAGGATGTTGGGGAGTTCATAGCTACTGGGGTAGTTGATGTTGTGGACTCCGTCACCGTTAATATCTTCGTTGATCTGATCGAAATAGCCGTCTCCGTCAAGGTCTTCGATGCCGAAATCTAAGCGTCCGTCATTATCTAAGTCCTCATTTGGGTCTAGGATTGTGTTTTGGTTGAAATCTTCGTTGATTCGGTCAAAGTGTCCATCGCCGTCGAGGTCTTCGGTGAGATCGAGTTCACCGTCGCCATCGCGGTCTTCGCCTAAATCGAGGATGCGGTTATGGTTGAGGTCTTCTCCGGTATCCATTCGTCCATCTTTATCGATGTCGCTTTCGATATCTAGGTTCCAACTGTCGTTGCCGGCGGCGGCACAAAAGAGGATACCGGCGTCGGACAGCTCTTTAATTAAACTTTTTGCGTAGGCATTGTATCCATTGCTTCCGTAAGAGGCGTTGACGGCGACGATATTTTCACCCCGATCTTTTAGGGCGAGTATGTATTCCAAGGCCGTGAAGATGGCTAGACCATCGAGATAGATACCGCCGGCACTACAGGCTAAGCCGATGAATTGAATGTTGGGGGTGACGCCGGTGACTCCGATTTCGTTGTTTCCTTCGGCGATGCTGATGCCGGCGACATGACTGCCGTGGGTATCGCTACCGGAGAGGATGCCGTTGTTGCTGGAAAAATTAAAGCCGTGAATGTCATCAATGAAGCCATTGTTGTCATCGTCGATATTGTTGCCGGGAATTTCTTGGGTATTGACCCAAAGGCGGTCTTTTAGGTCGGGGTGCTCACTTTCAAAATTTGAATCAATGATGGCGATAATGATGGGCTTAGAGGGGTCAGGGGCTCGGGAGAGCGCCCATGCTTCTAGGTAGTCAATATCATCTCCGTTGGCTGAGTCGTTCTCCAAGCCCCACTGTAAGCTAAAGAAGGGGTCGTCGGGCAGATCGCTGCGTTCAAAGCGAACTTCGTGGAGTTTTTTTAAATCATTTGTTACCGCAAATTCAACATTGGGATCGCTGCGAAATGTTTCGATGATGGGGCCGAGGGGCACGACTTCTTCGTCACTGATGATTCGGACGAGTGCGTAGGCAGGATTGGGCGCTTGGGTTAATGATCGGAGGGAGGGTGATTGGATTGAATTTTGGGCTTTTTGTTGGGCTCGAAGGGCACTGAGGGCGGGGGGGAGTAAGGGTTCAAAGCTCGCTTGGTAGTTTTTCTGTCTGCCTGATTGCTTGGTTTGGACGACTATAGTACGGATGTTTTTAATAGGTCTATCCTCAGCCGAATTCGAGCTTGGGGCGATTGAGGCAATTGAGGTTTTCAATAGGTTTGAGGCTAGGGGCGATTGACTGAGGTCTTTATATTTGACGATGATTTGATTGGGAATGTAGCCCAGTGCTTCTGCTCTGGGTGAAAGTTGTGAGTTGAGGGCGCGAGCGGTCGTCTCTGAGGATAGCGAGGCAGGAGCGATGACTAGGGTAAAAGCGATGGATAACTGGGTCGTAAGTAAGAAGGCAATCGAGGTGCAAAGACGGGAGGGCTCTGCCCAAGTTAAACGGTGGAGGCGGGCTGTGCTCATTCGAGGTAGCCGAGACTGGACTGGCCGTGACTGGACTGGCTGTGACTGGACTGGCCGTGACTGGAAAAGGGTCTTCATGGACGGAAGCGTTTCATAGATTAATAGTAGCTAATAGTAGAGTGCTGGCAAGCGCAGGATACTATGCGTGATACTTTGTGTGATACTTTTAGACCTTTAGGGTAGGATGCATCTAGCATGAGAGCATTCAGCTTTATGCTTGGTTGGCTAGGTTCGGTGGGCTAGGTTTGCTGGGCTCGTTGGGCTCGTTGGGCTAGGTTCGGTGGGCTAGGTGGGCTAGGGTTCTATGCACGCCCATGATCCATTGGGAATGGAGAGTGTATGGGGATCGTTAGCCTTTAAGAGCATTTCTCCAGAGGAAATATTCCCCTTTTTTTCGATTTTTTTCAATAAATTGCTCAATACGGTCGGAGTGAAGCCAGGGGTATGCGAAGTGAGAAAGATGAAGCTGTAGTCTGGGCTGAGGACTTGATGCACTTTGTTTAGGGTTTCAATCATGGCGTGTTCAATTTTATAGAGTTCTCCGCTCTTGCCTCGACCGAAGGAGGGGGGATCAAGCAGGATGCCTTGATAGCGGCGACCTCGTTTAATTTCTCGGGTGAGGAATTTATTCACATCGTCAACAATCCAGCGAATGGGGTGGTCTTCAAGTTGATTGAGACGGGCATTTTCTTTTGCCCATTGAACCATCCCCTTAGAGGCGTCGACATGGCAACAGCTCGCTCCTGCCTGTGCCGCAGCCAGTGTCGCACCGCCTGAATAAGCGAAGAGATTGAGAAACTGAAAAGTTTTGTTTTCATCGCTCTTTGATTGCCTGATTTTTGATTGAAGGGAACTCCAGAGATTTAGGGTTTCGGGAAAGATACCGATGTGGCCAAAGTTCGTCGTTGCGAGTTTCATTTTGACCGAGTTGGCTTGAATGACCCAATGCTCAGGGAGGCGATCTCGGCCGTGCCAGTTCAAGCCGTCCCTTCGATTAAAGGATGCGTGAGCCTGAGACCAAGCCTCAGCTTTTTCTGCAGTTCGTGGCCAGATGGCTTGAGAGCAGGGGCGAATTAGTCGGTACTTGCCGAATTGTTCAAGCTTTTCTCCAGAGCCGCTGTCGATTAATTGGTAGTCTGTATCAGGCATCATTAAGTATTAACGGACTCTTACTTAAAAAAAAAGAACAAATATTCTTGACCTTTTTGTTGATAATTTTATCTTATTTAAGAAAGTAATTTACCTTATCAACAGTTTTCTTTTCTAAATTTTTGATTTTGTATTTTGTTTTTGTTTTTGTATAAGTGTCCTAATACACGGTCACTCTGATTGCACCTAGGACTGCATCGAGCTTTAAGTTCGAGTTGTTGGTTTGGTTCGTGTTGTTGGAGTGGCCGTTAATTTTTCTCTTCTCTTTTGCTCGGCTTTTGACTCGCTTTGCATGGCTTTTCTCTAATTGAGCCATCTATTTGAGCCATCTATTTCAGCCATCTATTTCAGCCATCTTTATGTGCCCGCAATCTTTTCTTGTGCGTTCGCCTGAATTGGCGGTCGAGGCTGTTACCGGCTGTCCGAGAGAGGTCGTTAGAGGTTGTTAGAGGCTGTCTCTTCGGTCTGATTAATCGAGCGGTTTGCTTAAGTTGTATACCCGCTGTATTTGCTGTGAAAGGCTTTTAAGGGAAAGTGTTTTCCAGGACAGAGGTTTTTTTCAATGTCTTTGTGTCCGGCAAAATTTAGCTTTCGGTCAAGAACTGAGTTTTGCAACCAATCGATTAAGGCAATAAGTGATTTTAGTTGTGCTTGACTCGGTTTGTTTTTTTCAAAGTTCCCCACTAAGCAGATTCCAATTCCGACTTCGTTTACATAATTATTTTTTACATGGCCTCCGTGTAATTGCTCCATCCAACGACTGCCCATTTCAATTTGTCCGTCTTTTGAATCCGTTCCGTTGCCGATGACAAAGTGATAGGCGAGACCGTTCTGCATACCTCTTTGTCGATGGGATTGATCGAACATGGAGGCATTTCCCCGATCGGTTGCAGAGTGATGGACTACAATAATTTTCCACTTGCTCTGCTTGAGTTTTATTTTTGCGTTTTGGCTTTTTAGGTGTCGTACAGGGTCTCGGTAGGAGTAATTGATGGGGTCGGGCAAAGTTAGTTTTTGCCCAATTTTAATTAGATCACTTTTTAGGTTGTTCAGTCGCTTGATTTTTGAAACGCTAGTGCCATGTCGATCGGCAATGCGAGAGAGTGTGTCGCCGCGTTTGACTACATAGCTAATCGATCCAAGGGCGGTCTGCGGGATGAAGTGCAATAGGGGTAAAGCAAAACTTGAAAGAATCAAATTTTTCGTAAACCATCTTCTTGAAAGTCCCATTAACTTAAACTGCCCCTTTTGTATAAAAATGTAAAGCATTGCTCGCTTTCAGCAAAAAATAGTTTTTTCTTTTTCCATTTTTAATGGCTATTAAACAAAAATATGTTTTAGGGGAAGTGATTCCCAACAGTCCTCATGCGGTGGTATCTAATCTGCCCACACTGACGGATGTCTGTGCTTATGAGGAAAAGGCAGAGTATGTCGCTGAGGCGATGGGGCAGGGCTATCCGCGTTTTGTCGAACACCGTTGGATTCAATCCTTAACGAAACGCATGCTCGCTGATTTAGATCTGCCTGTAGTCTCTGCCGTTGTTGTTCGCTCATTAAACGAGAGTCTGAGGCATCGTATCTTGGGTATAGATCCAGCGATTCATTGTCATAGTTTTGAGCAGGGGGTCTACGGGCTTGCTATGGACTTGTTTTATTTTGATCCAGAATCAGACTATAAAGAAGCGGAAGTGAGGTTAAAAGCATTTGTTCAGCATACTGGTTGCCGCATCAGCTCTCGTGTTGCTGAGGGCGTGCTCCGTGGCTTGGGCTGCCTTGAGGTTGAATCGGGTGCTGAATCGGGTGCTGAAGAACGAATAAACAGAGAGCGAATCGGCACAGAGACAATAGTGGAGATGGAGGACAGGCTTTCTCGAAGCATCGCTGATTTGTCGGGTCTGCAGTCCTCGGGGTCTGTCTCGATTACCGCTTCGGGGATGAACGCTTTTTATACTGCCTTTAAAGCAATGCAGTCGATTCAGTTGGCTCGTGGGCGTACCCAGTGGTTGCAGTTGGGCTGGCTCTACGTGGACTCGGGATTTATTTTGCAAAAATACTTGTCTGCTGAGGAAACTCTTTCTGTCGAGTATGCGATTGGTGATACCGAGTCCATTCTTCGGACTGTAGAGTCCTTGGGGGACTCTTTATCGGTGGTGGTCTTGGAGTGTCCGACCAATCCATTTTGTGAAATTGCCGATTTAAAGCGGATTGCAGAAGCCGTATGGGCTCAAGGAGGGCTGGTGCTCATCGATCCATCTATAGTCTCTCTTTATAATATTAATTGCACGCCCTATGCCGATGCTGTCGTGACTAGTTTGACGAAGTACGCTGGTCATTCCGGCGATATCCTTGCCGGAGCAGTGGTTTTAAATGAGGCTTCTTGGGCATACTCAGAATTAAAAGCGGTGGTTCAGACCCATGCGATCTCGCTGTACGGGGCAGATCTTATCGCCTTGGGTGCATCAATGCGGGGTGCTGAAGCGTCTGTGGAGCGTATGAATGAAAATACGCGCTCAGTGGTAGCCTTCTTGAAGAGACATCCTAAGGTCAAGCGAGTCTTTGCTGTTTCGGAAAATCAGCATGAACGTTCCTATCTAAAGCATAGTCAGGCCCTCGGTTCAATTGTCAGTTTTGAAGTGAAGGGTTCGATGGAAGCATTTTATGACCACCTGCAATTGGTCAAGGGTCCGAGTTTTGGTACAGACTTTACGATTGTTTGTCCGTATTTTTATTTAGCTCATTATGATCTAGTTGTGGATACCAGTCCTCAGGGGCTTTTGAATCAATTGGGTATTGATCGGAACACACTGCGTATCTCAGTCGGTTGCGAATCGGTAGACAGTATTATTCAAGCACTTGAAAGTGCCTTTAGCTTTGCCTAGACTCAGGGGTAATTAGTGGGTCTTAAAAATTTATTTTAAAAAAAATAAAAAAAAGCTTGAAGCTTTTCAATTAACGGACAAGTTCGCCCTTCTCACTTTTGGGATTTCGCAGGTTGTTTTTCGATAGCTTAGAAAAAATTAATTATTTTGAAATTAGCTATTGACGGATAAGTTGTGACTCTTCACTTTGGTGAGCTTTCGTCTTTACGAAAGGGTTCTTTGAAAGTTTACTTTATGTGATTGTCGGTTTTACCGTCAATTCTTACATTTAAGTGTTAATTACTACCCAGTAATTAACACGCAATTTAGTAGATTATTTTTTACAAACTTTGTAACTATAATCTGCGCACAATTTAGTAGTTCATAGAATCTACGGAATGAACTCTTGAATCTTA
>MDTB01023181.1_pt1 | contig 62933 bp, 54 predicted proteins | sample 811161 | NCBI WGS metagenome assembly MDTB01 (sample SAMN05326650, study PRJNA326480) | marine metagenome | isolation source: seawater | place: Mediterranean Sea | collected 2009
GGCCTCGGCAACATTTCTGTCGGGAAGCTTTCCAATATCTTCAGCATTGATGATGTCTCGTATGTCTTGAGCATTTCTTTTTTTGTTGATGGCGTCGAGTAGAGATGCTTTGACCCCTGTGACAACAATCTCATCGATTTCACCGCTCTGTTCCGTGTCTCCCTCATCTTGCGCGATTGCAGATGTTGAGCCTATTGCAACAAAAAATGCATATACCGAAATGCGAATTGTTTGTAAAAATATTAGCGATGTTGATGGATGTAGCATATTTCCCCCCAAAAAGGTCGTTTTACAGGATGCGCCTTAAACTAATGGAATGTGGTTTAAAGAGCCAATTTTGTTTTTGTGTTATTGTACTTATGGTAGCGCAGACAGCCACAGAAACCCAACAATTCACGTTGTCATAGGCCAAATTATTTGTCAATAGTTTGTTTAACCAGTATTAAACATTAGAACAGATACCGATGCACAAATTTTTGAGTTCAACTGCGCTCAAAATAGTGGTTACGATCTTATTTTTGTATACTCTGCTTGTGTAGGATTTTTCAATAGCATTTGGTCTTCAGCGTGGCAACGAAATTTTACCTGAGATCTGAGATAAGAATAAAAATTTGATATTTACAATGAGGTGTGTGATGTCTTGGGGAATGCTAAGTGTAAGGGAAAAAATTGGGTATGGTCTAGGCGATGCTGGGTGCAACGTCGTCTTTCAAGTGGTGATCAACTATCTGGCAATCTTTTACACAGATGTTGTTGGAATCTCTGCGGCATCTTTAGCTACGATGATGCTGTGTGTCCGGCTGATTGATGGGTTTACAGATCCAATTATGGGAAGCATTGCTGATCGCACTTCATCCTCGCTCGGCAAGTATCGGCCCTACTTGATATGGCTTGCTATACCCTATGCCGTTCTTTTTGTGGTGACATTTTTATCTCCAGATCTTAGTGACCAGGGTAAGATGATATATGCCTTCACCACATATGCGCTACTAATGCTTTGTTATACAGGCATCAATATCCCATACTCCGCACTCGGTGGGGTGATGACTAAAAATATTACAGAGCGAGCCTCCCTCCAGTCGTATCGAATGGCATTGGCAATGGCGGGAGGCGCTGCGGTGGTCTACACTGTTCCAATTCTGGTTGAAAACTTCGGGGCGGGTGATGATGCAGCTGGATATCCCCTCGCAATATTTGTGATGGCTCTCGTCGCCATAGCCTGCTTCTTTTTGTGTTTTATCAGCTCCGAAGAGCGGGTGACTCACGAACCCAATCAGGGCGCTGGTGTAAATATAGCACTGGTGTTTAAAGACTTCTTATCCCTTCGGCAGAACTCGCAGTTGATTTTAATCTCTTTTTTTACATTCCTTATCCTCGTTGCAGTGGTGATGCGGGGCACAGTCACTGCCTATTACATAAAATATTTCTTCGGCCGAGAGGACCTGATTAACGAGTTCATTACCTGGGGTATGCTTGCTGGGATTGCAGGGGCTCTTACAACAAGTTGGCTAACAAAACGTTTCTGCAAGGTCATACTCTTGCGGCTTGGCATGGTGGCTATGATTGCCTTACACCTTCCCTTCCTGCTCCTCACCGGGGAGGATGTCTCCTACGCATTTTGCCTTGCAATCGCTGCCAACTTCCCCCACATGATGGTGATGGCTCTTCTCTTTGCCATGGTACCTGATACGGTTGAGTACGGGGCGCACATGGTGACGGAAAAAGTGAATAACATGGCTCTTGCTTTTTCGGGACACCTGCTGGCGCTGAAGTTTGGCATCGCTGCGGGTGGTTCATTGGCCTTAGCTTGTCTAGCTTACTTCGGATATGTGGCCAATGCTGAGCAGACTGAGCGTGCCCTAAATGGCATCATGCTCACATATGTAGCTGGACCGGTAATATGTGGGTTTCTTGTGCTAATGTTCCTACCACGATACGTGTTATCGAATGAGAAGATGCTTGAGATTGGGGCATTAAAGAAGGTAATCTAGGCACAAAATTTTGTTATGCTTTATCGAGTACCCTCCCTATGATGACTTCGAAAAACCAAAATCCTATTTTGAAAGGCTTTAACCCTGATCCGTCGATAGTGAGGGTGGGTGAGGATTACTATGTGGCAACATCCACATTTGAGTGGTACCCCGGGGTGCAGATTCACCATTCTCGGGATCTAGTCAACTGGAGGGTTGTGGCGCAGCCCCTAAATCGTGCGGACCTCCTTGACATGACCGGAAATCCTGACTCATGCGGGATTTGGGCGCCATGTCTTTCCTATGATAATGGACTTTTCTATTTAATTTATACCGACGTAAAGAGACACTGTGCAAGCTTCAAGGATGCCCATAATTATCTGACGACATGCCCCTCAATTGACGGGAATTGGAGCACAAGGACCTACCTCAATAGTAGCGGATTTGACCCCTCGCTGTTCCATGATGATGGGCGTAAGTGGCTACTGAACATGGTGTGGGATCACAGGCCTGGAAAGAATCCTTTTGGCGGCATATATATTCAGGAATATGATCATAGGACCAGGGTGCTAAAAGGGCCCGTAACCAATATCTTCGAGGGAACCTCGCAAGGTCTGACCGAGGCACCCCACATATACAAGCGCAATGGCTATTACTATCTCGTGACAGCGGAGGGGGGTACGGAGTATGAGCATTGCATGGTATTTGCGCGCTCGAGATCGATAACCGGCCCTTACGAGGTTGATCCTGATGGGTATTTTTTGACTTCAAAGGATGACTCACTATTGCCTCTGCAACGCTCGGGACATGGCGACATAGTCGAAACACCCGAGGGTGAGACTTATGTCGTTCATCTGAGCAGTCGCCCGATATTAGGGACAAGAAGGAGCCCGATGGGACGTGAGACAGCAATTCAGAGGGCAAATTGGGGGCATGACGGTTGGTTAAGATTGGATGGCGGCGGTAATAAGCCTGATCTAGAGCTACCAAAGGTCGATATCCCCTTGCATCCCTGGCCCAGGATTCCTGAGCGGGAAGATTTCGATGGAGATGTTTTGCCGAATCACTTTCAGTGGCTACGGAATCCTGATCCAAGTACTTTTATCGATCTGTCGGCTCGCCCCGGACACCTACGCCTCCTGGGCAAGCAGTCACTTGGAAATTGTTTTGAGCAGGCACTCATCGCAAGGCGTCAGCAGGCGTTTTGTTTTACTGCAACCACTTGTATTGACTTTGCTCCTTCAACCTTCCAACACATGGCTGGTCTCGTGTGTTACTACAACGGGCATAAGTATCACTACCTATACATGTCCTATGACCAAGAAAACGGCCGACATCTTGCGGTCATGAGTTGTGCTGGAGATGTTTCGATGACAGCACATTTCCCGCTTTACGACGCGGATCCCATTGTCAACACAATCAGGCTTAAAGATGACAAACCGGTGTTTTTGCGGGCGAGTGTAGATTACGCCCACTTACAGTTCTTATGGAGCTTGGACGGATCAACATGGAAGGAATTAGGAATTTTATTAGATTACAGTGTTATTTCAGATGAGGCTGGCAAAGGTGCCGGAAACAGTTTTACAGGAGCCTTTATCGGCGTTTGTTGTCAGGATATATCTGGTCGAGATCACCCAGCGGACTTTGATTTTTTTGAGTATGTAGAGTGCTGACCTTCGTCTTAGCAGTGGGCATCGTCAGATTATTGAGTTGTACCTCATTAGTCCCTCCTTGCTCAGTTGCTGATACCGACAAGGATTAAACTTAAATAGGGATGCTGCACGATGAGCACCTCCGAGTTGCTTCTCGTTGCAATCCAGCAATAATCCCGCCTTCATTATTTTTCTCCGGAAATTCGGTTTGTCAAAAGACATCCCTAAAATGGACTCATAGAGCCTTTGTAGCTCTAGAAGTGTAAATTTTTCTGGTAGAAGATGGAGGCCAAAAGGCTCGTGTTGGGTCTTATATCGGAGCCGTGTCAGAGCCCACTTGAGGATTTTGTCATGATCAAAAATCAGGATCGGTGTCTCTTCGATAGGAAACCACTTAACCTCAAGCTCGTCCTCGCCAAGGGCCAGCTGATAATCGTCTGGTCGGATGAGGGCGTAGAATGCTGTCGTAATTGTGAGATCGTCTGGATACCTGTCTATGCTACTGAAACTTTGAAGCTGTTCTAGGTGAATATTGCCCAATCCAGTGCTCGCTCTGAGTACCCTTATAGCACCGTGTTCCAGGGTCTCGTTATCTCGTAACCAATCACCGGGCAATCCCCAATATCCTGCAGTTTTCCCGGATGCATGTTTTATCAAGAGTACTTTAAGCTGGGATACTTCACAGCCAAACAATACATTATCGACACTGACCATCCGCCTTGCACCTGGACTAGGTGAATCACAAGTTTTTTGATAATTCTCGACGGAATAACTGTCTGTTGAAGAGACCAATGATGTTGCGTATCCAAGTTTATTATTGAAGTGGCTAGACCAATTTACATACACAATGGTACTACTGACAAGTATTAAAGAGCAACAGCTACTGAGTTAGAGATTTTATTTATAACTCTATACACTCTCATATCGGTGAATAAATCAGGATACAAAAACGGGAGAGTTTTTTTGAATACACAAGCGGATGAAGACAATAAAATATTTATCGTTGTAATAAGTGTAGTCGCTACGATAGGTGGCTTCCTTTTCGGTTTCGATAGTGGGGTAATTAACGGCACGATTGACGGATTACAAAGCGCTTTCGACTCAGATAGTGCAGGTACCGGTTTCAATGTGGCTAGCATGCTTTTGGGCTGCGCTTTTGGTGCATTTTTTGCGGGTCGTTTGGCCGATCGCTTCGGTCGACGTACATTACTTATTTGCTCGGCCATCTTCTTTATTATTAGCGCTTGGGGTTCTGGCATGGCAACAGGCTCTGTAGAGTTTGTTTTTTATCGTATTTTAGGTGGTCTTGCTGTTGGCGCAGCCTCAGTGATGTCACCGGCGTATATCAGCGAAGTTGCTCCTGCTCGCTACAGGGGTCGTTTAACGACTGTCCAGCAAATCGCAATCATAAGCGGCCTATTTATGGCTTTTGTGAGTAATTATTTACTGGCTAATCTTGCGGGCATCTCGACGGCTGAACTTTGGATGGGTTTTTCTGCGTGGCGCTGGATGTTTTGGATAGAGCTGGCGCCTGCCACGATATTTCTGCTGGCATTATTTTTTATCCCTGAAAGTCCGCGGTTTTTGATCGCGTCGGGTCAGCGGGAGGCTGGAAAGAAAGTTTTAGTGAGACTCTATGGTGAGGCATTGGGATTAAACAAAGTTTATGAAATTGAGCAGTCTCTTGAGGGCGATCACCAACCTCGCCTTATGGATCTGGTGGACCCATCAACCGGAAAGATAAAAGGTATCCTTTGGATCGGCATCGGGCTTGCGGTCTTTCAACAGCTAGTGGGTATTAATGTTGTTTTTTATTATGGTGCCGTATTGTGGCAGGCGGTAGGATTTTCTGAGGCAGATGCTCTTCTCATTAACGTGATAAGTGGTGCCGTTAGTATCGCAGCATGCCTGGCCACGATTATTTTAGTAGACCGGATTGGGAGAAAACCACTGTTACTGTGGGGTTCAGTGGGTATGGCAGTAACGCTGGGCATGATGGTACTTGCATTTGCCAACGGAAAAGTTTTGGATTCGGGTGAGCTTGATGTGGGTCCTTGGGGTCCCTTAGCGCTTATCTCTGCAAATGCCTATGTGTTTGTGTTCAATATGTCATGGGGTCCGGTTATGTGGGTAATGCTTGGAGAAATGTTTCCCAATCAGCTTCGTGGATCGGGTCTTGCAGTAAGTGGCATGTTCCAGTGGACTGCCAATTTTGCAATAACCATGACTTTTCCAATGCTCCTCGTGGGTATTGGACTGGCAGGCGCCTATGGTTTTTACGCACTGAGTGCCGCTGTTTCGGCACTCTTTGTTATCAGCTTTGTGCGGGAAACTAAGGGCATTGAACTCGAAAAAATGGTTGGGTAGTGTAACGAAAGACAATGGCGGTAAATATCATTACATCGAAAATATGAATGAAAGCTGAGGGTTGTCATACGCAGACGCAGTTTATGGATGGTGGTAGATGGAAGGTTGGCTCTATGTAATGTCAAATGAAAGCCTGCGGCCGGGATTAGTGAAAATCGGTCGTAGCAACGATCTACGTCAACATGCCAGAGATTTATATACGAGGGGTGTTGCTGCACCCTTCAAGATCGCATACAGAGGTTTTGTAGAGGAGTGCGAGGCAATTGAAAAAAAGGTCCACCTTGCATTGGAAGATTGCCGACTTAGCTCAGAGCGTGATTTCTTTGAGTGCTCGATAGCAAAAGCCATCCTGACGATTCAAGAATCAAGTCACATAATGAGTGAGGATGTTTATGTCAAGGATGAACACCAACTTGAGGAAGAAAAGAAGGCAAGAAAACAGGATAAGTTGTTATTACAATATAACGAAAAAACCAAGAAAGATCGAAAGCAATATATTGAAGACGAAGGTATTTGGTTAGACAAACCAAGCTTCTATATTACGATATTTCTCGGCTTGGTGGCGTTTATTCTTTTTCCTCAGATGGATGAATACTTTCGTGATAACAGCGCTATAAAATGGTTTCTTGCGGCTATTCCTCCCTACATCTACTGGCATTTTGCGTCAAAAAAATATTCTCGGAATTACCGGGAGCTAGAAACCAAGGCAGAAAAACTTTATCCACTGGCCAGTAGTTACGACACGATAGCGCCCCCAGAGAGTAGTGATGGTAGCTCAGAGATTACAGAGGATGGACAGCGTTCTACACCTGAGGAGCGCCTTATAGAAGAGTTAACGTTTTCTGAGGTAAAGGATAATTCTAACGAAGCTAATCTAACGGAGAGTGAACCGGATGCACTGGTTGCCCAAGTGACTCAGCCGAAAATCAGCTGGGTATGTCATTACTGTGCGACAGACAATTCATCCGAGCCGGCAAATCAGGTTGTTTGTATCCGATGCAATAGGGCCTCCTCTATGGAGCATATTTTGTGATGGTGCTACTAAATAACTTTAACGTTCTTATCAGAATCAGTTGTTACGCTCTGGCGCGCTTCTGCTTAAGCATAAAAACCTTTATCGCATCTACATGTACGCTGAGCCAACCGATTTCGGTGTCCATAGAGACGGTCTCTCGGGCATGGTTATCCCAGTAGGTGAGGTATATCGCATCACTGTTGGACTCGCGTATATAAACCCTAAGACTCATCGAGAGGTTTGCCTCAAAATTGAGTCGTAAAAACGCTGAGAAGTCTGTCGCAATCATGCTCTCTATAAAAAAGCCAAGCTGAGTCGATTCAATCAGCATTTTTTCAAAACGATCATTCATGTTTCGAGCTTCGCTGTAAGCACTGACTGTGTTCATAAACTCTCGCTAAGGCTGTTAAATTTTGAAATCTAGTTAGTGGGATATTGATCTAAGTTTTTTTAAAATCCAAGTGTTATTTAATACAGTACAAGATAGGCTGAAGAGCTGACTAAAAACCTAAAACACTTATCTAAACTAATGATCCCTCTACGTTAATCGACACATAATCACTTTTTTTTAGGCTGTTTAAGCGTACTTTTTTAACTTTCGAAGCTTCTTTGCCAGAAGTAAGATTTCTAACTATTTGAGGAGCTTTCAGTAGAAAAATCAGGATGTTATTAGTTACGCTAGTATTTTCGAATTCGGTATGCATCGTTGAAAAAAAAGTGATTGAGTTTTATGCGTCATATTTGTTTTTTAAGTCCCCAAGGCTAGATCGGTAAGTGATTGCCAAAATTTCACTTGGCCGGCGGAGGCAACAACTATTTCGTTTTCACTATATCTCGGAGGAAAGATGTCCAGCCTTACCCCCAGAGATATCAATTTAGAGGATAATTATTATGGTTCTGGCATTGGAACTAGATAGATTGGACCCTTTTGATCCCACGAGTGATTTGTGTTTCAAAAAAATTTTTTCGGCAAAAAGTTGCCACGTGTCTAAACTTTGGAGAAATAGTGACGTTCTCTTTTATGTAGTAACTCAAAAACATCTTCTTGGAGAACACTTGAATGGATGTTAACACAAATAGCTCCGCTCACCGCGCGGCTAGTTATGTAGCAAAAAATGAGCGTGTAACGACAGAAGTTATGCATAGGCTGTCAACTGGAGTAAAGATCAACTCGGCTATCGATGACCCGGCTGGGTGGACGATCTCTTCGAAAATGACGTCTGCACTGATGAGTATGAAACAAGCCCTGAGAAATGCTTATGATGGCATATCAATGCTAGAAACAGCGTCTGGTGCAACAGCTGAGATGGGTAACATGGTCCAGCGCGTCCGGGAGCTGACATTACAAGGAATCAGTGACAGCTCAACCCCGGCCCAAAGAGCAATGATGCAAAACGAGGCAGATGAGTTGATTGCGGAAATCGAGAATATCGCCAGAGATACCCAGTTTAATAATCGAAACTTGCTGGATGGAAGTAGTGAAAACGTTAAAATTCAGACTGGTTCTGTAGCGGGTCAGACTTTTGACGTATCCATTTACTCCCTGACCACCGAAGATCTCAAACTTAAGGGACTAGACATCATCACTAACCCGTCAGAGGCTTTGGCCAAGGTTGATGCAGCGGTATCCCAAGTCGTTGGCGCACAATCACAATTTGGGGTAAATGTTGCTTTGCTAAATCAGGCTGTTGAGAGTCTACTTAATAGTTCGTTAAGTTTTGAGGCAGCGCGCGGACGCATCATCGACGCGAATTTTGCACATGACACGACAACATTGGCGAGTAAGACTATCATGGGTGAAGCCGCTATGGCGATGGTTTCTCAGGCTAATCAACAGCCGAAAGCCGTCCACCATCTCTTGAAAGTTGAGTCTAATAAGAGCTTTTAAAAAATGCTTAGCCCCCGCGATTTCGGGCGAAACATTTTAAAGGTCACGGAGTTTATGTTTTATATAGCGGAAGAAACTCAAACGGAACGGATTCGTAAGGATGGGCATTAATGATAGCTTGCGCAACCCTTTTGACGGTAGCAATCGGACACAACATTTCGATGCGATATTCAATTACGTGATTTAAGTTATTTTTGCTACCACAAAACGGGTTAGTTTCGGGAGATGGTAGGAACTGGCCACGACCTTTGGTTTCCCAACAACATTGCTCATATTCGTCTTGTTGACCTGCTCCAGCCGCAAATGCTGATGATTTTACTGATTCCTTGTGCGATTCAGGGACAAAAACGACTAGCTTTAATGTATCGGGATCTAAATTCAAAGAAACACCCTCTAAAATGATTATTTAGATCAAGTTTGCTTTATAAGTACGTCATGTCAAGGATTTATTTAAGGGACTAGCTGTCCCGGGGGAACAGGATCGGTATCCCAAGACACTGTTTGTCAACACGAAAGAAAAAAAATTTTCCTCACACTAATGGACTGTTTGCATATTTACTATGATTTTGACACCATGAATTACTCAAACATATGGAGGCTTGCGTCATGGGTTTTTCAAATCGCATAGATTTCAGACAAAGGTTGCGTTTTATTGTCGCTAGTTTTTTTGTTCTGACCACCGTGTCTTGTAGCGGTCCTATAGAATTATTGAAAACGCCCAAGGTTTCAGAAGATCAGATGCACCCCAAAGATCGTTTGCATGCATATGATAGAAAAATTGAGAGGGTTTTAGCCGTCGGTAAATGTATTGCAAACGGATCTCGATCGATTAAGCGATCGCTAGAGTACTCAACTCTCGACCTCTCGATTCTGATTTTAGAATTTGAGGAGTTACGCAGGAAGCAAAAAATACTTGGTCTGGATCGTCAGAGAATTCGCGATGTGATATATAATACTACTCCGAACCCACAGAAACTTGTGCAACCGTATTCTCACTTGCAACCATATGCTCAGCTTTGGTACGAGAGTATTACGTCAAAGGACTGGCTTGCAATTGATGAGCGGTATGATCAACATATTTCGTTTCTTTATCGGATGGCAGAGATGGTGATGGATTATCATGACGAAATATCATGGCAGGATCCCGATTTGGATCGGAGCTCACTCCTCAAGCCTATGTTTTGTAGCACCGCACTTGAAACATTGCTATACGGTAATAAACTCGATCATCCTGCATTTTTTGATCAGATTTTGCTACATAATGAGTTGGATAATGGTTCTAAAACGACACGCTGGAAAAAATATGTTCCAGATTTTTTCGCCGGCTCTAGTTTGAAAATTGGCGTTACAGGGGAATCTCATGTCAAGTGGATTAACCAGTTAGGAGCTTACAGAGATTCGTGTGACTGCAATAGACAAGCCCAAAAAAAATACAAAATATCCGGGGCTCGTTTCTTTAGTCAAAGTCAAGTTTTTGGGGACCTTCTTTGCAGATCATTGTCAGATCAAGAAGTAACCCTCCTAGAAACATATAAACGAGAACAGATAAGTGCAGTAAACGAAAAAAAATCTCAGCCTATCAGCGAACAACGTGACTTAATGGATTTCTTTAAGACGGTGTCACCTAACCTTACTCAGGAAGAGCGAGCTTTATATTACCAACAGAATTTTCAGAGGCACTACGTGTCGTTGTTTAATGTGGCGCGTGCTCAGTTTGCAGACTCCCTAAAAAATAGGGAGCAAAGCTCCCTCCAGCACTCCAGGGACGCGTTGGTATGTTTGTATGATGCACGTGCAAAGATGCGTAAGAACCAATATTTAGCAGCTGATTTTGTTAGCTCTAACAAATAAAATAGATTTGCTGAATTTTCCTAGTCGTACTACTATATTTTGCTGTTCTCGCGAATACTTTGCAGAGTGCTCTCAGCATTGGAAAATGACGATGCCTGGTGTTCGTCGTGGATCGTAAGAAGTTGTTATTAATTGATGTTCGCTCTCCCCAGGAATGGTCGGAGGGGTACTTAGAGTCTGCTATCAGAGTCGAGTGGCACGATATTTCTGTAGCGATATTGTCGCTTGCAAAGACATTAGACCAGCCCATAGTGCTGTATTGTCGGAGTGGGCATCGTTCGGGCAAGGCAAAAATGATATTAGAGAGTATGGGATTTACGCGAGTTGTGAACGGTGGTTCTTTGGCCGAAACCGAAGAGTTTCTCAACTCAGAGTACTGAACATAGCGTTTGCTATCAGCTTAAATTTGCGAGGTGATGGATTATGTTAGATAGTTTTCTGTTGTTACTCCTTATTGCAATTGTTTTAATGATTGCAAGTTTGTTGGTTCTGGTACACAAGGTAAAGGATGTAGAGCAACGTATAAATAGCGGTGAAATCCAACATTGGACCGATCGAAGAGAAGAGCAATGACATTACATATTTTGTTTCTAAGCGATTAAAGCTTATTGAAAAGGATAGAGAACGTTGGCCAATGCATTATGGGTTTCAGGCGAAATTAAATACTGGTAATTTTGACTTCAACGTGTGTGCTAACTATTTTGATCCACTAAACTTGCTTGGCGTCCACGATACCAATGTAAAAAGGTAGATTTGATTTCTGAGGGTTAATTTTTCAGTATTTTCGTGTTTCGACAGGAGCTAGTGTAAGAGCAATGTTTAAAAAAAGATATTTTGTTGTCGTTTCGGCTCTCTTCGTAGTGGCCTTCATAACCACCATAGCAACAATGGAGGCACCCAATCACGGATCTGTGGTTCATCTTTCGTGTGATCGTATAGATAGGGAGGCCGATGGGACATTAAAAACTGTAATTACCGTAAATTCAAAGAACAATACTATGACTTGGAATGGCGGAACATTCGATAACCTTATTATAAATGAACATCAGTATCAGATTAGAGCGGTGCCCCGCGATCAGTGTAAAAGTAAACTAAGTTGCCCAGATGCTACTATGATTGTCAATAGGATTACTCTAGTGGCCAGCAAAGACAGGTATCAGGGATTGCAGCAAGATCGAAATCGGCGATACCAGTGTGCGAAGTCTGAGAGAGTTTGATTTCAAGGCCCTTGCACTTGACTACTACTGTCGTCGCTTCATTACGGAATGCGAACAGATGTCGTATAGCTTTCCGGCCTTATCGCCACTGAATAAAATCTTCGAGAAAACATAACGACCCCCGATTTCTTTGACAGATAAACAGCACTGTCCAGCCCCAGCATAAATTTTTATGTTTGCGTCACTGAAGGGATCACAGATACCTTTTCCTTGCTCCCAAACACCAGATACTCTTTGGGAGTTAGCCATGCCCGTGTAGATATTTGTCCTGCCAAATTCATGCATCCTTGAGGGAGTTATAGATTTATACTCACCGCTGAACTCCGCATGAACCATCCCAGTGATGAAAAACAGTATGATTGTTTTTTTTAACATAATCTAAGTATCCTTTCCAAATTCTTTGTCATTTATGTTGGATAGTAAGATAAAAATGTCTGAATTCTTTAGAAAAATTATACAATCTCTCCAAAAAAAAAAAAGAGAGTATGCGCTCTTATTTGAGGACCAACAAGAGTATTTTGTCGAGCTTCCACTAATACCCATGAGATTATTTGAGGATTTTTTATGATGGAGATCGAGTTCTTGTCACATTAGATTTTCATAAAAAGCCGCCGAAGAGGTTGTGTCTAGTGACAAAAATGTTTATAACATTAGATGGATAGCGGACATTGCATGATTAAAATGAATATTAACTATAAGTTGTTAGATAATGTAAATCAGTTGCCTCTTGACAGGTTCGAGGTGAAGCCTGATGCAAGTATTTTTGAGAGCTGGGACTTTCTTCAATTAGGACATGGAGAAAACAGTAAATACTTTAGTCGGGGTAGGCCAGGAAATCCTCATGCTCGGGGGAAGCAATTAAAAATAGAAATAGATCTGACAGACTGGCAAAATCAAGACCGGTCTAAGACTTATCTTGCTATCGCTCATAAGTTAGATCTTACACGCCAATCTGAGTACGTGGGCAAAATAACGAAATGCGATGTTCTTTTTCCGCATGAGCAGTATAGTTTTGTTTCAGATAACACTGGTGATGCTTCATGGGCTGGTGAAATTACCCCTGGTCTAACCGATGATGCAACTGTGAGTGTGGAGATATGTCACGTGCAAGATCAAGAGTTGAATGCTACTGCAAGTGTAAAATGTGGCTGGCAGGGTAGATTTTATGTGGTCTCCCGAATCCTGGTTGATAGAAGTCTTATGGAGACGATATCTGGAGATATAAACTCTGGTAATTTTCATCGGTTAACAGTGAGTGTGCTTATCAGCCCATGGAGACTTCTTGAGGGCACTTTTAAAAATTTGGTTCCGACAGATGATGCACTTGACTATGGAGATGGATACGATTTTCCTAAGATATCGGAAACATGCTGTAGTGATATGTTTCGCTTTACTTTGGAACCTTCGGTGGAAGAAAAAGAGAGTGAGGATCAAATGTCTCACCAATCCAATCGAATAAAAGAATTAGTTGAGATTAGTCGACATTTGAGAACATTTGTTATCGTGAACTCCGTGCTCCTCCTTGCACTAGTCTTTGCTACGCTGAGTCAATAGGTGGCGGGCCAACAACCTTTGATGTACCTAAGTACCCGATTTCCTGAGGTCCTTTCGGGAAAGCGAATTGCCGCATAGAGAAAATACAGGATTTTATTCATGGACCGATCTCTTTCACAGCTTACCTTGTGGGATTGAGATAGATCCAATTATCAAATTCATGCGAACTAATTGAGCGAAAAGTTTTCGCACAACAGAGAATGTTCCAGCTTAAATTTGGTAAAGAATTATGCTTAACGCCATATGTTAGTGGGGAAGGTGATATGCAAAAAGTTACGCGACAATATGTGGATACGACGTTTTTGAAACAAAATAAAGCACTTTTGAAACAAAAAAGCGACTGATGTCTTGAAAGGTATCATACTGTGCTGGTACTTAATTATTACAATGGCCCTACAAGGGTGCGTGCTAGCTTCGCGTGAGCCTCCGATTATCTTGGTTCAAACTTCAGGTGGATTAGTTTCCGGCTATGAGTCTAACATCGGTGGAAAGCCCTTCAAAGAGTGGATCGACATCCCGTATGCGCAACCTCCAATAAAGGATTTGCGATGGCGAGCCCCGCGCGCGTTAGCCCACACTTCGAACGAAATCACTCCGCCGAAAGTAACGTTTTGCGTACAAGAGTCCAGCACTTACGGTGCTGTTCAAGGGGATGGGATCGTTGGGAGTGAGGATTGTTTGTATCTAGATGTCCGATCACCGATCAATAAGAAACATGAGCCGCTTCCCGTCATGGTCTGGATTCATGGTGGAGGGAACGTGACGGGTTCAAAGGATTACTATGATTTCTCTCGCTTGGTTGTTGAAGAGAACGTGGTCATAGTGAGTATTAATTACCGGTTAGGGGCGCTGGGATGGATTACACACCCAGCGATTCAACAACTCCAAACAGGTGAGGATCAGACCTCCAACTTTGGGATTCTGGATATTGTTGAGGCACTCAACTGGATAAAGCAAAACATTGATAAATTTGGAGGAAACCCCAAAAACGTTACGATTTTCGGTGAGTCGGCTGGAGGGCATAACGTTTTGGCGTTGCTTGTTTCTCCCTTTGCAAAGGGGTTGTTTCACAGAGCGATCATTCAATCTGGTTATACCAGCAGTGCCTCATTAGAAAGCGCTTACAACAAAAACGCTGTGGACCCCCTTGTTCATCGGGGATCTTGGCAGATGATTCAAAACCTTCTGCCACATATACAACCATCATTACCCGATTCCCGTGAGGGTCGAAAACAGTTGAATGTCATCCGAGATAGCCTGAAGGCGTTGGATGCTTCAGATTTCATTAGTTTGTATGTCGAGCACCGAGAGGAGGACTATATTCCTCTTACCACAGCGGATGGGATTGTCATTCCAAAAGAAGGTCTGCAAAAAGCTCTTCAAAACCCAATGTATAGAAAGGATGTTGATGTTATTGCGGGTAGCACAAAGGATGAGCTGTCATTCTGGCTTGGATCGCATAGATACTTTATTGAAGAGTATCATCCCTACACGAAGTTACTTCCGAAGGGTTTGAGATTGAAAGATAAAGAACTTTATAAATTCTGGCTAGGAATCCGTTCACATGCATGGAAGTTACGAGGTGTTGATTATGTTTTAAATGCGTTAGAGGAGGCTGGCTATAAATCGTTATATGCGTATCGATTTGATTGGGACGATCAAAAAAGTTCTATGTTTGCAGATATCCCCGAGATCATGGGAGCTGCACATGCCACAGATGTCGCTTTTCTGACTGGACGCTACCTATATGGACCTATTGGAAGTTACATGTATCCAAAGAGTCGATCTCGAGATCAAATGGAAAGGACGATGATGACCGCTTGGAGTGATTTTGCACGTTCTGGTAGCCCCAGCGAACGGCTACCGTTGGATTGGGAAAAATATAATCGAGAAGGGGCTAAGTTCTTAAAGTTAGACAAAGATGACGCTCTAAAAATGGACTTTGAGACTGAAACTATGGATTCTTTGTTGAATAAGGTTGCGGATTCTGTTGTTTTAGGGCCGATCCAAAAATGCCTCCTCGTTTGGGAGTCACTTGTGAATATCGGTGATCCAGACATCAACCGTTTTAACGTTTGGGAAGGCGGTATGTGCTCAGCCTATGATATCGCATATGAGAAAAAAAGAATTTCCGCGCAATTAAAACGGGAACATGGTGGAATTACAGTTTTCGAATGATATTGAGCTATCTTGTTTAATAGAATTCATAAAGTCGAAATACTATGTTACTGAGGTGATAGTGTTAAAGTCAACTGGGTGTACTAATGTTCGGAAACTTTGTAGCTTCCAGAAATACCTGTGATTATTGGAGAATCTTATGGATGAGTATCGTGCACCTCAAAGAGATATTGCTTTTATTTTAGAGGAATTGGTTGGCTATGAGGAACACTGCAAGTTGCCGGGTTTCGAGCACGCAACGGTAGACGTTGTGAACGCAATTTTGACTCAAGGTGCAAAATTTTTTGAAGATGTTGTTGCTCCAACTAATTCCATCGCGGACGTCGAGGGTGCCGCTCTCATTGAGCACGGAGTTCGAGCAGCACCGATATTTCAACGCGTATACAGGCGGATGGTCGATGAGGGGTGGTATTGTTTGAACGGTGATGTTGATTTTGGTGGCGCTGGATTGCCTAGTGTCGTCGATCTAGCCAATCAAGAGATGTTGCAATCCTCGAATATGTCGCTTAGCCTTTTGCCTATGCTTTCACGCGGTGTAATCCATGCCCTAAATTTGTTTGGCTCAGAGGCCCAAAAGAACAAATATTTAGGAAAACTGATCACTGGTCATTGGACAGGGGCTATGAACCTTACCGAGCCCCAGGCAGGCAGTGATCTCTCGTTAATTCAAACTAAGGCTCGGCAATGCGGAGATCATTATTTGATTAGTGGGCAAAAAGTATACATAACGTGGGGGGATCATGATTTATCAGAAAACGTAATCCATCTTGTGCTGGCAAGATTGCCAGGTTCCCCCGCGGGTAACGGTGGAATATCACTCTTTCTTATTCCAAAGTTTCTTGTCGATAATGACGGTAGCATCGGGTTACGTAACGATGTCTTCGCGATAGGACTTGAAAAAAAGCTGGGTATAAACGCGTCTCCGACTTGTACGATGTCCTTTGGAGGAACAGATGGGGCAGTTGGATACTTGGTTGGTAAAGAAAATGAGGGTCTGATGTGTATGTTTGCGATGATGAATAATGCGCGATTGTCCGTCGGTCACCAAGGAGTAGCCATCGGAGAGCGTGCATTCCAGAAGGCGGTCCATTATTCGCTTGGTAGAGTCCAGGGTACGCTAGCTGGTGGGCGTAGCCCTGTTCCGATCATTAATCATCCGGATGTAAAGCGAATGCTTTTGTTAATGCGTGCATTGACCGATGCTGGTCGAGCATTATCTTTTTTCACTGTTGCCGCCGAAGACAGGAGTACCCGTCACCCAAATGAATCAGTAAGAGAAAGAGATTCTATGCGGGTAGAAATATTAACCCCTTTGGTCAAAGGGTGGTGCACTGAGATGTCGATGGAGGTTACTTCTTTGGGCATTCAAGTTCATGGTGGTATGGGTTTTATAGAGTCGACAGGTGCTTCGCAACTAATGCGTGACTCTCGCATTTTACCGATTTACGAGGGTACGAATGGTATTCAGGCGCTTGATTTTATTGGGAGAAAATGCATACGTGATGGGGGCTACGGATTGTCCTCTTTAGTCGACGAAATGTGTAGCACCGTCGAGGCTACGAAATCAGAGAGTGGCAGTCTAATCAAATTGATCGATTCTCTGAAATTTGCCGCCAATCAGTGTGCAAATGCAATTAACGCAGTTCTGACTCGGCCAACGCGGGGTCCTGAAATAGCGTATAATTTTTTAATGGTCTTTGGAAACTCTATAAGTTTTTGGTTGCTTGTAAGGTTAGCTATCTCAGCGCAGCGTAACATTGATCAGGGATTTCAGGATCCGCTTTATGAGCAAAAGATTGTCACTGCTCAGTTTTTTGCGGAGCATATACTAAGCCGAAATGGTGGGTTTCTTAAAAGTATTCTTACTGAAGATTGTGTTCTTAGTGAAATGGGTAGCGATCATTTTATTAGACCATAACGGTTAGTTAGAGGCGTCGGGGACTAATTCTGGCAGAGAGTTAATAAACATTTTCCTGAATCTTGTGATAGACTCACTCACCGGGAAAACAGTAGCTTCTCTGAGACGAAAAGTTTGATATATTGATTGGGAATCAGCAATGCAAAATGTAATGATTACTGAAGCTGCTCAAGAGTATTTAGCCAGTTTGTTAAAGAAACAGGATTGCCAAGATATCGGTATCAGGATGTTCATCAGTGATCCTGGAACCCCCAAAGCAGAGACGTGTATCGCTTACAGCCGACCGGGTGAGCATAATGAAGATGACCTTGTTGTTGAATACGGGGCGTTTAACGCATATTTTGAACAGCGTAGTATTCCATTTTTGGAAGATGCCAAGGTAGATTATTCGGCCGATAAATTTGGTGGCCAACTCACTATAAGGGCGCCCAACTCTCGTCTTCCAAATGTCAGTGATGATAGTCCTGTCGAGGATCGAATTAATTATTTACTTTACAGTGAGATAAATCCCAGCTTAGCCGCCCATGGAGGCGAGGTGTCACTAGAAAGTATAGATGATGGATTCGCAGTGTTAAGGTTTGGCGGTGGTTGTCAGGGGTGTGCAGCGGTTGATATGACTCTCAAGGAAGGCGTTGAAAAGAATTTGCTGGAAAAGATACCCGAACTTAAAGGCGTGCGAGACGCTACGGATCATAGTGATAGCACAAACGCATATTTTAGGTAGATTTTATTGCTTTCAGATGTTGATGGCTCGGTCTCAACATCAATCTTAACTCGCCTCAATCGACTTAAAGATTTTTCAAACTGTCACGATCTGATTGGCCGCAATTAGTTGTCCTTTATCCGCTGCTTTTTGAAAAGACTCAATTTGATTGAAATTCATATAGTTGTAAATTTCCGCTGCCATCGGATCAATTTGAGATGCAAAAGTAAAATATTCCGCTGGAGTAGGTATCCTTCCCAGAATACCCCCCACTGACGCTAACTCAGCAGAGGCAAGATAAACGTTTGCGCCATCACCAAGGCGATTTGGAAAGTTACGCGTTGATGTTGAGAGTACTGTCGCTCCCGCCAAAACTCTGGCTTGATTGCCCATGCATAGAGAGCATCCCGGCATTTCCGTTCGGGCACCGACTTTTCCGAAAATATTGTAGTATCCCTCTTGCATAAGGGTATGGGCATCCATCCTTGTTGGAGGACATATCCAGAATCTCGATTTAACTTCTGTGGCGTTATCAAGAAGCTTTCCGGTTGCTCTGAAGTGGCCTATATTCGTCATGCAAGAACCGATAAAAATTTCGTCGACAACGTCTCCAGCCACTTCAGATAAAGGTCTAGCGTCATCCGGATCATTTGGACAGCAGACAATTGGCTCCCTAATCTCAGATAAATCTATTTCTATGACGCTGGTGTATTCAGCATTCTGGTCAGCCCTCAAGAGCGTTGGATTTTTCAACCACTCTTCCATTTTCTGGACTCGTCGCGCTAGGGTTCTTACGTCGCCATAACCCTCGGATATCATCCAGCGAAGAAGTACCACATTTGATGTTAGGTACTCTGCAACAGATGTTTCGCTTAATGAAATGGTGCAACCCGCTGCGGATCGTTCAGCGGAGGCGTCTGAGAGCTCAAATGCTTGTTCTACCGTGAGTGACTCTAAACCTTCGATTTCTAGAATTCTACCAGAGAAAATGTTTTTTTTACCTTTTTTATCTACAGTGAGGAGGCCATTTTGGATTGCAAAATAAGGGATCGCATGTACCAAATCTCTAAGTGTTATCCCTGGTTGCATCACTCCTTTAAAGCGTACCAGCACAGATTCTGGCATATCCAGTGGCATCACACCGGTTGCCGCAGCGAAAGCAACGAGACCAGAACCCCCAGGAAAAGAGATACCCATTGGAAATCGCGTATGAGAGTCTCCACCTGTTCCAACAGTGTCCGGCAGTAACATTCGATTTAACCAGCTGTGAATAATGCCATCGCCAGGCCGGAGCGAGACACCTCCTCTGTTAATGATGAAATCCGGCAGAGTATGTTGGGTATCAATATCTACTGGTTTTGGATAGGCAGCGGTGTGGCAAAATGACTGCATTACAAGGTCACTAGAGAACCCAAGACAGGCAAGATCTTTCAGTTCATCGCGAGTCATTGGACCCGTGGTGTCTTGTGAACCGACCGTCGTCATTTTAGGCTCACAGTAAGTTCCTGGTCGCACACCTTTTGTGCCACATGCTTTGCCCACAATTTTTTGGGCTAGCGTGTATCCTTGATTAGAAACTTGAGTTACGGCTGGCGTTCTGAAAATGTCAGATACTGGAAGCTTTAAGTACTCCCTTGCATTATGAGTTAAACCTCTACCAATTATGAGGTTTATCCTACCTTGTGCCCGCACTTCATCTAGAATTACCTCCGATTTATGTTCGAAGTGGGTCAATTTTGCACCATTTGCATCAAGAATGAGGCCTTCATACGGACGAATCTCAATTATGTCACCGTAATGTATGTTTTCTACTGGCGCCTCAATAGTCAGGGCACCCGCATCTTCCATAGTATTGAAAAAAATAGGAGCGATTTTACTCCCTATACAAATTCCACCTGATCGCTTGTTAGGCACACCAGGCATGTCATCACCGAAAAACCAAAGTACCGAATTTGTCGCAGACTTTCTGGATGAGCCGGTCCCAACCACATCACCGACGAATGCGACCGGTAAACCTTTGCTGAGGATTTCATGTATTTGTGCTAATGGACCAATACTGCCGGGTTCATCTGGATTTAATCCATCTCGAGACATTTTGTACATAGCGCGAGCATGAAGAGGAATATCCGGCCGTGACCAAGCATCTTGCGCTGGTGATAAATCATCGGTGTTGGTTTCTCCAACGCATTTAAATACGACAGCTTTTATGCTTTCGGGCAGAGGTTTTTTGCTTGTGAACCACTCAGCATTAGCCCAAGACTGAATTACGTCCGCAGCATAAGGATTTCCCAGATCTGCTTTTGATGCAACATCATGGAAGGCATCGAAAATCAACAAAGTTAATTTTAATTGTTCAGCGGCAAGCTCAGCTAGTTGGTTATCACTCAACAGATTGATAAGTGTTTCAACATTATAACCCCCATGCATCTGACCGAGAAGGACTACCGCCTCCTCACGACCAATGATGGGACAAATCGTTTCTCCTTGGGCTATCGCAGTCAGAAATCCCGCTTTTATGTACGCAGATTCATCAACGCCAGGCGGAACACGGTTGGTGATGAGATCAATTAAATATTCTTCTTCCCCAGAAGGGGGATTTTTGAGCAATTCTATTAATTGAGATGTCCATTCAGGACTGAGAGGTTTCGGGGGAATACCTAAGCCTCGTCTCTCTTTAATATGTGCACGGTACGCTTCTAGCAAAATAATAACCTCTTATTCGTTGGAGGTGGTAGATTGAACAATATGAAACTGACTTTGTGGCAGGTGATATTTAAGAAGCATATCTAATCTTTCCTCTGGTTAACAGAGCCTTATGTGTGTTGTTTATAAAATTAAGGACCGTTGCTGTCCTTGACTGATGCTTTCCCGATAGTACTCGCGTCCTTAAAAATTTTTTTGTTCGCAAATTCATTCAGGATATCGCCAGTGGGCTTGCTGGATTATCAATTGGGTACATGATGAGCCTGCTAGCGAACTTTTCATTAACTCTCATATGCTAGATGACCGATAGTAAACCAATTTGTCAGCGCAAAACTATAGGAGATCATGTTAGACTCTAGAAATTGTTTTTGCAAAGTTTTGTGAGAGTTGCATGTCACCGGAACTATCAGAGATTTTAGCGTTTTTGCCTTGTTCCACCCCGAAAACCTGGGTCGAAAACGCAGTGGAAAATCAAGAGCTTCTCTTGATAGATCATGCTAATTGTGAAAAAAAAGCTGCCATTAACGCGATTCAACTCACCTTTCGTCAAAATAGCGACTTCGGGTTCCTCAACAAAATGTCTCGCCTTGCTCGGGAGGAGATGAGACATTTCGAGCAAGTAATTGCCATTATGGAAAAGCGAAAGATTACATACCTGCACTTATCCGCATCTCGTTATGCCTCTAACTTACATAGTATGATTCGAGATGGACACACGGAAAGGTTGGTGGATCTCCTCATTATAGGAGCTTTCATAGAAGCGCGTTCGTGTGAACGCTTTGCAAGAATTGCCCCTGAACTCGATAGTGAGTTGTGTAACTTTTACCAGTCCTTGCTGAAATCAGAGGCGCGTCATTACCAAGATTATCTTAGGCTTGCGCGACGGTTGACTTGTGAATCAATTTTGAACGAGAGAATCAAAACTTTTAGATATCGCGAGCAAGAAATGATCGAAACCCCGGATAAAGCGTTTCGATTTCACTCGGGCCCTGTTTTAGCTTGATGAAGCTCGCCCTACCAGCCGAAATTTGTCCCGATCAGTTTACGACGGTAGGCTGTCTCGCTGAAAGTATTGTCTTGTGGAACTAACCAACCGGGAATTCTCGGGTTTTAGCGCCCGTGTATAGTTGCCTTGGCCTACCTATTCGGTATGGATTACTAATCATTTCATTCCAGTGAGAAATCCATCCGACCGTTCGCCCAGTCGCAAATATTACGGTAAACATTTCAACTGGTATTCCAATTGCTTTTAGAATTATACCTGAGTAAAAGTCAACATTCGGGTACAGTTTTTTCTCGACGAAATATTCGTCCTCGAGCGCTATATGTTCCAGTTTTTTGGCGAGTTTGAACAGAGGATCATTTTCTAGACCCAGGACAGATAACACCTCATCACAGCTCTCTCTCATCACGGTTGCCCGAGGATCATGATTCTTATATACCCTATGACCGAACCCCATTAGACGGAATGGGTCTTGCTTATCTTTTGCTCGTTTGAGATATAGAGGGATATTTTTTTCGTTACCAATTTCGTTTAGCATGTTGAGCACTGCCTCATTAGCCCCTCCATGGGCTGGACCCCAGAGCGCTGCAATACCCGCCGCTATACATGCAAAAGGATTAGCTCCCGACGATCCGGCTAATCTGACCGTTGAGGTGGAGGCATTTTGTTCATGGTCTGCATGGAGAAGGAATATTCGATCCATTGCCTTTGTCAAGGCTGGGTGAACTTTGTACTCTTCACATGGTGTTCCGAACATCATATGTAAAAAGTTTTCTGCATAAGATAACGAGTTATCTGGGTAGACATATGGTTGTCCTATAAAATGCTTGTGACACATTGCGGCCATGGTTGGCATCTTGGCTATTAACCGATGAGCTGAAATTGTTCTTTGCTGTTGGTCGGTTATATCTAGAGAATCATGATAAAACGAGGACATTGCGCCTACCAGTCCGCATAGCATAGCCATTGGATGCGCATCATAGCGAAATCCACTGATGAAAAGCTCAATTGAACGATTTACCATTGTGTGATAGCGAATTGTTCGTTCGAAATCTACTTTTTGTTGGTCAGTCGGCAAACTCCCCTCAAAAAGCAGATAGCAGACCTCAAGGTAATCAGATTTTTCAGCTAATACTTCAATGGGATATCCACGATGCAACAGGATGCCTTTATCACCATCGATATACGTGATATCAGATTGGCAAGCTGCGGTGGAGGAAAACCCCGGATCATATGTAAAAAGACCATGACCACCGAGCCGTCCGATATCAATTACGTCGTAACCCAGTGAACCTTGCAGTATTGGCAGCTCAATGACCGCCTGCCCATCAACCGACAGTTTTGCGGAACGTTTTGTCATATACCCTATCTCCGTCATTAGTCATTCATTGTTTTTACCACCAGTATCTCAACTATAGATACTCCGATTAGATTGTCAACTGGAGTAAATTTTTTCATCTCTTTTGATTGTAAAGGTATTTTGATTATATGCTCGATTTTAGTTTGCTCTCGCGGCCTAAATTATTATTTATGTCGTTACTTCAAAGAAACTTGAATCGTAAGTAAGTTCAGATAATTGAAATCTTACTGCGTCCAAATTATACTCAGCGCGCGCCCGGAAAGTAATCACAAATGTGCTGAATTTAATGAAGTGTGTGAGACACTTTTTGCAGCTTTCCTTTTTTTTGCATCTTTTATCAACAGTTATTCGAGGCTTCGTCAGTGGAAAAAAAGAGACCAATGAACCTTGACCTTGGTACGATAAGACTCCCGATAACCTCTTATGTTTCCATCTTACACCGAATCTCTGGTGTCATTATGTTTTTTGCGGTTGCGGTGTTAATTTGGCTATTTGATATGAGTTTGTCTTCCGAAGACGGATATTTGTTTGTGGTTGAGATTTTTAATTATCCTCTTGCTCAAATTGTAATTTGGAGCTCGTTGTCAGCACTCTCATACCACATATCTATGGGGATGCGACATCTCGTAATGGACTTTGGCTTTGCTGAGGATTTTCGAGCGGGTCAGATTTCTGCGGTAGTCGCACTTTTAGGTGCTGGTATTTTGATTGTTTTATTAGCTGGATGGATATACATATGAGCGGATTGATTTTATTTTTTTCTCGCAGTGGAACGAGTAAGTGGCTCTTGCAAAGATTTGCAGCGATGATCGTATTGTCCTACATAATATTCCTAGCTTGTATCTTTATAACTCACCGCGAAATGGATTACTCTGAGTGGCTTAATTTAAATAAATCAATGTCAATGCGCTTTTTTAGTTTTTTGACTGTCCTTTCGTTGTCTGTGCATGCGTGGATTGGTATGTGGTGCGTTCTCACAGATTACATAACAGTCAGGTTGATTGGCCCAAAGGCCGATTTTATTCGTAGTATCTGTGTAAAGTTTTTAACGTTGATTATTACTTTGTACATGCTTTGGGTTTTGCAGGTGCTGTGGAGACTATAAATTGATAAGAACGCTCAGTTTCGACGCGGTGATAGTTGGTGGTGGAGGGTCCGGCATGCGCACTGCTCTTCAATTATCACAGTCTGGCTACAAGACAGCCGTGATCACAAAGGTGTTTCCCACTAGATCCCACACTGTGTCAGCGCAGGGTGGCATTACTTGCGCGATAGCGAGTGACGACCCCGACGATCAATGGCAGTGGCACATGTATGACACGGTAAAAGGCTCAGATTTTATTGGGGATCAAGAAGCTATTGAATATATGTGCTCAACTGGACCTGAGGCAGTTTTCGAGCTCGAGCACATGGGTCTTCCGTTTTCTCGCACTGAGTCAGGGAGAATATATCAAAGACCGTTTGGAGGGCAGTCGAAAGATTTTGGGAAGGGCGGGCAGGCAGCGAGAACATGCGCAGCGGCGGATAGGACCGGTCACGCTTTGCTTCACACGTTGTACCAAGGAAATCTTAAAAATAAAACTCAGTTTCTCAACGAGTGGTTTGCCGTAGATCTTGTTAAAAATGATGATAACGCTGTGGTTGGTGTAGTGGCGCTTGACATAGAGAGTGGCGAAGTTGTTTTCGTGAAGAGTAAGGCGACAGTGTTTGCTACTGGAGGTGCGGGGCGCATCTATGCTTCGACGACAAATGCGCACATCTGTACTGGCGATGGTATTGGTATGGCTCTTCGGGCAGGGTTTCCGGTGCAAGATATCGAGATGTGGCAGTTTCATCCGACCGGAATTGCTGGTGCGGGAACTCTTGTGACCGAGGGTTGTCGTGGCGAAGGGGGTTACCTTATAAATAAACATGGTGAGAGGTTTATGGAAAGGTATGCGCCAAACGCGAAAGACTTAGCCGGGCGTGATGTTGTCGCTAGGTCTATGGTGATGGAGATTCTCGAAGGAAGAGGATGTGGGGAATCTGGCGACCATGTGTTTTTAAAGCTAGATCATTTGGGGGAGGACATCTTGAATGCGAAACTACCGGGAATCTTGGAGTTGTCTCGGACATTTGCTCATGCAGATCCAGTAGTCGAGCCTATTCCTGTTGTGCCGACTTGTCACTATATGATGGGCGGGATTCCAACTAACATAAATGGACAGGCCTTGACAGTAACCGCTGATGGGTCTGACGAGATTATTGAAGGTTTCTATGCATGTGGGGAGGCAGCGTGTGTATCGGTGCATGGAGCCAATAGATTAGGAGGAAATTCGCTTCTTGACTTAGTAGTATTTGGTAGAGCCTCAGGTTTGTTCATTGAAAACGCACTGCGCGACGGCATACAGCTTAGGGAGCCGACAAAAGAGAATATTGAAACAGCTACTGTCGGTCTGGATGCCATCAACGCGTCTGTTGGAGGAGAACAGGCGTCAACTCTGAGAGCTGAATTGCAAACTATCATGCAGAATTTCTTTGGAGTATTCCGGAGGGGTGACTTGATGCGTGATGGAATTCTAGAGTTACAGTCTTTAAAGCACCGGATTGATAATGTGGCTCTTGACGATAAAAGTATGGTTTTTAACACTGCGAGAATCGAGGCTCTTGAGTTGAGAAATTTATATGCAGTGGCGGAGGCAACCGCGATAGCGGCAGAGGCGCGTACTGAGAGCCGAGGAGCGCACGCACGTGAGGACTATCAGGAGCGAGATGATAGCAATTGGTTGTGCCACTCAATGTTTTATCCAGATGAAAAGCGCGTGGGGAAAAGGAATGTCAATTTCTCCTTAAAGTCGCGAGAGCCTTTCGAGCCAGCAGTCAGGACCTACTGATCCTGGAGGGCTGAGATAGGAGCTATTGTTATGATCACCGTTAGCGTATACCGTTATGACCCAGAAACTGATGAGCACCCGTACATGCAAGACTTTGAGTTTGATGCGGTCGGAAAGGACTTTATGGTGCTGGACGTTTTAGAGAAGTTAAAGATTGAGGATCCAAGCCTGGTATTTCGCCGTTCTTGCAGGGAAGGAGTATGCGGTTCAGACGGTATGAACATATCAGGTAAGAATGGTTTGGCATGTATTACTCCATTATCTGAGGCTGTTAGGAACAACAAGATTGTCATCAGACCACTTCCTGGACTTCCGGTCATCAGAGACCTTGTGATTGATATGAAGCAGTTTTATGCTCAGTATGAGAAAATCGAGCCATACATGGTTAATGATAGTCCTGCTCCTCAAACCGAACGTCTGCAGTCGCAAGAAGAGAGGGCTAGGCTAGATGGCCTTTATGAATGCATCTTGTGTGCTTGTTGCTCTACGGCCTGCCCATCATTTTGGTGGAACCCTGAAAAATTTATCGGTCCATCGGGACTGCTTCAAGCATATCGATTTTTGGCCGACAGTCGCGATACCGCTGCAAAAGAGAGGCTGTCAAAATTAGATGATCCGTTTAGTGTTTTTCGTTGTCATGGAATCATGAATTGCGTTCAGGTATGTCCCAAGGGCCTTAACCCAACGCGAGCTATCGGCCACATACGTAATATGTTGATTAGAGGAGCGACTTAGGGTTTAATTTGCCATCGTTTACACCCGCTGATGGGGCGTTAGGGTAATTTTTCACCCAAAAGGAAAGTCTTCAAATGTCCGAAAGCCTTATGGCCCAGTTTCTTTCCTCCTCCCATTTTTCTGGAGGCAACTCCGCATATGTAGAAGACCTCTACGACGACTATCTGCATGAACCGGCTGCGGTCTCTGAAGAGTGGCGGACATTCTTTGATCGGCTCCCGAAGACTAATGGTTCATCTAGGTCTGACGTTTCGCATGCTACAATCGTTAAGCATTTTGAGTTGCTTGGTCGACGTAAGGCGCGACCAACTCCCGCGCCCGGGTCGGGTGGCATATATCTCGAGCACGAGCGAAAGCAGGTTCGTGTAGTTCAATTGATAAGCTCTTACAGGTTTCGGGGTCATCAAAAGGCAAAGTTGGACCCACTGGGCTTGATGGTGCGGCAAAAAGTACGCGATCTTGAATTAAATTTTCACGGCTTTACTCCTGCCGATTTGGACACCACATTTCAGACATCTCCCCTTTACATCGGCAAGGAAGAAGCTCCTCTTAGGGAGATTATAGAGACGCTTGAGGAGACATATTGCGGAAATTTGGGTCCAGAGTTTATGCACATCACTTCGTTCGATGAAAAGCAGTGGCTCGCTCGTCGTTTTGAAAGTGTCAAGTCAAAACCGACCTACGATGATGCCGCTAGAATAGACGTACTCAGTCGACTCACTGCGGCCGAGGGTTTGGAGAAACACTTAGACTCCAAGTACCCCGGAACCAAGCGTTTTGGCCTTGAAGGCGGAGAAAGTTTGATTCCAATGCTTGATTGCTTAGTGAGAAGATCGGGTCAATATGGGTGTAAAGAAATAGTCCTGGCTATGGCCCACAGGGGGAGATTGAATGTTTTGGTAAATATCTTGGGCAAAAATCCCGCTGAGATGTTTGAAGAATTTGAAGGGAAAAGGCTTGTGAATACGTCTGGAGATGTAAAGTATCACCAGGGTTTTTCCTCTAATGTTATGACACCTGGAGGAGAGATTCATCTTGCACTAGGGTTCAATCCATCTCACCTTGAGATTTCATGTCCCGTTGTAGTTGGCTCAGCAAGAGCGCGGCAAGATAGACGTCAAGATGCTGAAGGGGAGCAGGTTGTACCGATCTTGATTCATGGCGATGCTGCATTTGCGGGTCAAGGGGTTGTTATGGAGACGTTTCAGCTATCCCAGACCAGAGCCTATAAGACCGGTGGCACCATTCATGTTGTCATAAACAATCAGGTTGGATTTACGACCAGCCGTCAGGATGATGCTCGTTCGACTGAGTATTGCACAGATGTTGCAAAGATGGTCCAGGCTCCGATTTTACATGTCAATGGAGATAATCCAGATTCAGTGATGTTCGCAGCTATGCTGGCAATGGATTACCGATACGAGTTTGGAAAAGACATTGTTATTGATCTCGTGTGTTATCGTCGTCGCGGCCACAACGAGACGGATGAACCGTCCTCTACACAGCCAATAATGTACAAAGCGGTTCGAAACCATCCTACGACAAGGACATTATATGCACAAAAGCTGATTCAGGAGGGTGTGTTGAGCTTGGAGAAGGCAGATGAAATGAGTAGTCATTATCGCTCTAGCCTAGATCGTGGCGAATTTGTTGTTCATAACTTAGTTCGTGAACCCGATCATAGTTTGTTTGTTAATTGGAATCCCTATTTGGGACACCAATGGCGAGCAGTAGGGGATACAACTTTTCCGTTAGCAAAATTAAAAAAAGTAGGGGAAGCTTTAAATCGGATACCAGATGAGATAGATGTTCAAAGGCAGGTATCGAGGGTGTATCAGGATCGGGTCAAAATGTCGGCTGGAAAAGCTCCGCTTAACTGGGGTATGGCCGAGCTTTTAAGTTATGGCTCGTTGATCGAACAGGGGTACCCGATTAGATTTACGGGTCAGGATGTTAGACGCGGTACATTCTCTCATAGACATGCGGTGGTGGTTAATCAGGCCGATGGGAAAGATTACATTCCTCTGCAACACATGAGCGATGATCAAGTAAATTTCGATTTGTTTGATTCACTACTATCTGAGGAAGCTGTACTAGCCTTCGAGTACGGATATTCCACTACAATGCCGAATGGACTGGTCATCTGGGAGGCACAGTTTGGTGACTTTGCTAATGGCGCTCAGGTAGTAATAGATCAATTCATCACTAGTGGAGAACATAAGTGGGGTCGCTTATCCGGCTTGACTATGCTTTTGCCACATGGGTTTGAGGGTCAGGGTCCTGAACACTCTTCGGCTCGTTTGGAGCGGTTTTTGCAACTGTGCGCTGAGCATAATATACAAATCTGTATACCGACAACACCAGCACAAATCTTTCATTTATTGCGTCGTCAGGCGATTCGACCGATGAGAAGACCCCTGATGGTTATGAGTCCAAAGTGGATCTTACGTCACAAACAGGCTACCTCGAGTTTAGAGGAGCTGGCGTCTGGTTGTTTCGAAAATGTGCTTCCAGATCATAATCTTGATCCCGTAAATATCAAGCGACTCGTTCTATGCGCGGGTAAGGTCTACTATCATTTACTTGAAGAACGAGATAGACGAAATGTTGATAACATTGCTTTAGTTCGGTTGGAACAATTATACCCGTTTCCCAATGTTGAATTAGATGAAATTTTGGCTTCGATGTGTAACCTTGAGCAGGCAGTATGGTGTCAGGAGGAACCAATGAATCAAGGAGCGTGGTACAGCAGTCAGCATCATATGCGTAATGCCTTAAAAAGGCACAAGACTAATTTAGTTTTGGACTATGTTGGTCGCAAGAGTTCGGCTGCCCCCGCGTCCGGATACATGTCAGTCCATCTTGAGGAACAAGCCCAATTTATTGATCAAGCGTTGACAATCAATTAGAACCGACAGGAAGAGAATAATGGCTACAGATATAAAGGCGCCGAGCTATCCAGAATCTGTTCAGGAGGGGACACTTTCTCACTGGCATGTTAAAGCTGGAGATTTTGTAACCCGAGATGACCTCGTAGTGGATATTGAGACTGATAAGGTAGTGTTGGAAGTTGTGGCTCCTGTCACGGGTACGTTAATAGAAGTATTTAAACAGGTGGGTGACATAGTTCTCAGTAATGAGTTGGTGGGAAGGATGGAGGAGATTACAACCACTGGTTCTCGTGTAGTCGTTTCAAAACCAGAGGAGCCGACAAGTAACATAGATAATGACGGGTTGGTGAATCCTGCTGCGAGGAAGTTGGCGGAAGAGCGAGGTATAGATTTACTTCGTGTCAAAGGAACTGGGCGGGGGGGTCGAATTACAAAAGAAGACGTCGTCAATCACGACGCTACACAGGATAACCCGGTTAAGGAACAGAGACAGGAAGCATCTCAAGGATCAAGTTTGGTAGCTCTTGGAGGCGACGAGCGCGTGGAGCGTCGCGTTGCCATGACTCGAATGCGGTCGCGAATTTCAGAGCGTTTGCTTGAAGTTACTCAGACGACGGCCTCATTAACTACTTTTAATGAAGTGGATATGAGTGCTTTGATTAATTTGCGCAAGCAATATCAAGACGAATTTACCAACATGCATAACGGCACTCGGCTGGGGTATATGGGTTTTTTTGTAAAGGCCGCTGTTGAGGCTTTGAAGAGGTTCCCCTTGGTTAACGCATCGATCGATGAAAACGATATCGTGTACCACGGCTATCAAGACATAGGTGTTGCCGTTTCTACCGATCGTGGTCTAGTTGTTCCGGTATTGAGAAATGCGGAAAATATGAGCATTGCGTCTGTTGAGAATGGTATCTCTGAATTTGCTGCGAAAGCTCGGGATGGCAAATTAACTATAGATGAAATGACTGGTGGAACCTTTACCATAACCAATGGGGGAGTCTACGGATCTCTCTTATCCACGCCAATAATTAATCCACCGCAGACTGCCATTCTTGGAATGCATAAGATACAAGAGCGTGCCGTTGCGCATGAGGGGCAAGTAGTTATTCGTCCTATGATGTACTTAGCACTGTCTTATGACCACCGACTAATAGATGGAAAGGAAGCAGTTCGTTTTCTTGTTACATGCAAAGAGCTCCTTGAGGATCCCGCTAAAATTTTATTAGAAATCTAAACTTCAATATTAATAAGGAGCACAAATGCTTGAAAAGTATGATGTTATTGTAATTGGGAGTGGGCCAGCTGGATACGTTGCTGCTATTCGGGCAGCGCAGCTAGGAATGTCCGTAGCTTGCATTGAGAAATGGCGTACACCAGAGGGCAAAGGCATCAATGGTGGAACATGCTTAAATGTTGGTTGTATTCCGTCAAAAGCGTTGCTCGATAGCTCGCAAAGATATTATGAGACAAAAAACGGCCTTGAAATACATGGAATAAGTGCAAGCGAAATCGCGATCGATATCTCAGCAATGATGGAGCGGAAAACTAAGATTGTCACGCAACTAACCGGAGGTATAGAACAATTGTTCAATGCGAACGGTGTCGATGGACTTTTTGGAACAGGCAGATTATTGGCAGGCCACAATGTCGAATTCACCAGTCATGGTGGAATTACCTCCGTGCTCAAGGCAGGTCATGTAATTTTGGCAGCTGGATCTTTGCCGATAGAAATCCCTGTTGCGCCGGTTGATGGGACATTCATCGTTGATTCGACAGGAGCTCTTGAACTTGAGTCTGTCCCAAAGCGCCTTGGAGTGATTGGGGCCGGTGTGATTGGTTTGGAATTGGGTTCAGTCTGGGCGCGCCTTGGTTCAAAAGTTGTATTGTTGGAGGCTGTGAACAAGTTCTTGCCAGTTATGGATAGCGGTATAGCGAAGGAAACTCACAAAATCTTCATAAAACAGGGTCTAGATGTCCGATTGGGTGCGCGGGTTATAGGGACTGAGCTAAAGGACGAAGAGGTCCACGTTCGCTATCGCTTGGCCGATCAATCGGAGCACTCAGAAGTGTTCGATAAATTAATTGTGTGCGTCGGCAGGAAACCTTTTACGGATGGTTTGCTCGCTGATGAGGCCGGAATCGCGCTGGATTCGCGAGGAGCTATAATTGTAAATGCTCAATGTGAGACCAATGAACCACGAGTTTATGCAGTCGGGGATGTAGTTCGAGGCCCGATGCTTGCACACAAAGGTTCGGAAGAGGGAGTCATGGTGGCGGAGCGTATCGCAGGGCACAGTGCTCAGATTAATTACGACATTGTTCCAAATGTTATATACACCCATCCAGAGGTAGCATCTGTCGGGCGTACCGAGGAGCAGGTCAAAGAATCAGGGGAGCCATACAGAGTGGGAACCTTTCCGTTTGCTGCTAGCGGCAGGGCTCTAGCGGCGAATGACTCAGATGGTATGGTCAAGCTAATTGCAAATGCTGATACAGATCGGATTTTGGGTTGTCACATAGTCGGTCCGAGTGCCGCAGATCTAGTTCAGCAAGTTGCCATTGCTATGGAATTTGGATCGAGCTCCGAAGACCTAGGTATGACAGTTTTCGGTCATCCGACGTTGTCAGAGACCGTTCATGAAGCAGCTCTTGCAGTGAATGGACATGCTATCCACAAGGCAAATCGCAAGCGTAGATGAATTCAATGTTTGAGATATAAGCGAATGTCATCCAGTAGACAAAATTTTCTTTTTTGGGATTAGAAAGTATGAATTTACACGAATATCAAAGTAAGGAGCTTTTTGCACAGTATGGATTGCCGGTCTCAGAGGGAGTGACTGCACGAACCGTCGATGAGGCGCTTTGCGCTTTAGATACTATAGAAGGTGATTGCTGGGTGGTGAAGACGCAGGTTCATGCCGGAGGACGGGGTAAGGCTGGCGGTGTTAAATTGGTGCGGTCTAGCGCGGAAGTGGAGAATTTTGCCAAAAATTGGCTTGGAAAAAAATTGGTGACATATCAAACAGATTCCGCGGGACAACCTGTTAGTAGAATATTGGTTGAGCCTTTCGTTGATATCGCAAATGAGCTTTACCTCGGTGCGGTTATTGACCGATCAACCCAACGTATTGTTTTTATGGCTTCCACAGAAGGCGGCGTAGAAATTGAAAAAGTAGCTTATGAAACTCCTGATAAGATATTGAGGGTCAGTATAGATCCAACAACCGGTGCTCAACCTTATCAAGGTCGGCAGCTCGCATTCAAACTCGGGCTCGTTGGTGTTCAAGTACGGCAGTTTGTTGATATTTTTTTGGGCCTGGCGAAGATGTTTGTTGAATGCGATGTAGCCCTTTTAGAAATTAATCCGCTCATCATAAATGGCGAAGGAAATTTACATTGTTTGGATGCAAAAGTGGTCGTTGATAGTAATGCGCTCTACCGACAACCCGCGCTCAAAGCGATGCATGATCCTACCCAAGAGGATGTGAGAGAGTCTTTAGCCTCAGCTTGGGATCTTAATTATGTGGCGTTAGAGGGTAGTATCGGATGTATGGTGAATGGCGCAGGCTTGGCAATGGGTACCATGGATATAGTACAACTGCATGGGGGCTCTCCCGCTAACTTTCTTGACGTCGGTGGAGGTGCAACTAAAGAACGGGTTGTTGAGGCGTTTAAGATCATTCTTTCTGATGATCGAGTAAAAGCGGTTTTGATAAATATATTTGGTGGTATTGTTCGGTGTGACTTAATTGCCGATGGTGTGATTGGGGCCGTGGAGGAAGTCGGAGTGAAGGTTCCTGTGGTGGTTCGTCTCGAGGGAAATAAGGCAGACTTGGGAACAAAAAAGCTTGAGGATTCTGGTCTTGACATTATTGCAGCAACGAGCTTATCCGATGCAGCCTCAAAAGTAGTAAAAGCCTCGGGAGCGAAATGAAATGGCGATTCTCATTGATGGCGAAACAAAAGTTATCTGTCAGGGCTTTACTGGTGGACAGGGCACTTTTCACTCACAACAGGCAATTAACTATGGCACAAAAATGGTTGGTGGCGTTACTCCGGGGAAGGGTGGAATAGAGCATCTTGGACTGCCCGTATTCAATACGGTTGAAGAGGCGGTCACAGAAACCTCAGCGGATACCTCTGTAATTTATGTTCCCGCACCGTTTTGCAAGGATTCCATTCTGGAGGCCGCGAATGCTGGGATAAAGCTTATTGTGTGTATTACCGAAGGTATTCCTACACTTGATATGTTGGAGTGTAAGGTTGCATGTGATTACCTTGGAGTGCGGCTTGTTGGACCAAATTGCCCGGGAGTGATAACTCCTGGGCAATGCAAGATAGGTATAATGCCAGCGCATATTCACCTTCCAGGTAAGGTGGGTATTGTCTCTCGCTCAGGAACTTTAACATACGAGGCAGTGAAGCAAACTACAGACTATGGTTTTGGGCAATCTACTTGTGTTGGCATTGGTGGTGATCCAATTCCTGGGTCTAGCTTCACCGATATTTTATTTTTGTTTGAGCAGGATCCCCTGACCGAAGCGATTGTATTGATTGGTGAAATTGGTGGAACGGCAGAAGAAGAGGCGGCTATGTTTATAAAGGCTAACATCACTAAGCCAGTAGTTTCCTACATCGCTGGTGTTACTGCCCCTACAGGAAAGAGGATGGGTCACGCTGGGGCTATTATTTCAGGTGGCAAGGGCACTGCTGAAGAAAAGTTCAGCGCTTTACAAGATGCTGGCGTGAAAACTGTTCGTAGCCTCGCAGATATCGGTAGTGCTTTGGAAAAAGTAGCTAGTTGATAAAATATTTATGGTCTCCTCAAGTATGCCGTGTGATGTCACTTGAGTTTACCGCGCTAATAGCTAACGGAAATTTCTACTGTGAATTTTAGTTTTATAAAGTAAATCGCTGTGGTCTATAAGTTCTTGAGCCACTACATGTACTACAGCTCCTTCAGTTTCTGTTACACCCTTTACCTCAAGTAGTTGCCCTCTTAATAAAGCTTGATGGCAGCGTTTTTGAACGGTTTTCCAAACAATAACATTGCTATTGCCTGTCTCATCTTCTAGTGTTAGAAAAATCACACCAGATGCAGTACCCGGACGTTGACGACCTGTTACAAGTCCTGCTATATGTACGAAGCGTCGGTGCTTAAGAAGAGCTAGATCAGCGTGCCGTTTGCAGTGTATGAATGTCTCGAATTGTTCTCTTAGCAAGCTCATTGGGTGGCGTCCTAGAGTTAAGCCAGTGCTCTCATAGTCGGCATGTAGCTTTTCTACTTCGCTTAATTTTTTTAGATTTTGAGAACTGTCATCGGTAAACTTTATAACATGCTTTTTCGTATTTATATTTGTTTTATTTTCTAAAAGCGGGCCGCCAGCTCCCGAATCAAGAATTTGCCAGTGCGCTTTTCTTCGGTCTCCTGCCAGTGTATCAAGAGCGCCTGCCGTACCTAATAAAGTTAGTTGGGATTTAGGTACCGAAGTTCGTTGGACAAGTTCCGGAATGGTGGTGAAAAAGAGTTTTTTAGCGTTATTCTGATTTCTTACTTTTATAATTCGTTCAGCGACTGTCTTTGACATACCAATGATTAGTCGATACCCCAATCGAAGTATTGGAGTATCTTCATTGGATGGATCTTTTTCTAGGCTATGGTCCCAATTGCTCCGATTTATATCGATTGGTGCGACTTTGATTCCTTTACGGCGTGCGTCTTGAACTAATTGAGAGGGGCTGTAGAACCCCATTGGCTGACTGTTAAGAAGTGCACAGTAAAATGCTTCTGGATAGTGGCATTTTAACCAGGCTGATACATATGCTAATAATGCAAAACTAGCTGAGTGTGATTCTGGAAATCCATATACGCCAAAACCTTGAATTTGTTTATAAAGACGCTGAGCGAAGTCTAATGTATAACCTCGCTCTAACATTCCATCGACTAATTTTTTTTCAAAGTGATTTAGATGGCTATTCTTACCCCAGCTAGCCATCGCTCTGCGTAGCTGATCTGCTTCTCCTCCAGAAAAACCTGCAGCAACCATTGCTAAACGAATCACCTGTTCCTGAAAAACTGGAATACCCAGAGTTCTTTCGAGAACCTCTTTGATTTCTGCGTTCGGATAATCGATATCTTCTAAGCCTTGTCGTCGACGTAAATATGGATGCACCATTCCGCCCTGAATGGGACCTGGGCGAACAATAGCGATTTCAATTACCAAATCATAAAAGTTGCGTGGCTTTAACCGGGGCAACATAGCCATCTGTGCTCGGGACTCTATTTGAAAAACACCGATACTATCCGCAGCGCAGAGCATGTCATATGTCGCATTGTCATTTGAGGGAATTTTTTGCATTGATAGAGCTTGTCCATGATGTTCCTGAACTAATTTTAGACAACGATGAATTGCGCTCAGCATACCTAAAGCCAAAATATCAATTTTTAGAAGACCGAGTGCTTCAATATCTTCCTTATCCCATTGAATGACTGTTCGCTCAGGCATACTTGCATTTTCTACCGGCACTAGAGAACTGATTGGACTATCCGTAATGATAAATCCTCCGACATGTTGAGAAAGATGTCGCGGTGTCCCGATTATGGATTGTAATAGTAAGTAAAATTTTTTTGATAAGAGCCCACTCTGGTCTATTCTATTTTTATTGAAGCGTTTTGTAAGATCCTCACCCCTCTCCCACCAAGATATAGATTGGCTAAGTTGCTGGATGAAATGTGAGTCAAGTCCGAGTGCCTTTCCGACATCGCGAATTGCACTGCGTGGCTTATAGGTGATAACTGTTGCGGCAATAGCGGCACGTTCACGGCTATATTTCTTATAGATGTATTGAATGACTTCTTCTCGACGTTCGTGCTCAAAGTCTACATCGATGTCGGGTGGTTCGTTACGTTCTTTTGAAATAAAGCGTTCAAATAATAGTGAAACTTGGTCTGGGGATACTTCAGTGATGAATAGGCAATAACACACGATAGAATTAGCTGCGGAACCTCTCCCTTGGCAAAAGATATTATGATTCCGAGCAAAATCGACGATGTCATGAACGGTTAGAAAGTAATATTCATATCGTAGTTCAACAATAATATTTAACTCATATTCAATTTTTTCTCTTACACTTGGGCGTATTCCTTGAGGCCAGCGTTTGCGTATACCTATCTCAACAAGGTGTCTTAGTTGTTGTATCGGTGAGACATTACCTGGAACTACTTCTTTGGGATAATCATAACGTAATTCTTCCAAGCTAAAGTTGCATCGCTTGGTGATTTTCAAGGTTTCTGATAATAGCGCTGCCGGATAAATTTTCTTCAATTTGTCTAGGCTTCGCAGATATCGTTCTGCATTAGAAAAACGTTTTGCTCCTAATTCCATGACTGGACAATTATAGCGAATAGCGGTTAGGGTATCTTGTAAGGGACGAGACTCCTTGTCATGCATATGAACATCTCCACAGGCGACAAGAGGAATCTCCCATAACGCTGAAAGATTACGTAAATAACGATAATTATCTATTTCATGGCCATCAAGTAGATGCTCTACACCTATCCATAAACGACCATCACTCCACTTTAGTAACTCTTGTACCTTAATGGTATCGCGATCTAGATTTCTTGATGGTAGCCAGATTATAAGACCAGAGTGTAAATTGTGCTCTAGATCCGACCAATTTAGGATGTATTCGCCTTTGATACTTCGTCTGCGTGCGAGTGTAATAAGCGTTGACAACTCAGAATAAGCGGGTCGGTCTGTGACAAGGACGATTAGCTTTTGATTATCTAATTCAAATTCGCTACCGATAACCAGTTTTAAACCGCATGCTTTAGCTGCGGTATGCGCTTTAACAATACCTGCTAATGAACACTCATCCGTAATAGCTAAGGCGCTATAACCTAGGACTTTTGCAGTATTCACTAATTCTGCCGGATGTGAAGCTCCACGTAAGAAGCTATAGTGGCTCAGACAGTGTAATTCGGCATATGACATTTAGGTAACATACCATATATACTGTATATATTAACAGTATATATGGTATGTTACACCTATTTTTTATCTTGTAGCATTAGTTTATTTGTTTGTTGATCAATGCGAAAATTGAACATGGATAAAAAATTCATCCCGAGAAGTCCATCGAACAAGTCATTTGAATATGGATTAACGGCAAATTCAATATTTTTTACCGAATGATGCCCTATCTGAAGACTAGGAATCCGATATAATTCAACTATAACTATCCCTCCCGCAGTATTCAAAGGTATATCGCCGACATTGTTTGCGTTAATTGATGACTTTATACGTTCAAAAACTTCTTTTGACAGCACGCAGATGCTAGCTCCGGTGTCCACTAGTAATGACACCTCGGTTGTCCCGGCAATCAGGCTATTAGTTATATATTGCTGGCCTATTTTTTTGAGTTGAATTTGGCTTATATTTTGTTTTTCAGCCAAAATCTCAGTTAAAAGTTGTTCTCCAGCTCGATTCCATTTTGGTTCATCAAGGAGACGGAAGGCCTCCGAGCTGGCACTCACGTATTTTTCCTGTTTTAAAAGAGCCTCTCCAAGACGGAACTGGGCATATTTGAAGTCTTGGTCCAAGGAGAGAACAAGCTTAGTTAGTTCGGATATATTTGACCAGTCGCCTTTATTTAATAGTTGATCTATGCATCTTCGACTTAAACTTCTTGCATCTTGTAGCGCCAATTGTTTTTCGTGTGAGTCATATGTTCGATATTGAATCTCGTAAATAAGACGGACTGCGGACTCGAAGTCTTCATCTAGCTCAAATGCCATTGATTTCAATTTGAGAAATTGAATTTCATCAGGAAAGTTTGAGAGCACTTCATTTAGTAACTCAATTGCCGAATCCATATCCCCCTCATTTAGTTGGTATTGGACATGTTTTAATATTAAATGTTTTAGAGAATTAGTAATTTTAGCGTCATTTGAATCTGCATTGATTAATAATTTTACACTTTCGTGATATTGCTTCAATGAAAGCATTTCGAACATATTGTCTTCGATATCCTGCGAGATGGACGAGATTGCTGTTTTTGCGTTTAATCCCGGCATATAAGATATATTCTCCTCAATGTAAGCAGTTGACTCTACTTCTTCAGTATATCTCGAGATAAAGTAGCCATTAAGCAAAACTGAAATTAACAAAATCACAAGATAGATAGGGTTCACCGCAAATCCCCTCCTTGCAGTCTACTATTATAATCAAATAAGAAGTGAATATGGCGTAATTTTACAGTAACTTGAGATTTAAGACCAAAAACCAAATGATGGTGACTTCTATAATAATCAATTAATTAGGACAGTGAGCTTTTTTAGAAAACGCAATTATGGAACGATGGCTACAAGCTTTGCGAGTCGTCTAAACTATTGCTTATCCAGATTGTTTGGTAGGGATTTAAGTCGACGAATGAGTCGCGATCACTAAAGTCTTCACCACTTATCAGATCACACCAATTTTGGTTATCTATTAGATTAATTTCAGCGAGGAATAATTTTTGTTTTGAATTGCTTATGTTGCTTACGCAAAAAATGCTTTGCTCTCGGTTAATGCTTTGCCTCCAATAGCCAAAGATATTATCCCCCAGATGGAGCGTGAACTGTGTAGCATTTGGGTGAAACGCGACTTGATTACGACGAATATCTAGGAGTTTGCCTAACTCGCTATAGACCTCGTACTCAATTTTATTCTCATTAGTAATTCGATCGACAAGTTCTTCATATTGCCACTGATGCCTGTTAATCGCGCGGTTATGACCACTATTAGTTAACCTGTTATAGTCATTACGTGTGCCAACGAGGCTGTGAATATATATTGCCGGAATTCCCTCAAGTCCCAACATTATCGCATGTGCACAGATGAATCTTTTGAGAACAAAATTGTCTTTACCATCAAGCGTTCCACTCAAAGCATCGAAGAGTGATATATTAATCTCGTAGGCCTTGCGGGTGCCGTCGTCCTGTGATCTCCATGAGATTTTTCCTCCAAAAGCTTCCATTGTTTTAATGAGACGCTTTATTTCAATCTCGCTGAGTAACCCTTCTGCAGGGCGAAGACCGATCCCATCATGAGAGGCAATGAAATTGAAGTATGCCGTACCCATTCTGGCCGGAGGCATACTCATCATCCATTGTTTTAAATATTCACAATTTCCAGTTACAAGTGTGTTAATGAGTAATGGCGGTAGAGAAAAGTTGTAAACCCAATGGGCTTCATTTGCATTTCCGAAGTAGGCGAGGTTTTCTCGGTTAGGAATATTTGTTTCTGTGATTATAACCGCGCCTGGGGCAGCACACTCTAGAAGGCCTCTGAGAAGTCTTATAACACAGTGTGTTTCCTCTAGATTTATACATTTGGTTCCCACCCTTTTCCAAAGGTATGCCACTGCATCAAGTCTAAAGATACGAATACCCATTTCGAGATATAGTTTGATGATTTTAACAAATTGTTTTAACACCTCTGGATTAGAGAAATTCAGGTCAACTTGATCATGACTAAATGTACACCAGACGTGTTCTGGACCGCGAACAGTTGAAACTGGCTTTAGCAAAGAATTAGCACGTGGACGTGTCACATCACTTAAATCAGTATTTGGATCAATTGAAATGAAATAGTCTCGACCTGGATTGCGATCAGCAATATAGTTCTCGAACCAACGGCTTCGCGCAGAACAATGATTGATTACTAGGTCTGCCATCAAGCGATAGTCCCCAGCAATTTGAGACACGTCTGCCCATTCTCCAAGAGTTTCGTTAACGCTGGAATAGTCTAGCACTGAAAAGCCATCATCAGAAGTAAATGGATAGAACGGTAAAATGTGAATTGTGTTGATTTTGGATCGCAGAAATTTATCGAAAAAAGTCTTCAGCGCAACCAGTGGAGCCATAGTTCTGCTTAGAATACTATCACCATATGTGATGACCACGATGTCACGTTCATCCCAATAGTTCCTATGAGGCTCAGGGAAGTGAGAAAAATCGTTGATTTCCATTATGCTTAAGAAATCAGTTGAAAGCGCTTTGGCTTGGACATCGTTAAGGTCTGGATACAAAAAAGAAAGCTGCTCCGCAATGCGTCTATTCAAGCGCTCAGATGGTAAACTCGTCATTTAACATGTTCCATATATTCTTTGTTGTCTGCTTCAACAGCCGACAAGAGTTGTTCAAAAATGTCTGGAACTGCGCTAATAACTCGGTTCCAACTTGCGATAAATGGCCGGTCACTGGGTCTCTCTAAAAACACTTCTCCCGCTTTCATAATATTTTTGGAAAAAAGCTCAACTGCCTTTTCCTCGCTATGAACATCAAGAGTAAGTCCATTCATTATCGCATCATTATTAGAATTCTCCACCGCGTCGAGAGCAATTCGGTAATAAGTAGCTTTGATCGATCTGAATGTTCCTCGCTCGAATACAACACCTTGAGTCGCCAGTTTTCGAAATATTGCCTTGGCAATATCGATTGACATTTTTGAAAGACCATTCTTTGCATCCTCCGGAGAGAGAGGCTGATGCTTGTGATCATAACTGTTGGCAATATCAACTTGGCAAACGCGACTTTTAGCATAATTCCGATACATTTCCGACAACACACCTATCTCGAGACCCCAATCACTCGGAATTCTTATGTCTCTAAGTACATCTCGTCTGAATGAAAATTCTCCCGCTAGCGCATACCGGAAACTCGTCATATAATCAAGATAATCCATTTGACCAAGAATCTTTTTTAATGCCCCTAGTAAGGGCGTCACCAGTAACCTACAAGCTCGGCCATGCATTTTGCCGTTTGCTGTGCGGGCATAATAGCCTTTGCAAAACTCATAACTAAAGCTTGGATGAGCCACTGGATAAATGAGTCGTGCAAGGAGAGATCGATCATACGTTTTGATGTCGCAGTCATGGAGGGCAATCGACTCTGTTCTTCCTGATGCCAGAATATATCCCATGCAATACCAAACATTCCTTCCTTTTCCTAGTTCCTTGGGAGCTAGATCAAGATCTCTCAAGCTATCATCAATTGCCTTTAATCTTGGCCCATCATTCCATAGCACCTTGTGCTCTTGTGGCATTCGAGAAAAAAAATTCAGCGCATGACGATAATCTTTCTCAGTTGCCCTGTCGAGGCCAATAACAATTTGGTCCAGGTAGGGAACCGCAGATAACTCGTTAACAATATTTGAAAGTGCAGGGCCCTGTAATTCGGAGTACAGCGAGGGCAATATGAGCCCCATAGGTCTGTGTATAGCAAAATTGGTTAATTCCTCTTCCAATTGGCTAGTTGGTCTATTTTGTAAATTGTGGAGTGTAGTTATAATTCCGTTTTGATAGAAATCCGCCATTTGTGTTTCCTAATATGTAAGTTATTTACGACTATTGGTGACGTTAGTCATCATCGTCGTTTTCAAATTCGTAATTTATTTGTCTTAGCCATTTCCGCACTCCTTCATCCCATCCTTGTGGCCCCTCTTTTTCGCTGATGAGCACATTGCTATCACGTCTTAATAATGGGAGCGCTCTATTTTTTGCCCTGATAAGTAACGCCCAATCGGCTGAATCAAGCATGCTAACGTCATTTGCACTATCACCAACCGCGAGGGAGGTAATCGGTAGCTCAAGCACTGACTCATAAAAACTACTTATTCTTTTTAATGCGCTTCCTTTGTCAAAAGCACCGCCAATAGTAAGGAAGCGTCCTCCCTGAAGTGGATTTGCACCGACCTTCCTCAATTCTTGAATAAATTGAATTTTTCTTTCCTCAGTTCCTTCCCAGATTAGGGGCTCTGTATACTCACGTGTGTTTGCATTTTTTGCCGACTGGAGACTTAATCCCGTGACTTCGCAAATACCAGCGGCACCATCCCGATTAAAAATATCAGAAAAACTCCTAAACTCATTACGGTAGCAATGATCAAACTTATGCAAAATCTTTCGCCAGTGGTCTCGGGATGGTGCTTCAGAAATTCGGATATATTCATCGACTATATCAGAATTTTTTATAACTAAATTTTTTGAGAAATATTTCTTGGGAATATATATCGCTGCCCCATTTTCAATTACAAATGGGTGTATATTTACGAGATTTTTCCGAAGAGGGATAACCTCTGAGGCGGTTTTACTAGTAACTGCTATGACCGGCAGTGCAGAAATTTCTAGCTCCTTTAGCAGTATTAAGGCAGGATCACTGCTATAGCTATTATGGTCCAATAGACTGCCATCGAGATCGGTGAAGATCAATGGGTAAAAACTGCCTGGATCTCGGCAATATTTCTTGTTGAAGATATAGTTGTTCAAGATTAGTTTTGCTCTTAGAGATATCCTCGCCTTGTATTGCACCATTATAGTGCTAGCTCTTGATTTAAGCCCCGGTAGATGTTGATAAATCTAATACGATTGTAAGTTACAGGGGAATTTTTGCTTGTACTCTAAAATCTTGGTAAATCGATAGTGTGAGTAAAGCACATTCCGTGCCACATTAAATAATGTCTATCCTTGGTTCGACATGTCATTTTGACAAGTTTGCAAATGCATGTTTATTTAGTTATAAAACCGAGATATAAATCTACAAAAAAATAAGAATTCCTTTGGGGGGTCGAAATGAACATGGCGAGAAGTCCGGATATTGGCCTAGGACAAACTATACTAAAACGAGCTAAAATTTCACCGCTTGAGAGGGCAATTACATTTGAAGGTCACACTCAAACTTTTGTTCAGCTGGCTCTGCGAGTGCGCAAGATTTCAGCAGTGCTGAGGGATATGGGTATCAATAAGGGAGATCGTGTCGGTTATATTGGGCTCAATCATCCGTCATTTCTAGAGATTCTATATGCTTGTGGATGTTTGGGAGCTATATTCGTCCCAATTAATTTCCGGTTGACCGGACCAGAGATTCGATTTATAGCAAATGATGCCGGTTTAAAGGTAATATTTGCGGATCAAATTATGATCTCACTGGTTGATCACGAGCGCTCAAATCTTCAATGTGGTCGTTATCTAAGTGTAGAGTCAAAAGCGTCAAGTTGGGAATTTTTTCCGGAATTAATAGATAACAAAGACCCACTTGAACAGTTTGGGCAAATGTCCGCAGATGATATCGCACTGATAATGTATACATCTGGTACGACAGGTCTACCGAAAGGTGCGATGTTGACCCATGGTAACCTCTTTTGGAATGCTGTTAATGTTGCTTTCAGTGAAAACAATATGCAAACAGCAACACTGACTTGCGCACCGTTATTTCATATCGGTGGATTAAATGTGACAACACTAATTTCCTTGGCGTGTGGGATAGAGGTAATTCTTCATCGTAGTTTTGAGCCCGGACAGGTATTGAAAGACCTGGAGAAATATCGTGTTTCAACGATGTTTGGTGCGCCAACTATGTTCCTGCTGATGTCGCAGGATAAATCCTTTGCGACTACTGATTTAAGTAGCATCTTATCGGTCACGGTTGGCGGCGCGCCTGTACCAGTTCCCTTGATTGAAACTTACGGAGCCCGAGGAATAAGTTTTTGTCAAGGATATGTGCTCACTGAGACCGCTCCGTATGCAAGTATCCTTGCCAGTCATCTTGCTAACAAAAAAATAGGATCTGCCGGTCGTTCTCCACTTTATACTGACATTTGTATTGTAGATTCTGAAAATAATCCTTTACCCGCTGGCGAGCGAGGAGAGGTATGTATTAGAGGACCAAATGTGATGAAGGGTTACTGGAATCGCCCTGAAGCAACTGCTGAGGTAATTGATGAGAACGGGTGGTTCCACAGCGGAGATATAGGATACCTCGATAATGATGGCTTTTTGTACCTTTGTGATCGTCTAAAAGATATGATCATTTCTGGGGGAGAGAATGTTTATCCTGCTGAAGTTGAGAGTATCCTATATGCGCATGAAGCCATTATCGAAGTTGCTATTATCGGTCAGCCTGATCCAAAATGGGGGGAGGCCGTGGTTGCTGTTGTGGTGCTTCAACCAGACGCAAATTTGCAACTAGAAGAATTGCGTAACTTTGCTAGTTCGCAACTCGCTCGTTTTAAGTTGCCTACTCGGTTACACTTTGTTGATGTTTTACCGCGAAATCCCGCTGGAAAAGTGCAGAAATTTGTCCTGAGAAAGCAATTGATGCAGTAGAGCCTTTTTGAATTTCTATTTAGGCAAATATTCCATGTAGGTGCCATTCTTTACTCTGTTTTTCCCAAAATAACCAGTAACGTGATCCCTGAGAATCATGCGCCATATAATAATCGCGCTGTTGCTCACTTTGCCACCAGTTGTCAGATAAGCGTTCAGGCCCACGTAACAACGTTAAGGGTTTGTTCCAGTAAGGTTGATTATCGAGGTTTTGTAATCGTAAAGGTGTATTTGTCAGCCATAGTGGTTGTAATGGTAAATGTCTACCGCTTAATGTCTTGGGAGAGCATATATCAGCGGACAAATTCGCTTTTTCTGGTAAGTATTCTGCCTGAAAGCAAGGTTGATATATGGAATCAGTTCCCAACTTAGCTGTAACCTGATCTAAAAAATGAACTTTCTTTATATATTTTTTAGTAAGAAAAAAATCTAAGTTTTCATTGGTATTGATGATGAATTCGGTGCTATATAAAACAATTCTTTCGATACTATTCGGTAAATTAAGTCGTTCAAGTTGCAAACGACTGAGGGTGAAAAAAATATCAGAGCCATGACATGGATGTGATAATTTAATGACCATAGATTTTGGTTGTCCTTGCATTGGAGAGAATTGCCAATAGATCTTTATGCAATTTACCTGATGTGTGCGGAGATACTTTTGGAGTCGAGCCAATAATATTTTCATTGGCTTATATAAATCTTCTTTACTATAAAATCCATCAGGATTTTCTAGCGTATCTTTGAATTTTTTAGGTTCTGTATATCGTTCTTGCAAATCATTTTGAGTAGTTAAAAGACTTATTTTGGAGAGTATTTCGCTATCAAACCGACGGTATGTTGAGGTACTTGGTAGAGTTAGAAAATCACCTACAGTGATGATGCCTAAATGCTTAAGACTATTTTTTTGAGAGCATTTAAGGTTTAGTTGATTTAATTTTATGGAATATAGTTGGCGAATTAACTCTTTATTTTTAGGTATTTGAGTATGAAACCCACGTTTTATTGATAGGCGCGCTGTTAATGAGTTGTGTCCAACTCCTGTGAAGACTTGGCTACATTTCTCCTTTAATTGCTCTTCTAGTTGCTTGAGTAATTTAGAATAACTACCATAAAGCTTCTTACAATTAGATAATTCTATACTGAGGCCAATATTTTGATAGATGATTAGTTCGGGACTAAAGTTGTATGCAATAAAAGTTAGTTGTTCGAAATAGAGCCTTTCTTTTTTATTATTTCGAATTCTCATTTGTAACTCGGGGCATAGAGTTATTGCAGTCGACAAGGACATTTGTGCTTGGATACCAAATTGCTTTGCAGCATCGTTGCAACAATATATATATTGTGTCTTTTGACCTTGAGTGATCACTGCTTGCGGATATTGTGAGAGTCGTTCTTTAGATTCTTTGAATTCGGCATCTATAGCCAATAAAGGAAAGTGCAGATAGAGCCAGATTTCTTGTGTTTTAATTGTTTGAGGCACGTGGACTATATCTGTTGTAGATTTTCATATTAAGATCAAGTGTTAAGTATGTAGTGTTGGGTCTCGTTAAGACTTAAAGTTAACCCAGTATTCTTACGATTATTGTGTATCGGCACGGGTAGCTGGTGTAATAAAATACGTTTCGTATCATTTATATGTGTTTTCAACCGTACTTGCGAAGAAGAATTTAACCCATTGAATTTTATTACTTTTATTGTTATTTCATGTAGCTTCGAATTATTAATTTCTAGTCTTAATGCGGCAGGAGAGTGCAGTGAAATATGTTCCAAATGGTTATATAAAAAAGCCGGTTGATAATTTTCGGTGGTAGCTAATTGTATTCGCCTTAAATGACTATAGTTAAACTTATATTGTCCTATCCATGCGACCAGCATGACCTCATTTCTTATGCTATGTTCGGCACTCCATAGCCATTCATTACGACACTTGCTGTGTATGACGAAAAGATTCTCAAGTTTTATACCAGCCGACGCCCAGGAAGGAGCATAAGGTTGATAAGGCGGATCGAGAAGGACGCATAAACCTTCTTTCTGCGTATGCTTGACTAATGTCGGCAAAATTAGGCTCAACTCACCAATGCCGTGACGACTAAAGTTTGCTTCGATTAAGGCTTGTCGCGGCCAACCACCGCATAATAGATCATCTAATTCTGGATATTGGGTTGTCAAGGAATCTTTTATGATTGAACGACTATGACCACGCCAAACATCATGGCGTGTTAGAAGTGATTCTAGATTTGAAGATTTTTGCATTAACCCACCCTTTATACTGTTAATATATACAGTATTTATAGAAAAGTCATCTATCTTATTTTTTTATAAACAGAGGTATGGTTTTTAATGGTTACATGAATGCTAGCCTGTTGAGTAGCATTATAAGATGCGCAGGTATTAATTTGTTAACACTAGAGGTCGCCCGTTCGGTGTGACCGTCGATTGTGATGGCAGTTTGATTATCACTGATGCGATCAAAGGCTTACTTAAGACAAGTGAGAAGAGAGAGATAGCTATTCTTTTGAACAAAATTGACGATATGCCATTTTAATTTCCACATGGTGAGTACATCAGTGCAGATGAGATCATATGGTTTACTGATGCTGGTATGAGGTTTGGTTATCAAGAAGCGATATACAATTTTATCAAGGATTTTCGGACTGGTTGTCTAATCAGTTTTGCTCCGTGGAGTAAACAAGTAGAGGTGTATATCGAGGACTTATGTCTTGCTAGTGGCGTCGTGGTTGGTCCTGATGATGAGTAGTTGCTGCTAGTTGCCAAGACACCTATGGGTAAAGTTCATCCCTAACAGCTTAAAGACGGGTATGCTGGACGATAAGATTTGTTTGAAGATCCTTTTGTTCATCTAGACGATATCTCATTCAACTGAACTAATGCCTTTTGGATAGGCGCGCCCTCGATAAGAAATGATGTTCTGTCGGTGTGGCCCCGGATACGTCAGCTATTAGATGGCCTGCCACGCAACTTTTTTTATACTCCAAAGAGAAAAGTACTATATTGAGATTGGACTTGGGTGGAAAACTGAAACTTAATTTACAAGATGAGCGCGGTACGTATCACACCACAACAAATGTTTGCGAGAGGGAAGATAAATTATTTATCGGAAGTTTGAGGATGTCAGGGATACCGACCCTTGATAAGTGAATCCTTTACAGGAAACCTTATTACACAAATTTTAGGGTGGTTTGATTAGCCTATCAGATTATTGAGGCAGGCTAATCTCACACATTATTATTATTTTCTTTACTAATCTTTCTTAAGCTAACATCGGGCCTAATTTCATTGCTATACCCATATCGCCCTGGATTTTGAGCTTCCCAGACATGAAAGCTGCAGTGCCATCAAGCTCTCCCGCGGCCATCGACATGAAATTCTCCATGCTCAAGACCATGGTGCACTGAGCATCGGCGTCGTCATTATTAATAATGTTGGGCGTTTGTGTAGCATCAAGGAAAAGTTTTCCGCTATCCCCGAAATCGAACTTTACCGTTGCTCCAAGCCCACAGTCTTCACCGATTTTTTCTTTTAAACCGGCGGTTACTAATTCAAGTGACATACAATTTTCCTCTATTAAAGTGTAACAATCGATTATGATTATCATGAATTGGTGCGATACTTTAGAAATCTGGAGAGCGAAAAGCAAGGCATAAAATGTGTCACCGTAGGTTGTAGCTACATTTTTTCTCACATCCTAGCTAAGACTAGGTAAAAATTTGCTACTCGCAGTTTATAACCGAATATTTTGGGGGAAAGCTTAATATGAAAAAAATTGCACTATTCGTTGATGTCCAAAATATTTTTTACACTGTTAAAGAGAGATATGGGTGTTTTTTTAATTATAGAACACTTTTGAGTGAGCTAAAAAATGAGGGTGACATTATTATGGCCCACGCCTATGCGATTGATCGTGGGGATCGGAAACAGATCATATTTCAAAATTTTCTAAGAGAATCGGGATTCAACGTAAAATTAAAACCTTACATTAGTCGCGCGGACGGTTCGAAGAAAGGTGACTGGGATGTTGGGATCACTATCGACATATTAGATGCGGTTTTTCATAACAAAAACAATATCGATTGCATCGTGTTGCTGTCGGGTGATGGTGATTTTGATTTATTATTGCGCAGACTTGAGGCCTTGCCAGAACTATCGTCGATTGTTTATGCTGTTCGTGAACTGACCGCGAGATCTCTTATCGAGGCAACCACGGAGTTTCGGCCAATTTGCGAACACTTGTTGTTAAAAAACTCGCCATGACGAGCTCAGAGCATGTCAAAAAGCGCTTTGTGGAGACCCCCATCGATTAAGATATTTTGCCCAGTAATATACCCTGCTGATTTGCTAAATAGGAAGGCACAAGTCTGCCCAAATTCCTCAGGCTCACCAAGACGTTTTGCTGGGACTTGATGAATCATACTGTGAGAAATTTACCCTCTGGTACGCCATTTTTCTCTGCATTAACTTTAAATCCTTCTATTGAGCGTTCTGTTAGAAAATTTCCCGGCAATAGATAATTTATAGTTACACCTTTGTGAGCTAAAGAGCGTGAAACCCGGGCTGAGAACGATGAAAGTCCTGCTCGCGCTCCGCTGGAAAGATCTAACTCTTGGATTAGCATTTTAACCGATACGGATGTAATGTTGATAATTCGACCAAATCCCTTGGTAACCATTGAATTGAGAATTTTTTGTATCATCCTTACAGGCGTTATCATATTCATTTTAAGTCCTTTTTCTATCTCTTCCCTACTCAGGGGCTGGAATTCAACGAAAAGCGGATCACCATTGTTGTTGATTAATATATCGGGATTAGGACATTGTGTTAAAACAATATCTTGTCCTTGTTCGGTTCCAATATCAGCAACCGCTATTTGAACCCCTCTGTTACGCCCCTCAAGAATTTTGTCCGCGGCTGCTGAAAGGGTTTGATTGTCTCGTCCATTTAAAGTTACTTAAATTCCAGATGTTGCAAGAGTAGAAGCGCATGCAAAGCCTAATCCTCGAGACGAACCACAAACTTTCGCTTTTTTCCCAGTAATACACAGATCCATTAGACAAACCCCTATTTCTGTGTCATGTCTTACTATTTTTTTGTGACCGGGAAATTTTAATCTTCACTATACTGACATGTTTTTACCTTGTTGTGCCATACTCTCTCGAGAAAGTATAAGTGATGTTTCGTAACGGCATCTAAAAACTATCTCTTCTGGTTTTTATCACGTTGAAGGAGCGAAAAGGACGGTTAAAGCGCGATATATATTGGCCTGTGAATTTTAAATTGTCTTTTAAGGAGAAAGGGTGAGTCAAATAATTAAAACAAAGGGCGCGTTCTCCTACTTAATGGTGGTGTTTTTAAATGCGTTCTTGGATCTTGGACATAAGATCACGATTCAGAACACAATTTTAAAAGTCTATGATGGTGAACACCAAATCATCCTCACCGCAATACTCAATGCACTGATCCTTCTTCCATTTATTCTATTATTTACACCTGCGGGGTTTGCCGGAGATAGATTTCCAAAAAATGTGGTAATGCGTCTATCAGCGGCCTTCGCGGTTGGAATAACGTTTGCAATAACGTTTTGCTATTATACTGGTAATTTCTGGATTGCCTTTGTTATGACCTTTATCTTAGCCATGCAAAGCGCTATTTATTCGCCTGCTAAATCCGGATATATAAAATCGTTGTTCGGAAAAGACCGTCTTGCAGAGGGAAATGGGTTAGCGCAGGCTACTGTTATCTGCGCGATTTTAGTTAGTACCTTTCTTTTTTCGCAGGTTTTCGAACACTTCTACCCGAGCGACGCTATCACCGAGGCAGATGTTTTGGTTGCGGTTGCACCAATCGGTTGGCTTCTAGTGGTAACCAGTCTTTTAGAAGTGCTACTTTGCTATCGACTACCGCAACTCGATTTCGGGACGAAAATTGAGTTTAGACCTGTTGAGCATGTCTCAGGGCGTGCGGCTGTTAGGGCATTGAGGCCATTAATGTCTAACGAAATCATCCGGCTATCTGTGTTGGGCCTAGCGGTATTTTGGGCTGTCGGACAGGTGCAGTTGGCGGCCTTTGGGAATTTTGCCGAACAGGTCCTTGGCATAGCCGACACGCGAATTATTAATGGAACGATAGCGGCGAGTGGCGTCGGAATCGCATTGGGCTCTTTCCTTGCAATGCGCTGGTCTCGGGGTTATATCGAAACTGGATTAGTACCGATTGGGGCGATGGGTATCTGCATAGGACTTTTTCTGGTGGTCCATCTAAACGTAATTTGGTTACATGCGCTTAATTTTTTTGTGATGGGAATTGCAGGTGGTTTGTTTATTGTTCCTTTAAATGCCTTAATTCAGTTTAATGCTCGCCCGAAAGAATTGGGAACTGTCATAGCTGGAAATAATTTCCTCCAGAACATAGCGATGACAACTTTTTTAGTTTTGACCTGTGTGCTCACAGTTCTAGGAGTATCTGACTATTTATTTCCCATTATAGCTGTAGTTGCGCTGGTAGGTTGCGTTTTTACTGTAGCAAAACTGCCTCAGAGCTTGATCAGATTTATTGTCAGCTCCACGATTAAACGGCACTATAAAATTAAAGTTTCGGGCTTGAATTCCATCCCTGAACAAGGCGGGGTTCTCCTTCTAGGCAATCATATCAGCTGGATAGACTGGGCTATTCTTCAGATCGCGGCTCCCAGACCTATTCGGTTCGTGATGGAGCGATCGATTTATGATCGATGGTATATAAATTGGATTGTCAAGATTTTTGGTGCTGTACCGATTGAGGTCGGCAACGGGGGTAATGAGGCTCTTATTGAGGTTTCGAAGTTACTAGATATGGGAGAAGTTGTTTGTATTTTTCCTGAAGGTACCATTTCAAGAACAGGACACCTTGTCCAGTTTCGCAACGGTTTTGAGCGAGTGCGGTCCCTAGCAAAAAATACTTATGTAATTGTTCCATTTTATCTTCAGGGTCTTCGGGGTAGTCAATTTTCAATGTCTTCGACTCATTTGAGAAAAAGTTACTCGTACAGCTCATTGAGAGATCTTGTGGTCACCTTTGGATTACCTTTAGCAAATGATGTGTCGACTGGAATAGTTAAGCGTCAGGTTTTACGACTGTCCGTGGCGTCTTGGGAATCATATGTAGAGACGCTGCCAACTCTTCAAAACGCTTGGATCACTAGTGTCAAGAGATCAAAAAACCTTCCCAGTTTGGTAGATGAGGGTTCGGCTCCTCTTACCTCTATTCGGGCTTTATGCGCTGCGATTGCGATTTCTGTAAGAATCTCTAAGAAAGTGGCTAACCAAAATGTAGGTTTATTGTTACCCTCCAGTGGTGGGGCAGCTTTGGCAAATATGGGAAGTCTATTGGCGGGGAAAGCGGTAGTAAATCTTAATTACACCTCTAATCTTTCGGATATCACATCTGCCTGTGAGACTGCAGAAATTAAGGTTATCGTTACATCGAACACCTTTCTAAAAAAACTTAAGGCGCGCGGAATCGACATCCGAACAGCCTTCCAGGGCCAAGAGCTGATATATTTAGAGGAATTGGTGAGAGAAATCCCAAAAATTGAGCTAGGTTTGTATTGGCTAACGGTAAAGTTGCTCCCTGAAAGTTTTGTGAGACTACTTTATAGTCATCATAATGATACGGACAAAATCGCAGCAATTCTGTTCTCAAGCGGTAGTGAAGGATCTCCCAAAGGGATCTCACTTACTCACAAAAACATTATGGCTAATATCAAACAAGTAGCGGAGATTGTTAACGCTAAGCCTGACGATGTAATGATGGGTTCATTGCCGTTGTTTCATGCGTTTGGACTCACTGTTACTACTCTTCTTCCGCTTATAGAAGGGATTCCTTTGGTTTGCCAGCCTGATCCAACGGACGCTCTTTCCACTGCGAAATCAATTTCACGACACGGAGTAAGCATTATGTGTGGCACTTCGTCTTTATTGAGGCTATACACCCAGAATCAAAAGATTCATCCTCTACTACTAGTTAGCCTTCGTCTTGTTGTTTCTGGGGCTGAAAAGCTCGACGATAGAGTGCGTCAGGATTTTCAGGTTAAGTTTGGAAAAGCGATCCTCGAAGGGTATGGGACTACCGAAACCGCACCAGTTGCCACGTGTAATCTGCCAGACCAACTGGAACCAAGCAGGCTGAAAATTCAAAAGGGTAGTCAACTCGGAACTGTGGGTATGCCGGTCCCTGGCACCACTTGCATCATCGTGGATCCGGAAACATTCGAGGAATTACCAATTGGGGACGCCGGTATGGTGTTGATTGGCGGGCCACAAGTGATGCATGGGTACGTTGGAGAGCCTGAAAAAACAAAAGCAGCGATTAAGGAGATCGACGGTTTTAGGTGGTATGTTAGCGGAGATAAGGGTATTATCGACGAAGATGGATTCCTTACCATTATAGATCGCTATTCGCGCTTTGTAAAAATAAGAGGTGAAATGATCAGCTTGGCGGCCGTCGAGCGTGCTCTCAGAAGTGTCATATCAGAGGAAGTTGGAATAATTGCGGTTGGATTGCCTGACGCCACAAGGGGTGAAAAAATTGTTCTAGTGAGTGATCGAGAACTCGATCTCACCGTTATTCGTAAGAAGATGCTGGACCTCGGGTGTCAGGCTCTAATGCTACCAGCTGAATATCAGGTGGTTAACTCAATTCCTTTACTTGGCAGTGGAAAAGCAGATGTGCGAAGAGCACGTGCTATGGCGGTCAAGTTTCAATAGCGGGGGATTACTAAGAGCTAATAAATACAAATTTATCTGTAGAGAAACTTTTGTCTAGATATTTTAAATATTTGAAGTGAAAAGGTCACGTTGATCAAGTGAGTAGCCTCTATATTTAATATTAATAACGTTTCCCTAATTCTTTAGATTAGCGCCACGGGACGGCAAAATAACGAGTTACGCCAAGTCTCGAAAAAAATGGCATACAGATTAAGAAGCTCGGCACCGTACAAGAATGATAGTTTTATAATTTTTGTTAGATTTGCATTTTAAGAACTCGGATGAAAGGATGTGTCAGGTGCAAGAAAAGAATTTAGTACAACATTTTGATGACTGAACTGGAATATTCCAGACCTTTGGCGGCATAACAGACGATGGAATGATTAACCCCAGAAATATCAGATTTACGCTTGGAATTTTATTTGGAACTATGGTCGAAGCGGAGCTCCTGAGACAGCGACGAAACAGCATCGACATTGAACGATCTTGGCCGAGCACAAATTTATGGAGGAGATGATGACACAGGTTAGTGAAAGTCAGCTTTCGGGCACAGATGCGTTGATTCTTGAACGAAAAGGTAGTGTTTTAACTATTTGGCTCAATCGGCCCGAGGTCAAAAATGCCCTGTCAATTGAGATGACCAACAGTTTGTTTGGAGCCCTCAAGGAAGTTCAAGATGACCGCACTATCAGGACGATTGTGTTACGGGGAAAGGGCGGATTTTTCTGCGCTGGAGCAGATTTAAAGGGCTTTCAATCGTTAGCTCAAAAGGGAAGTGCTAATGAAGTTGCAAAAGGTAATCGGTCATTTGGATTTTTGATGAGCCAGCTCAATGAGCAGCCACAGGTGGTAATTATATTGGTAGAGGGTGCCGCGATTGGCGGTGGCTTAGGCCTTGCTTGTGTTGCTGATGTGACGCTCGTGATGAGGGATGCCCGTTTCCGTCTAAGTGAGACAAGCCTCGGAATTCCGCCCGCACAGATAGCCCCATTTGTAACAGAGCGTGTAGGGCTAACGCAGGCACGCCGGTTGATGCTAACGGGTGCCCGATTTAGGGGAGATGGTGCGGTTTCGCTGGGAATTGCACATGATTATGCCACAAGTGTAGATGAGCTTGAGGCGAAGTGTGAAGCGGTGTTGCACCAAATTTCGGTATGCGCGCCCGGGGCGAATGCGGTGACAAAGTCAATTCTTTTCGAGACCTTACGAAAACCTAGAGGTGAAGCTCTTGACTTTGCCGCAGAAGGTTTTGCGCGATGTATGCTCGGTCAAGAGGGGCGAGAAGGAGTTTCAGCTTTTGTTGAAAAGCGCAAACCATATTGGGTGTCTTGTCTGGAGGGAGACAAAGTTGTCTGAATCCACTTCATAGTATCCTTGTGTTCAATCGCACCGAGATTGCCCGCAGGGTTCTTTGGACGGCAACTGCTTTCGATTGTTGGACGGTTGTAGTCTATGTAGACGCTGACCGTGGTACCGATCACGTAAGACGTGCAAACGAGGCAATTCGTCGTAGTGCTGTGACTGCCAGTGAGCGTTATTTGTTGGTTGATCTAATTATCAAGGTACCGAAGTTGAGCCGCGTTAAAATGGTGTACTCGGTATTCGGGTTTTAAGTGTAAATCCGTCCCTTGGTAAGTCTTACCAATGAAGAGGGAATCTTATTCATTGGGCCCAGTTCAGAGGTGGGTGAGGTTATGGAAATAAGGCATATGCAAAACGCATTATGTTACAGACGGACGTGCCTTGTATTCCAAGCCATTAGGGTGTCGATCAATCGGACTTCCGTTGGTTGGGAAGGGCGCCAATATCAAATTGCTGTTGATGGTGACGGCTACCGCGGGTAAGGTGGTCGGTGATTTTTGCATTAAAGCTGCTCGCAGGTTACGGTTGAAGCTGTTTTGCTTGAAATAGCGGCTTGCTAAGTCATGAATCGTTTTAAGGGAGGCAAAGATAACAGGTGGCTTTGAAGTTATGGCATTGTAGCTTATCTCGATCGATTAGGCCGCTCTGGACGATGGAGGAGATGGGGCTTGAATATGAGTTGGTTTGCATGAAATTTCCCCCTCGTTTTCTTCACCCTGGGTATACCGATATAAATCCCATTGGCACGGTGCCTTTTTTTACCGACGGTTTTGTCGAGATGACTGAGTCGTCCGGTATCAGTCAATATCTTGTAGACCGATATGGTCCTACTTTATTGTCAGTTGGTCCGGGTGAGCCAGATTTTGGGCTCTATTTGAATTGGCTGCATCGAAGCGATGCAACTCTGACTTTTCCACAGACATTGGTGTTACGTTATTCTCAACTCGAGCCCGAAGAGCGACGCCCTAAGCAGGTAGTAAAGGATTATACGCAGTGGTTTTATTCTCGGTTACGATCTCTTGAGAGCATGTTGAGTACTCGAGAGTTTTTATGTTCGGATCGATTTACTATTGCTGATATAAGTGTCGGATACGCACTTTTACTGGCAGAAACCTTGGGACTCCATGAGGGATTTAAGCATCATACCGCGGCCTATTACGCACGCCTCAAGACGCGTCCTGCATACATCAAAGCATGTTCATTGTGAGCATCTGTATTAATTTACTCAAATGATAATGATTTTGCGTTAGCTATTAAAAGCTCCTTCTTTCGGAATATTCCTCTCAAAGGAATGTAATATTCTTGGGAAAATTATTTATAAATTTTATGATTTGCGTTGCCTTAAATAGATTCCTGTTGGTACCCGTTGAGGTCAAAACTCTTATTATGATGGGACAGAGCACTATGATCAGTGCCGATAGTGCAGGTGGTCAGGTATTCAAAGGTACCCGATACGCTACTCCTCCGATATCAGAATTGCGTCAGCATGAGCCATACAAGAACCGCGGTCATAGTGGGAAAATATTTGGTTTTGAATTTGGTGCTATCTGCCCGCAGAGCCTTTACCTAAAAATTTTCGACCTCGCTCAGAATGATGTCTGATCGATCGGAGGACAAAGAGGATGGGAGTGACAAGTGTGTGGCTCTTATTTAAATCGTAGCCCTCAATTAGAACTGATATGCTATTTCTCAATTTAGCAGAAGCACAGATAACGTCGAGTTAACTATTGACTCTGGCGGAAGTCTGAGGGCTAATCTCCTGCAGATAAACCTTCTTGTACATCGACCTTTAAATAAAACCATGGAAATGGGTGCGAGCGATTTTAGTTTGCGTCAAACAATCGCCTAGGTAGCGGATCAGGGATCACAATTGGTGGTTTTGCTCTTAAGGTCACGGGGGTTGCGAATCAGTGATAAGCGCAAGTAACTTCTTTCTTTGTGATCGGTGACTCCTAAAGAACCGGTGAGGGAAAGTGAGGATTTCTAAAGTAGGAAAAGCATTTCTGCCGCAGCGGTTTGACTAGATATGAATGGGTATTTTTTCAGATCAGGTTCTAAAGTTGTTTAATCTCGGTAAATTGTCGAGGGTTCCTTTGCTTATTAGCTACAACGAAGGCGAGGTTACTATTTACGCTTTGTACCCAATCAAAAAAGTTTCCGGCTATCGATACCACAGTTAGATAATCTATCAGATACCTCGGTCCGCTACCTCTTAATTTAAAAATTTGTATCCTAAACAGGAGGAATCAATCGAGCCACATGGAGAAACTTACCAAGATGATCTCGCTTACTGGACTGCCCATAGCTGGGTAAAAAACAGAGATGTCGGAAAAGCTCGCATGGCTTTACTAGTTTTTAATGAGCCACGGACCGACATTGGTAGACAAATAAGGGGCATACTTTTCAGCGCAACGTTCTTATACCTTCGGTAGCATTTCTTCTAGTCATTTTGATGTCCTGTACGCCCAAGATCTCAGGCTTAACTATTGGGCTAGTTTTTAAAATTCGGGGACCCAACTTCGGCTAGTAAAAGGCAGAAGAGATTGCTCATTGGATGCAGTTCGCAGGAAATAATAAATACCAAGAGATCGGTGTCCAGCCTTAGAATTACCAAAATTTGTATCGCAGACGTATCTTTGTGGACAAATATTTTCGATTTAACAGGGATTTAATCACCTTTGATAGGGATTAATGAGTAAGAAGAGTAGTTTTTGTGTAATTGAGTTATGAGAAATAATATAATCAACATGAAAAACGTGCTTGGGTTATTTGTCTGAAGTTTAAGGTTCTGAGGAGGAGTGTCAATGGATATAGCGTTCACTAAAGAAGATTTGGCGTTTCGAGATGAGGTGCGCAAATTCTTTGCCGCTGAATACGATTCCTCTTTAGCAGGAGGCTTAAATTTAGCAACCATCAGTGATGGTATTTCTTACAAAGAAGCGATCGTAAAGTGGCAAAAAAAGCTCTATGCAAAAGGCTGGATGGCTCCTAGTTGGCCAGTAGAGTATGGCGGTGCCGGTTGGTCTGTCACCCAAAAATTTATTTTTGAGACTGAGCGCGGGGCTACTGGCATTCCTGCTGTAATTCCTTTCGGCGTCAGTATGGTTGCGCCGGTGATATACACTTTTGGAAATAAAGAGCAAAAGAAGAAGTTTTTACCGCGAATACTCTCCAGTGATGACTGGTGGTGTCAGGGTTATTCGGAACCTGGTGCGGGGTCCGATTTGGCAGCTTTGAGTACTTCAGCAGAACTGGTTAATGGACACTACCTAGTAAACGGCCATAAGATTTGGACCTCATACGCACAATACGCAGACTGGATTTTCTGCTTGGTTCGAACGAGTAAGGAGACGCGAAAGCAACAAGGTATAAGCTTTTTACTTATTGATATGAAAACTCCCGGTATTAGCATAAAACCAATAGTAACTATTGATGGGAGACACCATCTTAATGAGGTGATGTTTGAGGATGTTCGGGTACCGACTGAAAATCTAATTGGTGAGCAGGACAAGGGGTGGACCTATGCGAAAGCCCTTTTGGCGCATGAACGCCTAGCCTTGGCCGAGGTGGCTGACTCAAAACGGGCTTTATCTGAATTGAAGGAGCGCGCAAGGCAAGAGGTAAATGGTGGTCGCGCAATGATTGATGATCCTGTTTTTCAGATGCGAATGTCAGATGTAGAGACGGAGCTAATGGCCCTTGAGTACACTGAACTTCGCGTACTGGCTACGATGGCTGAGGGAGGCACCCCTGGGCCTGAGTCTTCTCTTCTCAAGATCAAAGGAACAGAGATAATACAAGCAATACAGGAGCTTCAACTTCAAATTGCAGCGTATTATGGAGGCGGAATTCCAAGCAATGAGCAAAAAGATGGATATGGACATGATTTTGCTGAAGAAGCTCGATGCGGATACCTTTTTGGACGTGCAGCAACGATATATGGTGGTTCCAACGAGGTGCAACGTAATGTGATTGCTAAGATGGTTCTGGGAGTTTAGCAGACTGTGAGGAGAGAAGACTCATGAATTTCCAACTTAGTGATGAGCAAACGATGTTGCAGGACAGCGTTGCAAGGTATGTAAAAGACCAGTATAGCTTTGATGTAAGAAAAAAAATTATCTCATCAGAAAAAGGAATGAGCACTGAATCATGGGAGGTGTTTTCTGACCTCGGATGGCTCTCGATACCTTTTTCGGAGGATCATGGCGGTTATGGTGGAGGTAATGAAGACGTAGCAGTTATCATGGAAGAATTGGGAAAGGGAATAGTAGTAGAGCCTTTTGTACCCACTGTTTTATTGTTTGGCGGTTTGTTGTCGCATTGCAGAAATAATGATATTTCTGCAGGTCTTATTCCAAAGATCATCGAGGGAAGTTGTCAGGGTGCGTTTGCTTATCTTGAGCGTCAGTCCCGATTTGAGATCACCGACATGAAAACGACCGCCACGCATTCAAAAAAAGGCTGGAGCATAGATGGTTCTAAGTCCGTTGTCTTGAATGGCTCGAATGCGACGCATATTATTGTGGCGGCGCGAACGTCTGGTGGGCAGTACGACTCGTCGGGGATTAGCCTTTTTATGGTTGATTCGGACACCCAAGGACTCTCAATTCTCCCATATGGAATGATGGATGGCCATAAGGCCGCAAATATAACATTTGATAGTGTGAATCTTTCAGAGGATACAATGCTCGGTGATTTAGACGAAGGTATGAGAATTATTGAAAAGATCATGCCGCAAGTGTTAATCGGTCTCTGCGCTGAGGCGATAGGCATTATGACTATACTGAATGAAGCCACAATAGCTTACACGAAGACACGCCAGCAGTTCGGTGTCCCAATAAGCTCTTTTCAAACCCTTCAGCATCGCATGGTTGATAATTTTATGGCAGCTGAACAGGCAAGATCCATGGTATATCGAGCGCTGTGTGCCTTTGGCCACGGTAGCCTGGAGGTTGAGAATGAACGAATGCGCTCACTGCATGCTATGAAAGTTACAGTGGCGAGGTCCTCTAAGCTGATTGGAGAGGAAGCAATCCAGATTCATGGCGGGATGGGGATGACCGATGCACTTAATATAGGTCACTACGTAAAGCGGCTCATGACCATAAATCTTATGTTCGGTGATGGAGATTACCACCAGAAAAAATTTAACCAGATAAGCTATCAAGCTTTATAGCCCGCTATTTAGGCTTATAAACTTTATTGCTAATCAAGAACTCATTCTCTAATGGTGCGACAAATCAACTTTCGATAGTTAGGATGAAGCCGTTGAGAATCCGGAGAGACGGAAACTTATTATTTCTTCCGCTTCTGCCATGATTCGTTTAATGAGTGCGTCGACGCTTGGCGAATCATCGATTAAACCAGCGACCATACCACAAGACCAGGCTCCTGCGTCCATATCTCCATCTGCCATTATTTTTGGATAGACGCCCGCTACCTCTTCGATAACATCCTCGAATGCCAATTTATCCCCGAGCGCTTTCTCTTTTCCAAGTAGTCTTGTTACAGCCGCATTCTTCAAGACACGCTCAGTGTTGCGCAGTGGACGCATTACCAGAGCGGTGTCAAGTTCTGAAGCGTCTATAATTGCCTGTTTTACGTTCGGATGAACCGGTGCCTCTTTTGTGGCAACAAATCGGGTACCCATATTTATCCCCTCCGCACCAAGCGATAGTGCGGCTACTAAGCTACGAGCGTCAGCCATCCCTCCAGATGCAACAAAGGGTATTGTCAGCTCGTCAGCGGCTCTCGGTAGTAAGATGAAGTTTGGTATATCATCCTCTCCAGGGTGCCCACCACATTCGAAGCCATCTACCGAAACCGCATCACAACCAATTCTCTCTGCTTTTAGAGAATGGCGCACAGACGTGCACTTGTGTATCACTTTTACGTCGGCCTCTCTAAGCATTGGCAACCATTTCTGGGGGTTATTGCCCGCTGTTTCGACGATTTTTACACCCCCCGCTATAATTGCCTTGAACATCTCTTCATAGTTTGGCGGCGTCAGGCTCGGCAGAAAAGTCATGTTGACCCCGAAAGGTTTGTCTGTCATCTCATGGCAACGAGCTATCTCGTCTGCTAATTTCTCCGGGGTGCCTTGGGTGAGCCCAGTTATTATTCCGAGGCCACCGGCATTTGAAACAGCAGCGGCTAGCTCTGCAAAGCCGACATAATGCATGCCGCCCTGGATAATTGGATGTTCTATGCCAAATAGTTCAGTGATCCGAGTTTTCATTAGACCTCCTGTATTTCAATGTTTAGCTAGTATAACTTACTCCGGGTCTGTGGAACATATCGCGACGCCATATAAACAATATCTAATTCTTATACGCTTAAAGGTAATAGTTATAACAGTTGCTACTCCGAAATACCTACCTTATCGTGAATCTCAATGGTTAAAAAGCTTAAGATTTCGGATTCCATACTGCTGATAGGATCCGTATAATAGATAAAACAATAACTGATCGCGTGGGAACTTAAGCTGTAAAATCCATCTCTTCAGTTGATCTGTAAAAAACGATTTATAAGGAAGTATTAAAAATGAGCAATCACAAGGCTCTTCAAACTTTTGGTCGTTCTGGCAATCCCGCGCTCAGTGACGCTACATTTAGCAGTGAAGCCCAAAATGTTCGCCCTCAAGATCAAGATTTTGGTCCCATGACCCTCGAAGGAACAGTGAATAAGACTGGGATCCTTCTTTTTCTCGTGATTCTCTCAGCTTCTTACACATGGAATCTTTTTTTTCGAAGCGGTGACGCTTCGAGTGTCATGCCCCTAATGATGGTTGGGGGGATTGGCGGCTTTGTCATGGCTCTTGTAACGATTTTCAAGAAGCACTGGTCCAGTGCGACAGCACCAATTTATGCTTTGCTAGAAGGTCTTTTCCTTGGTGGTATATCTGCGATTTATGAGGCGCAATTTCAGGGAATTGTGATACAGGCAATTGGATTAACCCTGGGAACCCTTGCGTCACTACTTTTTCTTTACAAGACTGGAATAGTGAAACCAACAGAAAATTTCCGACTCATGGTCGTTTCAGCGACTATGGGGATCGGTGTGCTGTATCTAGTTAGTATGGTCATGAGTATGTTCGGGTCTGGAATTGGATTCATCCACTCAAATGGTATTTTTGGGATTGGCTTTAGCTTGTTTGTGGTGTCGATCGCTGCACTCAACCTGGTGCTTGATTTTGATTTTATCGAGATGGGAGCCGAGCAGGGAGCTCCTAGATATATGGAGTGGTTCGGTGCTTTTTCCTTAATGGTAACACTTATTTGGTTGTACCTCGAGATGTTGAGACTGCTGGCTAAGTTGAGAAGCCGTTGATGGACTTAAATAGTTTTTTCTTCGGTATCATTTCTGTATGTTCTTTGGGAATTTTTTTTTATATTGGACGGTTCAAAGCCTCGCGAAGCCAGCTGGAGCGTGAAGATCGTATAGAGTGGTCAACCAGTAAGTTTTCCCTTTGGAAAATATTTCTCTACACTGTTGGCGCAGTTTCGGCATTGGTGTTGTTGACTTACCTTTTTTGAGAAGGGTTGAGTCGGCCTGTTTTCAAAGAAGTCTGACGAGAGAAGCATAATGGAAAATATCCCTATACTCTTGCATGGAGCTATTGCAGGGTTAATTGTATATCAGAGCGCCATTGTCGCACCAAACGTGTTTCGACTGCTTCCACAAGAGCACAGCTCACTCTTTCTGAGAACAATTTTTCCGCGGTTTTTTCTTATAATCCTACTACTATCATTATTAAGCAACTTTTGTGCGCTTGTCTA
>MDTB01102508.1_pt1 | contig 62923 bp, 59 predicted proteins | sample 811161 | NCBI WGS metagenome assembly MDTB01 (sample SAMN05326650, study PRJNA326480) | marine metagenome | isolation source: seawater | place: Mediterranean Sea | collected 2009
TAAAGCAATTAGATTCTGTAGGACCAAGTGGAGAAACAATAATAGACTATTCTGTATATGATGCTATTCGAGCAGGTTTTACTAAAGTGGTATTTGTTATTAGAAAAGAATTTGAGGCTGATTTCAAATCAAAAATTTCTAATAAATATATTGGTGAAATTAATGTTGAATTTGCATTCCAAGATTTAAACAATCTTCCTTATGGATATCTATGTCCTGAGGAACGAGTAAAGCCATGGGGAACTGGGCATGCAATTTTATCTGCGGAGGAATATATCAATGAGCCGTTTGTAGCAATTAATGGCGATGATTTTTATGGTTTTGAATCATTTGAAAAAATAGTGCGCTATTATCGTAATAATAATTCATATTCTATGGTTGCTTATGATTTAGGAAAAACGTTATCTGATTTTGGTGGTGTAACAAGGGGGCTGTGTACTGTTAATCATAATTTTTTAGAAACAGTTATTGAAACAGGTGACTTAAAAAAATCAAATGGAGGAGTCTTGTCTAATCGAATCATTGATTTAGATGGTTCTGAACCGGTATCAATGAATGTATGGGGCTTTACACCTGATTTGTTTAGTGAGTTAAAATCTATGTTCAAAGACTTCCTCGATAAAAATGGTGATGCGATGGAGAGTGAGTTTTTGATTCCAACTGTAATCAATACTTTGATTCAATCAAGGAGGAAGGAGGTACGTGTTCTTAGGACTGGCTCTAAGTGGTTTGGTGTGACATTTAAGGAGGATAAGCCATTTGTGATACAACAGATTCGTTTGTTGGTTGAAAGTGGAGTTTATCCAGAAAAATTATTTTAAGAAGATTATATTAACGTTGAATTGTTGTTTAGTTGAAAGTTTCAGTAATTATTCCAACCTTTAATAGAAAGCATACTCTAAAAAGAGCAATAGATTCAGTATTAAAACAAACATATAATATATTTGAATTAATTATCGTCGATGATGGCTCAAATGATGGTACAGGAGAATGGATTAGTAAAAAGTATCCAAAAATTCAATATATATATCAATCAAATTCAGGTGTTGGTTCTGCAAGAAATAGAGGTATTCATTCATCAAAAGGTTCTTGGATTGCTTTTTTAGATTCAGATGATCAATGGCTACCAAAAAAATTAGAATATCAAATCAATGAAATTCAAAGTAATAGAGATTATTACTTTTGTCATACTAATGAAATATGGATTCGGAATGGAGTTCGTGTTAATCAAAAGAAAAAACATAAAAAATATGGGGGAAATATTTTTGAGAAATGTCTAGATATGTGCAGAATTTCGCCATCATCTACATTCATACATAAATCTGTTTTTAATAATATTGGATTTTTTGATGAATCTCTTAGAGTATGTGAAGATTATGACTTGTGGTTGCGCATAACTTCAAAGTATAAAATATTATATCTAGATCAATTATTAATAATGAAATATGGTGGACATGCAGATCAGTTATCAAAAGTAGATGACGGTATAGAGAAATATCGTATAGAGTCTTTGAAGAAGATATTAACCTCAACATCGTTAAATAAAACGCAATATAATCATGCTAGAATAGCTCTCATCAAAAAACTAAACATTTATGCAAATGGTTTACAAAAAAGAAAAAAACTAGATGAATTAACTAGAGTAAATAATTTGATTCAAGATTGGATTAATACCTCTAAGTTTCGTTAAATTTATTAAAAATCTGATTAAATATTTTGGAAGTACAGAATTAGTTAAGTGAGTTCTTTTTTATCTGAGAACGTATTAAGTTTATTCATTACTTTTAAAGAATGTATAAAAATGAAATCTGTTAAAAATATATTTGTAATAGTTTCCTATTGTTTTTTAGGATTATCTGCTTCTGATTGGGTAGATATGGGGTCATCACGTCCGTATCCACCACAGTGGAATGTGAATTCGGTATCTGATAATAATATTGAAATTACTTTTGATGTCAGTGGTTATAACCAAGTTGTTTTAGAAAATGGAAAAACTAGATTGTCTTTACCAGGCGGTGTTCCAATTTTAGATAAAGGATCGCCTAATCTTCCTCGTATGGCTCGGTCAGTAATTATTCCAGATGTTGCCAATATGGTATTATCAATCGTAGAAACAGAATATGTTGATTTACCATTTGACAATATCGAGCCATCAAAAGGTAATCTGACCAGAGATATTGACCCTTTATCTGTTCCCTATACTTATGGTAAGGCATACACAACTGATGAATTCTATCCAAAGGAAATAGTTTTCTTGCGAGAGCCATATATCCTTCGTTCAATAAGAGGGCAAGCCGTTGTTTTTCAGCCAATTCAATATAATCCTATTCAACGAACATTAAGAATCTATTCCAGTATTAAAATATCTATTCAGCAAGATGGAGAAAGCTTTGTAAACCCTCTAAATATGCGTCCGCAGAAATCTGATAGTAGAGAATTTGAATATATGTATAGAAATCATTTCATTAATTATCCACAAAATGAAAGATATGAAGTTTTAGGCGAGCATGGGCCAATGTTAGTTATTAGTTATGGAGATTTTATGGATGAAATGCAATCTTTTGTAGATTGGAAGAACTATAAAGGTATACCAACTCAAATGATTGATGTAGCGGATATTGGTGATGAAAATGATATGGCACAATATATCGAAGAACAGTATTATGAAAATGGTATTGCATATGTTTTGCTTGTTGGGGATATAGATCAAATAGAGACAATTCGGCGTTCAAATGGAGCAGGCTCAAATAGCCCATCAGATAATTCACTTACTTTTGTTGCTGGTAATGACTATTACCCAGACCTAATTATTGGACGTTTTTCTGCAGAAAATGGTGAACATGTGGAAACAATGGTCAATAGGACAATCTCTTATGAAATGAATCCAGATCCAATGGGAGAGTGGTATAAAAAAGGTTCAGGTTTTGCCTCAAATCAAGGTCCTGGTGATGATGGGGAATATGACGATGAACATATGGATAATATTAGAGATATTTTATTAAACTATACTTATGTTGAGATTGATCAAGTATACGACCCAGATGGAACAGTTGCCCAAGGTGAGGCGGCAATCAATGAAGGTCGTTCGATTGTTAATTATACAGGACATGGGTCTAATGGCTCATGGGGCAATGGTTGTCCGATGAACAATACAAATGTTAATGGTCTTACAAATTCTGGTAAGTGGCCATTTATTTGGTCTGTAGCTTGTGTAAATGGAGAGTTCCAACAAGGAACTTGTTATGCTGAAACTTGGCTACGAGCTACTGATGATTCCAATGGGTCACCAACAGGTGCAATTGCTACTTTAATGTCTACTGTTAATCAAGGTTGGAACCCTCCTATGGAGGGGCAAGATGAAATGAATGCAGTATTCGCAGAGTCATACTCTGATAATATAAAAAGAACTTTTGGTGGTCTTTCTTTTAATGGTATGAATCAGATGAATGACAGTTATGGATCTCAAGGCTATGATGAGACTTACTATTGGACCATATTTGGAGACCCATCAGTCGTTGTTCGTTCTGATACTCCAACAGAGATGGATGTTAATCATAGCGGTATTATTATTATTGGTGCAACTCAATTTTCTATTGAAACGAATGTGAGTGGAGCTTTGGCTGCGATATCTAGAGATGGGCAACTTTTAGCAACGGGGCATACTGATGAAGCAGGCAATCTTGATTTCACATTTGAATCAGCATTAAATCTTCCAGGTGAAGTTGATATTGTTGTTACTGCTTATAATAAGATTCCTTATGAGGCTAATGTTAATATTATTGCTCCGGATGGAGCCTATATGCTTATGGAAGGATTTATCGTAAATGGAGGAAGTGATGTTTTACCTAATTATGGTGAGACTGGCTATTTTCATACCATATTTGAAAATGTAGGCCAAGATTCATCTGAAGATTTATTATTTACCATTATACATGAAGGTTCAATGGTAAATATTTTAACTAATGAGATTATTCAGGAATCCATTTCACCAGGAGAGCAGGTGGCTATAGGACCCTATGACTTTGAAGTAGCTTGGAATATAGAAGATGGTACAACTATTCCTTTCACTGTTTTAGTGATTGGTGATAATTCGTATTGGGAATATGAAATGGAGCTAACTGTTAATGCACCAGATTATCAAATAGTTTCATCTCAATTATTTGATAATGGCAATGGAATTCTTGATCCGGGTGAGGAAACTACTATGCAGGTTATTTTAGAAAATATTGGTAATGCATCAGTTCCTTATCCTACTTTTGAGAGTACCTCCAACGATCCATATATCACAATACATAATATTAATAGTAATAATGATTATTGGTGGGGTATTGATAATGATAATTATATCACACTAGATATGGATATTTCAGCAAGTTCTGATGCTCCCTTAGGTCATACATCTATAATGTCGCTGTTAATAGGTTCTCTCAATACTGGTTATGGTTATGTATTGCCTATGCCAATCACTCTTGGTATTCTTATAGAGGATTTTGAGACTGGGAACTTTGAATCCTTTGAGTGGCTCCATGGAGGTGATGCTGTTTGGACTATTGTAAACAATGCATATTCAGGAGATTTTTCAGCTCGTTCAGGAGCGATTGGAGATAACCAAACTTCAGAACTTTCAATTATAATGAATATATTATATGAAGGTGAAATTCAATTTTGGTCTAAAGCTTCATCTGAGCAGGGAAACTCTGGAACTGTATATGATTATTTAGAATTTTATATTGATGACCAATCACAAGAGTTAAATATTGGCGGTGATTCCGATTGGAATGAATATATAGTTAATCTTCCAATAGGAGAGCACATCCTTCGATGGGTATATGAAAAAGATGAAGCTCAGAACTCTGGTGATGATTGTGCCTGGATAGATAGAATACAGTTTCCTGCAGGGGCAATCCCACCATTAGATATTGACTTTGGTGATTTAAATTTTGATAGTATTGTAAATATATTAGATGTAATAGTGACAGTTAATTATGTGATTGGTCATATTGAGCTTAGCAATGAACAGATACAAAATGCTGATTTAAATCTGGATGGAACAGTAAATGTATATGATATTCTTATGATTGTTGATCAAGTCATTTATTAAAACCAAAACAAAAGAAATACTCTTCAAATTCACCACCTCTTTTTTCCGAAAAATATGAAAATAGCAGGTAATAATTATAACAATGCTATCTCACTTTTACTTTTTTTTACCTTATTGCATGGAGAAAAATCAATAGAGCTCCATAGTATATCTAGCTCTATAAAGGTTGATGGAATTATTGAACTTGATGAGTGGAGCAATGCTCAAGTTGCTGAAGGATTCGTTGAAATTATGCCAAGAGATAATTTTCCTTCCTTGACAAATACAAAAGTGCTTGTAACTTATGATAAAGAATATTTGTACCTTGCTTTTTATGCTATAGATAATCCAAAAAAAATAAGAGCAACTCAATCAAAAAGAGATGATATTGAAGACGATGATAGGGTAGGTGTAATTTTGGATCCAAGAAATGATGGAATAGTTGCATATACTTTTTCTAGTAATGCATATGGGAATCAACATGATGGACAAAAATTTGGGGATAGAGATCGTAAAGGTTGGGATGCTCTTTGGTTATCTGCTGGAAGATTAACAGATTCTGGATATGAAGTAGAAATGGGAATTCCATTCTCTATTTTTGGTATCTCTGACACTGATGATTTCCATTGGAGAATTTCCTTTTTTCGTATTGTCCCAAGAAACGATAGTGAGCGATTGAATTTTTGGACCTCTGTCAATAGAAATGATAAATGTGATATATGTCAATTAGGTCATTTATATGGAATAAAAGATATAAACGCGAAGGCTCCGATAGAGTTATTACCTAGTATTATTGGGTCATATGAAGATAAAATTTTTGGCGATATTGGTTTGGGCGTATCATTCCCAATTGCAAAAGAAACAACTGTAGAAATCACGTTTAATCCAGATTTTAGCCAGGTTGAGTCAAATGCTACAAAAATAGATCTTAACAGTCAAACCTCTCTTTCTTATAGGGAGACAAGGCCGTTTTTTAATGAAGGTATTGATCTTTTTAATATGGGTTCTGGATGGAAGCCAAAAACACGCGCAGTATATACACGATCAATTAATCAACCTATCGTTGCATCTAAGATATTAGGTCATTACAAAAATATCCAATATGGTTATTTAGGTGCTATAGATCAAAATAGTATTATAATCGTACCTTTCAAAGATTTTGGAGATACTTCAGATAATTTAGGAAAAAGTATTACAAATATTTTTCGGGGAAAATATATTATAAAAAATGGTTCTTATTTAGGTAGTATTTTATCAGACAAACGATATAAAGACGGAAGCGGAACCTTAGGTGGTATAGATGGAATATTTCGTTTTAATGATAATCTAAAATTAGATTGGCAACTTTTATTATCTAAAACGAATGAACCAAATGACACTACTCTTTCTACTAATATCAATGGTTACACTTTTGATAACGGGTCATACAGTTCAGACTTTGATAAAGAAACATATAGTGGGCATGGTTTGTATCTAAGTTTAGAAAGTGAAAAGCGTAATAATAGTATGACATTAATGTATGCTGAGAGGTCTTCTACATTTAGAGCAGATAATGGTTATATTGATTTTAATGATAGAAGGAATGTCACCATAAATAGAGGTATAAGTTTATATCCTGAGAATACACTCTTTGAAAAGATAAATTTTTGGTTGGGAATTGGAAGAATTTATTTTTATGATTGGTCTCCAAACCAAGATTGGATATACATTGGTCACAGTGCAAGGATGTTAGGTCAACTCAGCTATGATATTGCATTATTAGCTGAAAACGAAATTTATAAAGGGATACAATTTTATAATAATTATAGTATGATGTTTGAGCTTGAAAAAGATTTTTCAAAAAATATAGCTATTGAAATTGAACCACAATTTGGGACTGAAATAATTAGAGAAGATGTACCTTATCAGGCTAGAAATATTAGCCTTGGTGCAGAATTAAATATTAAGTTGATGAATAGGATAAAGTTAAATTTTAAACTTGATCAATCACAATCTATGAGCTTTGATTCAAATGAAGAAATTTATTCTGATCAAATTTTTCGTTTAAAATTTGAATACCAAAAAGATTATTCTCTAAACTTTAGATTAGTTACACAATATCATAAATATTATCAAATGTTAGATATACAACCTTTGATTAGCTATCAGCCTGGCCCATTTACTATATTTTATGTTGGTACTAGCATATCCTACGAAAGAGTAGGTTCCCAGTGGTTAGAGGACTATGCTCAAGTATATGTAAAAGCTCAGAAATTATTTTCTATTTGAAGATTAGATAATAATGATAAGTAATATAATAGATGTCATTGCTTCATTACCAAGTCAGCATGTTATTTATGGTATAATTAGTACAATCCTCTGTATTGCATCAACTTGGGTTTATAGCAACAGCAATGATACGATTAAATCAATCATACTTAATACTATAGGATACCTTGTTATTGTAAATGAATGTATTTTTCAATTTTATATGATTTATTATGGAATATGGCAAATAAGTAACTCTTTACCTCTTGAAATGTGTTATATATCAGCATTATTAATTCCCATATATGCTAAAAATAAAGAAAATAGAGCACTTAAGACTTGGTTCTTTTTCGCAGGTTTTGCAGGGTCATTATTTGCATTTATTAATACAAATTTATCTGAACTGGAGCATATTTATGTATCCGTGCATTACTTTTTTGCTCATGGGCTTGTTATTTTTGTGATGTTGAGTATTGTTGTAGATGGATATTTACCAAGGTGGATAGATTATTTTAATGCTATTAAGTGGACTACATTTCTAGTAATAATTATAATAATCTTTAATTTGATATTTGGTAGCAATTATATGTTTACGTTTGAAAAACCTGGAGGAGTTAATTTTACTATTCTAATGCCAGATTGGCCATATTATTTCTTGATTATGCTATTTATCGGGTTATGCTTTTATACCGTGATGATGGCTGTAGTGGTTTTAGGAAAAAATAAAAAACGCTCATAACGCCTATTATTCCTTGTGGTTTGAATCTGCTGATAGTAATATAACCCGACATAAAAAATGAAAAAAATATTTAATATTCTAGGCTTCCAAATAAGTTGGTGGATTTGTGTTTTAGGTGCTGCAAACAATTTGGAGTTTCTTGGTCCATTGATAATGTTATTGTTCTTGATTGTTCACTTACTCTTTTTTTCACAAAAATATGAGATAAAATTGATTATTTTTTTTGCATTTGCTGGGACATTAATTGACACATTGATTGTTTATACTGGTGCGCTTGGTTTTGAGGGCCTTTATCACAATAATAAAATAATAGCGCCGCTCTGGATAACTGCTATGTGGTGTGGATTTTCGGCTACGATTAATCATTCTATGGCATGGCTAAAAAACCGTTGGGTTGCATCAATATTATTAGGATCTATACTTGGTCCATTGGCCTATATCACTGGAGAAAAATTTGGGGCAATCTATTTTTACACAACACACGCCAAAATTTTTATAATTTTATCTATAGTTTGGGGGATTAGCATTCCTTTTATTTATTTTGTTAACAGTAAATTAATGGGTGCAAAAAAGTGATTATCACCATGCGCTATTCAATTTTATCAATTATATTGTTTGTTTTTTGTTTAGCAGATGAGAAAAATACAAAGAAGCCAGTGCAGCTTTTTCAAAAGCTTAAAAGTAATGAAGGGTGGATAGAACGTAAAAATAAAGAAGGAATTATTATTAGTACAAAAGCAATTGAAGGGATGAGTATAGGTGCTTTTATGGTACAACAAAAAACAAATATAAATCCAACAATAATTAAGAACATTATTATGGATATAAAAAACTACGACACTTATTTTAGCAATTCAGAAACCTCCAACTTCAAAGAGATATATAGAAAAAATAATTGGGTGGATGGTTATCATTTTATACCAGTAACAGTACCTCTTATTAAAGACCGTGAATATTATTTTAGAATACAAGAAGATGGATTTATTGCGGAAGATTCTTCTTCTATTGTCCACTGGTATTTGGTAAGAAAAAACGATAATACTAAAAGTGTCAAAAGAAAAATAACGAACGATATAATAACCATTAATTATGGAGCTGGTTTGTGGAGTGCTGAAGACTTTGAAGGGGATTCATACGTTCTTACATATCGTCTTTTTTTAGACCCGGGAGGAATGATTCCTGGTTTTATGACTAATATGATGAATGAGACAAATATTGTGAATATTTTTAAGGATGTGATTTCTGCGGCCGAGTATAAAGGGATCAGCTTTCTGCGTTAAGATGATTGATAAATGAGAAACTTAATTTATTTTACTATTATTATTCAATTTTCATTAATTATAGGATGTAAAACTGCTAAAGAAGTTAGTTTACCAACAATGGAAACAGTTAGCTATGTAGATTTAAACCGTTTTATGGGTGATTGGTACGTTATCGCAAATATTCCTACTTTTATTGAAAAAAATGCAACGAATGCTATAGAATCATATAGTCTTAATGAGAAAGGGCAAGTAAGTACAGAATTTACTTTCTTTCAGGATTCACCAAATGGGGAAAAAAAAATATATAAACCAATAGGATATATACATAACACTGAAACTAACGCTGAATGGCGAATGCAGTTTATTTGGCCTTTTAAAATGCCATTCTATATTATTGATTTAGATAAAGAATACTCATATACTGTTATTGGAATCCCCTCTCGAAAATATGTTTGGATTATGGCAAGAGAATCAGTCTTGGCTGATGAAATATATGACAAAATCATAAACAATTTGTCGATGATAGGATACGAGACTTCAAAAATTGAAAAAGTAATTCAAGAATGGTAACAATCCAACTTATACAGAAAATAATTTATTAATGAAAATAGCTATTATTGGATCAGGTATTTCGGGTTTAACTGCTGCATACAGATTGCATAAAAATCACCAGATAACAATATATGAGAAGAATAATTATATTGGTGGGCATACGCATACACATGAGATTAATTATAAAGGTAAAGAGTGGGCTATTGATTCAGGTTTTATTGTTTATAATGAAAGGACATATCCTGAATTCATTAATTTATTAAATGAACTTGGTGTTGAGCGCCAACTCACTAGGATGGGGTTTAGTGTTAAGTCAGAAAAAAATAACCTTGAATATGCGGGGCACTCATTGAATGGACTTTTTGCACAAAGGTTGAATTTAATTAGGCCGTCATTTATTAAAATGCTTAGTGATATGAGGAGGTTCAATTATGAAGCAAGGAATGATTGTGAATCTATATCGTATGAAATAACTCTTGGAGAATATTTAAAATCAAATCAGTATTCAGAAGAGTTTATTAATCATTACATAATTCCAATTGGATCTGCAATTTGGTCAACTGTTCGAACTGAAATGATGACAATGCCTGCAATATTTTTTGTCAGATTTTTTGATAATCATGGATTACTTCAATTTATGGATAGGCCAAATTGGTGGGTAATCAAAGGCGGCTCAAAAAGATATGTTGAAAAAATGATAACTAATTTTGTAAATGATATAAAGATTAAAACTCCTGTTCACAAGGTTATAAGAAATAAACAAAACGTAAAAATCATTCATGGAAATGGCGAAAAAAAACAAACATTATTTGATACAGTGATTTTTGCTACACATAGTGACCAAGCTCTAAGATTAATTGATAAACCAACTAAAGATGAAATAGATATTCTTGGCTCGCTAAAGTATCAAAAAAATAATGCTCTACTTCATTTTGACAAATCTATTTTGCCTAAAAGAAAGAGAGCTTGGTCCAGCTGGAATTATTTATTGGATAAAGAATTAGATAAACCGGTTGCTCTTACATATAATATGAATATTCTACAAAGTATAAATTGTAAACGAATTTTTTGCGTCACTTTAAATAGTGAGGAATTAGTTGATTCAAACAAAATTATAAAAGAACTTAGTTATGAACATCCACTTTTTACTTTGGTTGGTTTAAAAGCACAGGGTCGTAAAAATGAAATTAGTGGAAAAAATAATACATATTATTGTGGTGCTTATTGGCGTAATGGATTTCATGAAGATGGTGTAGTAAGTGCTTTAGATGTATGTAAGCAGATTGAAAATCAATCATGAATATTTCAAAAAAGAGTTATATTTATAAAGGTACAATTCGTCATAGAAGATTTACACCTTTCAATCACTTTTTCACTTACCCTCTTTTCTTGACATATCTTGATTTGGACACTGTCCAAAAGACTATTAAAAAATCCTGGATATGGAATATAAATAAACCTGCACTTATATCATTTAGAAGAGAAGATTATCATGGTAAACAAAAGGTTTCTATAGATAGTGCTGTAAGGAAAACAATACATAATAAAATTGGTTATGACGTAAAAGGCCCTATAAGATTGCTTACCCATTTACGGTATTTCGGTTTTTGTTTTAACCCTGTTAGTTTTTATTATTGTTTTAATGAGGATGATACTCAAGTAGATATTATTTTAGCAGAAGTAACAAATACTCCTTGGAACGAGAGACATTCATATGTAATTACGAATAAAAAAAAGAAGGGTGGAAAATCCAACCTAACCGCAGATTTAGAAAAGAAACTACACGTTAGCCCGTTTTGGGGAATGGATCATAAATATGAATGGTTGTTTTCAGAGCCCACTAAAAATTTGATGGTTCATATGAAAAATTTTAAAGATGGTGATAAAGTATTTGATGCGACCTTAAATATGAAAAGATATCCATTTACAACTATAGAACTTTTGAAGCATGTTTTAAGATTCCCATTTATTACTCTAGTTGTAGTTTTTCGCATACATTGGCACGCTTTAAAGCTTTATATAAAAAAAGCTCCATTTTTTATTCATCCAGATAAAGCAAAATTAATGAAAAATCATAACTAATTATTAGATTAATAAGATGAAAGTAGATATTCTAGCAGATAAAATTCCTTCAAAAAAATCAAGTTTTTTAGTAGCAATATTTAAGAAGGCATTAAAAAAGAGACTTAATTGTATCAAGAATGGAAGGATAACAGTCAAAGAAGGTAGTGAGGTAATGTTGTTTGGAGAATTGAGTTCCAAGAATAAGGTTGTGGTCAATATTCATTCCGACGAATTTTATATTTTTGCGGGAAGCGGTGGAAGCGTAGGTATTGCTGAGGCATATGTTTTAGGGCATTGGTCTTCGGATAATGTGGTTTTACTTATGAGGATTTTTCTAAAAAACAGAGAAACACTTCTTAATCTTGAAAAAGGTTTTGCAAAGTTTTTGAATCCAATAAATAGAATGATTCATCGTAAAAGAAAAAATACAGTTTTGGGTAGTAAAAAGAACATAGTTGCCCACTATGACCTTAGTAATGATTTCTATAAGACTTGGCTCGACTCCACAATGACCTATTCTTGCGGATATTTTAAAGATGACTCAGTAACTCTAAAAGATGCTTCCTTAGAAAAACTTGACCGAATGTGCAGAAAATTGAAATTATCTGAGGATGATTCTATTTTAGAAATTGGAACAGGTTGGGGAAGTTTTGCGATGCACGCGGTCAAAAACTATGGCTGTGCAGTCACAACAACAACTATATCTGACGCTCAGTATGAATATGCGTATTCCAGCTTTAAGAAAGAAGGATTAGAGTCAAAGATTAAGCTAGTAAATAAAGATTATCGAGAGTTGAGTGGTTTATATGATAAAATTGTATCAATCGAAATGATTGAGGCTGTAGGACATGAGTTTATACCAACTTTCTTTAAAAAGATATCTTCTTTATTAAAGCCGAATGGAATGATTGGTATTCAAGGAATTACATATAATGATCATGATTTTGATAGATATAAAAATTCTGTAGATTTTATTAAGAAATATATATTTCCTGGTTCTTGTTTAATATCAGTTGCTCAGATTGTTGATGTTTTAAAAAATAAAACTGACTTATCTATTGTGCATATGGAAGATATTACAAGACATTACCCGAAAACACTAAGTAGGTGGAGGGAAAATTTTTTAGAAGTCATTAATGAAATAAAAAAGATGGGATATTCTCATTCATTTATCAAGATGTGGGAATTTTATTTAATGTTTTGTGAAGCAGGTTTTATTGAAAGAAATATTGGTGATGTCCAATTGATATTTGCAAAAGCAGATGCTAGAGACATAGAAATTAAATATTAAGATATGATTTCAAAAATTATCAAGCTAGCAGAAAGAGGTTTCCTTACTGATTCAATTTTAAGAGCAGGTATAGTAAGACTATGTAAAAATAGGCTTGATAATGAAAATAATACTAAAAAAGAGGATTTTGACTTTAAAAAGAATGAGTGGATTGATACTATGAATACAAGTCCAATTGCGCTAGTGCCTGAGAAGGCTAATGAACAACATTATGAGGTGCCACCATCATTTTTTAAAGCTACTTTAGGATCAAACCTTAAATATAGTTCAGGCTATTGGCCAAAAAGTGATATGTCACTTGATGAATCTGAAGAGTCAATGTTAGAAATATGTATTAATAGAGCAGATTTAATTGATGGACAAAATATATTGGAATTAGGATGTGGCTGGGGTTCATTAACTATTTATATGGCTACAAAATTCCCTAATAGTAAAATTACTGCAATTAGTAATTCCAATGATCAAAGAAAATATATTCAAAAACAATGCCAATTAAATAACATAAGAAATATCAATGTGATTACTTCGGACATGAATGATTTTCAAACTGAAGAAATGTTTGATAGAGTTTTATCGGTTGAAATGTTTGAACATATGCGTAATTATAAAGAATTACTATCGAGGATAGATTCATGGCTATACCAAGAAGGAAAATTATTTATTCATATTTTCAGTCATAAGTCTCTTGTATATCCTTTTGAAAACAATAATGAAGCGGATTGGATGGCAAGAGAATTTTTTTCTGGCGGGATGATGCCTTCTCATGATCTACTTCTATATTTCCAAGAAAATCTTACTGTCGATAAGACATGGAGAATGTCGGGAACTCATTATGAAAAAACTTCAAGAGCATGGTTAAAAAAAATGGATAATAATAAAAAAGAAGTATTAGAAATTTTTTCGAAAACATATAGTGAAAAAAATGCTGCGTTATGGTTCCAACGTTGGAGAATATTTTTTATGTCTTGTGAAAAATTATTTGGATTTAAAAATGGTACAGAATGGGGAATCTCTCATTACAGGTTTTTAAAGAGGTAGTTTAGAATATGGTCATTCTAATATTTTTTATTTGCCACTGGTATATATCTCTTTTTTTTCAAACCATTTTTTTACATCGATATGCTTCTCATAATATGTTTAAAATGAATCCATTTTGGGAAAAAGTTTTTTATTTTTTAACATTTATTGTACAAGGCTCCTCTTTTTTACATCCCGCTGCATATGGTATGATGCATAGGAATCACCATGCATTTACCGATACGCCAAAAGATCCTCACTCGCCATTATATTTAACAAATATTTTTTCTTTTAATTATGCAACTGTCAAAGAATATAGAAAATTAGTTAATGAATTTATATCAGGTTCTATAACAGCTAAGGATGTACCAAGGTGGTATACATTAGAGAGAATTGGAGAATCAGTATTTACTAGAACTATGTTTATTCTTTTATATACAATTTTTTATTTTGAATATGCAACCTCAACGTGGCAATATCTCTTGTTACCCTTACACGCTACAATGGGACCTATTCATGGTTTTATAGTTAATTGGTTTGGCCATAAAAGAGGATATAGAAACTTTGATAATATCAATGATAATTCAAAAAATACTCTCCCCATTGATTTTTTAATGATGGGAGAATTGTATCAGAATAATCATCACAAATTACCTACAAAACTAAACTTTGCGGTACGATGGTTTGAAATTGATTTTGGTTACCAGATGACAATATTTCTAAAAAAACTTAAAGTGATATATCAATAGTCATGACACATAGGATAAAAGATTACGTTAATATTGTTGTGGTTTTTATAATGGGATATCTGGTTTCTTTAGCGGGCTCTCAAAATGGAGCTACTTTTAATGGCGTGCCAATTCTATTTATTTGTTTTATAGCAAGTTTTATTATTCATTGGGTTGCATTTATACCTGCTTATTATTTTAGGACAGAAAAGTTCTATGATATAACTGGTACATTTGCCTATTTATCAATTCTAACAGTGGCATCAGTTCTTCCATATTACTCTTTGAAAGAACCATTGCATATAAGATCTATCATTATAATAATTCTAATTACTATGTGGGCATTAAGATTGGGAATTTTTTTGTTTATTCGTGTATTAAAAGCAGGGGAAGATCAAAGATTCAGAGTACCAAAACAAAATTTTTCAATATTTTTAGTATGGTGGAATACATCAGCATTGTGGGTTTTCTTAACCTCTGCAAATGCATTAACAATGATAATCAATAATGTTGTAGTTTATAACGATTTCTATTTTTTCATAGGGCTCTTATTATGGATAGTAGGTTTTACTTTTGAATCTATTTCAGATGAGCAAAAAAGAAGATTCAAAAAAGATATAACTAATAAAAATAAGTTTATAAATAAAGGGCTTTGGAGTATTTCTCGCCATCCAAATTACTTTGGAGAAATTCTACTTTGGTTTGGTATTGCTATAATCACATTCCCAACCTTAGAAGGATTGCAATATATAACTTTAATCTCGCCGTTATTTATTTTACTATTACTTACGAAGGTTAGTGGTATAAATCTTCTGGAGGAAATAGCAGATAAAAAATGGGGTGGAGAATCAGAATATGAATTATATAAGAAGCATACTCCCGTATTATTTCCATTTATAAAAAAATGAATTATACGAATGTTATTTTATCATTTGTTTTTTTATTATATACTGAGCATTCATTAATGGCATATGAAACTCCAAGATATGAATTGATTAGCAAGGATGGCCAATTTGAAATTCGTCAATATGAGCCAATAGTAATAGCTATCACAAAGGTTGAAAATGATTATCGTGATGCTTCTAGTACAGGCTTTAGAAGGATAGCAAATTATATTTTTGGTGGTAATGAAAATGATATGAATATTGATATGACAGCGCCAGTTATAACTGATATTCCTAATAAAAATCGAGTATATGAAATATTTTTTGTTATGCCTTCAGAACACTCATTGGATAATCTCCCTGAGCCAGATTATGATAATATTAATATAAAAGAGATTAATTTTGATATAGCTGGGGTTCTCTCTTTTGGTGGTTGGGCTACAAAAGAAAAAGTCATTCGTTATTCAAAAAAATTAGAGGAAATTCTAATGAAAAAAGGCCTTACGCCAATTGGAAGTTATTTAATCGCTCAATACAATAGTCCTTGGGCACTTCCTCCATTTAGAAAAAATGAAATCATTGTAAGATTAAATAAATAAAATTCTTATGTTAAATTTTGATATATTATTTATACTAATGATTATTACAGAAAAAATGATAATAAATGTTGTATCAGCAAAAAGTTATATTAAAAAAAATTAATCCAAATACTGTAATAAAATCATTTCATGATTTTAATTTTATAAAATTTCTTATCAAGCTTCAGCCAGTGCGCATAAAATATTGGAATGGTATTAATAATGGGCAAGAAGCAGCATTCAAATTTTGGTTTTTTGGATGGCGAGAGTTTAAAGTGGTACATAAAAATTATAAAAAAGAAATAAACTATTTATATTTTGAGGATATTGGTAAAGTATTGCCTTTTGGAATTATATTTTGGCATCATCATCATACTATTTTATCTCATGGAGATGGTACAATCATTATTGATAAGGTTCATTTTGATTTTGATAATTTTCAAAAGAAAATATTATTCTATCCGATAATATTATTCCCAATAGTCATAAGAAAATTGACGTATAGATTATGGTTCTCTACAATAACAAGAAGTGAGAAAAAGAATAAAAATTAAACAGTATATTGGTAATATAGTTTGGACAAAAATACCAGTCTGGGATAATGGATGTAAGAATTCTTTTTTATGGAAAGTATATAGAGCAAAACCTCAATGGGCATTATCCTTAGTCTACAATGATTATGTAATGGTGAATGGAAAAATGTCAATGGTAATAAGTAAAGATGAGAAAATAGTTTTTGAAAAAAAAATACAACATCTTTTTAAAAACGGGCAAAACGCCCAATTTAACTTGACTCTAAATTTAAATTAATAATATATTCTCTAATAACAAATGGAGATATTATGTCAATTTTAGAATCAGTATCAAGAGGTACAGATTTGAAACACTTTAATGAAAAAAAAGACCCAAAGAATAATTTTGATGCTAAAAAAGCAGACAAAGATTTAAAAGCCTGTCCTGTCTGTGATGTGGTATGGGAAGTGATGGTTTTTAATCAGACTGTGGATTATAAATACTATCATAATTTTCCTCGTTATGGTAAAAAGAAGTCTGTATGTCCTAGTTGTACAATAAGAATAAAGAATAAGTACTACCATAATTCAGAAGTACTAGATCCAAGTTGAATAGTTTAACCCAAATTGACCATGTTGCTCTAGAGTCTAATGATATTAAAAAATCCGTAAAGTGGTATATGGATAATTTCAATTGTAAGATTAAATATCAAGATGAAACATGGGCTTTATTGTATTTCAAAAATATAGGCCTAGCATTAGTGACTCCAAATCATCATCCCCCTCACATTGCAATTGTTGATAAAAAAATTGAAAAGAATCCATCTTCAAAATCACATAGAGATGGAATAAAGTATATCTATGTTACCGATCCTGATAAAAATGTGATTGAAAAGCTTAGTAGTAAATCATTCTGAACACAATTTGATTTATTTTATATGTTAAAAGCTCAAAACGCTCCGATATTTTAATTAAATTAAGCAATGGCAGGTAAAATTATTAAATGAAATATCTTAGCTCTAAAGAAGTATCAGAAATATTAGGTATAAATATTTCTACACTAAAGCGGTGGACTGATACTGGAGTAATTACCTGTTTCAAAACTCCTGGGGGTCACAGAAAGTTTACCATTAACAATATTCGGGACTATTATAAAACACAGAAACAAGCTGGTAAGAATCAAAATCTTGGGCTAGAAAATAAGAATCACAAAAAAATATATAACTTAATAAATAACCAAGATTTTGTTGAGCTTTCAAGAATGCTTGCAGACACTAGTCTTGAATCAGATGATTTAACTGTAAATACAATTATTAGTGGTGCATATATTAAAGGATATAAGATAGAAGATATTTGTGATGAAATTATTGAACCAGCAATTCAAATTGTAGAGAATGCTTTAATCCAAGGATATTTATCTCATATTGAAATATTTATAAGTAGAAAATTAATTACAAGAGCGACAGAAAGATTAATTCAAAATAACCTTAGTAATGGACATAATAATAAGACAGCTCTATGTATAAATTTTGAAGATAACCTACCTGATCTTGGAATCGTAATGTCAGAAGTTGTCCTAAGAGAGTATGGATATAATGTCCTTAATTCTGGTTCACATGCTGATTTAGGTGATATTAGAGCAATAATTAGGAAAAGAAATATTGACCTTATTTTATTCTTTCTCTGCGATATGCAATGTTGTATGGCAACTGTTAAGGATAATCTTGCAAAAACTGAAGACCAAACTAATGAAATAGTTAACTTAGCTCGAAAATTAGGTTCTAAAGTAGTTTTTGGAGGATCAGGTTTACAGTTTTTGCCAAGTATAGAAAAAAGTACAGACTTTAATTTTATTAAATTCGCAGATTTGAAAAAATTAATAAGCTAGTAATATTATATATAATGAGTACTTAGTTGGTTGATTCAGGAAGAATACGCACTATTAAAAAAGGAAATTTTTCTGGCGATTGTGTACTCTATTGGATGATTAGAGATAAAAGAGTCGATGATAATTGGGCATTAATTACCGCGCAAGATATAGCGTTAAAAAATGGAGTCCCACTTCTAGTATGTTTTCAGTACATTGGTAAATTTTCTAAGGCAAATATTAGACAATATAGTTTTCTATTTAAAGGATTAGAAGAGCTAAGAATTAAGCTAGAAGAATTAAACATCGAGTTCCTATTATTACAAGAAAAAGCTCATGAAATTTTGCCTAAAATTATTAAACAAAAATCAATAGGTAGTCTAATTGTTGATTATAATCCATTGAAAGTATTTCGCCAAAGAATAAAAAAAGTATCAAAAAATATTCAAATTCCAATGTTGCAAGTTGATGCGCATAATATTGTTCCCACATGGATTACTTCGAAGAAGAAAGAGTATAGTGCTTATACAATTCGGAAAAAAATTCAAAATAATTTAAATCAATATCTCACTAATATTCCTAAAATAAAATATCATCCGTATGGTTCAGCAAAGAAAAACCATAAGAAATATGATAAAATTATCCATAGTTTAAGTATAGACTTTTCTGTAATGGAGGTAAGCTGGATATTGCCGGGTGAAAAAGCTGCTAAGAAAAAGTTAGTAAATTTAGTAGATGAGTTGAATGGTTATAATTATAATCGAAATAATCCAACCAAAAAAGCATTAAGTGATTTAAGTCCGTATTTTCATTATGGACAAATTTCTCCACAAAGAGTAGCAATGGAAATTAAAAATTCATCCTTGAATATTACTGATAAGGAATCATTCCTAGAAGAAATGATAATACGCCGAGAATTATCTGATAATTTTTGTGAATATGAACCAAACTACGATTATTTTGAGGGATTTCATCCATGGGCTCAAAAGACATTAAATGAACATCGAGAAGATGCTAGGGATTATTTATATTCTAATGATCAGTTTGAGGCAGGAGAGACACATGATCTTTTATGGAATGCGGCCCAAAACCAAATGAAAAACATAGGTAAGATGCACGGCTATATGAGAATGTATTGGGCAAAAAAGATATTAGAATGGAGTAGTAGTCCTGAAGAAGCATTGCAGATTGCAATAGAACTGAATGATAAGTATGAAATAGATGGTAGAGATCCAAATGGTTATGCTGGGATTGCTTGGAGTATTGGAGGGGTGCACGATAGAGCTTGGTATGAAAGACCTGTTTATGGTAAGATAAGATATATGAATTATAATGGTTGCAAAAATAAGTTTAATGTAAAAAAATATATTGAAAAGTACGGTAAATAATGAATAAGGTAGACCAATATCGATTTTGGGAGGATATATATTTATCAAATGATGCAGGATGGGATTTAAAAGGACCTACCCCCATTTTTACTGAATTAGCAAATAATATTATCAAAGGGGATTTATGTATTATTGGATGTGGAAGAGGCTATGATGCAATTACTTTTTCTAAATCAGGATTTAATGTAACAGCAATTGATTTTGCACCATCTGCAATTGAAGCGTTAGATAAAATGGCAAAAATTGAACAATTGAATATAAATATTTTAAAAGATAATATTTTTAATATGTTTCCAACATTTGCAAATAAATTTGATTATGTTGTTGAGCAGACTTGTTTTTGTGCGATTCATCCAAGTCGTCGTCACGAATATTCTGAATTAGTTTATGGTATTTTAAAACCTCGGGGTAAACTGATTGGAGTGTGGTTCCCCTTAGATAAAAAAAAAGCTGAAGGTGGTCCACCATATGGAGTATCAGTAAGAGAAGTAAAGTCTCTTTTTAGTTCTAAGTGGACGATTGAAAGAGAAGAATTCTCCAATCATTCAATTGATTCAAGAGTAGGAAGAGAGAAACTAATGATTTTCAAAAAAAAGAAGTGACAATTTATTAATCATTTCTAATTAAATCGATAATATTTATTATCGCTCTTCAGACTATACATATTTTAATTTAACTTTAACCTTAATGAATACTGAATTAGCAATAGCGAAAGATGCTGCTATTGAAGCAGGAGAAATAATCCTTGGATACTTCAAAGCAGATTATGAGATTAAAGATAAAGGTTATCAAAATCCTGTTACGACTGCAGATCATGCCTCTGATGCTTGTTTAAAAGAGATATTAACCAAGTCTTATCCTGATTATGGTTGGTTATCAGAAGAAACGATTGATTCTAAAGAACGGTTAAAAAAAAATAGGGTTTGGGTAGTCGATCCTCTTGATGGAACAAAAGAATTTATTGAAGGAGTACCGCACTTTGTTGTTAGCATAGCTTTAGTTGAAAATGGAAACCCGATTTTAGGAGTGTTATATAATCCTGTCACCACTGAGATTTTTACTGCTGCAAAAGGTCTTGGTGCCAAATTAGACAATCAAACTATACGTTGTAATTCAAAGATTAATATTAGTGATATGACAATATTGAATAGTCGATCAGAAACAAAGAAGGGACTTTGGGATAGATACAAGAATAAATTTTTTGAGCAAAAAGCTATTGGATCAGTTGCTTATAAAATTGGTCTTACTGCAGCTGGGAAGGCAGATATTTTTGCTTCATTAAGGCCAAAAAACGAATGGGATATCTGTGCAGGAAATTGTATTATCAATGAAGCAGGCGGAAAACTAATTGATTTGTATGGTAATGAAAGAAAATATAATCTTGATAATACACTTATTACACCAGGATTAATTGCAGGTGAAATTAATGCGGTTGATCAAACTCTATTTGTTTTAAAGATTTAATGGAATTTGTTCCTAGAAATATCGAAAAATACTGCCAGAAATATTCTCTGAAGGATAGCAAACTCCTTTCTGATCTTTCTAAATGGACATGGGAAACAGAAGAATCACCTCAAATGATTTCTGGTACACTTGTTGGCGGGATACTCCAAACATTGATCAAGCTTGCAAAAGTAAGAAGGATTCTTGAAGTTGGTACTTTTACTGGTTATAGTGCTTTAAAAATGGCTGAAGTATTACCACAAAATGGTAGTATAGATTGCTGCGAACTAATGAAGAAACATATTCAAACATCTCAGAAATGGTTTAATAAAACAGAATTAGGGGAAAAAATCACTATACACGAAGGTCCGGCAGCGAAGACAATGGAGCAATTTAAACCAAATACTTTTGATTTAATTTTTATTGACGCAGATAAGGAAAATTATCCATTATATCATGAAAAAGGATTAACTCTTCTTAAAATAGGAGGTTTAGGTGTTTTTGATAATATGTTATGGAGTGGTACAGTTATTAATCCAAAAGATAATGAATCAAAGGCATTAAGAGAGACAGCTGAACTCATTATAAATAATCATAGATTAGAACCTATTCTTCTACCTGTTAGAGATGGGGTCATGATTTATAGAAAGATTAAATAAAGATTAAAAATGGAAAATAAATCTAGAGAAAATATAAATATAAAATGTTTAGATAAAGGTTTTGTACGTTTGGTAGATGCAATGGGAGGGGACGATGCAATTGTTCAAGCAGCTAGAGTTAGTTATGGAAAAGGGACCTCAAAGTTATCTCAGGATAGAGGATTGATTAGGTATTTGATGCGCCATAGACATACTACCCCATTTGAGATGGTGGAATTTAAGTTTCATTGTAAGATGCCAATTTTCGTTGCTCGTCAATGGGTAAGGCATAGAACTGCTAATATAAATGAATACTCTCTAAGATATTCTGAAGCCAGAGATGAATTTTATTACCCTGATCCTAATCATATTCAATTTCAGAGTAAAATAAATAAGCAAGGGCGTATGGGAGAGGTTTCAGATGATGTTAAAAAAAAGGTTCAAGGTTATTTTAAAGAAATTTCCGATAGGAGTTTTGCAATATATTCTGAATTAAATGAAGCAGGGGTTGCAAGAGAATTAGCAAGGGCGATTTTACCTGTTAACCTTTACACTGAATGGTATTGGAAAAATGATTTACATAATCTTCTACATTTTATAGGACTTAGATCAGATAACCATGCTCAATATGAAATTCGTGTTTTCTCAGATGCTATGGCTGAGTCTGTTAAACAAGTTGCTCCTTTTGCTTGGGAGGCATATCAAGATTATGTTGTAAGTGGATTAAAATTCTCTAGAATAGAGCAAAGTCTTCTTGAACAAAATCTCCCAGATCGGGTTATAGGTGACATGATTGAGGATATAGGATATCAAATCACAGCGTCTTTACATAATAGTAGACCACGTGAAGAACATGAATTATTCGCTCTTTACCAAAAGCAAGATGGCAAGGATTCAAAAGAAGATTTTAAATTAAAATGGGATTCAGGCGAGATACAGGTTGGGAATGTACGTGAATTACGAGAGTTCAAGGAAAAATTGTTGACCTTAAAAAAATAAAATGACCTAATTGAAATAATTTACCTATGTCTTTATTCAACAGATCAGAGGTCATAGATAAGAATTTTACTCGATGGGTAGCTTCTAACGAATTTCCCAAAGCAAGAACAGAATTATCATTACCTCAGAATGGTATTTTAAAAACTGACCTAATCTCTATCTTTGAATCTCAAGTGATAAGTCGTCATATTGATATTATTGCTCGAAATTTTAAGGATAGAGGCGAATGTTTTTATACTATTGGTAGTGCCGGTCATGAGGGAAATGCTGTTTTTGGAAAGGTTTTTTCCTATAAGGATATGGCATTTCTTCATTACAGGAGTACACCATTTTTTTTAGAAAGATCGAGACAAATATCCAATTCAACGCCTATTTATGATATCGCATTATCCTTTATGGCATCATCAGAAGATCCGATAAGTGGAGGTAGGCATAAGGTAATAGGTAGTGAAGCACTTAATATTCCTCCTCAAACAAGTACAATTGCAAGTCATCTACCCAAAGCTGTAGGCACTGCATTTTCAATTGATCGAGCTAGAGATTTAAATTTATCAGAAAAAAAATTAGCTAATGATAGTATTGTATTATGTAGCTTTGGAGATGCTAGTGCAAATCATGCAACTGCATTATCAGCATTCAATACTGCATGCTTAGTTTCTAGTCAAGGAGGTCATATCCCAATAATTTTTATTTGTGAGGATAATGGTAAAGGAATTTCTGTTCCTACAGATGAGAATTGGATAGAGTCCAATTTTTCGAATCGATATGGAATGAAATATATTAAAACTGATGGATTACACCTAATTGATTTAGTTCTTAAGGCAAAAGAAGCAGAAAAAGAATGCAGATTAAATAGGAAGCCTGTATTTCTTCATATGAAAACAGTGAGACTTATTGGGCATGCCGGTTCTGATATAGAGGTGGGTTATAGAGAATTAAAAGATATTGAAAATGATGAATTTGATGATCCCTTGTTACATTCGGCTCGAATATTGATAGAGAACAATTGCATATCAAAAGAAGAAGTTTTGTCTTTATATAAACAAAAACGTTTACAAGTAGAAAGAGTATTCAATACTGCCATATCAAAACCAAAGTTGAAAACTGCAACAGATGTAATGTCTGCAATTTTAGCAAATAAACACCCTCGAAAAGTACCTAAAATTCCTTCTGATTTAATACGTAAAAAAGTTTTTGGTAAGGAATTTAGTAGATTAAAATATTCTCAACATATGGGTAAGTTGATTAATTATTCATTAACTGATATCCTTTTACAGTATTCAAATACTGTTGTTTTTGGAGAGGATGTTGCTCAAAAGGGGGGTGTATACCATGTTACCGCAGATTTATATAGCCAATTTGGAGCCAGAAGAGTTTTTAATAGCCCTTTGGATGAGACATCGATTATTGGATTTGGATTAGGTCTTGGACATAATGGTTTTGTCCCAATACCTGAAATACAATTTTTAGCATATTTTCATAATGCAGAGGATCAATTAAGAGGTGAAGCGGCGACACTTCCATTTTTTTCTGAAGGACGTTTTACCAATCCAATGGTGCTTCGCATACCAGGATTAGCTTATCAAAAAGGGTTTGGAGGTCATTTCCATAATGATAATTCATTAACTATTTTTAGAGATATTCCAGGTATTATTATAGCAGTACCATCTAATGGTGCAGACGCCGTAAAGATGCTTCGGACCTCGGTTAAGGAGGCATATGAAAATGGCAGGGTGGTGATTTTCATTGAGCCAATAGCTCTTTATATGACGAAAGATCTCTATGATGAAAAAGATGGTAAATGGACTTTCCAATATCCTAATCCAAAAGAAGAAATAGTTTTAGGGGATTTTCAAGTCTATGGTAGTGGTAATTCATTGACAATCATCACATACGGGAATGGACTTTATCTATCAATGAAAGCCAAAAAAATTATTGAGTCAAAATTAAGAAAAAAGATAAAGGTCATAGATTTAAGGTGGTTATCACCAATTGACTTTTTAACTTTAATGAAATCTATAGGAAGCTGTAAAAAAATTCTGATTGTAGATGAATGTAGAAAAACTGGTTGCCATGGTGAGGAGATTTTTTTAAAAATTAATCAATTATCTGATAATAATCTTCATATTAAACTACATGCAGCAGAAGATAGTTTTATTCCATTGGGTATCTCTGCAACGTCTACTCTGCCAAGTGTCGAATCAATTATAGGTAGTGCGATGGACTTATTAAATGATTAAGCAGAAAATTGTAGTTATTTGTCCTGGTAGAGGTTCTTATACCCGTGAAACATTCAAGTACTTAGATCTATATGGAAAAAATGCTTTAAAAGATATTAAATGGATGGATGACCAAAGGAAATCTGGTGGAAGAGAATCCCTAACAAAACTAGATTCACAAATATTTAGATCCCAGATTCATATGCTTGGTGAGAATGCATCCTCATTGATATATGCATGCAGTTTATCAGATTTTTTGCACATAGATACAAATAAATATGAAATAGTATCGGTATTGGGAAATTCAATGGGGTGGTATACATCTTTAGTTTTGTCAGGAGCTATTTCAAAAAAAAATGGATTTTATTTAATTGAGGAAATGGGTTCAATAATGAAAAATAATATTATTGGAGGTCAATTAATATATCCCATAATAAATAAAAATTGGGAAATTGATCAAAAGACATATGATTTTGTTTTGTCAGAAGTGTATCGCTTAGAATTATTTATTTCGATTAAATTAGGGGGCTATTTGGTAATTGGAGGTGATAGGAATAAACTTGAAAGTTTATTTAAAACTCTTCCAAAAAATGAAAAATATCCTTTTATTATTCCTTACCATGCGGCTTTTCATACCCCTATGCTTAATTCAATTTCAAAAAAAATTAAAAAAAGTATTGATTCATCCATATTTAATAAACCTTACATACCTCTTATAGATGGAACCGGAAGGGTATGGTCACCATATAGTACAGACACTTCTAATTTAATGGAATACACTCTAGGGCATCAGGTCTTAAATACTTTTGATTTTACTTCATCTGTTACTGTTGCTATAAAAGAATTTTGTCCAGATAAGGTTGTTTTATTAGGACCAGGAAATTCACTAGGTGGAGCAGTTGGTCAAATATTAATAGAGAATAATTGGATTGGTATAAAATCAAAAGAAGATTTCTCTAATTTGCAGAAAGAGTCACCATTCTTAATATCTCTAGGAATTCCAGATCAAAGGAATCTATTATGAGATTGGAGGTGTTATTCTTGTAAAAGTTTTATGGCTGTCATTCCGACTTCATAGCCCTTATTTTTATCTAAATCATGATTAGATCTATCATAGGCTAATTCTTTATTTTGACATGTCAAAACACCAAAAACAACTGGTATATAATTTTCTGTAATATCTAATGTTGTAGACATGATACCATTTGTTACTGCTTGAGATATATAGTGGTAATGGTCTGTTTCTCCTTTAATTATACACCCAAGTGTAATTATGCATTTGTATCCTTTTGAACTTTTTTTCAATAATTTGATTTTTGCAGGTAATTCAAAAGCTCCGGGAACATAATGAATATCTATTTGTTCATCAATGTAATCATGTTCTTTTAGAGATATTAGGCAACCCCTCAATAAACCATCTGTTATTTTCTGATTAAATTCACTTAATATAATTGCTATCATAAGTTAGAGAGTATGTCCGAGTTTATCTTTTTTTGTTTTGAGATATTGCTTGTTTTCTTTATTGGGTTCAATGACTATAGGTATTCGAGATATAATTTCGAGGCCATGTCCTTCAAGTCCAATTAGTTTTTTGGGGTTATTTGTGAGAATAGTTAATTTTTTAGCACCAAGGTTTTTTAGTATTTGTGCCCCAACACCATAGTCTCTAAGGTCGGGTTTAAACCCTAGTTTTTCATTAGCTTCGACTGTATCCATCCCTTTTTCCTGCAATTTATAGGCTTTTATCTTATGTTTTAAACCGATTCCTCTTCCTTCTTGTCTAAGATAAACTATGATTCCAGATCCATTTTTATTTATTGCATTCATTGCAGCATCTAATTGATTACCGCAATCACATCTCATTGAATGAAATACATCGCCAGTTAAACATTCAGAATGAACTCTTACCAGTACAGATGCAGAATCCAAATAATTACCCATGGTCATTGCAAGATGGGTTTTTTGATCAAATAAACCTTCATAAAGATGTAATTTAAATAATCCATTTTTTGTTGGTAGATTAATTGTCTCTACCTTTTTTACTAATGCTCTTTCTTTTCTTAAATGATTAATTAAGTTTGTTATTGAAATAATCTTGAGATTATGTTTTTCAGCAAATTTTTGCAATTCATTACCTCTGGCCATTTTTCCATCATCGGCCATAATTTCACAAATAACACCACTTGGTTTAAGACCTGCCATCAATGCTAAATCAATGCTTGCCTCAGTATGGCCTGCTCTTCTAAGAACGCCTCCATCTTTTCCAACTATAGGGAAAATATGTCCCGGTCGTGCAAGGTCTTTTGATTTTACATTATCGGAGATGATGGTCTGTATGGTAATTGATCGGTCATATGCAGAAATACCCGTGGTAGTATTTTTTTTTGCATCGACACTTATTGTGAAATTCGTTTCATGAAGGCTTGAGTTTTTTGTTTCCATTGGTTCTAAATTAAGCTCTGTAGCTTTTTCATTCGTAATGGAAACACATATGAGTCCTCGACCTTCCTTGGCCATAAAATTGATAATTTCTGGAGAAACAAGTTCAGATGCGATCACTAAATCACCCTCATTTTCCCGATCTTCACTATCCATTACAATGATGGGTATACCTTTTTTAATATCTTCAATAACAGATTCGATTGAACTGAAATTCATCACTTTATTCTCCTAAAAAACTTTCAATGTATTTTGCCATAATATCGACTTCAATATTTATTGAATCACCAACTATTTTTTCGCTCCATGTGGTCTTTTTTAATGTATGTGGTATGAGAGCAACACTAAAATGGTCATGGTTTTTATCAGAAACTGTAAGACTAATTCCATCAAGGCATACGGAACCTTTTTGAACGATATAATGTTTTAGACTTTTTGGTAAGCTAAATTGCCAAACTGCTGAATCACCTATTATATCTATTTTTTTTATATTTATTACATTATCTACATGTCCTTGAACAAAATGCCCACCCATTCTAGTTGTTGGTAAAAGAGATCTTTCAAGATTTATGAGTGAACCTTTTTTCCACATTTTTGCTGTTGTTCTGTTTAGTGTCTCATGAATGATTTGGACTTTGAATGTATTATCGTCTTTTTGGATGACCGTTAAACAAACACCAGAACATGCAATACTATCATTCACACTAAGGTCTTTTAATACTTTTTTTGCCTCCAATGTCAGTTCAATTCCATCATTATTTTTATTTAGCCCAGAAACTAGGCCAATCTCTTCAATTAAACCTGTAAACATTAGTTTTTTAAATAGGTGATTTTAATGTCGTTTCCAAATTTTTCAATTTTTTCTAAAACAATTCCGAGTTTTACTTCCAATGATTTTTTACCGTGATACAGAGGAATTCCCTCTCCAATGGTTTTTGGTGCATAATAAATTTGTAATTCATCGAATGTCTGATTGTCTAAAAAATGTGTAAATGTAATTCCACCTCCCTCTACAAGAAGACTTTGATATGAATTCTTGTAAAGATAGGATAATAAATTACTAATATTTTCTCGAGGTTGTTGAAATAGGTTTTTCCCTGCAAAAATGATAGGATTATCTTGATAGACTTTAGAATTTTTATCAATTTTATGTCCTCTATCAAAAAATACAATCTTCGGATTTTTTCCTTTTCCATGGCTAGTGAGTAAAGGATTATCTTTTTGGATAGTATTTCTACCAACTAAAATAGCATCACAAGTAGAACGTAGTTCATGGACGGAATTACGAGAATCCTCATTCGTAATCCACTTCGAACTTCCATCAATTTCTGCAATAAAACCATCTAAGGTAGAAGCCATCTTTAATATTACATAGGGTCGTTTTTGTTCGTGGAAAGTAAAAAATCTCCTGTTAATATCTCTGCATTCATTTCCACAGATATTTTCACTGATTTGAATACCCTTTTCCATCAGCTTTTTTGATGAGCCACTAGCTAATTGATTAGGGTCTTTTGTTCCTATTACAACACGGTTAATTATTTTTGGATCAATAATTTCTGAACAAGGTTTTGTCTTTCCTTGATGGTCACATGGTTCTAATGTGACATACAGCGTAGCATTTGAAATTTCAGGAGCCATATTATTTATGGCAATTACTTCTGCATGTTGCCCACCAAATCTTTCATGGTAGCCAGATGATACGATTTTGTTATCCTTTACAATAAGAGCTCCTACTCTTGGATTAGGGTATACATTAGAGCCACCTTTTAATGCCTCATTTAGAGCCATTCTCATATAATATTTATCAATTTGGTTCATTGTTAAATTGTGCAATGTATTTATTAGGTAACTATTAAACCATCCGTTTTTGTATAGTTTTATGCATTAATTTCATTGTATAAATTAGGATAAATATGAAATCATTTGGACCTGACTTTTATAATATTACAGAATTATTAACTGAAGAAGAAATCATGATACAACGGACTGCATATGAGTTTGTGCAATCTGAGTTCATGCCATTATTAAATGAGCATTATGAGAAAGGAACCTTTCCCCTTGAGCTTGTACCAAAGCTTGGAGAACTAGGTTTTATGGGCTCATCCTTACCTGAAGAATCTGGAGGGTCAGGAGTAAGCAACGTTGGTTATGGATTGATTCTTCATGAGCTTGAGAGAGGCGATTCAGGTCTCCGTTCATTTGCAAGTGTTCAAGGTGCTCTAGTAATGTATCCTATTCATGCTTATGGATCGGAAGAGCAAAAATCAAAATGGCTCTCGAGTCTTGGTGATGGAACAAAGATAGGCTGTTTTGGGCTTACAGAACCTAATTTCGGAAGCAATCCTGGCGGTATGGCCACAAGGTGCAAGAGAGATGGTGATGACTGGATTATCAATGGTAATAAAATGTGGATAACGAATGGGACTTTAGCTGATGTTGCAATTGTATGGGCGCGCGATGATGAAGGGCTGGTAAGGGGTTTTTTACTTGAGAAAGGAATGAAAGGTTTCACCTCTAGTGATATTCATGGCAAATTAAGCTTGAGAGCATCGGTCACATCAGAGTTGTCAATGTCAAATGTTCGTGTGTCTGACTCCGCTAGATTGCCAAATATTGAGGGCTTGAAAGGTCCGTTGAGTTGCCTGACACAGGCCAGATATGGTATCGCATGGGGCATGGTAGGAGCTGCAGTAGATTGCTACAATACATCGCTTGAATATTCTAAGGAACGAAAACAATTTTCGAAACCCATAGCAGGTTATCAACTAACTCAAGCAAAATTTGCAGATATGGTTACTCGCATCACTGAGGCCCAGCTCATGGTCTACAGATTAGGAAGATTGAAAGATGAGAAGAAGATGACCTTTCAACAAGTTTCAATGGCAAAAAGAAATAATTGTATGATGGCTAGAGATATAGCAAGAATGGCAAGAGAGATATTGGGTGGGAATGGTATTACAGAAGACTATTCACCAATAAGACACATGGCCAACATTGAATCTGTATTTACCTATGAAGGAACTCATGAGATGCATACATTGATACTTGGTCAAGATGTGACTGGCATAGCAGCATATGACTCATAATTTTTGAAGACTAAATTTTTTTATTTTTGATATAAAATGTTCTTATTAGTTGCGCTTACTATGTTATGGATTATCCATGGTTATGTTGCATGGCGCATTATCCCTTCCATTGGGCTAACATCATTCCAATCTAATTTGGGATATCTATTGATGTTTTTATTGAGTTTATTACCAATATTACCAATCTTGCTTAGGTTCTATGGTAGTGAAACAAAGATTATAGATAAGTTATCTTTGGTTGGTTATACAAGTCTTGGATTTTTTGTAATAACATTTATTACACTTGCAATAAAAGATATTTTTCTTCAGGCTGTATCCATTACAGAATCCTTATTTGCATCTGATGCATTTATTGATGATTCAAAGAGGTCATTCATAAAAAAAAGCTTATCCATAGGTATTATTGGTATTTCCAGTTCCGCCACTGCATATGGATTCCATTTATCTCGTAAAGGTCCAACAATTATTCATCAGGATATTTTTTTAGAATCTCTACCAAATAACTTTGAAAATTTCACAATTGCACAAATATCTGATTTACATGTAGGGCCAACAATAAAAAGAAAATATGTTGAAGGTGTTTTACAAAAGATTGGCCAAGTGAATCCTGACTTAATTGCAGTTACTGGTGATCTTGTAGATGGTTCAGTTAAACATTTATCAGGTGATTTGCAACCTTTTAAGGATTTGATTGCTAGGCATGGAACGTATTTTGTAACAGGTAACCATGAATACTATTCGGGTGTTGATTCATGGCTAGAGGAGACAGACCGACTTGGTATGATAAATTTAATTAATGAGAACAGATTGATTAAAATAGATGGGAAACATATTGCTATTGCGGGAATAACAGATTTTAGGGCACATCAAATAAAAAGAGAACATAAATCTGATCCAAAAAAAGCACTCGAGTCCATTGATAAAGATATTGTAAAGATATTGCTGGCACATCAGCCTAATAGTATTTATTCAGTACATGATGCTGGAGCAGATTTACAGCTTTCTGGTCATACTCATGGTGGACAATTCTGGCCATTAAATTATCCTACAAAACTTGCAAATGCATATCTTGCAGGTCATTATGAACATGGTAGTACACAAATTTACGTTAATAGAGGGACTGGTTATTGGGGGCCTCCCTTGAGAATAGGTATTCCAGCCGAGATAAGTCTTCTTCGATTAAAGAATAAAGTAGTTAAATAATTTATTAAATATACCTTGCGGTATCTAGATGAATTAAAACATATTTCTAATATTATTGACTTTAAATAATATTAGAAATAGGCATGAAATGAAGAGAAGAAAATTTTTGATGGCTGGTCTTGCTGGTGCTGCATCACCAATGATATTTGTAAAATCAAATAGATTGAAAAAAAATATGAACAATCCAGTTATCCTCTCTACTTGGAACTTTGGTATTTCTGCAAACAAAGAGGCTATGATTGCATTAAATAATGGAGGAGCCGCAATAGATGCTGCAGAAGCCGGGGCTAGGAATGCAGAGTCTGATATCGAAAATAATTCAGTTGGGCTTGGTGGCCTTCCTGATGAATTGGGGTATGTTACATTAGATGCTTGTGTAATGGATTCAAATGGTAATGCAGGTTCAGTCGCATTTTTACAGGATATAAAACATCCTGTATCAGTTGCCAGGATGGTCATGGAAGAAACAAAGCACGTAATGCTTGTTGGTGATGGTGCAAAACAATTTGCAAAATCGAAAGGTTTTGAAGAAATCAAACTTCTAACAAAAAAATCAGAAAATGAATGGAAGAAATGGTTAAAAGATAAGCGTGAGATGACACCTCATGAGACCCATGATACATTATCTGTTTTGGTTCAAGATAATGCAGGGAATCTCGCCGGAGCTTGCACAACAAGTGGATGGGCATACAAGATGCATGGTAGAGTTGGAGATAGTCCAATAATTGGCGCAGCTTTATTTGTTGATAATGAGGTTGGTTGTGCAGCAGCAACTGGCCTTGGTGAGGAGGTCATTAAATCAACAGGAAGTTTTCTTGTTGTTGAACTAATGCGACAAGGCTATAGTCCAAATGAAGCATGTGAGGAAGCTTTGAATCGGGTCATTAAGTCTCATGGAGGAAACCCTGATTTTCAGATTGGATATATAGCCCTCAGAAAAGATGGCGAGATTGGGGTAGCCTGTTTAAAATGGTCTTTTGATTATGCAATCCATAAAAACGGGGTAAATAAACTTCATAATGTCAAAGGTTTGATATAAATATTAATTAACTTTTTGAATTATTTCTTTTGATAATAGTATTTATTGCATCCCAAAGTTGGATTCTCTTTCTTATGCAATCCTTGGCCACATGCATCACTTCTTCCCATTTTTTCTGATCTGTCCCACATAGTACTTTTATCATTTTTCTTGCAATAGGACCATGTAATTCACCATCAACCTCTACATGTCGATCTAGATAGTATTTTAGTTTATTATAATGCAAATTATCTGGGTCCAATTCATTGAGAATTTTAATGAACATTTCTGGAATAATGTCTTCCCTTCCATAGGTAAAGGCAGATGCGATGCAATGAATTTTATCAGTTTCTATTATATCAAATGTGTATTGTGTGAATTGCTTAACTTTTTCATGTATATTAATATTTTTCAATGTATCAGAAATGTTAGATCCTGCATTGATAGATGAAATGAAGGAATCAATTTGTTCTCTATCTGCCTTCATTTCAGTCATTGCATCTAAATACATTTCAAAATGGCTTCTTGGTTGATTTAATTCATTTACATCACTTTCTTCTCCATAGACAATTTCATTTATGAATCGGACAATATTTGGTTTTTTATTTGGAGTCCAAGGTATAGAAACATTTGTTAATTTTATTTGCAGGGCTTTAAGTATGGACATGAAATCCCATACCGCAAAAACATGATTTTCCATGAAAATCTGTATATCTTTAATTGAAGCTAAAGATTGATAAATTTGATGAGAATTAAGGTCATGTTTTAATGGAACTAATTCTGTATCAATATCAAAAGTTGGCGATGTTTTCCTAGTCAATTTTTCAGCAGTATTCATAGACAAAATAGTTAAGGTATATATCTAATGTTAAATTTTATATATTTTTACCAATCCAAAATTATATTGGATATCAACATTAAGTCAAAAACATCAATAGATTGATCAAAATTAATATCGGCTCTACTCAATTCATTTTCATCAAGGCTTAAATTCAAGAAGAGATGATCAATTATCTGAAACATGTCTGATACTGAAATAACACCATCATTATTTATATCCCCTAAAAGAGTTTGATATTGATTTACAACTTTGATTACCTCTCTAAGTGTTATTTGTGCTGCTTGGCGCGCGGTGGTCCAATCAATCAATCCTCCTACGTGTATATGGCCAGCTACTATGCAGGGTATATCAAGAGAATCCATTCGAGCTTTATGCCAAACACCGTGATATCCCATGAATTCAGATAAATATGCGCCAGCACCATCTGTGTAATCAATGTATGGTGTTAGACTTGGTACGAAAGCCTCAATTTTTGATACAATACTGTCCATTGGCAAAGTAGAATATCTCCTAGTAAGTACAGGAACGGAAGAATCAGGGGGGGTGGGTGTAGGATAATATGGTTCAGTAAAATCAGCAGTCCAATAGAAATAATTAAAATATTGCCATTCTAATTCCCAGCTATAATCAATATATCCTCTACTGAATGTGATAATAGCTATTGGGTTGATACTATCTACAATATTCCACCAATCCTGAGATGTATCTTGATAATCTACTTCTAGGTCACCATATCCTTGTCCGCATGACTCACAATCAGCATCTGTGAAGATTGGGAAATAGGATATGATATCAAAACCTTTATTCTCCCAATTTTCACCTATCCATCCATCTGGATTTAATAAATGGTTTTGACTAAATGGCCTTATTGCTTCATTAGATGGAGGCCAATAGCCTGTTAACAAGATGTTTTTATTCTGTTCTCTATTTATCTCTTTTTTCATAATGATGGGCTTGGATAAGCTGTTTTTCTGTGTGTGTATGATAGATGCTATATGATTTTTTGGAGAATCAGTATTTTTAACAGACAGCTCAATAAGGATATTTTCAGATGTTAATTGTCCAGAAAAAATATGCTCATTATGATTTAGATTCTCTTTTGTATACGGTCCTATCCACCCATTTTTATTAAGATCAATAAAATATAGCGTTGAGTAATCATTAAAAATCGAATCCAGTAATATGAAATTAACAGGTTCATTTTTTTTCAGGATTAGCTCTAAGTAATAGATGAGATTATCCTCTTTTATTATTGGAGTAATCTGTTCAAATAAATTAGGTTTGAAATTTTCTGGGATTTGGATATTTATTTTTTTTACTGGTTCATCTATTACTAAATCAAAATAAAATGGTTTTCCATAGGGCAGTTGTTGGCCTTTAATAATTCCTGCTAATAAAATTATTAATAATTTGTGCTTCATCAATTTTATTTTAGTATTATAGATGGGTATGTTTTGATTTCATTGTCAATATCAATCAATGCGTAGCCACTATTGTTAATCCCTTTAAAGATTCCAGTTTGTTTTGAATTATTAAAATAAAAAGAAACGTTATTATTTATATGTGAACAATAGCTTTCCCATATTGGGATATTTGGTTCAAGATTATTTAATAGTTGTTCAAAAAATGTTGTTATAATAGCGCAGACTAATTCTCTTTGATTTGAATGTCCTGTCTCAATAGATAGGGAAGTCGCTGATTCTTGAAGATCTTCTGGAAAATCATTTTTAGTTTCATTGATATTAAGACCAATTCCAACTACCATATTTTGAATACTATTATTTGAAATAGTACTTTCACAAAGAATGCCACCGCATTTTTTATCGCCGATAAAAATATCGTTAGGCCACTTTAATTTCGGAACTACGCCTCTATTCTCAAGTGCTTTTGCTACGGAAACTCCAGCAGTAATTGGAATTAATGTAGCATTTTTTAATGGAAAAGGCTTAGTTAGTATAATTGACATTGCGAGTCCTTTACTAGGACTCATAAACCATGAATTGTTGTTCCGACCTTTTCCTTTAGATTGGTTGTCTGTAATTACAATCATTCCATGGCTAACACTATCTTCTTTGATTAGTTCCCATGATTCTAGATTTGTAGACTCTAAATGCTGGTAGTATTCTATCTTTTTCCCAAATTGAGTAGTCCTAAGATTGGTTTGGATAAGATTAGTGAATATCATATTTACAAAAATAAATAGGTCAATTCTATATATGTTAGAATCATTGCTAGTAAAGTTCCTGCTAGTACTTGTGTTGGGGTGTGAGCTTTTAAAACTATTCGTGATATAGAAACTAGGATAATTGTAATCCCCATTATTTTGGGATAGTGAAATCCTGCTAGCCATAACGCTACAATTGGACCTCCTAAGCCTATCATATGTACAGATATTTTCCAGTACCTTGTTATAGCCCATACTATAACTGTATTTAAGGCATAGCAGAACATTACTCCTTTTACTATTGTTGGGGCACCAAAATAGTTTAATAGAATAAAACCTAATGAATGATAAATTGCGCCAATTGCGAGAAGTTGAATTCGTTGTTCCTTTATAGGAACATCTAAGGAAGTAACCTTTCCTGATTTTATGAAATAAAATATGGTTATTAGCGGAAGGATAGTATTAAAAATGATACATATTAAAAATAAAGTATGCTTCATTTGCGGTAGATCATTAAAATAAATGAGAAGTCCAAAACTACAAGGTGCAATCATTAATGGATTGATAATAAAAGATACTAATCTAAAAAAAGTATTCATCTTTTTATTGATGCTCTCCAAAGACTAAACGTAGTATATCTGACATTTCTCCAAGTGTACATCTGTTTTTAACACAATCAATAATTGTTGGCATTATGTTTTCATTTCCTGCAGCTACATTTTTTAATGAATTTAATGACTCTTGGACTATATTATTATCCCTCAAGTTTTTTGTTACTTTCAAATTATTAATTTGTTCCTTTACTTGTTTTGAATCGATGCTAAGTAATTGTTCATCTACTGTTTCATCTGTTTTATGAATATTAACACCAACAATATGTTTTGTATTATTTTCTATTTTTTTTTGATATTCATAGGCACTTTTTGTTATTTCACTATCTATAAAACCATTATCTATTGCAGTTATAGCTCCACCAAGTTCATCAATTTTATTAATAATTTTTGTCGCTCTATCATAAAAATCCTGAGTCATTTTTTCAATGACATAACTACCACCAAATGGATCAGGGTGGGCAATTACTCCACTTTCAAGTGCAATTATCTGTTGTGTCCGCAATGCTAATGTAGCAGCCTCTTCTGATGGCAGAGATAGAGCTTCATCTCTACTGTTGGTATGCAAGGATTGAGTACCACCCAAAACTGCAGAAAGTGCCTGAATAGTCGTTCTTACCACGTTATTATCAATTTGATTTGCTGTAAGAGTTGACCCCCCAGTCTGTGTATGGAATCTACAATATAAGGCTTTTTCATTTGTTACTGAGAATCGATCTTTCATAATGGTAGCCCATAATTTTCTTGCAGCTCTAAATTTTGCTATTTCTTCTAAAAAACCATTATGTGCATTAAAAAAAAAGGATACTCGTTTGCAAAACTTATTTGGATCGAGGCCTTTTTTTATGCCTGCATTAACATATGCAATTGCATTTGAAAAGGTAAAAGCTAATTCTTGTTCAGCTGTACTTCCTGCTTCTCTAATATGATATCCAGATATTGATATTGTATTCCAATTAGGGATATTTATATCACAAAATTCTAGTATATCAGTAACTAATCTGATAGACTGTTTAGGGGGGTATATATAAGTTCCTCTGGCGGAATATTCTTTAAGAATATCGTTTTGAATAGTTCCATTTAGTTTTTTTAATGATACTCCTTGTCTTTCAGCAGTAACTATATAGAGTGCCAACAATATTGGTGCGGTCGCATTTATAGTCATCGAAGTAGAAACTTTATCTAGAGGTATATTTTTAAATAGTTTTTCCATATCATCAATAATGGAAATAGGAACACCGACTTTCCCAACTTCTCCTTTTGCCATTTCATGATCTGAATCATACCCTATTTGAGTTGGAAGGTCAAAAGCAACCGATAGACCATTCACCCCGCTTTTTAGTAACTTCAAGAAACGTTTATTTGATTCCTCTGCTGAAGTAAACCCTGCGTACTGACGCATTGTCCATGTTCTATTGATGTACATATCTTTATAAAGACCTCTAGTAAATGGAAAAATTCCAGGAGACTCTTTTTTCATACAATATTACGATTTGTTTTTAATTGTTGATATGCATCATTAACTGCTTTGAATTTTTCTTCTGCAATATCTTGCATCTCTTTTCCTAGATGTGAGACTTTATCTGGATGATATTTGTTTGCCATTTTTCTATACGCCTTTTTTATTTGATTATTAGATGCAGAAGCTGATATCTCTAATATCCGAAAAGGCGCTTCTTGATCTTTTGCGAATATAGCTTTTATTGATTCATAATCATTTTTATTAATATTTAAATAATTGGCGATTGTCTGAATTATTTGAATTTCTTTTTGGTGAACCTCGCCATCTGATGCAGAGAGGCCATATAATATATGTATTAATTCAAGGCGACTTGGGTGATCCATTGATTTTTGTATTTGTCTACATACATCTCTTAAAGGATACTCTTGCTCTAATATATCTTTGAATACCATCATTAGTTCTTTTGTTTGATGAGTACCAAATTGTTGTTTTAAGAATTTTTTTACATAATCCAGTTCTGATTTTAATAATTTTCCATCAGCCTTCATTACCTTTGCTAGGAGCACTAGAACAGATATAACAAAGTCCCCATGTCTAGTGGTAGAACCATATTGTTCTTTTCTTGAGTTATCTAATAACGGGTTATCATTTATAGATGCATATGCATATCCCAATATTGCACCTATTGGTCCTGCAAATACCCATCCTAATCCACCCCAGAGTAATTTTTTATTTAATGACATCAGTCTATATCCAAAATAAATAACAAAATATATACTAGAATATATATAAGAATACTAATTGTAGATAGTTTGTGTGATTACAAGCTATTGCTATATTCTAATATGAAAATTTCCATTCAAACAAAGATGCAATTATTATTTTATAGATTGTTTTATAAAAATAAATATTCTAATCCACTCATAAAAATTGGGGCTAAAGGCACAGGAGCCAAAAAGATTCTTTTTTTGTTACCATCTCTACAAAAGCAAGCTCAGATGGTATCATATTTTGCAAAAATTAATATTGAGCACCCTTCAAGATTTAATTTTATAGTTCATGAAAAAGGTCTATCCTATTATAAAGAATTATCAAATCAAGATATTATCGTATATACAGACAATGATATGAATTGGTTTGGTGGAATTAAATCAAAACTAATTATAGAAAGAATAGGTGAAAAAAATTTTGATGCACTAGTTGACTTGTGTCAATGTTCTGAACAGTCATTATCTTTATTAACTACCAAATTCAATATACCTATTAAAATTGGTTTCCAATCTTCAATTGCTGAGCATTTATATTCTATTATTATAGAACCACGAAGAGATGGATTTATTGAAGCTAATTATTTACGCATTGAAAGTATTTTGGGTATATCAAATAAATAATTATTTATTTCTTGTAAAAGTATTGCCGACATAGATCCTCTCAATTATATTATCCGCCGGTTTTAGAGAGATATACATATGCTTGAAGGCTTGATTTGCCCAGTTTGCGAAAACACAATAGATGAGATTGATTTAAAAGATTCTCTTAAGTGCACTAATTGTGCAGTTGATCTTAAGAGTAGAAAGTTTCTCGATTTTTTGGAATTCTTGATGGCGAATGGTATCGTTGATAATCTGGACTTTTTTGATCAAGAGGTATATAGTGATGATGTCGATGATCTTGATCAAACAAAAGAAGAAGAAGGCGATCCAAGTGAATACGAGAAGAAAAAAGATTTATTTAATATTTATGAAAATGAATTACATCCTAAAAATATAGAAGAGAATGAGGGGATAAAAGATTACACTCAATTTGATGGTATTAATGATGATTGGGAAGAATTTAATGAAAGAGATTTTAGTGCAAAAAAGGGGTCTAAATAATTGTGAATCAAGAAAAAAAAAATATTCAACAAATTAATATTGAATTAGATGAAAAAGTAAGTGCAGGTGAATATGCTAATTTTGTTGTAGTTACTCATTCTCCAGCTGAATTTGTTATGGATTTTACGAGAATACTTCCAGGTGTACCAAAAGCAAAAGTTCATTCAAGAATTATCATGGCTCCACAACATGCAAAAGCTTATTTGGCAGCATTAAATGATAATATTAAAAAATTTGAATCAAAACATGGCGAAATCAAAATGCCAAGTAGAGGGGAAGGCTTTGCTTCTTTTGGAATAAAACCTCCAAAAGATACCTTACCTAACTAGTATTTAAATATTGGAGGGTCTTTTTCATACCAAACCCAATACTGTCCTCGTTTTAATTCTCTTATTTTTATAATTACCCAGATAGTGATTGTAAACCATCCTATGAAATACCCAAGTAGGCCACCAATGATGACATCACCAGGGTAATGTACACCAACATATACTCTTGAAAAAGAGATAGTAAATGCTAAAATAAAAAATGGTATTTTAATTTTATTATAGAAGTATGGTAACACAACTGCTAAGGTGAAAATATTTGCTGCATGATTTGACGGCATGCTCCATTTACCTCCTTTGGATACTAATAAATTTAAACCATCTATTGCAGAGTGAGAGGGTCTCAGCCTTTCAAAAAATGGTTTTAATAGATGGGCGCATATTGAATCAGACATTGAAAGAGATATAATAATTAAGGCGAGTGTTATTTTACCTTTTTTCCCACCTTTAAATCCTAAAAATATAATTAAAAGAATTATTGGTACAATCCAATTATCTGAATTTGTAATGAAAGGCATTAAATCATTCAATGTCTTATGATGATTACTATGTACCAACAAAAGAAGAGATTTATCGAGGGAATCTAAAGTATTTAACATTTTTTAATTCTTAGTTTTTTATAACTCTAATAAAATACGACCAATTTGTTTTCCTTCAAGTATTTTCTCTATTTCAGAAACTAACCCATCTAATGTAACTAAACGATACATGGATGTTATTTCATCAAATTTCCAATCTGATGAAAATTTTTTCCAAATGGATTTTCTTCGTTTTATGTTGCAATTAGCAGAATCAATACCAATGAGTCTATTAGCTCTGAGTATAAATGGAAAAACGGTTGAGTAAAATTCTGGTCCACCTACATTGCCGCATACTGTTACAATGCCATGTGGTTGCATGCTTGCTATAATCCCTGATAATATTTTTCCTCCAACTACATCAATAGCCGCGTTATAAGTTCCCTTATTGAGTGGTGATTGTGTAGATTCAATAAAATTGTTTCTTTCAATGATCTCTGATGCGCCAAGGTCAAATAAAAACTTTTTATTTTCTATTTTTCCTGTAATTGCTGTCACATTAGCTCCAATAAGTGACATTAATCGTAGTCCAATACTTCCAACCCCACCTGTTGCTCCGCTGACAATCACATTTGAATCATTAAGATTACATTCTTTTTGTATTGAATCAATTGCTAAACCAGCCGTCAAGCCAGCCGTTCCTATTATCATTGCATCTTTTGTTGTTAAGCTATCAGGACATTTTACTACCCATTTGCTTGGAACACGAATATATTGTGAGAATCCTCCACTTGTGTTCATACCTAAATCAAAACCTGTTACAATAACAGAGGTTCCAGGAGGGAATTCACTATCGTTTGAATCCTGAACAATTCCAGCAGCGTCTATACCTGGAGTATGGGGGTATGTTTTTGTTACGCCTTTAGCTCCTGAAGCTGAAAGGGCATCCTTATAATTAAGTGATGAGTATTCAACTCGAATTAGTAAATCGCCATTAGGGAGATTATCAATATGTTTCTCTTCGATAATATTTTCATATGTACCATCTTCATTTTTCCTTGTTACTAAAGATTTAAAATAATTATTCATCAATAATCTCCAAAATCATTTATTTATATAATAGATTCAGTTTTATCCTTCTTTAGTCCAATAAGGTTTTCTTTTTTCAAAAAAGGAAGCAAATCCTTCCCGACCTTCTTCATGAACTACAGAATCAGAAAATAATGAAGCAGCTTTATCTATATTAATTGTATGAATTGAGGCCATAGCATTTTTAGTGATTGCTATGGCATTAGGTGCACATTTCCTGACTTTATCTTTTATGTTTTGGATATTTTGGTCCAATTCATTTTTATTTTGAGCCAAATAATCTGCCATTCCCATTGAATAAGCTTGTTGACCATTGAATGCTGTACCTAAGAGCATTAATTCTCTTGCCTGAGAAAATCCTAAACGACTAATGACATATGGCATAATTTGAGCAGGGGTTAAACCAATTTTTGTTTCGGTAAGGGCATATTTTGCATCTGCCATGGTAATTAATATATCTGTTGCGCATGCAATTCCAAAAGCTCCAGCCATACCGGCTCCTTCTACTACTGAAATAGTGACTTGAGGAGTGTTACTAATTTTTGAAAATATTTGTCCTACTTTTGTACTCATTTTCACTGCTAGCTCTCGCGCTTCATCTCCAGATGAAGCTATCATTTTTAAGTTTTTCAAATCTGCTCCTGCGGAAAAAACACCTCCCTTCCCACGGAAAATAATACCCCTAACTTTTCGGTTTGTTTCTACAGTTTCTAATGCAATTTTTATTTCATTTAGCAATCTATCAGATAGTGCATTTCGTTTTTCAGGTCGGTTAAACCATATTGTTAACCACCCTTTTTTTAATTCAAGAATACAATGCTTTGTTTTTGGAAGTACAGTCATGATTCTCTCTCTTTTTTATTTCATACTATTTTCAATACTAAATCAAAATGATGTAGAAGTGCAATAATATCTGATATAATTAATTTTTTGATTCAATTTTGATATCTTTACTTGCTTGAATCATGATTTTATATAAATTTATTTTTTATTGATTTCAGTTAATAATTTTTTAGATACAGGTATTGGATATTCAAGAAGTTGTTGTGCGTACCCTTTTCCTTGGGGATCAATATTTAGGCTTGCCATTCCACCACCACCAAGAGAGTCTTTTAATAAGAAATTTAGCCCGTTTATTCCTGGTACTATCCACTTATATATTTTTCCTTTTGTTACGTGTTGAAAGTATTTGGAGATTGCATTACAGTCCAAAGCATTATCGATGAAGGTGAAGTAATGCGGTTTCCTAGCGATTATTCCAATATTTGCATGATTACCTTTATCTCCACTTCTAGCAAATGCGAGATTAATTAGAGGTGTGAATGCATCTGTATTTAATTCTTTTTGATTTTCCTTCTCTTGATAAAAATCATTTGGTAGATATTCTCCTTCTGTAGATATTTCTACAGAAGTTGATTTATTATCAATTTTCATCTCAACAGAAATTAGATTTTTAGGTAATAAGAATGAAAAAAGGTGTATAGATGGAGAAACTGATGGTCGTCCTCCTAAATAATTAATAACACCAGCAGCCATACCTGTAGCAGCTTGGGCTAGTTCCCTTGAAAGAATTACCAGTGCTTCTTTTTTTGGATGTCTGGCCAGCAATCTTAGTACAATTTCCTTTGTATTTGATTTAGATTTTTGATGACCGTATATAGAATCAGATCCAATTAGATCAAAAGAAGTTTTTGTAAATGGGCTTAAGCCATTTTCCTCTAGCAGAATTGAACATTTTTTGATTATTGCTTCTGCAATGAGCTCGCCTTTTCTTTTTGATTCTTTTCCTCCAATTACAAGTGTCCCTGCTACTCTATATCCATCCATATAGGTTGCAGAAACTTTATATGTATTGGTGGGAGAATTTCCTTTTGCACCTTTTACAAGGACTTGATTAGAGTTCAATTCCGTAATAGTTACATTTCTAAAATCACAAACAACATCTGGGAGTATATACTCAGAAGGATTTCCTATTTCATACAAAAATTGTTCTGCAACAGTACCAAAAGAAACCAATCCACCAGTTTCTTGAGGTTTTGAAACAATAAATTCTCCATTTTGGTAAACATCAACAAATGGAAATCCCATATTATGGAACCCTTTAACCTTTTTCCAGTCAGTAAAATTGCCTCCTGTACATTGCGCACCGCATTCAATAATATGTCCGGCAAGACTACCGCTAGCAATCATATCATAGTCTGATGTAGCCCAATTAAACTCATGCATTAAAGGTGCTAATACCAAAGCACTGTCAACACATCGTCCAGTAATAATAATATCAGCATCATTTTCTATGGCTTTTAATATACCAGGTGCTCCAAGATATGCGTTAATGCTAACACAGGAATCAGGGATGGTATTATTGCTTTCCATTTCTGTAATTCCCATTTCTTTTAGTAGTTCAAGTCTATCTAAAAGGTTATCACCTTTCACTACTGCAATTTTTAATTTAATTCCCTGTGCTCTTGCTTCCTTTTCAATAATAGTTTTACATGCGTCTGGATTTATACCTCCAGCATTAGATAATATTTTAACCTTGTTCATTTTAATTTGATCTAAAAGAGGAACTATTTGCCTTACAAAGTCAGTTGCATATCCCATATCAGGGTTTTTAAGTCTTGCGCCAGCAAGAATGGACATACTTACCTCTGCCAGAAAATCAAAAACCAAATAATCAAGATTACCTTTTGTGACTAATTGTTTTGCTGCAGTATAAGTATCTCCCCAAAAAGCGGAGGCGCAACCAATTCTAACTTTTTTATTTTTTTCCATAACTACTCTTGAATTCTATTAAAATTTTTCTGCATTAATGATTTACCTAAACGTTTCATAATATGAGTTGCTGATTCAATAGATTTTACAGTTTGAACGCTTTTACCTGCTGAATAATATTGTTTCTTTTTTTTGTTTTTATTTGATAAATACTTCATTCTTATGAATGATTTAAGGTTTAGAAACATACGAGCACGATGCTTAAATCTGCTGTTTAATAATTTTTTTACAATCCATGAATTCTCATTTTTATAATTTTCAGATTTAATTACTGAAATTGGAACACCTGTGATTCGTGTAGTAGCAGCGATATCGTGTTCAGAAGATTCTACAATTGCATTCTTCCAGTCTTGGGGTGTGCTACATTCTGTGGTCGCAATAAAACGGGTTCCCATTTGAACACCTTCATATCCTATTTCCATTGCATTGGATAGTTCAGATTCACTGCCGATTCCACCAGCACATATAAGGGGAAGGTTAAGGTCATAGAGTTCATTGTATAGATTTTCCATTCGACTTGGACCTAAATGTCCTCCTGCTCTATTATTTACGCAGATGAGCCCATCTACACCAGACTCTATTCCTTTTTTTGCCCAGTGACGATTAGTTACATCATGATAAACATAGCCACCAACTTGATGAACTCTTTCACAGACCCAATCTGGCTTCCCTAATGAAGTAACAAAAAATTTTATTTCTTCTTCTAATGCTATATCAATCCACTCTGACATACGTTTTAAATATTTTTTGCTCCCTTTTTCAATAAGGGCATTAAATCCAATAGGTTTATTTGTTAGAGATCGTATATACTTTATTCCATCTCTAAGCTTATATCCGTGTACATATGTTAAACTAACTGGTTGTAGAATTGCGATTCCACCTCCTTTTGATGCAGCAGCAACTAATTCAGGATTAGAGCAAGGATACATTGCACCGCATATAATAGGGTAATCGACTCCTGCATGTTTTGTGAGTCTATTATTTATTTTCATTTTTTTAATTTAATTAGAATTCTATTATTGAATATCCTGTTAGTTTATTATCATTATTTTGATCAAGAACTTCTAATTCAATACGAAAGTGTTTATGATTGTCTATCTTTTTTATTCCTGTTATCAAACCATTACAACGTAGTAAATCACCAATATTTGTTATTGATGAAAATATAACCCCATATTCTTTTATATTTTCCTGATTAATATAATCTGTTAAGGCTATGCCAAGATAACCCATTATTAACATCCCATGTGCAATAACATCATTTAAGCCAGATTTTTTTGCAAAACCAATATCAGTATGTATAGGATTATGGTCACCAGATGCACTAGCGTAAAGTGAGAGAGTCTCTCTAGTGATTGGTTTTAAATGTAATTCAGGAAGTTTGTCGCCAATATTCATATTATTTATTTTCCATTTTTCCATGATTTTATTTAATCACAATTGTAGAAGATGCGACTGCTACTAGAATTTCAATTTGATTTGTATAAGTTGATTGAAATTCCACAAATTGCATTCGCCCATTCTTTTTTTCAAATATATTTACAATCTGATTTTCCATTGTAATAGAATCACCTGCGTATATTGGTTGGTAATATTTATAGTTTTGTCCGGCATGGAGCATTTTTTTAAGGTCTATTCCTAAATCTAAAATATATTGATATGGTTTTTCATACTCATAACCAATAATAGTCAAGAAGGTAGGAGGTGCAAGTATAGAAGGATGTCCTTTTTCAATTGCGATATTTTCATCATAATATATAGGATTGGTTTGACCTGTCGCTTCTGCAAAGGATTGCAAACGTTTTTTTTCTATCGTAACAACTATAGAGTCAAATTTTTTGTTTATTAAGGAATGGTCTAACATGTATGAATATAATCTAAAATGTTTTACCTGAGTTGGCCATTTCTTTCAATAGTTTTGGAGGAAGAAAGCGATTGCCATATTTTTCTGCCAATTCTTGTGCACGATTCCTGAAATCTACAACGCCGTAGTCATTAACAAATTGAAGTGTGCCACCTTTAAAAGAAGGAAATCCCCAGCCAAAAACACTTCCTATGTTTGCATCAGCTACTGATGTTATTATTCCTTCTTCATAGCATCGAATTGTTTCCAATGCTTGCGAAAAATAATATCTATCAATTATTTCTTCTATTGGTAATTTTATTTTGGAAGGGGGGAAGTGACTATGAATTTCAGTCCATAAAGATTTCTTTTTATTAGAATAATAATCATAAAAGCCACCACCACCATGTCGCCCAGTTCTTTTTGCTTTGTTTATCATAAGATCAATCACTTTATCACAGGGTTCTTTTTGGTTTGGCTCTTGTTTAGGGATATCTTTACTTGTCTGATTTCGAATATGAGCAGCAAGAGCTATACTTATCTCATCTAGTATTGCTAGTGGCCCGACTGGAAAACCTGCTTCTTTTCCTGCGGTCTCAATAAGATCTGCTCTTTGCCCTTCGTAGAGCAATGTTAATCCCTCACAGGTATATTTCTCAAATACTCTCGTTGTATAAAATCCAGGACCATCATTAACAACGATTGGAATTTTTCCAATTTTTAATACGTAATCAAATGCTTTAGCAAGAGCTAGAGGACTTGTGTTTTCTCCTTTTATTATTTCTACTAATTTCATTTTATGTACTGGGGAGAAGAAATGAATTCCAATAAAATTGTTTGGTCGTGAGGAACCTTTTGCTAATTGACTTATGGGAATTGTTGAAGTGTTAGAGGCAAAGATACCTGTAGAGTCCATAAGACTTTCAGCTTCAATTATAACCTTTTCTTTAAGATCAATTTTTTCAAAAACAGCCTCTATGATTAGGTCGCATCCTGCAAGGTTATGATAGTTGTCTGTAGGAGTAATCCTTTGTAATGATTCTTTCATTCTTTTTTCAGTAATGTTTCCTTTATTTACTTCATTAATTAAAACTGACTTGATACGTTCAAATCCTTTATCAGCATACTCTTGAGTTGAGTCTGTCATAATTACCTCCAAGCCAGAAATTGAGGTAATATACGCTATTCCATGTCCCATCATTCCAGATCCCAAAACACCTACTTTTCTGGTATTGGTAGGTTCAATATTATATGGTCTGCTTTGACCTGATTTAATTTTGTTTAGTTGTAGTAAAAATTCTTCCATTATAATTTGGTTTTTTTCTTTTTGAAAGTAAATGAAAATATTGCGATTTAATTTTTTGATGCAAAAGGATTCCTTTTTAAACTATTAATCTTACCTCTTTTATATATAGATATTATTCAAATTGGTATGGTAATGATTCCCAGGTACGTTTTATGATTTAAAAGTTTATTCTATTAAATGCTAAATCATATCAGTGAACTCATTATAGATTGTGAAATCCAGATTTATGTATTCTCAATGATATAAAGTTTTAAAATGTAGTCGTTAATCTTGCCAAAGCGACTCTACCTAAAGCAGGGCCACCAATTATTTCTGTGTGTTTATTATTTAATAGATTATTTAATGTAATATTGAATTTCAGGTTTTTTGAGATTTCATACCCTGCATGAAAATCAAAAATCATATAAGGTTTTATTTCTCCATAATAGATTCCGGATGACCAATTAAACCCATCTACATATCTTGCATTTAAAGAAGCAGAAACAGGGTTCCGTCTTGAATTGTATGCAAGCTTCATACTCGCCTTGTTTCTTGGCGCATTAATAGGGTCTTTCCCTTTGGTGATGGGATTAAAAAATTCTGTCATTCCCAAGTGCGAATAAGTAAGGTCTAATGCCCATTCAATGTTTAACATATAGGTTAAACTTGCATCAATTCCCCACATATCTACCTCTCCATAATTCACATAACCAACAACAACCGGAGGTGTGTATCCTGGAGTAGTATCAAGTGCTGTCACTCCATGAATCATTGAATAATCCCTCCAATGAACAAAAGATGAGTCATAGTCATCTTGGTCTGCAATGATATTATTATCAACAAGATCATCGATTCGATTAATGGAACTGTCTCCATCATAGTCTGTCTCTAGAACTGATTTATTAATAACAATTGGTGTAATAAATGTAACCGGACTCACAAAGCTAGAGTAGTGGCTTGTATATAAATCAATAGTACCAAACAGCATCTTGTTCAATCTTCCTTTGTATCCAAATTCCCAAGAGGTTACCGTCTCTGCCTCTAACTCAGGAAGATCGATAACATCTCTTCCATAAAACCCATCAATACGAGGATCGGTTGAAGGATAAAATAATATTTCTTCTTCAGGGTTTATAGAATGATATGTTCCAGTGCTGTGTTGAATTGAATTATCTGGTACAGCAAAATATTGTGCCCTACCCAAACTGTCACGAGGGAAAACATATCCACCACCAGCTCCTCGAGCATAGACCTTAAATATTGACACTCTAGTCACAAAGATATCTAGAAAAAGTGCTTGGTTAGAGGGTGTGTTAAATGCTTTTGCCCATGTAAGCCTAAAATTTTGATTTTCCTTGGGTTTGTATGCGAGACCAAATTTGGGCGATACCTGTAGACCATCTGTCATGTCTGTATTGAGTGACCATTTGAAAGGCGAGAAGTTGCTACCAGATTTTTGATTGTTAAAATCTATAAAATCAGTCAATCTATCATGCGCATCTAGTCTAGTAGCATGAATAAATTCTAATTTTGGACTTAGGTCCCAGTTTATTTGGTAATAAGCACCAAGTTCATTGACAATATATCTATTGTCTTCTTCATCTTCGTCTATACCCTCATCTATGTTTTCATCTACTTTCCCATCATTGTCATTGTCAAGACCATCAGCATAAACAATGAAACGATTACATTCGCAGCTCTCATAATACCCAAGCCATTTTACTCCTGGCTCTTCTTCACCCCGATCAAAAGCATTATTATTATTTGTATCAATGTAGTCGGGGATAGCATTTGAGTTCAAATCTTCAAAATCATCACTGTCACCATCATTATCTAAACCATCTTTTATTGCACCATGAACCTGATCTGCGTATATGATATTTCCATCACTATCAACACCGGTACTATCAAGTATAGAGCCAAATTGACCTTGAGCGCCAAAATTATCTGGTTCTGTACTCCAGCTATTATATAATTCACCAATATCATACCAAGTATTATCATTTTTGTCATTGAATTCATATGGTGATCCTGCTTCGCCGTTTCCGTTATTATCAATCATGTCAGTCCCGTTACGATCTCTTAAGATAGTACCTCTTGTATCAGGCATCGTTAAAAAATAATCAAGACCCCATACAAAACGAAAATCTCCACCTATATTAAAAAGTTGATCTCTTTCTATTGTGTGTTGAAACTGGGTACTGAATTTTTTTGATCTGTCAAATATTACACTACCGGTGGCGAGATTTCTGGTTGGTGTTAAGATATCTCCGGAATAGCTTGTATTTAAGTAGGTTTGTAGAAAAAAATTCTTCCATCTGGTTCTAGTCTGGTAGTATTTATATACCCAGCCATCTGCCAAATATCTTGCAATACCTGTAATATTTATATTTCTGGCCCAGGCATATCCATGAGAGAAAATCATTTGAAAATCTGAGTTTGGTTCCCAGTCAAATCTCAGATTTGCTCTTACATTTCGTACATTAAAGTCAGGGTAATCATCAATACCGTCATTGTTTGCATCTTTGATTTGACTGCTCAGGTTTCCGTAATTGACATGGAAATCACCCTCGCCCCATTCGTCCACATTGTATTCACCTGAAGAGGGTTGACCATTACCATCTGTATCTAATGTATCGTATAAATCCCAAAGTCCATTATTATTACGGTCTGTATATGTATCGCCATCCCATACACCATTTCCTTCACCGTAATCTTCTGTTCCTTCAATTCCATCAAGTCCAAAATCGTTTAGTATTGTAGAGTCATATACCCAGATTCCTCCACCAAATCCAAAGGGTACATAAACACTATCACCGTAAGATTCCCCGGAGTCAAACACATTATTACCTGTAAGCTCTACGTATGGCTCGTATGGGTCATCCCAGAGGAACTCTTGTCCATCAAGAAGAATATTATCTTGAAATCTTTCCCAATTGTAATCATCTCTGTAAGGTTGCCAGTCATTATCATTGTCAAGACCATCGCTTCCTAGAAGGTCTCCATAAATGCCATCATTATTTGTATCGAAAACAAGAGTTCCTTCAGAATCATACATGTATTCCCCAAATCCTTGTTTTTGTCCAGATGGGGCATTAAACCCAGAATAACTTCCAAATCTGTTCATCCAGTCAGTACCTTTTTCATCTCCTTCATCAATCAGTCCATCATTGTCATTATCGATACCATCAAACCATTTTTCCATCCCATCATCAATATTATCATCAATTAAGTTATCAACAGCACCGTTTCCATCATTGTCAATACCATCTGCATATATCCATCCAAGTCTATCCTGTGTAACACCCCAGAGAGTTATCTCATCATTTAGTACATAGCGATAAAAAGGTCCATCACTAGAGGCTTCATCAATCATTTCTTGGGTAATAATTGGTGATCCTGGTTCGCCACGGTTACTGTTTAGTGCAATATTATCTGCCCAATAAAGACCAACCCAGGATGAGTCAGATCCATCTACAATGCTCAACATTTCTTCCGTAAAAATATATTCATTCTCAGCAGCTTGATTAAAAGGTGTTCCATCAGTGTTTATTTGATCAATACCATCCTTAGTATGATATGGTCTTCCAACGATTGCGGGATCATGCCCTTCATATTCATCAGGATTCATATGAACCCAGTCTTGACCAGATAGGACTACTCCAGATAGTTTGACCCCAAAGTTTCCAAACTTATGTGATGTTCGGAAATTCATTTTTTTCAATAAGTCTGTATTCGTTTGATTAAGTAAACCTCCTTGTACGCTTATACTGGTCCCTTGTGACCTAAGAGGAGAGCTGGTTACAATGTTCAGGACTCCGCTGTGAGCATTTGGTCCATAAAGGGCTGAAGCAGGTCCAAGAACTACCTCTATCTGCTCGACATCATCAAACGAGACGGGAATTACGTTATAGGCTGTTAATCGAAGGGAGGGTACATTCGCCATCCTACCATCCATTAAGGTCAAAAGTCTTGATGCAAGGGATGAATTAAATCCTCTTGCTGTCATATTATAACTGTCTATTCCTGATTGGGTGAAGTCTATACCTTTTGTACCCTTGATATAGTCTCCGAGGTTTGCATTGCTTTCACGTCTGATTTGGGCTTTAGATATAACGGAAATGGCAGCAGGGGCATCCTCGACTCTTTCTCGTCGTCTTGATGCAGTAACGACGTAGGTCTCCATTTGAATTGCTTCAGGCTTCATGGCAAGGTTCATTGTAAGGTCTTCATCGCCCAAGAATTCTATACTTTTTTCTAAGTTTTCATAGCCAATATAAGAAACCTTTAGTTTATAATCACCAGGGGTAACACCAGAGATGACATATCGGCCCTCAGAGTCTGTTGCTGCACCAAGAGTAGTATTTTCAATAACTACATTTGCACCAATGAGGGGTTCATCATTTGAATTATCACTAACAATACCAGTGATATTATTATTCTGTGCATACAGAATTGTTAATAGGAGCAAAGTAAGAGTAGTTATTTTCTTTTTCATATTTTATTATTCCATAAACTAAACAGCCTCGCAAAAAAAAACGAGGCTGTTTATATTATTTTTTGATTTAATATGTAACGCTATTTCAATAGAAGCATTTTTCCTGTTTTGATTCTATCGCCAGATCTGACTTCATAGAAATAAACTCCACTAGGAACTTTATTACCACTAACATCAGTACCATACCATTTTACATCGTATGTTCCTGCCATTAACTCTCCATTATGAATGGTCTGTACTTTTTGTCCAATCAAGGAATAAATCGTAACAGTAACATCTGAGAATCTTTCTGTAGAGAATTTAATAGATGTCGATGGGTTAAATGGGTTTGGATAGTTTCCATGTAGCTCAAAGCTAGATGCCACAGGGGCATCCTCATCAATCTCAACTAACGCAGTATTGTACCATCTAGAAGTTGGTCTATTTGTAGTGAAGTTTGGGATACATACATTGTCAATCTCGAAAACTAAACGACCAACAATGGGATATCCATCTTCAGTGACACCACCATCAACATCAGAATCATTTATAGGACACTCTGGGCATGCTGCCTGGAGATATGAAAGACTTGCGGTCGGTCCTGATGAAAATACGGCGGAACATGCTTCCTCACTTGCGCCAGCATCTAGACATCCATTATAAGCGGCCATCAATGCTGTAGCTACCTGAGCTGCTACTGCTTCTGATGTATCTGATCCAACATAGATAAAAGCTACAGAGTCTACAGCTGCTGTTACAGCTGTTTCAAGATCTGCACCATTAGCAAGATATGCATCCATTACACCTTCAAACATCATTTGTGCTTCAATCCAATTGTAGGTCAGGTAATAGCCAGTAGGCGCGAAAGGTTCGTCACCACTAAAGTATTCACCATCTGCACCTGCAGGATCAAAATAATATACATGGTTAGAACTGACCTGGCCGGTGTACACAGGTTCACCTGTCAGTACACTTACAGAATCTGTCATTACTCCAGGACCACCGAGCATAGGGTAATCCGTGGAAACATTAATATCAATACCGACAGCACTTGCTAAGGCAGCAAAAGATGGGATAGAAGTCGTATCACCAGTGTGCATTGAAACTCCAGTAATTGTAGTATACTCTTCATTTAATTCATCCCAGCCACTTCCAGTCTCAGGGCCTTGATAATTTTCCCAGTAAACTTGCATGAAGTTTGGAGTATTTCCTGATGTATCAGCATATCCAATTGTTGTTTGCCCCCAGCTTTGATGATCGGCCCCTGCGCCAAAGTCTTCTCCGTAGGTTCCTGTAGTAATATCAACAGGGTCATAGTTAGGGAATACGCCAGACTCACCAATACCATTTCCGTAGGTATAAAATGTACCTTCCATTACTGTTCCTTGGCCAAAAATAGGACCCCATGGATCATTCATTGTATCATGCCAAAACCCAGGACCACTTAACCAAAATCCAGATTCTGCGACAGGAAGTACTACCGTCCCTGTGGCACAGTCTATGGTCTCTGTTGTTGGATAAGAACTGCCATCATTAATAGTAAAAGTACCATCGTTATTAAAGTTTGTATTCAGGTTTATGCCATATAACCCTAACAAATCTGGTGTAATTAATGGTTGAATAAGTGAAGTGATAGTATCTCCAACTTGATATGATTTATAAGGCAATGTAACTGCATTAAAATCACTACTTGGCCAAGACATTGTAAGTGTATGAGATGCAGAACTATCAGCTACACCTAGTGAATCTCTTACAACAAAGTCCCATTCACTCCAAATGAAGTGACACTGCCAATTTGCCTCAATATTTTGAGAAAATGCAGAGCTTGTAGTTATTACAAGAGGTAATAAAATTTTTAACATTTTTTTCATGTTTTCTTACTCCATAAGTTATTTTTATTAAACTGGGGAAAGGATTGGTTAATCCTCTATCCAAGACGTGTCTTAAACTAAAACAAGATTACCTTATTTTCAAAGGATTTTCATTTTTTAGGTTTTTTTGCATTCCTATAGCTTTTCCTTGCCCAAAGTATAAAAAGACAGTATAAAGTGAGAATGCTACCAAATATAAAAAGTAGCTCTTGAAATATTTTAACCCAAAATTCTTTCATGATAGTTGGCGCAGAACTTGTTGGCAATTAAATTATGATATTAAATTAACTTAAATATTTTATCTTATAATAAAAATGAAAATCGCAGTACTTATAAAACAGGTTCCTGGGTCAGAGTCTTCTCTTCCAGTAAATATGAATCAATCGTGGATTGATGAAAGCTCAGTTACTTTTGTTATGAATCCACCAGATAACTATGCGCTTGAGGAAGCTCTATTAATCAACGAGAGTATTGAGCAAGGTGAGGTTACTGTAGTGAGCATGGGGCCTTCTAGAGTCCAGAAAGTTATCAGAGAGGGCCTGGCAAAAGGAGCAGACCGGGGTATCCATATTCAGGAGGATGATTCTATTGAGAAAGATCCGTTGCTAATTGCTAAGCGGTTTGCTGAAGTTTTACGGGATGAGAATTTCGATTTAATTCTTACTGGGTTACAGTCAGATGATACAGGGATGGGGCAGACAGGTGTATTAATGGGAGAAATTTTAGGTATGTCTACAGCAACCTTGGTTATAGAGACGGATATCCAAGGTCAGAATATTCGAGTCAAAAGAGAATTAGAAGCTGGATGGTTCCAGTGGATTCAACTTCCACTTCCTGTATCGTTAAGTATACAATCTGGTCTAAACACACCTCGCTATCCTTCATTGAAGGGAATTATGGGTGCAAAGAAAAAAGAGATTAAAACCATCAATAGTTCTCAGTTCTCTGGTGAGACCAAAAATCAAGATATAGAAAAAATATTCGCGCCACAGACTTCCAAACAAACAGAGGTAATTGAGGGAGATGTAGATCAGGTGGTCAATCGTATCGTTGATGTTTTAAAATCAGATATAAAGGTGCTTTAGATTATGGAAATATTAGTAATCCTCGAAGATAACCGTGGAATTTTACATCGTTTAAGTAAAGAGGCGATAGCTGGAGCACAGACATTGGGAGGAAGTGTTTCAGCTTTAGCAATTGGTCAAAATTCTGATAAGTTAGTTTCTGAAATATCAGAATTTGATTTGGATCAGGTTATCACGGTTAATCATGATTTGGTTTTATCATACAATGCAGATGGATATTCTGAAGTTGCAAAGCAGGTTATTGAATATTTTTCTCCCAAAACTGTTGTGGTTGGTCATACATATCAGACAAGAGATTTTATACCAAGGGTCAGTGCAAAACTCAATATCCCATTCATGCCAGATTTAATATCCACTAGTGAAGGATACGTGAAGCAGGTTTTAAATTCAAAACTCAATGCCAAATTAAATACTTCATTCGATCAGAGAATCTTAAGTTTTCAATCTGCGGCATTTAGTGAAGATACTATTAGAAACGGAACATGTAGCGCTGAGACCTTTAATGTTGATTTAACTTCTTCAAGTATTCGCTCAATTTCAGAAGAGCCTTTTCAGGAAGAGGCTGGTGATGTTGATTTGGAAAGTGCAGAGGTCCTTGTTTCTGTTGGAAGAGGAATAGAAAAGGAGGAGAATGTTCCACTTGCTTTTGATCTTGCAAAAGCAATGGGGGCCGAGGTCTCTGCAAGTAGACCAGTTGTTGATTCTGGGTGGATAGATTCATTTAGACAAGTTGGAAGCTCTGGAAGTAACGTTGCGCCCAAATTATATTTTTCTGTTGGCATATCTGGAGCTATTCAACATGTTGTAGGAATGAAAGGTTCAAAAAGTATATTAGCCATAAATAAAGATAAAGACGCCCCTATTTTTGAAATTGCCGATTATGCTGTAATTGGTGATGTTTTGGAGATTCTTCCAAAGCTAACTGAAGTATTAAATCAATCCTGATATTTGTTATCTCATCTTGAAAAAATAATATTTATCCTAGTTGCGCTTATTTCGATTAGTGCTTCCTTTGTAACCTACAGGAGAATGTTCCGTGTTATAGGGATGGGTACACAACCCATTAACTGGTGGAATGTCATACAAAACTGGCAATCTGGTCTAGTTGTATTTCTTAGTCAGAAAACACTATTTAAAACCCGTCCAGTAATAGGTTTCATACATGCGATTGTGGCTTGGGGTTTTACTCTTTATTTGGCAGTAAATCTAGTAGATGTACTTTATGGATTTATACCAGATTTCAAATTTCTTCATGGAAGATTTATTGGAGATGTATATCGGTTTTTTGTAGATCTTTTTACTGTTCTAGTTCTGTTTGGGGTGGCATACTTTATTTTAAGAAGGTTTTTACTGCTTGATAAACAATTAGTTACTAAATCCCCTGTTCTGTTATCAGAAAAAGCAGCTAAGGGAATGCGCTTTGATTCCTTTCTCGTTGGTTCATTTATTATATTACATATTGGCTCGAGATTCTTATCAGCTAGCTTTGAGATTGCAATATCTGGTTCGGATAATAGTCAGCCGGCAGCAAATTTACTTGCGAGTTTTTGGGCCAACCTTCCTAAAGATACTCTAGTTTTTTATGAGCATGTTACATGGTGGATTGCACTTGGGTTAATTTTTGCATTTTTACCCTATTTCCCATATTCTAAACATGCACATTTTTTTATGGGGCCTATTAATATTATGGCAAATCCAAAAAGAAGATCGATGGCTGCACTTGAGAAAATTGATTTCGAGGATGATAAACTAGAGCAATTTGGTGCTGCAACTATAGATGATTTACCACAAACACAGATTCTAGATGGATATGCATGCATACAATGTAGCAGATGTCAGGATGCTTGCCCAGCCTACGATACTGGTAAAGAATTATCTCCATCTGCTATTGAAATAAACAAGCGATATTTTTTAAACGAAAATTTCAATGCACTTGCAAATGGAGAGAAAATTGATGAGCAATTAACACAGTGGATGCTCACAGAAGAGGCAGCATGGAGTTGTACTACTTGTGGTTATTGTGTTGAGGTTTGTCCTGTTGGTAATGAGCCAATGTTAGATATTCTTAGAGCTAGACAGAATTTGGTTATGATGGAATCAAAATTCCCCAAGGATGCTATGGATACTTTTGAAAAAATGGAAAATTATGGAAATCCGTGGGGATTATCTCCTCAAGATAGAGAAAACTGGATGGAGGGTCATAATGTACCCTTAATGCGTGAAAAGCAGACTTCTGAAATATTATATTGGGCAGGGTGTAGTGGTGCATACGATACTAGAGGAAGAGAAATATCTCAAGCAGTTGTAAATATTATGAATGAAGCGGGTGTAGATTATGCTAGTCTTGGTAATGAAGAAACATGCACCGGTGATTCTGCAAGGCGCATAGGGAATGAATATCTTTTTCAGACAATGGCGCAGCAAAATAAAGAAACCTTTGATCAGTATAATTTTAAAAAAATAGTTACTCAGTGCCCTCATTGTTTTACCACATTAAAAAATGATTATGCTGAAATGGGGATTGAGCTTGACGTGGTTCATCATTCTCAATTTATTGATGAATTAATCCAAGATAAGAAAATTAAACCAAAACCTTATATTGATGAAGATATTACTTTTCACGATCCTTGTTATTTAGGAAGGCATAATGGTGAGTATGATGCTCCTAGGAATGTATTACAGTCAATATTAAAAAAGGGAAAATTGAAAGAGATGCAACAATCAAAGTCAGAAAGTTTTTGTTGTGGAGCTGGTGGCGGTAACATGTGGTATGAAATAAAAACGGGAGATCGAATCAATCAAAGTCGTGTAAATCAGGCAGTAGAAACTAAATCAACAACCGTTGCTGCTGCTTGTAATTTTTGTAATATTATGTTGGAAGATGGTATAAAGACAACAGAAAACGAGGATAATATAAGAGTACTAGATATAGCAGAAATGGTTTCAGAAGGTTTGGGGACTTAAAGTATTATTTTATTAATGTCATTTTTCTTGATATTTTATTTCCTTCAACGTCCAACTGAAGGATATATGCACCGCTAGAGACTCTAATCCCGTTGTTATTAAATCCATTCCAAATAATTGTGATATGTCCTTGTCTTTTTTCATTGGATATTATATTTTTGATTTTATTGCCTTTTAAATCGAAAACAGAAACGTTTGTTTTACTTTCTGTTTCAATATAAACTGGGATAGTTGTGATTGGATTAAAAGGATTTGGATAGTTTTGAAATAAAGAAAATTCTTTTTTTATAATTTTATCATGAATATCGAGTACATTAGAATAGATAGTATAATAGTTTGGTTCTCCAACTATTAAAAGGTCATAATTATTATTTAAAAAACAAATTCCTTCTGCCTGATTCATTTCATTTAACTCTAGAGTCCCATAGATAGTACCATCCAATGGATTTACATCAATTATTTTTTTGCTGTCGTCACTTACGATCAAGACACGATTTGTTCGATAATCAAAAGCTATAGATGATAAATCATCCATTATTCCAGAAAAGCAAACCTCGGCATCAAATGGTATTTGGACGGATATGATTGTATCATTTGTATGGTAAGGTCGTTGAAAAGCATAAAATTCCATAGGGTCTTTTTCCTTCACTATATAAAAGACTTGGTTTAAAGAATCATATGCAACACCCTCTGGTCCACTATTACCATCATGATTAGTAAATGTGATCTTTTGGAATGAATCAGGGTCAATGTTTATATAAGAATCATTATTTGGTATATAGCCAATGAATAAATCACCAGATTCTAAAACGATAGCGTATTCATTTTGTCCAATAGAGACGATATCTTCCGTATCACCAAAACTTCCACCAGAGATAGTCCTGATTAGTGATAAATCTGTATTTGTCTCCCATATAATACCATGGTCATCTTCAATTAGATATAGATGATTATTATCTATGTTAATTGTAACACCTGATAAATCATCATCTATCCAAGCGATTTGAGAGGGGTAGGTAGTTTGCGAATATGTATCCAAGGGACTATTTTGTGGTAATAGAATCTCTATTAGCAGAATGGCAGTGAGTAAAAATTTGATTTTTTTCACACTAAATAATAAATATTGATTTCATAAAATTATTATTTTAAAAGAACCAGTTTCCTAACCTGCCGGTTATTAGTGGTTAATAATTCTACAAAATAAATGCCATTAGTTAAATGAGTAGCATCCCATTGAATGTCATGGTATCCCATCTGAAATTTTTGATTAGCTAATGTGTGAATCATTGCACCTTTAATATCATAAATGCGTATTGATACATTTTGGTCAGAATTTATAGGTATGCTAAAAGGTATTGTAGTTACAGGATTAAATGGATTTGGATAATTTTGATATAATGAATAATTAATGGGTAATTGATTACGGTTTATAAAATTCATCCATTGCAAGGTTATAGATAGTGTATCAGAGTATGGACTCCATTCTTCAGCATAATAAGATACCCTATAAAAATATTCTGTATCAAATTCAATTTCATAATCTTCATACCAATTTGTTGTCAAATAAACTTCTTCAATATTATTTATAAACTCTTGATCTGTAGATCGTTCTAATAGATAATATTCTAGATTATCATTATCTATCCAACACCAAAATACTTCAATAAAAGAATCATGAGCATATAGTTCAAAATCTGTAAGTGCATGGAGGGTATCTTGATTTGTTTCAATCTCTTCTTTTATGAAGCTTCCCCAATTACATAATTGTCCTACGGTATTTATCCAGTACTCTGGGTTGTTTTCTACATCTTCTGGTTCACCATTACACACACCAATTGACATCTCAGCAAGTATCCAATCATTAGGTAGAATATGCCAACTCCACGGTTCATTGAATCCTCCGTCACCATAGTCTAAATAACCATTAATATGAAGTGTTCTTTCATCTTCAGGGAGTGTGAGCTGTGAACGGCATTGATTGATTAGTTCATTATTGTTTGTTACAATTGTAAAATTGGATTGATTATCTTGTCCATGAATCCCTGCTGTGAAAAACACATAATTACTATCAAAAACATAATTACATATACTGGTGTCCGAAACCAAACTTTCTGAAACAAAATTTTGCCAATATTCGCCAATATTTTTTGATGGAAACCACGATGATGAGTCATTTTCGCCATTAAAGCATTCCCAAGATCCAATGGTCCAGGTTTCTTGGTCTCCTAGCCAGCCTATAGAATCATCTAAGGTATTAAGGAGTATTGGTTCAAATACATTTGTACTTTCTGGTAAACGATGTTCTACAACTGTATAAAAAAATGAATCGAGAATATTATTATCCATCACAAGAGAATGTCCAGCGTCTTGTTCCATTGCTAAAATCCATTTTGCACCTAGGGGACGGTGGTCTAAAAAAATTCCTGTTAAATTCTCAATTCGATAGGCTAAATCATTTTCACCTACTATCATTAATCCAGGAACCTCAATAGCATTTCCAGCATTTTCTGTATTGTGATAGCCACCTTTTTGTGTAATGAAACCAAGAACACGTTCTGGAGCCCATTTTGTAAAATGATACCCAAATTGACCTCCCCAAGAATAGCCATTTATAAAAAAAGGTAAGTATGCTATTTCTTCATGACTTGATAAGATTGCAAAAGAATCCATGGCTGCAATAACAGCATCTCCAATCCCTGAGTTCATATGCATGTTAAAAATATGTGCTCCCATTAGAGCAAAACTATTTTCATTCACTAAAATTTGATAAATACTATCAGAGACTATATTTCTTGAATCCCCATTATTTGGATGCATAAACCAATAGATTCCCTTAAGGGTATCTGTGGAGTCATTATACCATAAACGAAAATCTGCATAATTATAATTAGATGTGTCATTTTCAGGAATTGATACATCAAAAATTTCAGATTGGATAAATGATAAAAAACAAAGAATTATTATTTTTTTCATTTCTTTACTCTTTTAAACCAATCTCTATAAGGCGCTTATCTAAATATTGTCTTGCCGTAAAATTTTTAGATAATTTTACTTCATCTCTTGCATGGAGGAATAGTGGCATTGAGTATCGACTCACATTTTCCAATGGATATTTTGGATTTATAACTTGATGAGTTGTGGAGGGGTAATATCCTTGGGATGCTTCTTTGAGCATGTCTCCAACATTTACGGCAATACATCCTGAATCACATGAGACATCATGCCATTTTCCTTTTATATCTTTAACTTGAAGACCTGGTTCAGTTCCCGCTATTAGGACGGTTATCAAATTAATATCTTCGTGTGCTGCAGCCCTGATTGCTTCTTTTTTGTCATTATCTAAGATTGGTGGATAATGAATGATTCTCAAAAGATTAGTATTACTTCCCTTAATCATATCTGGAAGAGGAATAGAAAATTTTTCTTTAACTTTGTTTGGTGTTTTTTCATTAATCCATTCAAGAAGCGTAGAGGTCAAATCCAAAAGTTCATTGTATAGTTCATGTGTTGAATTACTTAATTCTTTTGGAAATTTTCCCCAAGGATAATAATGAAAAAATTCTTTTAGGTCCTTTACACAATTTCCTTTTGCATTCTCAGTTCCAAAGGGGAAATAGCCATCTTGCTTTTTTTTATCAAAACTGTAAAGAGTTTTGTGCTTTGAATTAAAAAAAATATCCCATTCTCTATATACTTTATTAATTAAGTCTATACTGATTGGATGGTCCGTTATAATACTGAATCCCGTTTGACGTAAGGACCTAGTAAAATTGTGTGGAGCTTCTATATCTGTATATTTTACCTTCCGGACATTCATACATAGAAATTAGCTTCAATCTTTTATATTCACCAATTTGATACCAACTTCTTTTGCTCTATTGCTAATCCGATTATCACGATACAATTCTTTATAATAAATAGTTTTGATTCCTGAATTTGCAATAAGTTTGAAACAGTTATAACATGGAGAGGCTGTAACATAGATTTCTCCAGAATCAATTTTCACCCCATTTTTTGCAGCTTGGGCGATGGCATTAGCTTCGGCATGTGTGGTTCGAATGCAATGTCCTTCAAGCATTTCATGGCCAACATCATCACAATGAGGAAGTCCTTTAATGCTTCCATTATATCCTGTTGAAAGAATTGTTTTATCCCGGACAATAACTGCCCCCACATGTTTTCTATCACAAGTAGATCGAGTAGATACCTCCACAGCAATATTCATAAAATAAGTTCCCCAACTAACTCTATTTTTTGACATTTAATCTAAATTTCTATTAAATATTTTTACTGCGTGTCGTGGTTCACCATAATAAATTTTATTTGCCACTTGGGCGATTTGAGCAGTCAAAATAAGATATGCCCATGTTGGTACGGTAACACTTGCGCAGCCTTTTATTATAACTTTTTTACCGTCAAGTTTTTTAAGGTCGAGTTCTTTTATTTTTTTTCTGAATGATTTTTCACGGATTATTCCATCATCTAAA